>Ga0302322_100005160_pt1 | contig 11446 bp, 13 predicted proteins | sample Fen_T0_2_FD_203757 | JGI IMG/M metagenome (GOLD analysis project Ga0302322, IMG submission 203757) | Peat permafrost microbial communities from Stordalen Mire near Abisko, Sweden - Fen_T0_2 | ecosystem: Environmental > Terrestrial > Soil > Wetlands > Permafrost | place: Sweden: Abisko... | reverse complement strand
TGGAACGACATCGGCGGCTGGCGCGTATGGCTTCGTGATCGGGTCGGAAACGAGTTCTACTACGCCCATCTCTCCGCGTACTCGCCGCTTGCGGTCAACGGCCGCCAAGTCAAGGCAGGCGATGTGCTCGGGTTCATGGGGAAGACAGGGGACGCCGTGAACTCGCCGGTACACCTTCACTTCGAGATTCACCCCGTTGCGCTACTGGCACGCGGCTATGACGGCGCGGTCGCTCCGTACCCGTTCCTGACGGCGTGGCGGCGAGCGCAAGACGTGTCGTTCGATGCCGGGCGGGCCTACCTGCCCCTCGACGGGCCGGCGTCGGCCCGAGCGGGAATCGCGCCTCCGGCGGGGGCGGTTCTCCTCGAGGCAGACGACATCTCGAGCGCGAGTGGCCTCACTCCGGGCGCGCTCGAAGCGACGCTCTCCGGCCGGGCTCCGAAGAGCCTGACCGGAGGGCAAGACCGCTGACGAACGACCGCGGCCCCACGCGGAGGCTTCAGCTGTTTTCGACTGCGTCCGCGATCGTCTCTACTGCGCCGTTCGTTGCTTCCGCGGCGCTGTCCTCGAGGTTGTCCGCGTCCGGGAGATCGAAGCCGTCGAGCGGTTGGAGGTCGTCGTCGCCCGCAACCTTGTCCATCAGCCACCCACGGGTCTGAGCGCCTGTCCACGGGTTGTAGAGAGCGCCGGCGATGACGCCCGCGAGGAGCATCGCGTTCCGGCCCTTGTGACCTTTTTTCTTCTTTCCCTTCAACGACCCGGCGGCCTTGCCGAAATCCTCGAGTGCCTTGCGGAGGTTTTCCTGCACCTTGGCGTCGGTCGCGAGGCGCGACGCGGACTTCGCGGCGCCGTCCCCTTTTGCGTCCTTGACGAGTGGCCCATAGAGCTTCCTCGCCGTGGCGAGAGCCTCTTTGAGGTCTTCGCGAAACTCCTTGTCGTTCAGCGCGCGATCGAGATACGGCTTCAGCGTCTCGACCGCCGGCGCGACTTTGAGATCCTTCTTGGCCATCTCGGCCGTCCTTTCCTCGTGATCCGGAACTGTGAAGTATGCCGACGCGGCGTCGCCTAGGATGGGTTCTACCGATGCGCCGGGCAAAACTCGTCCTCTTTGCCGTTCTCGCAGCCCTGACGGGCCTGCTGACCGTCTGGGTGGCGGCCGTGCGGGCCGTGCCAGGCGTCCGCCGTCGCAAGGAGGAGGCCAGGCGGCGATAGGCGCCCTCCCGTCCGGGCCGCTCCACGACACCCGTACCCTGCGTTGGTGCACGCTCCACCACTTGTCCGAGGCCCCGATGTCGTCCGCTGGGCCTCGCTCGTCTTCGGTCTCTTCCTCTTCGCCTCAGGGATCGTGCTTCTGCTCGAGTCGGAGCTCGGCCTCTCGCCGTGGGACGTTCTCAATCAAGGCGTTTCCGAGCACACGTCGTTGTCGTTCGGCACGGCGAACATCGTCATCGCCCTCGGCGTGCTCGCGCTCGCGTGGGCGCTCGGCGCCCGCATCGGCCCGGGCACCGTCGCAAACGCCGTCCTGATCGGCCTCATGGTCGACGGGCTGCTCGCGATCGACGCGATCGACAGCCTGTCCGAGTCGCCGCTCGCGGTCCGGATCGTGCTCATGGTGGCAGGCGTCGTCACGATCGGGATCGGCACCGGCTTCTACATCGGCGCGGGAATGGGCGCCGGGCCACGAGACTCGCTGATGCTCGTCGCCGCGCGGCGAACCGGAGTCCGGATCGGCGTCGCCCGGGTGACGATCGAGGTCGCGGTGACGGTGGTCGGATTCGCGCTCGGCGGCACGGTCGGGATCGGGACCCTCGCCTTCGCCTTCGGGATCGGGCCGGCGGTCGAGCTGTCGTTCTGGCTGCTCGAGCGCAGCCCGCTGGCGGACGCGGCTCCCAACCTCTCGCACGCGGCCTGATCGCGGTTAGCATCGCAGCATGAAGGGACTGGTCTGCGCGGGAGGTGAGGCGACGCGCCTCGGCGAGCTGACGCGTGTCACGAACAAGCACCTCCTGCCGGTGGGGCACTGGCCGATGGTCTACTACCCGCTCCAGCTGCTCCAGCTCGCCGGCATCCGGGACGTCCTCGTGGTGACGGGCAAGGGGCACGCAGGCCAGATGATCGACCTCCTCGGCGACGGTCACCTGACCGTGCGCGGCGGGGATGCCCCGCTGCTCGAGCTCGACCTCTCCTACAAGGTGCAGACGCGTCCGGGCGGGATCGCCGAGGTGGTCGGGATGGCCGAGGACTTCGCCGCCGGTGAGCCGCTCGTCGTGGTTCTCGGCGACAACATCTTCGAGTACGCGCACGCGGCCGAGATCGCCGCCTGGGGCGCAGACGGCACCCGGGCCCAGGTCTTCCTCAAGGAGGTGCCCGACCCGGAGAACTTCGGCGTCGTGGTGTACGACGAGGCGGGCAACGTCGTCGACCTGGCCGAGAAGGCGGGGGTCGTCGATCTTCGCTACGCGTCCCCTCCGACGAGCGACGCCGTCGTCGGGCTCTATTGCTACCCACCCGACGTGTTCTCCGTCATCGCGAGCCTCGAGCGGTCGAGCCGAGGCGAGCTCGAGATCACCGACGTGAACCGGGCCTACGCCCAGCGCGGGGCGCTGTCCGTCGTCCCCGTGCGAGGCTGGTGGGAGGACGCCGGCAAGCACTGGCAGCACCTCGCGCAGATCGGGCGCACGATCGACGAGACGGGCGTCAACAAGTGACCGTCGAGGGAATCGTGCGGATCCCGTTGCGGCGGTTCGAGGACGAGCGCGGCTGGTTCTGCGAGCTCCGCCGCGAGAGCCTGCTGCCGAAGCCGACCATGCAGACGAACGTGTCGCTCTCCCGCCGGGGTGTCATCCGCGGCCTGCACTACCACGAGCGCGGCCAGGACGACCTCTTCGCCTGCCTCCAGGGAACGGCGCGGGTCGTCGTCCTCGACCGGCAGACCGGCGCAACGTTCACCGAGGACATCGGCGACGAGAACCCCGTGGCGCTCTACATCCCGGGTCGCCACGCGCACGGGTTCGAGGCGCTCACCGACCTCCTGTTCGTCTACCACGTGACCGAGGAGTACGACGCGGCCGATCCCGACGAGCACGGTATCCCCTGGGACGACCCGCGCGTGAGGGACCTATGGAGCACCCGGACACCGACGCTCTCGGCGCGGGACCAGGCGGCTTGAAGGCCCCCGGCCGCCGCGTCCTGATCACGGGCGCCGGCGGCCAGCTCGGCCGGGCGCTCGCGGTGACGTTCGTCGCGGACGAGGTACGGGCCGTGACCCGGGAGGAGTGGGACGTGCGGCATCCGGCTCCGGCTGCGCTGGCAGGCCCGCATCTCGTGCTCCACACCGCCGCCTGGACGAACGTCGACGGGGCCGAGGACGATCCCCAGGGGGCGGCGGAGGTGAACGTCGGCGGCACCTCCCACGCGGCCGACCTCGGGGCTCCGCTCGTCGCCTACTCCACCGACTACGTCTTCGACGGGCGCAAGGGCTCGCCGTATGTCGAGTCGGACAGCCCGAGCCCGCTGTCGGCGTACGGCAGGACGAAGCTCCACGGAGAAGGTGCCGCCGGCGAGCGCGCGTGGGTGGTGCGGAGCTCGTGGCTCTTCGGTGCGACGGGGCACAACTTCGTTCGCACCATGCTGCGGCTCGGGGCCGAGCGCGACGAGGTCGCCGTCGTGGACGACCAGCGAGGCTGCCCGACGTACGTCGGGCATCTGGCGGCCGCCACCCGTGAGCTCGTCGACGGGGCGGCGCCGTTCGGGGTCTGGCACCTCGCTGCCAAGGGCGACTGCACGTGGGCGGACTTCGCCGAGGCGATCTTCGCCGAGGCAGGTCTCGCCTGCCGGGTGAGGCGGATCACGACGGCGGAGTTCGGTGCCAGGGCCCCGCGGCCGCCGGTCTCGATCCTGCGCAGCGAGAAGGGGGCACCGGAGCTGCCCCACTGGCGCGAGGGCCTCGCCGAGTGCCTCGCGCTCCTCGCCCGCGCCGAGTGCGATGAGTGAAGAGGGCGAACCGGTACCGGCTCATCCGGCGAAGGGAGATCGGTGACGCGGTACGCCTTCCTGACGACGTGGCTGCTCGATGCCCCCCTCGAGCCCGTCTGGGACGCGATCTACGACACCGATGCCTGGCCGTCGTGGTGGCCGGGCGTGCGCCGGGTCGAGGAGCTCGCTCCGCGCGGGCCGGACGGCGTCGGGGGCGTCTCCCGCTTCACGTTCCGCAGCGCCCTCCCATACGACCTGGTCTTCGAGATGCGATCCGTGCGGGTCGAGCGCCACCGACTGCTCGAAGGCGTGGCGTCGGGCGAGCTCGCGGGAACGGGGCGCTGGCGCTTCTTTGCGGAGCAGGGGGTGACGGCCGCCGTCTACGGGTGGGACGTGGAGACGACCGCGCGCTGGATGAACCTCGCCGCCCCGCTGGCCCGCCCGGCATTCGCCTGGAACCACGACCGCATCATGCGGGCCGGTGGTGAGGGGCTCGCCGATCACCTCGGCGCCCGGTTGCTCGCCTGCTCCTGAGCGGGTCGAGCCTCTACTGCAGGGGCGCGCGTTCGGCGCAGGCGGCGACGAGCCGGCGGGTGTCGTACGTCGGCCGGGGCAGGCGCCTCGCGGGAGGCAGCGGGCGCACGATCCGCGCGACGGCCTCCACCCGGGAGATCGGGATCACATCGAGCGTGATGTCGTTCGCCAGCGAGATGGCGGCCTTGCCGGTGAAGACGTAGACGCCGGCGCCGGTCTCGCCGGCGAGATTCTTGGTCCAGGCGACGCCGGGCGCCCCGGCCACCGTGAAGGTGCGGCAGGTCGCCCCTGCGAGCGTCGAGTGGATGTTGCCGAGATCGGCCGGCTCGGTCGAGAGCGAGATCGTCTCGAGGCAGGAGCCGAGGTCGGAGCTCCGCCCGCAACTCGTGTAGGTGAGGACGGCCGTCTTGCCCGATCGCTCGGCTCCGGTCAGGCGCCCGCCCGCATACCACTGCCCCATCCACACGAGCGGTAGCCCGGGAGCGGTGCGAAGCGCCGCGACGCGGCTCGCGAGCGGGGTGAACGGATGCGCGACCTTGACGCAGTTGGCGAGTGCGGCGACGCCGAGGGAAGGTGGTGCGAAGCGCGAGCCGCCGTTGACCGGCCTGACCTGCTCGAGCGCCCGACCGACCTGCTCCGGCCGTCCGAGGGCGGCGATCGCCAGATCGCCGGTGTAGAGAATGGCGCCGCCGGGGCCGACGGCGACTGGCGCGCCGCGGATCGTCGTGCGGGCGCAGGTGCCGTCGAGACGGGTCGGCAGCTCGTCCAGGGAGAGGTCGTACCGGCGCTTCCGCACCTGCACGAGGAGCGGATAGCCGCAGCGCGTGCTGGTGAACGGATCGAGCTTGCTCCCAAACCGCTCGCACGTCCCGTAGCCGAGGTCGTCAACCCGCTCGCCGGACGCGGGCCTGGCCATGCTGATCGAGAGGCCCTCGAACTGCTTGCCGAGCCACCAGGAGCCGTCCGCCTTCTCGATCGTGCCGATCTGCTCGGAGAGCGACGGGGCGAAGACGCCGAGCTTGACGACGACATAGGCGATCGTGCCGACGATGGCGAGCAGCAGGACGACGAGTGCCGAGATGACGGTGCTCCGCTTCGGTGGGCGTGGCCGGCGCATCTCCCGATGTTGCCGGAAACGGGAAGGGTCACGGCCGACGAGCGGCTACCCTGTGCCGATGCGCGTGCTCGTCACCGGCGGGGCCGGGTTCATCGGCTCGCACTTCGTCCGCCGGCTGGTCGAGGCGGGCACCGACGTCGCCGTCCTCGACAAGCTGACCTATGCCGGCAATCCCGCGAACCTCGCCGGGATCGAGCACGAGTTCTTCCACGGCGACATCGCCGACCCGGAGGCCGTGGCGCGGGCCGCGGCGGGGTGTGCGGCGATCGTCAACTTCGCCGCCGAGACCCACGTCGACCGCTCGATCCTCGGCCCGCAGGAGTTCGTCCACACGGACGTCCTCGGCACGATGTGCCTGCTCGAGTGGGCGCGGGCGAGCGGTGCGCGCTACGTGCAGGTCTCGACCGATGAGGTGTACGGCGACCTGGAGGCCGGCGGGCGTGCGCTCGAGGACGACCCGCTGCGACCCTCGAGCCCCTACAGTGCCGCGAAGGCCGGCGGCGACCTGCAGGTTCTCGCCTACTGCCGCACGTACGGAGTGCGCGCCTCGATCACCCGGGGTGCCAACACGTACGGCCCGAACCAGTACCCGGAGAAGCTCGTGCCCCTGTTCGTCACGAATGCGCTCGAGGGCGAGGCTCTGCCGGTCTACGGCGACGGGAAGCAGGTGCGGGAATGGCTCCACGCAGAGGACCACTGCGCCGGCATCGAGCTCGTGCTGCACGAAGGTGCCCCCGGTGAGATCTACAACATCGGTGGCGAGGATCACGAGAACATCGAGGTAACCCACCGGATCCTCGAGCTGACCGGGGCCGATCCCGCGCTGATCCGGCACGTCGAGGACAGGGCGGGCCACGACCGCCGCTACGCGATCGACGACGCGAAGCTCCGCGCCCTCGGCTGGTCGCCCGAGCATTCCTTCGGCGAAGGCGGGCTGCCGGCCACGGTCGACTGGTATCGCGCCAATCGCGAATGGTGGGAGCCCATCAAGTCGGGCACGTATCGCGCGTACTACGACGAGCAGTACGCAAACAGGCTCAAGGCCTGAAGCGTCGTACCGAGAACAGTTCGGTGAGGTACCCGATGCGTCCACCATTCGCTCTCATCCCCGTTCTCGCCCTCGCTCTGGCAGCGGGCGCCGCTGCGGCAACTGCGCCCGTGCCGTCCGGTCCCGACCCGACCCCGCCGACAACGGCGCTCTCGGCTCCCGTCTACGTGCTCTCGGGAGGCGGCTACGGCCACGGGGTCGGCCTGAGCCAGTACGGGGCGCTCGCGCAGGCCAGGGCCAATCGCAGCTACCGCGACATCCTCGCGTTCTACTACCCGGGCACGACGTTCGCGAAGGCCGGTCTCTCCACCGTTCGGGTGCTCGTCGGCGACGGCCGCCCCTCGACGAGGATCGCGTCCACGGCGCCGTTCACCGTCACCGACGCATCGGGCACGGTCACGCCGCTCGCCGCGGGTGAGCTCGTCCTCAAGCCCGACCTCAAGGTCGTCGTCGACGGGAAGCCGAGGGCGCTGCCGGGCCCCCTCGTGTTCACGCCGGGGAAGGGGCAGACGCTGGCGCTCGACGGCAAGGGCTACCGCGGGACGATCCGCGTCACCCCGGGGCCGAAGGGCCTCCAGCTCGTCGACGTCGTCGCTCTCGACGCCTACCTGCTCGGGGTCGTCCCGGGCGAGATGCCGAAGGAGTGGCCCGCCGCGGCGCTGCAGGCGCAGGCGGTCGCGGCCCGCACCTACGCGCTCGCGAGCATCGTCAAGAGCCGCGACTTCGATCTCTACGCCGACCCGCGGAGCCAGATGTACTACGGGGTGTCGGCCGAGTCGCCCGCGACAACGGCTGCCGTCAAGGCGACCAGGGGCGAGATCCTGACGTACGGCGGCAAGGTGGCGACGACCTTCTACTACTCCTCTTCGGGAGGGCGCACCGCCTCGAGCAAGGACGTCTTCGGGCTCGATCTGCCCTACCTGCAGTCGCGCCCCGACCCGTGGGACATCCTTTCCCCGTATCACCGCTGGGCGCCGCGCTCGTTCACCGCCGCATCGCTCGCGCAGGCGTTCGGGTTGTCGGCCCCGGTGGTGGACGTCATCGTCGTGCCGACCGTCTCCGGCCGGCCTGCGTCCGTCACCCTCGTGAAGAAGACCGGGGAGAAGGTGTTGCTCACGGCAGCGGACGTGCGGGCCCGACTCGGCTTGCGCTCGACTGCGTTCAAGCTCGGCGTGCTACGCGTCGCCTCGCCTCCTGCCGTAACGGCGCCCGGCGTTCCGGTCGTCGTCTCGGGGCTCGCGCGCGACGTCAAGTCGCCGATCCTCGAGAAGCTGGGTACGAACGGCGCCTGGCTCCCGTCCGTCAGGGTCGCCCCGGGTGGTGACGGCTCGTTCGCCGTCACCGTGCGACCGAAGGTGACCGCGACCTACCGGCTCACGGCGGAAGGCGAGCCCGGCCCCGCCCTCACGATCACCGTTCCCGCAGGACAGGCGAAGTGACCGCGAGGGCAGCGGCCCTCGCCGGGGTCGTTGCGCTCAGCCTGGCTGCGACGTCGACGGCGACGGCGGCCCGGTTCGCCGTCGGGATCGCGCCAACCGCCGACCGCGTCGCGCTCGTGCACAGGCTCGAGGCGCGCGGGGCGACCAGGATCGCCGATCTCGCCCCGATCGCCGCGCTGGCGGTCACCGCCGACCGGGCCTCCGCACTGCGCGGCCTGCCGGGAGAGCGATATGTGCAGAAGCTCGTGAGCCGCCGGGTGGCGTACGTCCCGAACGACCCCTTCCTGGCGCGCCAGTGGTATGCGGCGCAGAATCGCTCGTTCGACGCCTGGCCCGACCCGCCGACGTTCGCAGCCGTCCGGGTCGCGGTGATCGACTCCGGGATCGACGGCCGTCACCCCGAGCTACGGGGGCGCATCGCGGCCGCGAAGAGCTTCGTCGCCGGGCCGGCGACCGTCGACACGCAGGGCCACGGGACGTTCGTGGCCGGCCTCATCGCGGCCGAGACGAACGACGGGGTGGGCATTGCCGGGCTCGCGCCCGCGGCAGAGCTGCTCGTCGCCAAGGTCGTCGGCCCGCAGCGATCGATCCCTGTCGAGGCGGAGGCGAAGGCGATCCGCTGGGCGGTCGCGAACGGGGCCAGGGTGATCAATATGAGCCTCAGCGGCCTCCGCGATCCGCGCGACCCGAGCCGCGACACCTACTCCCGGCTCGAGGCCGACGCGATCGACTATGCGGTCTCGAAGGGCGTGCTCGTGGTGGCCGCCGCCGGCAACTCCGACCAGTCGCCGTCGCAGCCGTGGCCCTACGCGGGCTGGCCGGCGGCACTGCCGCACGTGATCGGCGTCAGTGCCCTGAGCCGAAGCGGAAACGCGGCCGGCTTCTCGAACCGAGATCCCCAGTTCAACGATCTCGCCGCTCCCGGCGAGAACATCCTCTCGACGTTCCCGCTGGCGCTCACGGCCGCGCACCCGGACTGCCTCGAGCAGGGCTACTCGAGCTGCGGCCCGGAGGAGTTCCGCTCGGCCGAGGGGACGAGCTTCGCGGCGCCCCAGGTGACGGCCGCCGCCGCGATGCTGTTCGCGACCTCGCCGACGCTTTCGCCCGATCAGGTGACGACGCTGCTCGAGGAGGGCGCCGTCGACGCGGTACCGGCCAACGGCTGTGTGAAGTGCACCGTCGGACACGATCGGTTCACCGGGGCGGGGAGGCTGGATCAGACGGCCGCGATAGAGCTGCTCGCTGCCGGAGCGCCTCCGCGCGACCACTTCGAGCCGAACGACGACGGCACCAGCGCATACCCGCTGTACGGCTCACGCCGCCAGGTCGACGCAACGCTCGACTACTGGAACGACCGGGACGACGTGTACCGCGTCTACCTGCGGAAGGGCGAGCGCCTCGTCGCGGCCGCCGCAACGTCGTCGGAGATCCACCCTGCGCTCGCGCTCTGGCGACCGGGGACGACGACGGTCGACGTCGCTGCGGCGACGTCCCGGCGCCTCGCGGCGCAGCCGGCCGGTGCGGGCCTCGGCTACCGCGCGCCGGCGGCCGGGTGGTACCTGCTCGACGCGAAGCTGACGCACGCGACGCGCGGCCCGTACCGGCTCGTCGTGACGAAGACGCGCTGACCCGAGCCCTCAGGCGGGGTCGAGCAGCTCGTCCCCGGGCACGTCCCGCAGCACACGCGCCGGGCTCCCGACGACGACGACGCGAGGCGGGACGTCTTTCGTCACGACCGCGCCGGCACCGACGAACGCGTCTTCGCCGATCTCGACCGCCGGGCAGAGGATCGCGCCGCCGCCGACCCGGGCGCCCCGGCGGATCGTCGGCCCCTTGATGTTGCCGAACCGCTTCTCGGTGCGACCCATCCAGTTGTCGTTCGTCGTCACGACGCAGGGAGCGATGAAGACGTGCTCCTCGAGCGTCGAGTAGGCCGTGATGTAGGCGTCGGCCTGGATCTTCGTCATGGCGCCGATCGTCGTGTCGTTCTCGACCAGCGAGCCGCGGCCGACGACGACGTCGTCACCGATCTCGACCCGCTCGCGCACGCACGACTGGTCGCCGATGATGACGCGCTCGCCGATCGTCGTCCCGGCGAAGACGATCGCGCCGGTCGAGACGATCGTCCCGGCGCCGATCACCGTCGGCGGCAACGGCTCCCGTTTCGCCGTCGAGCGGGGCGAAAGGGTCGGCTGCTTGCCGACGACGGCGTTCTCGAGCACCTTCACGCCGTCTCCGAGCACGGTGCCCGGATAGACGATCGCGCTGTCGTGGATCTCGGCGCTCACGCCGGTGCGCCCGTGCGCAGCGACGTCGTCAGCCGGTCGAGCGTGCGCACGACGGCGAGCCCGTCGGTCGCTTCAATGTGGTCGCCCGGCCCTTCGGCCACGAGCCGGAGGAAGTGCTGCAGCTCGAGCCGCAGCGGCTCGTCGTTCGAGATCTTCGGGCTGTAGATGTCGCCCGTGCGCGTGCGCCACTCCCCGTAGGTCTGCGCGGGCTCCCACGGGCCTTTCTCGTACACGGTGACCTTCCGTTCGAGCTCCATGTCGTCGAACACGACCATCTTCTCCCGGCCGACCACGGTCATCTTCCGCATCTTGTGCGGGTCGAGCCAGGAGAGATGCATGTGCGCGACCTTGCCGGAGGGGAAGCGGAGGAAGCAGAAGACGACGTCCTCGATTCCGGGCTGCACGAAGTCCTGGCCGTAGGCGACGACCTCCGACGGCTGCTCGTCGAGGAGCCACAGGATCACCGAGAGGTCGTGGACGCCGAGCGACCAGAGAGCGTTCTCGTTCGAGCGGATCACGCCGAGGTTCTGGCGGTTGCCGTAGACGCATGCCACGTCCCCGAGCTCACCCGCGTCGACGAGCTCCTTCACCTTCCGCAGGCCGGGGTGGTAGAGGAGGAGATGGCCCGGCATCAGGACGAGGTCGTTGGCACGGGCGAGCCCGACGAGCTCCTCCATCTCCTCGCCGCGCATCGCCGGCGGCTTCTCGACGAAAACATGCTTGCCCGCCTCGAGCGCCTGCTTCGCGAGGTCGTAGTGCGTCGGCACCGGTGTAGCGATCGAGACCGCGCCCACCGAGTCGTCGGCGAGCGCCTCGGCGAACGAGGCGGTGACCTGTGCCTGCGGATACCTCGCAGCGTACTCCGCGCGGCGATCGGCATCGGTGTCGATCACCCACGCGAGATCGGTCAGCTCGCCGATCACTCGCACGACGTTCTTGCCCCAGCCGCCGACGCCCGCGTGGGCGACCCGGGTCACAGCTTCCAGACCTTCTCGTGGGTGATGTCGTGGCGGCCGATCGCGTTGCGCAGGTCGACGACGAGGTT
>Ga0302322_100005159_pt1 | contig 11447 bp, 15 predicted proteins | sample Fen_T0_2_FD_203757 | JGI IMG/M metagenome (GOLD analysis project Ga0302322, IMG submission 203757) | Peat permafrost microbial communities from Stordalen Mire near Abisko, Sweden - Fen_T0_2 | ecosystem: Environmental > Terrestrial > Soil > Wetlands > Permafrost | place: Sweden: Abisko... | reverse complement strand
AGCCGGTCCGTCGGGCGTGCGACGCGGACCTGGAGCACGGACCCGGTGGCGGGCCGGGAATGGTCTCTCTCGTCCTGGTGTGACGTGCTCATGGCCGTGCTCCTTCCGTCGGATCCCCGCGCCCTGCGCATCAGTCAGTGTCCGCAAGCCCGACCAGCTCGGCGCTCAGTCGCCAGAGCCGGGCCGCGACGATCGGATCGTGGCTGTCCTGGGACGATTCCGCGGGTCGGCCTTTCGCGAAGTAGCAGCCGGTCACCCCTCGAAGTGCGGGGTCGGCAGCGACCCGGATCGAGGTCGCGGCACCCTGTGACGGCGTCTTGAGGAAGGGGCGGGCGAACGGGACCAGGATCCGCTGGACGAGTCCGGGATCCTCCGCGCCGAAGGACGTGTTCACGACGCCGGGGTGCAGGGAGTTGGCCGTGAGCGAGGTGTCAGCCGTCCTTCCGGCCAGCTCGCTGCTGAACAGCACGTTGGCGAGCTTGGACTGGCTGTAGGCGCGCGCGCCGGAGTACGACCGCTCGCCCTGCAGGTCGTCGAAGTCGATGTGACCGGTGCTGTGCGCGTTCGATGCCACGGTCACGACGCGCGGAAGCGGCGCCTCCCGCAGCCGATCAAGGAGCAGGTGGGTGAGCTGGAACGGCGCCAGATGGTTGAGGGCGAAGGTGCGCTCGAGTCCGTCGGTGGTGACGTGCCGCGTGTTCCAGTACCCGCCGACGTTGTTGACGAGGACATCCAGGCTTCGGAGCGTCGTGTGGACGTCGTCAGCAAGTCGCCGTACCTCTGCCTGGGACGACAGGTCTGCTACGAAGACGTGCACCTGGCCGCCGCCGGCCGAACGGATCTGACGAGCAGCGGTCTCGGCGCGTGCGCGATCGCGTCCGGTGATCGCGACTGCCGCGCCGATCCTGGCCAGGCCCTCGGCGGTTGCCAGGCCGATGCCTGCTGTCCCACCGGTGACGAGCACGGTCTTGCCTGACATGGGTCGGCTCGAGTTCGCGGTCATCTCTGCTGCGCCTCAGCCGACGCTGACGAGCTGGAGAGCGGCGTCGTCGGCCACCGGTGCACATGTCGCACTGAAGCCCTTGGCGAGGAGCCAGATCGGGAGGACCAGCTCGAAGACGCCGCCGGGGGCGATGGCGAGAAGTCCGACGCCTTGCGTCACGTCGGTCGCCCCGAACAGGTCCAGGACGCAGCCGACGAAGAGCATCAGGTAGCCGACCAGGGCGAGCAGCGCGAGCCAGCGCGGGACCAGTCGTGACCGGTAGAGCAGGACGCCGAGGATGATCCCGCCGACGCTCGTCACCAGGTAGAGCACGACGACCGCGACGTCGAGCAGACCCTTGAGCGGTGAGCTGAGGGACGGTGACAGGGATGCCTCGAGGGTGCCTGCGCGGAGGTCCTGACTGATCTGAATGAGCATCAGCGGGACGATGAGGAAGAAGAGGATCTGGAGCACGAGCTCGACGACTCGCTCGCATACGTAGGCCAGCGCCATCGGCTCGCTGGTTCCCTTGAACAGCGGGAACAGGACGACCGAGATGGTCACGACGGCGACGCCGGAGACAGCGGCGAGAAGTCCGCCGGCGACCAGAGAGCTCGAGTGAGTGGCTGCGCCGGTGACGAAGTCCGGGCCGGTCACGACCCCGTTGATGAGCTGCTCGGCGATGATGAACGCCACCGTCTGGGTCAGGAAGAGCAGACCGACGATGACCGAGGTCTTTCGGGTGGATGTCATGGCGTCCGTTCCTCGTGCCTCATGAAGCCTGGATCGAGCGGAGCGTGCGACTGCCGTGGTTCGGAGACCTGATGCCGAGAGTGCTCCGGGTCGCGGGTGAGGCCAACCTTCGTTGCCGTTCCCGGGAAACGCCCGGGCTGAGCCTCGTCGTCGGGCCGTGAGGCATCAGATCGAGATGACGAGCTTGCCTCGCACCTGTCCGGCGACCAGCTGCTCCATGGCCGTCGCCGCCTCGTTGAGCGGGTACGTCCGCTCGACGGCAGGCACGAGCGTGCCGGCCTCGACCAGCGTGGTGAGACGCTCGAGGAACGAGTGGTGCTCCTTGGGCAGGACGAACGCGATCCGCTGCCCGATGAACGGCGAGATGGCCAGTGCCCGGACCTGTCGGTCCATGCCGCCGGTCAGGTTCCCGCCATCCTCGCCGCCGACGATGACGAGCGTGCCGCGCGGAGTGAGCGCGCGACGCAGGCGCGAGATCGACGAGTTCCCTGCGATGTCGAGGATCACGTCGTACGTCGCCGATCCGTCGGTGACGTCGTCGCTGCGGTAGTCGAGGACGTGCTGAGCACCGAGGGAGCGGACGAAGTCCGCCTTAGCCCCACTGCACACTCCCGTGACCTCGGCCCCCAGGGCCGACGCGATCTGTACCGCGAACGAGCCGACTCCGCCGGAAGCGCCGATGACGAGGACCTTCATCCCGGCCTCGACCCGGCCGGCGTCGGTCACGGCGCGCAAGGCGGTCGATCCCGAGACGCCGAGGGCCGCAGCCTGGCCGAAGGGTAGGTTTGCGGGCTTGAGTGCGAGCTTGTCCTCACGGACCGCGGCGAACTCGGCGAAGGTGCCCTTGCCGATTCCGAACACGGCGTCGCCGACCTGGAAGCGCGTGACGTCGTCGCCGATCGCTGCGACGGTGCCGGCCAGGTCGAGACCGGGCACGGGGGTCTTCGGCCTGTGGAACCCCAAGCCCAGCCGCATGGCGTAGGGCATGCCGGTCATGAGGTGCCAGGTGCCGCGGTCGAGCCCGGCCGAGTGCACCTTGACCAGCACCTCACCGGCACCGATCACCGGGTGGTCGATCTCGCTCAGGCTCCAGGTGTCGGCGGTGCCGTACACGTGCTGGACGATGGCGCGCATGGTCCGTGCCGAGGCCTCCGCCTGTACGGCGGCGTGTGCGTTGGTGCGAGGTGGCGAGGTCGTCATGTCGGGCTCCTGGTGTCGGTGAGCCCGGTCGGACTCCTGTGCCCTTACGGTGTAAGGTGCTGGCAGTAAGGTAGCCATACGTTGTAAGGTTGTCGAACGCCGCACTGAACCCGGCCACCAGAAGGAGCGAGAGCGACATGGCGCGACAGGCCACCACGAAGGCCGTCAAGACCCGCAGGGTCCGCGAACCGGTCACCCGGGAGCGGGCGTTGAGAGCCGCTGTGGACATCGCGGACGCCGAAGGCATCTCCTCGCTGACCATGCGCAGGCTGGCTTCCGAGCTCGGGGTCGAGGCCATGTCGCTCTACCACCACGTGGCGAACAAGGACGCGGTCCTCGATGGCATCACCGACCTGGTCGTGAGCGAGATCCAGGTGCCGCCGAGCGGGACGGACTGGCGAACCGCCATGCGCGACCGCGCGATCTCCGCGCACGAGGTCCTGCTGGCCCATCCCTGGTCGGCGATGCTCATCATGTCCCGGTTCAACGTCGGTCCAGGAATGACCTCCTACCTGAATGCGACCCTCGGCCGGCTGCGTGAAGGCGGGTTCTCGATCCACGGGGCGCTCGACGCCTGGCACACCCTGGACAGCCACATCTTCGGATTCACCCTCCAGGAGCTCCAGCTGCCCTTCGACGCCGCGGACAACGCGCAGGTGTCCGCCGACGCGATCGAGCTGTTCGACCCGACCGAGTTCCCGTACGTGATCGAGGTGGTGACCGAGATCAGCCGGACCGGCCGCGTCGAGCACTTCGAGTTCGGTCTCGACCTGATCCTCGACGGTCTCGAAGCGAACCTCGGCCGCCTTGTCGCCACCCGAAGGCGCCGCAGCCCACGCAGCTGACCCGCCGGACCTGAACGCGACCGACTCCGCACTGACCACCCGCCGTGCAGTGCGCTCGCCGTGGTGCCCGTCGTTCTCTCTTTCCCAGAAACAGCAACGGAAGTTGTCCGTCGGCGCGGGAGACGGGCATGGTCAATGACATGAACCTCAACAACAGCAGCGACTACGACGTGGTCGTGATCGGCGGAGGAGCCGCTGGTCTGTCTTCGGCGCTGGTCCTGACCCGAGCTCAGCGATCGGTCGCCGTGGTGGATGCCGGAGCGCCGCGCAACTCGCCGGCCGCCCACATGCAGGGGTTCCTCTCCCGGGACGGGCTTCCGCCGCACGAGCTCCTCGCGATCGGGCGCGCCGAGGTGGCCGGCTACGGCGGCACCATCGTCCACGCAACGGCGACCAGCATCGAGCGAGGCGACGGCGCCACGTTCATCGTCCTGCTGGCGGACGGTCGTCGTCTGACCGCGCGCCGAGTGCTGGTGACGACGGGTCTTCGCGACGAGCTGCCGGACATCCCCGGCGTCATGGAGCGCTGGGGCCGCGATGTCCTGCACTGCCCGTACTGCCACGGCTACGAGGTACGCGACCAGCAGGTCGGCGTGCTCGGCACCGCGGATGACGGCGTCGCCTTCGCCCAGCTGGTCCGCCAATGGTCAGCCGACGTCGTCTACTTCGCGCACACCAGAGCCCTCACGGCCGACCAGCGCGAGCAGCTCACCGCGCGGGCGATCGGCATCGTGGAGGGAGCCGTGGCAGGACTCGAGATCCTGGATGACAGGCTCGAGGGCGTGCGGATGGATGACGGCCGCGTGATCCACCGCGGCGCGGTCTTCGTTCGTCCGCGCTTCGTGCCCAACAGCGACCTGCTCGTCGCCCTCGGCTGCGCCGTCGACGAGAACGGCTGGGTCGCCACCGACGCCGCCGGGGCCACGAGCGTGCCAGGCGTCTGGGTCGCCGGCAACGCGTCCAACGCTCGCGCGCAGGTCATCACGGCCGCCGGCGAGGGTTCCGCAGCCGCCCTCGCACTGAACGCCGATCTCGTCCAGGAGGACGTGGACCGCGCCGTGCTCGATCTCCGCTCCGGCATCTCGACCTGAGCCACCGCCGACTGCTCGACAACTCACTCACCCGCACCGATGACGAAGGAGCACCGCCATGTCCACCGACCGACCCACCCCCCAGCCCTTCCGCGCACCGCCGCCCACCAAGCACCAGCTCGCACTGATGATCTGGCTGTGCGTCTTCCCGACGCTTCTCGTCCTGAACTACGCCCTCGGCGACTGGTTGCGGACGCTTCCGATGCTGACTCGCACCTTCGTCCTCGCCACGATCGCTGTCCCGATCGTCATCTACGGCTTGATGCCTCGGCTGCACAAGGTGCGCGTCCGCCTCGTCACTCGCGGCACGTGACCGGGCTCCCACTGGCAGATGTCGATGACAACTGCGCACCACCCTGCGAGCGAACGAGGGGACATGGACGCCAATGACTGGGACAGCCGCTACGACGAGACGGACCTGCGCTGGTCGCGCGGCCCGAACCGATGGATAGCCGAGATCACCGCGGGCCTGCCCCCGGGCCTGGTCCTCGACCTCGCGGCCGGCGAGGGGCGCAACGCCATCTGGCTGGCCGAGCGAGGCTGGCACGCCACTGCGGTGGACTTCTCCGCCGTGGCGCTGGAACGCGCCACGCGCATCGCCGCCGAGCGTCTCGGGGAGGACGCGACCTGGTTCTCGGTGCGACAGGCAGACCTGGCCACGTACACACCGGACCCTCGCTCCTACGACCTGGTCCTCGTGGTCTACCTGCAGGTCGAGTCCGCGCTGCGTTCGCAGGTACTCCGCGCAGCAGCCGATGCGGTCGCTCCCGGAGGGAGTCTGGTCGTCACCGCGCACGACACCCGGAACGCCGAACTCGGCTACGGCGGCCCGCCTGACCCCGCGGTCCTCTACTCCGCCGGTGACGTCACCTCGGACATCGACGGGTCCGGTCTCGACGTGCAGCGCGCCGAGCTCGTGACTCGGGTCGTCGACACACCCGACGGCACGCGGAACGCGCTCGACTGCCTGGTCGTGGCCACCCGCCCTCGGACCGACTCGGCCCACTGATCCGTCCGGGGCGACCCGTCAATCGACGGGTTCTGGAACCGACTTGGCGCGCACGTGCATCCGCTCACCCTGCCGGCCGAACAGGCTCAACACCTCCGCCGGCTCCTCGCCCGTGCTGCCGAACCAATGCGGGACTCGGGTGTCGAACTCAGCCACCTCGCCCTGGCCGAGAACCACGTCGTGGTCCCCGAGCACCAGACGCATGCGCCCGGACAGCACGTAGAGCGCCTCGTAACCCTCGTGCGTCTTGAGCGTCGGCTCGCTCTTGCTCCTGGGGATGATGATCTTCCACGCTTGAATGCCGCCTGCTTGACGCGTCAGCGGCACCACGGTCCTCCCGTTCGCCCGCCGCGGTTTGAGGCGGACCCGCGGGTCGCCGACCTCCGGGGCTCCGACGAGGTCGTCGAGCGGGACACGGTAGGCGCGAGCGAGGGGGAGCAGCAGCTCCAGGCTCGGGCGCCGTTGACCGGTCTCCAGCCGCGACAGGGTGCTCTTCGAGATCCCTGTCGTCTCGGCGAGCGCCGTGAGGGTCACGCCCCGCTGAGACCGAAGGCGCTTCAGACGTGGACCCACCTGGTCGAGGGTGGCGGCCAGTTCCTCCGACTCGGTCACGAGCCCACAGTGCCCCCGATTCCCGAAGACGGCAACGAATCGCAGCGCCCGTGATCGACTCGATCCGACCGCTCGAGGAACTGCCGGACGCGCTGCGGCGCTTCGGTGCACAGGAGCACACCGGCAAGCCGACCTCGCGGTCCACGGCCTCAGTGACCGGCCGCCGTCAGCAGATTGCGGACCTGCGTGCGGGTCGGGACCCGCCCGGAGACCACCACGGCGTCATCGATGACCAGGGCCGGGGTGCCCATGACGCCGTACGAGGCGATGTCAGCAGGGTCGGTGACGTGCTCGAGCGTCGCATCGATACCGAGTTCGTCGAGAGCGTCGCGGGTGACCTTCTCCAGGTTCTGACAGTTGGTGCAGCCGGACCCGAGCACCTTGATGATCACGGCGGACTCCTTCGATCGTGTCGGGTCAAGAGGCGAGGACGGCGTTGAACATGTATCCCACGGCGACGATGCCGGTGGCGACGACGCCCACGTAGGCGGCGAGGAGCTGGGGCTTGAGGACGCGGCGGAGCAGGACCATCTCCGGCAGCGACAGGGCGACGACGGCCATCATGAACGCGAGCAGGGTCCCCATCGGGAGGCCCTTCTCATAGAGCGCCTGCACCATCGGCATGATCCCGGCGGCGTTGCTGTAGAGCGGTACGCCGATCCCGACGGCGATCAGAACGCCGAACGTCGATCCGGGGCCGGCGTAGGTCGTGAAGAACTCGGTCGGGACCCAGCCGTGGATGACGGCGCCGAGGCCGATGCCGACGAGCAGGTAGGGCCAGATCCTGCGCAGGATCGTGCCGACCTCCTCGGCGCCCATGGCGATCCGGTCGTCGAAGGTCAGTCCTGCCGCGGGGTCGATGGCATGGCCGCGGAGCCTGGTCTCGAACACGAAGGGCTCGACCCACTTCTCGACCCGCATCCGGCCGAGCAGCCAGCCCGCGACTATCGCGATGAGCAGCCCGGTGCCGATGTAGAGCGCTGTGATCTTCACGCCGAAGAGGGTGAGGAGCATCCCGATTGCGATCTCGTTCACCATGGGCGATGCGATGAGGAAGCTCAACGTCACGCCGATGGGGACGCCCGCGGCCACGAAGCCGATGAAGGCGGGAACGGCCGAGCAGGAGCAGAACGGCGTCACGACGCCGAGGCCTGCCGCCATCACGTTGCCGAGCCCCTCGCGCTTCCCGCCGAGGAAGGCACGGGTGCGCTCCACGCTCATGTAGGACCGCAGCACGGTGACCAGGAAGATGATGAGGACGAGGAGCAGCGTGATCTTGACCGTGTCGTAGAGGAAGAAGTGGATCGTCTCGGTCGACCGCGCCGAGGAGTCCAGACCGAGAGCGTCGTAGAGCAGCCAGTCCCACAGGTGCTCGTTGAGCACGTACGCCGCGACCCAGGCCAGTCCGGCTGCGGTCAGTGCGAGACCACGGCCACGACCTGTGGTCGGCATGTGCTCGAGCAAGGACACCGGGTCACCTCCCCGTGGCGGTGGGGAGGGCAGCCGCCAGCAGGTCGTGAGCGCCGTCTGCGAGCGCGTAGTCGATCCAGCGACCGCGCCGGGTTGCGGTGACCAGGCCCGCCTCGCGAAGCACCTTGAGGTGGTAGCTGAGCAGGCTGGGTGCGATCGCAACCTGCTGCTGAATCTCGCAGACGCAGCACGGGGTCGACGACAGGCGGGACAGGACGGTCCAGCGGATCGGGTCCGCGACGGCCTCCAGCAGGGACACCGCATCGTGCGCCACTGGGCGGTCGAGCTCGGCCCGCGTCATTACAACCACAATTGAACTGTCGCCCCGAAGAGACAGCCGAGGCGCGCTGGCCAGCCGACTGTGATCGGCGGAACATCCTCGACCGATGCCACGTTGGCGACCCGGGAGGTGGCATCGTGATCCCATCGCCGCATCGGGCCTGAGTCTCCAAGGAGTTTGCCATGCAGTTGGACACCGAGTCCGCGGCCTCTGTCGCCGCGCGCCTTCGTCGAGCTCGCGGCCAGATCGAGGGCGTGCTCGCGATGATCGAGGCCGGTCGCAGCTGCGAGGACATCGTGACCCAGCTCTCGGCAGCGTCGAAGGCTGTGGACCGGGCGGCGTTCACGATCGTCTCCTGCGGGCTTACCCAGTGCATCGAGGCGGAGCATGAGGGGAAGCCCGCCCCCATGGATCGCGCCAAGCTCGAGAAACTCTTCCTGTCGCTCGCCTGATCAGCGTCCAGGTTCGTTAGCCTGTCCTAAGGTATACCCCCAGGGGTATGCTCCAGTCAGGCCCACAACTTTGGATCGCTGGGAGATCGCATGGCTCGCGTCGTCGTCCTGGGTGCCGGGATCTCCGGCCACACCGCTGCACTCCATCTACGCCGCATGCTGGACAAGCGGCACGAGGTCGTCGTCGTGTCGCCGAACTCGCAGTGGAACTGGATCCCGTCGAACATCTGGGTCGGGGTCGGTCGCATGAAGCCCTCGCAGGTGACCTTCCCGCTCAAGCCGGTCTACGACAAGCACGGCGTGGACTTCCGCCAGGCGAAGGCCGTCGCGCTGCACCCGGAGGGCGACGAGCGCACGGCCAAGGGCTACGTCGACGTCGTCTACACCGACCCCGCGCGTGCGGGCGAGATGCAGAGCATCGAGTACGACTACGTCATCAACGCCACCGGCCCCAAGCTCAACTTCGCGGCCACCCCCGGGCTCGGCCCGGACGGACACACCGTGTCGGTGTGCACCTACGGCCACGCCGACGAGGCCGCCAAGCAGCTCGCCGACGTGATCGCGAAGCTGAGGGCCGGCCAGAAGCAGACCCTGGTCATCGGCGTCGGCCACGGCACGTGCACGTGCGAGGGCGCGGCGTTCGAGTACACCTTCAACGTCGAGCACGAGCTGCGCGCCGCCGGTGTCCGCGACCTGGCCGAAATCATCTACCTCACCAACGAGTACGACCTCGGCGACTTCGGCGTCGGCGGCCTCACGTTCAAGCAGGGCGGGTTCGTCACCTCGAGCAAGCTGTGGACCGAGTCGCTGTTCAAGGAGCGCGGCGTCAAGTCGATCCTGCGCGCGCACGTGCAGAAGGTCGAGGAGGGCCGGATCTTCTACGAGACCCTCGACGGTTCCCAGGACACCCTCGACTTCGACTTCGCGATGCTGCTCCCGCCCTTCCGCGGCCAGGACCTGCAGGCGTTTGCCCGCGACGGGTCCGACATCACCGCGCAGGTGTTCGCCCCGTCCGGGTTCCTCAAGGTCGACGCCGACTACACGGCCAAGCCGGTCGAGGAGTGGAAGGCCTCCGACTGGCCGAGCACCTATGTCAGCCCGTCGTACCCCAATGTGTTCGGCGTCGGCATCGCGTTCGCTCCCCCGCACCCGATCTCGACACCGCGCAAGGCGCCCAACGGCACTGTCATCTCACCGGCTCCGCCGCGCACCGGGATGCCCTCCGGGCTCATGGGCCGCGCGGTCGCGATGAACATCGCCGACATGATCAGCGGCAAGTCCAACTCGCCCCAGCACCACGCCTCGATGGCCGAGATGGGTGCCGCCTGCGTCGCCTCCGCCGGGGCCGGGTTCACCAAGGGCACCGCGGCCTCGATGACGATGTACCCGGTGGTCCCGGACTACGACAAGTTCCCCGGCTACGGCCGCAGCCTCACCGAGACCACCGGCGAGATCGGCCTGGCCGGGCACTGGATGAAGCACTTGCTCCACGTCATGTTCATCTACAAGGCCAAGGGCAAGCTCGGCTGGTCGATGATCCCCGAATGAGCCGGCCCACCACGAACAGCGAGGACACGATGACCAGCACCCCGTCCCACTCCGAGGCCGACGTACCCCGTGGCCCCTTGGCCGGGCTCACCGACCCCTCGGCGTACGAAGCACCGATGCCGACTGAGCGCACGGTGAAGCTGCGCACCAACCTGCCGATCCAGGCCTACCGCTTCGCCGCGGTCAGCCTCAAGATGACCCGGATGATCCTGCGCTCGCACGGCTGACCGGGTGTGGCGGGTCTCCGAGGCCGGAACCCGTTGGGCCTGAAGCGTCATGTCTTCGATGCGGATGAGTCACCCGGTCGGTCGCTCGAGGGTAACTTCCGGTCCGGACCGGATCATCGGGCATCCCGAGCGTAGCCTCAGAAGTGGACGACGTCGCCTGCACGCGGGTCCGGCGCCAAGCGCGCAAGACGATCGTCGGAAGCCAGGGTGATCAATCGTGTCCGCAACGCTGAGGGTTACGCACAAGGCCATCGGCGCTGAGGTCCGTCGTGGCGCGTATGACGTCGAGGTTGACGGCATGCGCGTCGGGTCAGTCGCCATGAACGACACTTTCGAGACGCCGGTCGAGCCGGGACCTCACAGTCTGCAAGTTCGCAACGGCCGAAACTCAAGCCGAGCTGAGACCTTCGACACCGCCGACGGCGAGACCGTCGCGTTCCGATCCACGGGCAAGAGGTTCCTGCCGCTGTTCCTCGCGTCGTTCGTCGTCCCCAGCCTGGCACTCGTTCTCGTTCGCGAGTAGGCGCGCGCTGCACCGGGCCCCGAGAGGTTCGCGATGCCAGCCCAACTGCCGCCTCACGGAGAGTCGGCTTGAACGGTTGCGGGTGGTGGACGAGTCAGAGCCGTGAGAGCAGGTCGACGTCCTCCTGGAACGCCGTGCGCACTTCCTCGGTGACCGACGGCTTGGCGGCGGCGATAGCCGTCAGGTAGTCCAGCGTGGTCGGGCCGTCGCTCTCCACCCCGGCGAACACGCATCGCTCGAAGGACGCCTGCGACGCGGAGCGGGCGGCGTGCTCGATCTCGGCCGGCGTGAAGGACTCGCTGTGCTCGACGAGCTGCTCGATGTCGATGGTGTCGCTGGTGGTGTAGCGCGACCAGATCGCCGCACGAGCGGCCGCGTCCGGCGTCCCGATCGGGATCACGTAGTCGAACCGGCCGGGTCGGGTGAACGCGGGGTCGAGCGAGCGCAGGTCGTTG
>Ga0302322_100005157_pt1 | contig 11451 bp, 10 predicted proteins | sample Fen_T0_2_FD_203757 | JGI IMG/M metagenome (GOLD analysis project Ga0302322, IMG submission 203757) | Peat permafrost microbial communities from Stordalen Mire near Abisko, Sweden - Fen_T0_2 | ecosystem: Environmental > Terrestrial > Soil > Wetlands > Permafrost | place: Sweden: Abisko... | reverse complement strand
GCCTTCGAACTCCCGGCCAGAAACAGGCAATCTCCTAACCAATTCAAAAATAAGCCGATTTTCAGTTTCTAGGCTTGCGTCGACGGCGCTGCGGCCGAAACCGAAAAGCCTCCAGCGGGGCATCGCTGGAGGCTTCGGAGGTTTAACAATAAATAGCGCTGTGTCTCCTTTAGGTGCCACTCATCTCTGAGCGGCGACACCATGATAAGTTACCTTATCAAATCACCTAACTTCAACATATTTCTCGACGGCTGCGAGTCTTTTTAGAAACTTATTGAAATCGATCGACTATTTCCGGCACGCGCTGGCCGGCACGTGGTCCGCAAAGCTCCGCTTACACAGGCATGACCGGTTCGAGAGCAGCGCGCGCTCACAGAGCATGAGGGTGGCGCGGCATATCGCAGAACAGCCGGAAGCGATCTTGGACGATGCTGTGGCACTCGCAGGCACTCTGCCGCAGTGCGTCGAGATCGCAAATCCGCAGCGAGCCGCGAGTGCCCTCCACCACGCCACGGTCTTCCAACTCAGCGAGCGCATTGGAAATCCCGGCACGTCGAACACCCAAAGCGCCGGCGATCAGCCCATGCGTGACCGGGAGCACATCGCTGTCAACCATATCCTGCGCCAGCAACAGCCAGCGCGCGAGGCGCTCGGAGATCTCGTGCTTGGCGTTGCACAGCGCGATCTGCGCCTTGAGGGCCATCAGGACCTGGACATATTTGAGCAGGTGCTCTTTGATTGCCGGTCGCTCCACCATGAGCGCTCGCAGCGTCTCCGCGTCGATCCCGAGCGCAACACCGGGAATCAGAACGACGGTGCGCTGGATCGCCAGCATGGTGCCGAGCACGACCGAGACTCCGATGAACCCTCTGCGTCCGACGTTGGCAACCTCGACCGCGCCATCCTTTGCAGTGCGGATCACTCGCGAGACGATGCCGCTTTCGATGAAATACACCGCTTCCGGACAACGCGATGCATCATGGATGATCTCGTTCCGGCGTAACGCGATCGGCTTCAAAAACGGCCGAAGCAGCGCGAACTCCGGCTCGGGCAGCGTCGCCAGAATCTCGTTCCGGACCACGCGAGATGACTGCTTCGGAAGCGCACGTGGCCTGGTCGCGTCCAATTCGAACATTACCCCCGGCAGGATCCCGCCGCGATTCCGCCCGCACGTGCCGGCAGCTCCGCAACTTACAATTCCGTAATCTTGTCGGGCATCGTGCTGGACGTAAAGGCCTAAATGACCTGAGCGGCAGATCAAAGGGATTTGCCGGGCGCCGGCGCCGGAGAGCGCCCGCGTAAGCTAGCTCGGTTTCGGCCCGCACCTCCCTATCTTGGTACCGATCGATTGGTCGATCTGCGCTTGCGAGCATCCTTCCACCACGCGAACTCCGACGGCAGGCCGTGCGGCGCCAGGCTCGTTCCAAGAAAAAGCCCCCGGCAGTTTCCTGCCGGGGGCTTCGCTGATTCGTGATCAGACGATCAGGTTCAGAAGTTGCGCTGAGCGCGTAGCAGCATGCTCACCGTGTCCTGGTCCTTCACCTGGTAGACGCCGGCCGTCTTGCCAACGCCGTTGAGCGCCGGGGCAGTCACCGAGCCCGCGTACTTCTGGTCGAGGTGGCTGTAGGTCACGTCGGCCGAGAAGGTCAGGTTCTTGACCGGGGTCCAGCGAGTGATCACACCGACCTGCCCGATGTTGAAGTCCGGGTTGCAGGTGAGGGTGGTACCGCCACCGAGCGCAACCATGGCGGCGCTGTTGCAGATCAGCGACTTGGCATTGCCGTCATAACGGATGGCAGCGTAAGCACCGTACACGGCAGTGTTCCAGTACGGATTCCAGTTATGCGTGAACGCGCCACGGAAGCCGTAGGTCGAGGTCAGCTCCTGAGACGTGTTCGTACCGAACACCGAGTCCGACACACCGGCGAAGCCGATGCCACCGCTGGTGAACATCGAGTACGAGGTTTGCCCCAGGCTGTTGATGTTGTAGCGGCTCGCACCGTTGGTGTAGACGCCCTGGATGTTGATGCTGTCGCCAGGTCCGGTCGGGATGTTCTTGATCGACAGAGCCAGCTGACCAGCCCAGCCCCACTTGTCGGACGGATGACCGGTTGCCTCGGTCGCGCCGTAGTAGGCAGCATGGTTGTCATGCGCCGCGAACGACGCCTGGAACAGACCCCAGGCCTGGTCGACGCGGACCATGCCGATCACGTCGGGAGCAACGTTGCCGCCGATGTCGTTGCCACCATAGGCGCCACCCAGAATGGTGCTGCCCGCAGTGGCCGTGAGCAGGCTCGTGTTCCAGATGTTGGAGGTCGAGTACAAGGACGGATCCTGCAGCGAGACCGAAGCAGTGATGCCCTGACCAAAATCAGCAGTGTAGCTGAACTGGTTCACACCGGTGACGGTACCGCCGCCGCCGACGAGCTGGTCGAAATTGTTGCCGGGATAGTTGGTCCAGGGCGCATCGAACTGCGACACGGCCTTACCCATCGTGAAGCCGGCGAACTGGATGAAGGCGTAGAACACGCCGAGCGAACCGCCGGCGATGCCGTCGTTGCTGAGGCCGTTGACCGAGGTCAGGTTATTGGAGTTCGCAGCACCGGTCGAGTAGAAGGTCGAACCGTTGCCGGCGCCGCCGTAGGAGCCCGAGGTCCAGGTGAAGACCACGTCGGCGTAGGTGCGGACCACGCCGTATTCGGTCGCGGTGCGGGTGTCGATGTTGAGGTCTTCGCGGGACCGCATCTGATAGTAGTTGCTCAGACGGTTCTGGGCACCCGCCGAACCGGCGTAGGCGGCGTTGTAGGAGCCGTTGGTGTTGAAGAGACCGTCAGCACGCAGATAGCCACCGAGCTTGATGCAGGTGTCGGTGCCGGGGATGTAGTAGAAGCCCGCGCCGTAGAGCGAGCAGACGCGCACATATTCGACTGCCTTGGCCTTGATCGGAAGATCAGCCGCCTGAGCACCCGACATTGCGACGACAGCCGCCGCTGAGCCCAGAATCAGGCTCTTAATCGTGGTCATATTGTTAAACCTCCAAGTTGCTCTATCAGGGAAGGTCCGGATCCGCTGGGTGAGACACCCTTGAGGCTGGTACCCTTAATCCCCTCGACCCGTCGCTCAGCCGCACCGCGCACTCGGACACACCCGCATGAGCGAGGGACTTGAGCGAACGACCTAAACGGGACGACGTCGGGATGCCCCCCTTCGTCGCAGTGACAGAATTACCGAAGGCCCTTGCACACGCAACAAAGGAACCACCAAAGTGCCAGAAGGTGGGCGTGTTTCTGAACCAGTGTTGCACAAATGGCACTCGGCCGACGCTCCCACACCTCACACAAGCTTTTGTTTCTATTTATTTTTTCTGATATGCCGATTATCAATGCCGTGGAGGCGCAAGGAAGGCACATCCCGGAAGCCGCCGCGATTTACTCGCCTTGCGGGCCAATCCGCGCCACCAGCCAGCCGTTGGCCAGAATCAAACCTAGTACGCCAGAGCCGCCGCCTTCCGCGGTGCACCACGCCACCCTCCCCTCGTCGCGGCGAGGATCGTCGGGTTCCGAGCGGCCATTCCATGCGCACTTTATAGTATTTAGGCTGTCGGCCGGGTGTCGGGAAAGACGGCCGGCTTCCGAAGGGAATCGGTCAGACCAATGAGGTCGCCAATGCTGGCCCGTTTTCGACCGGTCGCGTCGCTGCCGAAGCCAGCCGCAATCGCCCTGAGGCTGGGTCAGCCCCGCCATCCATGCGTCAGCATCAGGAATCCGCATGTCGTCCACAATCTGCCGCTTGCGGCTCGCCGCGACGTCGGGCATACCGACGACAGCCGGAGATGTGGCCGAGTGGCTGAAGGCGGCGGTTTGCTAAACCGTTATAGGGTTGTAAAGCCCTATCGAGGGTTCGAATCCCTCCGTCTCCGCCATACCTCTGTCGCGTCGATCTCCCGGGGAGAGCAGCCCGGTTTTTGCCGGAGGTGAGCACGCCGCCGCAGAATCCGGTATGCACACCCCCCTGTTTCGAGACGGCCGTTCGACCACCAACGGTGCGGCTCGCCCTGTTTCACCATATTTGGACAAACGACCGGCGCGTCCTGAACGGCCCAGTCAGGGTTTGCACTCTCTGAGCAAGAAAGCGCTTTGCATGAAGCGAATCGCAGTGACGCGCCCCGGCTAGAATTCGGAACGGTAGATATCATACGTCACGCCGGCCGCGATCGCCTCCTCGTTCTTCTTTCGCAAGGCGCCGATGTCAATGTCGGGGAGCAGCGACCGAAACTCGGGGGTCTCGAGAAGATGGATCAGCATGCCCAGCGTTCCGCGCTCCGTCGGGTGAAGAGGATCCAGGAAGTTCAGGCTGTCGGCTGTGACTGCATCGTGGCTTGCATCGAAGAACCTGATGCCGAAATCCCTAAATCGCTGCCGCGTGCTCTCGCTTTCAAATTCTCTCCAGGCTCCGCCACCATTGTAAGTTGGATTGTTATCGAGGTAATCGACGGTCGCCTTGAGCAGCGGGAACTGAATTCCGATCAGAGTCAACCCACGCTCCTTCCCAACCGCCCCAAGCTTTTCAAGGGCCGTGAGCTGCGCCCCCTGGAGCCGGGGTGATCCGGGCACCGCCTCGAGAAAGCCGAAAAAGGGGTTCGCGCGATGTTGTGGCGCGGTGTCGCGCATTTGGGCTGGGTAAAGAACCGAGCCGTCATGGCGAATGCCGTATTTGAACGCGACAGCATCGGCGCCGATCAGCTTCATGCCGTCGACATTCTCATGCGTGCTTCCCATCATATATCTGGCAAGAGGTTCAGGATTATCCGTGAACAGCTGGACAAGTCGCTGCAGCCCATCGAAGTGGGCTTGCGACCAGGAAATCTCGTGAGCCATAGGGATTTTTTTCGCCCAGCCCTCCACCCAGGCATCGATGAAAAAGTAATAGCCCAGCGAAAAGATGATAATCTTAGGATGAGCGGCCCGATCAATCCGAACGATGGCATCTCGGATTTGATCGATCGTCCAGGCCGTCGTGCAGAAATTATAAGCTTTGTATGGCTTGAACATTGCGCTCCGCAGCTGGCTGCAGGGCGAGTCGCCGAGGATCACGATATCCGGCCTTTCCATTGCAAGCCGGTTGATTTTGAAGTCGACATATTGGCTGGCCTGTCCCGCCCAAATGATGGTTGGATCGTTTGCCTGCCTTGTAGCCGCTGCGGCTGGCGTCAATGCAGCGCCGGTTTGCCAAAGCATCCATTCGACAATGGCGACGAGCAGCCCGCTGGACAGCAACAAAATGCGCAGGAATGTCGCCTCTCTCTCCACCGGCTGGAACAAGAAGGCGAACCCTGCAGCGAACGATTTGACGGCAATTCTGAAACGAGAAAAAGGCTCACGGTGATGAAAATGGAGATGCATTTCCGATCCATTTTGGCGCGAAGGCACTTGGCGGCGTTCCCGGAAGTTGAGTTGCGAAGCCTCGTTGGACTGGTGCTGCGGCAGCTTCATGATCGCTCGATAGTGTCGTCGAGAGAATGGACCCAAGCAACATTATAAGGACCGATGAAGTGGCGGGGCCGTCCTCCCGACACCTGATGTCGGGGTCGGCCTGTTACGGAACGGGTGATCGCCCCCGCGGTTACTGACCCTCGCGCTGTCGGACAGTCAATGCCGGGCCTGCAGACGGCGGCATTGCGCCAGCGCGCGGCCGAGCCGCCGACGGAGCGCGCATCAATCGAACAGGCTGCGGCTCACATTGATGATGAAGGCCGCGGGCACGCCGATCACGGCGCCGACGAAACCGTAGGCCAAGCCATTCCATAGCGACGCCGGGCCGCCCGGGCCCATCACCAGCCCATAGAGCACGCCGAGGCCGCAGCAGCAAAGCGTGACGGCCGCGAGCCGCCGGTCATTCCTCTCCTCGGTCCGGAGCTTGCGGAGGGCCCGCCGGCTCAGCAGATACGGACCGGAGGGCTCGGTCGAGCCGCAATGCGGACAGGACGCCGCGGTGAAGGAGACGCCCTCCCCGCAATCATGGCACCCGATCAGTTCCCGTCGCTTCGCCTGTCCCATGCCGCAATCTCACTGCCCTTCCCCGACATCCGAACAACAGATGGGAGATTTGGCGGCAGAGCGCTATGGTCCCAGGTTCTGTTCCTGGATCTCTTCTAGGATTTTGTTGCTGCGCGCACCGTGGATCACGACACCGCCGCGCCCATTGAGGCGGGCGCAGCGCTCCCTGTCGCGGTCTCCTATCGGCGGTCCTTGTCGGGAGGCTCTGCGCGCGAACGCGGCCTGCCTGCGCGATTGGATCAGCGCGTTGCCATCCAGGCGCGGGCTTCGCGCTGGGCGGCGGCGATGTCGGTCTCCGACATCATCTCGGCAACTTCGCGGCGCATCGCGATCGCGTCGACACGGCCCCGCAACGCGGCGAGATTGAACCATTTGTGCGCGGCGACCAGGTCGACGGCACCCGCCCGCCCGCTCGCATTGAGCATGCCGAGCTCGAACAGAACGTCACCGTTCGCTCCGTGCTCCGCCGCAATCGCCGTATCGAGATTGAGTTGTCCCTGAAACATTGTCGCTCTCCGTCCACCCTGGAGGCTGCTCGTTCGAGCAAGGCCCCCGTCCACTGTTCGATGCCTTTAGTCCCCATGCCGTTTGCCGGCTTATGGGCTGATCATGAGGATCAAGTTTGAAAGGCAGTTTAAGCATCGTGCTGAACAGGGCTTGAACGCGCGCACCGCAACATCGCGGACGCTTCGGGAAAATGTTGATTTTACTGACATTTTCGAAGCGTGAAAAGGTCGGTTTACCATTCGGTTTGGCAAACCCGTAACCATCGCGAACAACGGCGATGCCCAGCCGATCAACGGCCCGCAGCCTGAAATTCGGATGATGCTCTTCAAGAGCGGATTTTTTTGAAAACGGTTGGAAAGGCACCAGGACTCATCACTGGCGCCGAGAACGAGGGCGTCGGCGAACACGTCAGGAGCAAATCTCACCTCCGGCGACCTGGCCTTGGTGAAACGGCAGACCGGATGGTGGATCCGCACCGAGCGAAGAAATCCTGTTTCTTCTGCCGGACCGGCCCGTCGCAGCCCAGCTGCTTCAAGTTCGATCCGACCGTTGACCTGATGTCTCGCCGACACCCTCTATCGTCACCGGAGCCTGTCGGCCGGATCCGCTCTCGCGAGCGACCAGCCCTGACACTCCGCCGACGCGCCGGCATCAAAGCTGCCGGCCAATCTCGCGGGAAACGCGAGAGTTACTTCTTCTTGGAGACCTTCTTGGTCTTCTTCGCAGTCTTCTTCACTGCGCTTTTCGCCTTCTTGACGGTCTTCTTTGCTTTCTTAGCTTTCTTGGCCATGTTGCCCTCCGATGTGAGATGGCTTATTCGCTGCGTGCACTCGGGAATCGAGATGCACTACTTCTCGAATACACCAACGTAACGAAAAAAACAGCTTCCAGCTTAAGGAAGTGTTGACAAGCAAACGCGCGGCCGCGCGATACACAGGTCATCATGATGCGGCGGTCGGCTTCGACGGCGATACGAAGAGCGCGCAAAAGATCGACATCCTCCTTCAACAACAATGCAAGAAATGCCTGTGCTGCAGGGCTTTTCTGACTCCGATCAGCATGCACTCGATGCGCGCGCGATGCCACCGTCGGCGGCAGACTCAGGTGAAAGGCGGACGACGGGGACTCTGAGTCGCCTATTTTGGCAACGAAAAAATTTTCGTGCACAACGCCGCCGCGCTTGATCTGAGGCTCACCAAAGGTGGCTTTTCTGCGAATCGCGCGCAGCGATTCGCAGGGAGCCCTCGACGCTCGAAGGGCTGAGCTATACGCACGAGCGGCCGACGACGACGATGCCGCCGCGATTCAGATGCCGAGCTTGCTCTTCAGGAGGTCGTTGACGGCCTGCGGATTGGCCTTGCCACCCGACGACTTCATCACCTGTCCGACGAACCAGCCCATCATTTGCGGCTTCGCTCTCGCTTGCGCGACCTTGTCGGGGTTGGCGGCGACGATGTCGTCGACCACCTTCTCGATCGCAGTGAGATCGGTGACCTGCTTCATGCCGCGCGTTTCGACGAGTGCGCGAGGGTCGCCGCCTTCGGTCCAGACGATCTCAAACAGGTCCTTGGCGATCTTGCCGGAGATCGTGCCCTCGCCGATCAGGTCGATGATGGCAGCGAGCTGCGCCGCCGACACTGGAGCGGCCGCGATGTCGCGGCTTTCCTTGTTGAGCCGGCCGAACAGCTCGTTGATCACCCAGTTGGCGGCGAGCTTGCCGTCGCGGCCCCGATCGGCAAGACCGGCCAGCACGGTCTCATAGAACGCCGCGCTCTCCCGCTCCGCCACCAGCACGGCCGCGTCATAGGGCGACAAGCCGAGATCGGCGACGAAGCGCGCCTTCTTCTGGTCCGGCAATTCCGGCAGCCCGGCCTTCAGCTCGTCGACAAAGGCCTGGCCGAATTCGAGCGGCAGCAGGTCCGGATCGGGAAAATAGCGGTAGTCGTGCGCCTCTTCCTTCGAGCGCATCGAGCGGGTCTCGCCCTTGAGCGGGTCGTACAACCGGGTTTCCTGGTCGATCGCGCCGCCCTCCTCGATGATCTCGATCTGGCGCCGCGCCTCGTACTCGATCGCCTGGCCGATGAAGTTGATCGAGTTCATGTTCTTGATCTCGCAGCGGGTGCCGAGCGGACCGCCCGGCTTGCGCACCGAGACATTGACGTCGGCACGCAGGGAGCCCTTCTCCATGTCGCCGTCGCAGGTGCCGAGATAGCGCAGGATCGAGCGCAGCTTGGCGACATAGGCCTTGGCCTGCTCGGCGTCGCGGATGTCAGGCTTGGAGACGATCTCCATCAGCGCGACGCCGCAGCGGTTGAGGTCGACATGGGACAGGCTGGGCGACTGGTCGTGCAGCAGCTTGCCGGCGTCCTGTTCCAGATGCAGCCGTTCGATGCCGATGGTCGCGGTCCTAGGTTCGCCGGTCTTGGCCCCGTCGAGTTCGACCGTGATCTCGCCCTCGCCCACGATCGGCGACTTGTACTGGCTGATCTGGTAGCCCTGCGGCGAGTCGGGATAGAAATAGTTCTTGCGGTCGAACACCGAGCGCAGGTTGATCTTGGCGTTCAGCCCGAGCCCGGTGCGCACCGCCTGGCGGACGCATTCCTCGTTGATCACGGGCAGCATGCCCGGCATCGCCGCATCCACCAGCGACACATGGCTGTTGGGATCGCCGCCGAATTCAGTGGAGGCGCCGGAGAACAGTTTCGACTTCGAGGTGACCTGGGCGTGAACTTCCAGACCGATGACGACCTCCCAGTCGCCGGTTGCGCCCTTGATCAGCTTGCCGGTGGTCGCAGTCATGCCCGTGCACTCCCAAGCAGCGCGGATGCGATCTGCTGCCATTCCGCCTTGAGTTCATCCTTCGTCAATTCAGTCCTGGCGACCGGCTGTCCGGCCTGCCGATACCAATAGGAGGCGTTACCGAGGTCGCCCTCGACCCGATGCAGATAGGCATGCACCCAGGCCGCCTCGCGCGAGGACGCGTCCTGAACGATGCGGTGCGCCTGATCCCAATCGCCCTTCGCAGCCCACCACAGCGCAGCCAGCGGCGGCGCAAGGTCAGTCGCTGGCGCCGCGCCGGCCAGGCTCGCGCTGTACTCGGCCATGCTCACCGACACTTCGCTCACCACCATTTGGTCGGCGTGAAGCGTCCCGCCGCCTGCTCGATCACCTCGCCGAGCGAAAACAGAGTCTCTTCGTCGAACGGGCGGCCGATCAATTGCAGCCCGAGCGGCAGCCCTTGCGCGTCCTTGCCCGCCGGCACCGCGATGCCCGGCAGCCCGGCCATGTTGACGGGAACCGTGAAGATGTCGTTGAGATACATCTCGATCGGATCGGCGCCGCCCTTCTCGCCGAGGCCGAACGCGGCCGACGGCGTCGCCGGGGTCAGGATCGCGCTGATGCCTGTCGCAAAACAGTCCTCGAAATCCTTCTTGATCAGGGTGCGGACCTTCTGCGCCCGCAGATAATAGGCGTCGTAATAGCCGGCCGACAGCACATAGGTGCCGATCATGACGCGGCGGCGCACCTCGGGCCCAAAGCCTTCGGCGCGGGTGTTTTCATACAATTCGCCGATCGAACGTCCGGGCACGCGCAGGCCATAGCGGACGCCGTCGTAACGGGCGAGATTGGACGAGGCCTCCGCCGGAGCCACGATGTAATAGGCCGGAAGAGCGTACCTGGTGTGCGGCAAAGAGACGTCCACCAATTCGGCGCCGGCCGCCTTGAGCCAGTCCGCGCCCTCGCTCCAAAGCTTCTCGATCTCCGCCGGCATGCCGTCGAGCCGATACTCCCGGGGGATGCCGATCTTCATCGCCTTCACGGACTTGCCGATCGCGGCCTCGTAGTCCGGCACCTTCAGATCAACCGAGGTGGTGTCCTTCGGGTCATGACCGGCCATCGAGCGCAGCAGGATCGCGGCGTCGCGGGTGGTGCGGGCGATCGGACCGGCCTGGTCCAGCGAGGAGGCAAAGGCGACGACGCCCCAGCGCGAGCAGCGGCCATAGGTCGGCTTGATGCCGACGGTGGCGGTGAACGCCGCCGGCTGCCTGATCGAGCCGCCGGTGTCGGTTGCGGTCGCGCCCATGCACAGCAGCGCCGCCACCGCCGCGGCCGAGCCGCCGGACGAGCCGCCCGGCACCAGAGTAGTGTTGGCGCCCTCGCGCCGCCAGGGATTACCGACCGGGCCGAAGCACGAGGTCTCGTTCGACGAGCCCATTGCGAACTCGTCATTGTTGAGCTTGCCGAGCATGACGGCGCCGTCGCGCCAGAGCTGCGCGGTGATGGTGGACTCGTAGGTCGGCACGAAATTGCCGAGGATCTTCGAGCACGCCGTGGTGCGGACGTCCTTGGTCGCGAACAGATCCTTGATCCCGAGCGGAATGCCGGCGAGCGGCCCGCCCTCGCCGGTAGCGAGCTTGGCGTCGGCCTCGCGCGCCATCGCGCGGGCTTGGTCCGGCGTCTCCAGCACGAAGGCGTTGAGCGCACGCGCCGCCTCGATCGCCTGGAGATGCGCGTCGGTCAATTCCAGCGCCGTAAAGGATTTGTCCGCGAGGCCCGCACGGGCCTCGGCGAGTGTCAGCGATGTCAAATCGGTCATTTGTTGATCGGGCTGCAGAAGAAGGGAGACAGCGTCTTGTCTTCAGTGGGATCGTCCGCGAAGAAATTATTCTTCTTGGTGCGGACTTTGTCGGCAGCCTGGAGCTGATCGAGCACCGCGTCCACCGCCTTGTCGGGATCGGCGGCCTTGCCCTGCCGCTCCATCGCGTCGAGATAGGTCATGTAGGCCTGATAGGCCTTTTCGTCGTCGCAGAGCAGACACATGGGTGGGCTCGTTCGTTGTTACGGCGTGTCGTCAAAGCGCGGTCGATGCGCTCCCTCTCCCCGCTTG
>Ga0302322_100005156_pt1 | contig 11451 bp, 8 predicted proteins | sample Fen_T0_2_FD_203757 | JGI IMG/M metagenome (GOLD analysis project Ga0302322, IMG submission 203757) | Peat permafrost microbial communities from Stordalen Mire near Abisko, Sweden - Fen_T0_2 | ecosystem: Environmental > Terrestrial > Soil > Wetlands > Permafrost | place: Sweden: Abisko... | reverse complement strand
CAACTGGATCCAGTTCAGCGACAGGTCGCTCTTGCCGTTGAACTCGAACTGCCAGGCGAAGTTGTTCGCCTCGTCGAGGCCGACGAGCTTGAGGTTCCAGTTCTTCACCGTGACCGGCTTGATCTGCGTCGGCGACTTGAACGGGGCCAGGCTGGACCCGTCGCTCAGCGTGGTGCCGCCGAGCGTGATGTCGTCGAGGAGCAGACCGCCCTCGTTGACACCGCCGTCGCTGACGTAACGGAAGCTCAGCAGGATCGACTTGCCCGCGTAGGCGGACAGGTCGTAGCTGTGCGGCTCGAAACCGGTCGTCGTGCCGTTGAGGCCGGGCCCCAGCGGTGCGTCGCCGGTCTTGTCACCCGGGATCGAGGTGTAGGTGGTGCCACCGTCGGTCGAGACCTGCACGTAGGCATAGTCGTAACCGAGCTCGGCGCCGTACTTCGCGAGGAAGGTCAGCGTCGGGCCGGCGGTGGGGACGGTCACCGGGATGACGGCCGCCGCGTCCGTGTTGTTCGCGTTGCCCGAGAACAGCACCGGGTTACCGGGCCGGTCGGGGTCGTTGTTCACGACGGTCCACGCCAGCGGCAGCGCCGGCAGCGTTTTGGCGCCCGTGAACTTCAGCGAACGCAGGTCCTTGCCCTTGAGGGCCTGACCGTTCTTCTGCAACTGCACGTAGTCGGCGCCGTTGGGCGCCGCTCCGGGCACGCTGTACGACTGCGGGTTGGCCAGGTTGACCGAGGAGCGGAGGCTCTTCGACGTGACCTGGCTCTTCTGCGCCCCCAGTATGATCCCCCAGCGGGAGTCGCCGACGATCTTGTCGACGAGCACCATGGTCTGGTAGTCGTGCAGGACCGTGTACGCGTCCTTGGCGCCCACCGCCTTCACGGCGGCGTCGAGGCTCGCGATGCCCTGCTTGGCTCCGTCACGGTGCAGCTTGGAGATGATGTCGAGGCCGTAGCGGTCGTAGAGGAACAGCATCAGCTCGTAGGCGTTGCCGTAGTCGGCAAGCACTCCGGCGCCGTTGCCGCCCTCGCCCCAGAGGTTCAGCGAGTTCTGGGAACCGCCGCAGTCGCGCGGGTTGGGGTTGTAGGGAGTCTGCACCGGGCCGTAGCCCTGGAAGCAGTAGAGGTGGCTGTCGCCGCCCTTGTCGTAGACCGTCTTGGTCCCGTCGACGTATCCGGTGAGCGTCTGCGCGAAGTCGGACAGACCCTCGTTGAGCCAGACACCTTCGTTCGGGTCCGAATAGCTCTCGACGAGGTGCTGCCACTCGTGCGCGAACGTGCCCTCGTACAGGGTCGGGCGCGCCGGGCGGCTGGTGCACAGGTCGGCGGTCGGCTCGTCCGGCGGGTTGGCACCGGTGCGGTGCGCCCAGTCGAACGCGTCGATCGTCATGACGTTGCGGTCGAACAGCTCGTTGAACTGCGACGAGAAGAAGCCGGCGATGTAGGTCGGCGCGGCCGGGAATGTGTAGTAGTTGTCGTCCCGGACGTTGTCGACAAGCGTCACCGTCTTGTTCCCGGCGCCGGTGTAGTCGCCGCCGTTGCCGCTTTTGTCCGGGCCGAGCAGCGCGTTGCTGCCGTCCCGGTCCGGCGGAGTGGCGAATGCCGCCGTCTCCTTCGGGTACATGTTGGTGTCGAACTGCGTGATGAAGTTGGCGACCTGTGCATCGGTCACCGTCGTCGTGTTCGGCACCGCGTTGCGGCAGTCCCCCGCGGGGAACGATGTGTCGGCGGCTACCCAGACCTCAATGTGCTCGCCGACGCCGCGAAGAATGTAATTCTTGCGGTACAGCGTGCCATTGTAGTCATCGGAGCCCAGCCACTGACGGGTCGAGCCGACCGGCGGGGTGGCCGCCGCGGCCAATGAGCGCTTCTGCGCCGGCTTGGCCATCTTGGACGTGTCGACCAGCTTGCCGTCCAACGTGAAGTTCTTGCGGGTCATCTCCCGCGTGTCGGACGTCTTGCTCGCGGTGGACGCCGCGGGTGCCTTGGCCGGTGCCGCCACGGCCGGGGAGCCCGGCAGGGCGACGAGAACCGGCAGGGCGAGGGCGGCGGCCGCGGTCATGACCAGGCGTTTCCGCACCATGGAGCCTCCTTACAACGGCGCACCCCCTTACTGGAAAGCGCATGGGCGCGCCGGGTTCGGCGATGATATTGACACCGCACACTATCGCCGCCGCCCAGATCGTTCGGCATCAAATCAAGGGTGCAAGGGTGCAGACGAGGGCGTAACTTTCAGTCATTTCCCAGGAACGCATCGATGCGCCCGGAAAACTGAGGGTCATCCAGGAGCGTTTTTGCTGCTGCGACGACAACGAGTTTCCAGCTTCGTGCCGATGTCCGAAACCCGCTATCGACGCGACCCGATGCGCGCCGCGCGGCCCGCACGAACCGCGCCCGCGCGGGCCGGGCGGGCCGAGGCCACGCGCCGCGCGCCGGGCGGGCCGAGGCCACGCCGGGACTCAGAGCCAGCCGTTGCGGCGCAGGGCGCGGTGCAGGGCGAAGCCGCTGGCGAGCATGACGACCCAGACGCCGGCGTAGCCGTAGCGCCAGTGCAGCTCGGGCATGTGCTCGAAATTCATGCCGTACACGCCGGCGATCGCGGTCTGCAGCGCGGCGATCGCGGCCCACGAGGCGATCTTGCGCATGTCGTTGTTCTGGTCGATGGTCACCTGGGCCAGGCGCGCCTGCAGGATCGAGTTCAGGATGTCGTCGTGGTTGACGATCTGCTCGATGACACGGGTCTGGTGATCGTTGACGTCCCTGAAGTACCGCCGGATCTCTTTGGGCAGTGCGAAGGTCTGCTTGTCGAGCAGGAGGAGCAGCGGGCGCTGCAGCGGCACGGCCGCCGTCCGAAACTCCATGAGCTCGCGTTTGAGCTGGTACACGTGCTCCATACTGGTACCGCTGGAGCGCTGGAAGACGGCCGACTCCAGCGCGTTGACGTCGTTGTCGATGGCGGTGGCAATGGCCAGGTAGCCGTCGACGATCCGGTCGAGGATCGCGTGCACGACGGCCCACGGGCCCAGCGCCAACTGCGTGGCGTTGTGCTCCAGGTCGAGCCGCGCGGACCGCAGTTCACCGGCCTCGCCGTGACGCACAGTGACGACGAAGTGCGTCCCGAGGAACAGCCGGACCGAGCCGGTGTCGATGACCTCGCTGGTCTCCGTCAACGCTCCGTGTGGCAGATACCTGGCCGTTCGGACGACCAGGAACGTGACGTCCTCGTAGCGCTCGACCTTGGGCCGCTGCGGCACCGGCTTGAGGGCGTCCTCCACGGCGAGGGGATGCAGGCCGAAGACCTTCTCCACCGGTGCGAACCCGACTGCGTCCGGTTCGTGCAGACCAATCCACACAAAGGCATCGGGCAGTTCGCGGGCGCGGTCGTAGAGCTCCTCGAGCGGCAGATCCTCGCTCTGGCGCACCCCGGAGACGTAGAGTGCGCAGTCGACGACCGTGGGCTGCGTGTCCAATTCATACCTTTCGAGCGCTGCGACGTCCATACCGTCATTCGGTTGCATTCCCGGCGGAATCGACCCCTGAAACACCCACCCGGCCCAGTGCCGCCACCGTCCGACGGATCACGCACCGCGACGTCCGGTGGTGTGGGGACCGGCCGGACGGATGCTGTTCCCGGCTGGACAGAGGTTCACTGACGGTCACGGTAAACCGTATCGTCGCCACCATGGCAGCTCTGACCCTGGCGGTGGAACGACTCGCTGCCGCGACGGTGCTGACCTGTCACGGTGCGCTGGTCGCGGCCAGCGCAATGCAACTGGAGACCGCGCTCTCCCAACTGCTGCTGCGCCCGGAGCCGCGCATCGTGGTGAACCTGACAAACGTGGTCTCGATCGACTGCACGGGCGTCATGATGCTGCGGGTCACCGCCGGCATCGCGATGGAGCACGGCGGCTCCCTGGTCCTCGCGGGGCCGAATCCGCAGGTCGTGCACACCCTGCGGGAGGGCGGCACGCTGACGACCATCCCGACCTACCGCACGGTCGACGCCGCGCTGACCGGCGACGCGCAGGACCTGGTCACCGAGCCCGACGCCGGCCCGTCCACGACGACGGCGTGGCCGGTCAACCCGAAGCGCCGCCGCAGCGCGTAGGCGCCGAAGAGCCGCACGACGGGCACCGCACATACTCCATCACGCGCCCAAGGTAGCCCGGCACACGGCGACGAACTTCAGGACCAGGTCCTGCCAGAAGCGGGGGCGGTGCAGCAGGGCGTGTCCCTCGCCCGGGATCAGCTCGTACGCCGAGCCGACCCGGGCCGCGTAGGACAGCGACGCGACCGGGTCGGTGACCCGGTCCCGGGCGCCGTGCGCGATCATGAGCGGCCCGCGGCACGGCACCAGCGGCGAGGACTCCTCCAGCCACGGCGCGAGGGCGCAGACGCCGCCGACGCCCGGGTCGGCGGCCATGAGCAGGGCCACCCGGCCACCCATCGAGTGCCCGATCAGCAGGACCGGGGCGCCCGGGTGCAGGCGGGCGGCCTCCGACAGGGCCCAGCGGGCGTCGAGGACCGGGTGCCGTTCGGGCTCGTTCCAGCCCTGGTAGCGGTACCGCAGCCGCCACACGGCGAGATCCGGGAACGTGCGGTGGATGGCCCGGGAGAACGGCAGCATGCGCAGGTAGGCCGGGCCACGGTGGGCGCGGGCCAGGCTGTCCACCCGGCCGCCGGGCAGGATCAGCACGACGCCGGGAGCGCCGCGCGCCGGGCCACTCGTGTCAAGCCGGGGACGGGGCTCGCTCATGATCGGTGATTCGCGATGCCAACCCCACTCGGTGTGGTCCTGCGGCCCCGAGGTCGTGGCCGAGTACCCCGCACGATACCTGTTCGAGTCATCCCCTGGAGCCCGCGCCGACCAGCCGGCTGAGCAGTTCCTTGAGCTCCGCCAGGCGCGCGGGCGGGTAGCGGCGGCCCGCCGGGTCGACGACCGCGCGCACCCCGCGCAGCAGCCGCCACGCCTCCTCGACCCGGCCGAGCTGGGCCAGCGCCTGTGCCTCCAGCCAGTCGCAGTACTGGCTCTCCACGTTTGCGGCCCGCAGCTGGGCGACCAGCGCGACCACGGCGTCGTCCAGGCCGGCACCGAGCAGCAGCCGGGCCAGGGCATCCGTGCCCAGCACGGACTGCCGCGTGCCGGGGCACAGCTCGCGCAGCGTCTCGAACGCGTTCACCGCGTCCTGCGAGCGGCCCGCCCCGGCGAAGCTGCGGCCGAGGTCCAGCAGCGTGCCGGCGACGGCCTCCGGGTCCGGTTGCCGCTGCCGGGCCAGCTCGTCGAGCGTGGCCTGGGCCAGGGCGGCATTGCGGGTCGCCTTGCGGTGGCGCTCGCCGGGATCGGCGTAACCGGCGTGTTCGAGGCGGATCGTGTCGCGGGGCGCCGCCGGATGGTCCCCCGCCGGGCTCAGGTGCTCGTGGACGCGGCCGGTCCAGCGCAGTGCCGCGGGCCGGAACAGCCGCGCGGTCTGAAACGTGTAGGGCAACTCGTCGTGCCGGTTGTCGATCTCGACGAGGAATGCCGTCGGGCTGTCGCCGTCGAGGAGCGCTCGCAGGCGGCCCGGGTGGGCGTGCAGGCGTTCGTCGGCGTCGATGCTGAGCACCCAGCCGGCGGCGCCGCTCGCCGTGACGGCCGCGTTGCGGGCCGCGGCGAAGTCGCCGGTCCACGCCCCGGCGCTGACCGTGGCGCCCAGCGAACGGGCCACGGCGACCGTGTCGTCGGTGGAGCCGGTGTCGTGGACGTGCACCCCGTCCACCACCCCGCCGAGCGAGCTCAGGCAGGTGGGCAGGGTCGCCGCCTCGTCCCGGGCGATGAGCACCGCGATCAGGTTCACCCGGGCCCGATCGGCATTTCGCCCGCCGACCTGAATGAAAACGCCGCACGGGGTCTTCGCGCGGCACCATGGACGCATGGCGATGGAGGCCGACGACGAGCTCGCGGTCCCATACTGGCTGACCGCGACGACCGAGGCCGCCGCGGCGTCGTTCACCACGATGCTGCGCCGCCTGCCCGGCCTGCTGGCCAAGGCGTCCCGGCTGGCCTGGGCCACCAGCCGGCGGACGACCGCGGCCGTGGTGCTGTTCCAGCTCGGCGCGGGCGTCGCCGCCGGCGTCGGGCTGGTCAACGTCGTCGGCGTCCTGGACGGGCTGCTGCAGGCTGGCCCGACGCCGGAGCGGATCCGGGCCGCGGTACCGTCGCTGCTCGTCATGGTCGGTGCCGGCGCGCTGCGCACGGTCCTGGCCTCGGCCGCGACCGCCGCCCAGGGCCGGCTCTCCCCGCAGGTGATGCAGGCCGCGGAGCTGCGCCTGCTGGCTCTGACCACGCGGGTCGACCTGGCCACCTTCGACGACGCCGGCTGGCGTGACCGCATGCAGCGGGCCCGCGACCGTGGCATCGACGCCGCCCAGCGGATCGTCGACCACGCGATCGAGCTCGGCACCAACGTCATCTCCCTGGCCGCCGCGGCCGGGGTGCTCGCCGTGCTGCACCCGGTCCTGCTGCCGCTGCTGGTCCTCGCCGTCGTGCCGAACTTCTGGGCCGCCGTGCGCTCGGCCCGCCTCGGCTACCGCGCCCAGCTGCGCCTGATCGCCGTGTTCCGCCGCAAGTGGATGCTGTCGGACCTGCTCGCCGCGCGCGACCAGGCGGCCGAGCTGCGGGCCTTCACGCTGCAGCGGTACCTGCTGGACGAGGTGCGCCGGCTGCTCGACGCGACGACCCGGGAGCAGATGCGGGTGTCCGCCGCGCAGGTCCGCACCAACCTGCTGGGCCACGCGCTCGGCGCGCTCGCCACCGGCGCCGCCTACGCCGCCCTGATCGTGCTGCTGCTGACCGGCCGGATGGACATCGCGGTCGGCGGGGCGGCCGCCTACGCGATAAGCGTCGGGATCAACGCGCTGACCCAGGTCGCGTTCTCCGTCAACCACCTGTACGAGCAGGGCCTGTACTTCGGCGACTACGAGAGCTTCTGCGCCCTGGCCGTGCAGCGCGCCGAGCCGCTGACCGGGGCGTCGGCGCCGCCGTCGTTCGCCACGCTGCGGCTGTCCGGGGTCACGTTCACCTACCCGGGCGCGGCCCGGCCCGCCGTCAGCAACGTCAGCCTCACCGTCCGGCGCGGGCAGATCATCGCCCTGGTCGGCGAGAACGGCTCCGGCAAGTCGACCCTGGCGAAGCTCCTCGCGGCGCTGTACCGCCCGGACGCCGGCGCGATCGCCTGGGACGGCACCGACCTTTGCACCTACGACCCCGACAGCGTGCGGGACCGGGTCGCGGTCGTCATGCAGGACCCGACGAAGTGGCCGCTGTCCGCCGCCGCGAACATCACCACCGGCCGGCACGAGCGGCCCGCCACGCAGGACGAGATCGAGGCCGCCGCGGCGCGCGGCGACGCGCACGAGTTCATCGTGGAGCTGCCCAAGGGGTACCGCACGCTGCTGTCCCGGGAGTTCACCGACGGCGCCGAGCTGTCCGGCGGGCAGTGGCAGCGCCTCGCCATAGCGCGGGCGTTCTTCCGCGACGCGCCGCTGCTGATCTGCGACGAGCCGACCGCGAACCTCGACGCCCGGGCGGAGCACACCGTGTACCGGCGGCTGCGGGAGCTCGCGGCCGGCCGTACCGTCGTGCTCATCACCCACCGCATGGCCAGCGTGCGCGAGGCGGACCGGATCTACGTCCTGGACCACGGCGTCGTCGTCGAGGAGGGCACGCACGACGAGCTGACCGCGCTCGACGGCGTCTACGCCGGCCTTTACGCACTGCAGGCGTCCGCCTACCAGGCGCTGTGACCTCGGACACGCTGAGGAATGCCGGCTTCTGTACCGGTCTTGATGATCAGGTGTGACCCACACACCGATGGCTGGCGACCTCATGACGCCCCGGCAGCGCGCCAAGCTCGTGCTGGTGCTCGGCTCGCTCATCGCGATCGGGCCGCTCACGATCGACATGTACCTCCCCGCGCTGCCCAGCATCACCGGCGCGCTGTCGACGACGCCGGCCGCGGTGCAGCTGACCCTCACCGGCACCCTGGCCGGGCTCGCGCTGGGGCAGCTCGCGATCGGCCCGTTCTCCGACGCCGTCGGCCGCCGGGTCCCGCTGCTCGGCGGGCTCATCCTGCACGTGCTCGCCTCGATCGCCTGCGTGTTCGCGCCCGACGTCACCATCCTCGGCGGCCTGCGGGTCCTGCAGGGCCTGGGCGTGGCCGCCTCGTCGGTGGTCGCCATGGCGGTGGTCCGCGACCTGTTCGACGGCGCCGCCTTCGCCAGCCTGTTCTCCCGGCTGATGCTCGTCATGGGCGCCGCGCCGATCCTCGCCCCCACGCTGGGCAGCGCGCTGCTGCGCTGGACCGACTGGCGCGGCGTGTTCGTCGCCCTCGCCGTCTTCGGGGTGCTGCTGACCTTTGTGGCCGCATTCGCCCTGCCGGAGACCCTGCCGGCGGCGCGGCGCCGCTCGGGCGGGACGCTGCGGGTCTACGCCGGGCTGCTGCGCGACCGCACGTTCGTCGGGCTCGTCCTCGTCGCCGGGCTGGCGATGGCGGCCCTGTTCGCCTACGTCGCGGGCTCCTCCTTCGTCTTCCAGGAGCACTACGGGCTCAGCCAGGCCCAGTTCGGCGTGGCGTTCGGCGCCGGGGCGGTCGGGCTGATCGGCGCGACCCAGCTCAACGTGCGGCTGCTGCGCCGCTGGACCCCGCAGCGCATCCTGGTCGGCGCCCTGACCGCGGGCTCCGTCGCGGGGCTGGTCCTGCTCGGGTTCGCGATCACCGGCATCGGCGGGCTGCCGGCGGTGCTGGCGTCGCTGTGGGCGGTGCTCGCCTCGGCCGGGCTGGCCATGCCCAACGCGCCAGCCCTGGCGATGTCACGGCACGGCGAGGCCGCCGGCACCGCAGCGGCGCTGCTGGGGGCCGTGCAGTTCGGCGTGGGTGCGATCGCCGCCCCGCTCGTCGGGGTGCTGGGCACCGGCCCGGTGGCCATGGGCATCGTCGTGGCCGGCGGCATGATCGCCGCGACCCTGGTGCTGCTCACGGTGGTGCGGCCGAGCCGGCTCGCCGCCATCGAGGTGCCGGACGGCGAGCTCCAACCCGCCGCCGCGCACTGATCTTTTTTGTTCTTCGCCTCAGCGGCTGTTCACCGCGTGGTACTGGTCCACGATCTCCTGCTTGATCCGGCCCCGGTCGGAAACCTGGAAACCGGCGCCCTGCGCCCATTCCCGGATCGCCCGGTTCTGATCCCGGTCGCCGCGGGCCGTGCCCCGTCCGCGGCCGGCCGCGGACCGCCCGGCGACCGCGCCGGTGCGGGCCACCTTGCTGCCCGCGGAAATGTAGGGCTTGAGCGCCGTGCGCAGTTTCTCGGCGTTCTTCTTGGACAGGTCGATCGCATACTGCACGCCGTCGAGACCGAACGACACACTCTCGTCGGCGGGCTTCCCGTCCAGGTCGTCGATCAGTTCTTGAATGACACGCTTGGCCATGCCGGCCGACCTCCCGGAAGCGACGAATACACAACAACTCCGAAAGAGTATCGCCCATTCCATTGATGGAACGCCAGATAGCGGAGAAAAGAACTCTTCACCGATCGTGGCCGTTCAATTACGGGGCCGTGGGTGATACTCGGTGGATGGCGACAGTTATCGGCGTTGGCACGAGCACATCGCGGCACTGGACGACGTCGCCATGCGCAGCCCCGCGGACCGAAAGGCGCCTATTTCTCGGCCGAACCGATGGCCGCGCTGATCGTGCACGTCAACCGCGAAACGATGCACCACGGCGGCGAGATCGGCGTCCTGCGGGATCTGCGCCGGGCTTTCACGGCGGCGGGCACGCGGCCAGAATCGCCTCGCTGACCCCGTTCTGCGCCACGGAGCCCTCCCCGCGCGGCGACAGCAGGTTGGTCAGGTAGACGAACACCAGCCGCCGGGTCGGGTCGGCCCAGGCGATGCAGACGTTGCTGCCGTTGTGCCCGAACGTCTCGGGACTGCTGGTGCGGCCCATCGGCCGGGGGCGGTGCGGGTCCAGGCCCGGCCCGCCCAGCTGAAAGCCGTGCGACCAGCGGATCGGCAGGCCGATGAACGCGTCGACGGTGCCGTCGCTCGTCGGCGTGGTCGCCAGCGCGACCGTCTCCGGCTTGAGCAGCCGCTCGTCGCCGTCCAGCAGAGCGGTGTACAGCAGCGCCAGATCGCGGGCCGTGGTCGACACGCCGGCCGCCGGGATGACGGCCCGCCGGGTGCGGCGCCGGTTGACCATCGCCTGCGCGACCCGGGCCTCCGAGCCGCGCCCGCGGATGGGCACCGCCCGCCCCCAGTGCCGGTCGGGCAGCCCGAGAAACGTGTCGTGCAGGCCGAGCGGCTCGAGGATCTCGGTGCGCAGCAGCTCGCGGACCGGCACCCCGGTGACCCGCCGCAGCAGCTCGCCCAGCAGGAAGCCGTAGGTCACGTACTGGTAGGCGGGCCCCTCGCCGGCTGCGAAGCGCGGACGGGCCCGCTCGAGCGCCCGCACCGACCGGCCCCAGTCCGCCATCGTCAGCGTGTCGAGCACGCTGCTGCGGGCCACCGGCAGGCCGGAGCGGTGCTGCAGCACGTGCCGCACGGTGATCGCCTCCTTGCCGTGCACGGCGAACGCGGGCCAGTACTGCGCCAGCGGGTCGTCGAGCCGCAGCACCCCGCGCTCGGCCAGCCGGTGCACGAGCAGCGCCGCGAACGGCTTGCTGGTGGAGAAGATCCAGAACAGGTCGTCGACCTCGCAGCCGAACGCCCGGTCGAGCACCACGGTGCCGTCGCGGACGAGGCACACCTGCGCCGCCCCGCCCCGCGCCCGCACCAGATCGAGCGCGCGCTCCAGCCCTCCGCGGTCGATGTCAGCGGTGTCCCGTTCGATCCAGTCGCGCATCGAGCAAGCATGCCTTGCGGCCGGCGTCTGCAGTGGCGGCGCCATGGGTCATGCTGCTGGCGCGGCAGCCCGCCAGAGCTGACCCGGTCTCGCGCCGAGACCGGCACGACGTCCGCGCAAGACCGGCCGGACCGAGACCGGCCGGACCGAGACCGGCCGGACCGAGACCGGCCGGACCGAGACCGGCCGGACCGAGACTGGCCGGTCGCCTGACAAAAGCCCGAGAAGTCTGGCAATACGCTGGCAAAGGCTCTTCCCCGGCACCGATCGGCCGAAGTCATCCCCGTCGGGTCGAATGGCGGTCCGATCGGAGCACCACGGACGGAGCAGACGTGACCTCGATCAGCGCCATCAGCAGAGTCTCGGGTTCGTTCAACATCCAGCAGACCGGCGTGCGCCCGCCGCCGCCCCCGCAGGACGGCCGGGACCCGTTGGGCTCGGTCGCCAAGGCGCTCAGCCTGTCCACCGACGACCTGCAGCGCCAGCTGAAGGACGGCCAGAGCCTCAGTGGCATCGCCAAGCAGCAGGGCATCTCGCACGAGGACCTGCTCGCGGCGATCAAGGCCGGCAAGCCCAGC
>Ga0302322_100005155_pt1 | contig 11451 bp, 9 predicted proteins | sample Fen_T0_2_FD_203757 | JGI IMG/M metagenome (GOLD analysis project Ga0302322, IMG submission 203757) | Peat permafrost microbial communities from Stordalen Mire near Abisko, Sweden - Fen_T0_2 | ecosystem: Environmental > Terrestrial > Soil > Wetlands > Permafrost | place: Sweden: Abisko... | reverse complement strand
GAAGATTTCATTTGACTCCCAGAAGGCCAGGATCTGGTGCTCGGTAGCCGGGAGATCGATCTGGGGCGGGAGGCTATTAAATGGGTGAGAGCCCTGCGCTGCCATCTCATATCCTCGCTATCAACTGTTGAGGCGGTTGATTTCCGTAAAAATCCTCCGCATTGTGGTGAAAGCGCGAGTCTAGCGCGGCGAAGTTGGTATTTCAGTGCTCTTCGCTCTAGCCTTCTCGCTCGCAGGTAACTCACTACAGTGGCCTCTGGTGGCTACTCATATGTGGGCTGACTAGAGATGTGACTATTTATATGACTCCTACGGCAAAGAAGGCTCCTGCTAAGAAGGCCATTTCCAAGAGAGAAATCGCCAAGAAGAGCGCGGTAAAAAAGTCCCCACCGGCAAAAAAGCTTGTGGCGAAGAAACTAGTGGCTAAGAAAGCAGTGAAGACCGTGCCAGCGAAGAAAGCCCCGACAGCAAGCAGCGCTAAAAAAGCGGTAGCGAAAAAGAGCGCTCCGGCAAAGAAGGTGGCCGCTCGTTCACCAAATATTGTTAAGCCGACATTGGCAAAGCGCCCAAGCGTCGCGAAGATCCCTGCCAAGAAAGCTCCCGGTAAACCTTTTCCAGCAAAGCTGCAGAGCACGACTACTGGGGATTCCACAACTATTACGGTTACGCCCCACGAAGTAAATACGGGTCCCGAAGTTGTTGTAGAAGAGCGCCGTTTGGTTATGACTCCACCACCACGTCCGGTCAAGAGCGGCAAGCGCAACCACATTCTAAAGCCGATCAAAGGCGCACCTGCCCCGTTAGTTGTAAATGAGAATGAAAATCCCTGGACTGCCGCAGAATTAAAGGCGATGCGATCTGAACTCATAAAAGAGTTAGTGCGCCTGAAATCTGAGTTGAGCGAAGCCGAGGGCGAGATGCAAGATTTAATTTCTGCTGCCGGAGTTGGAGCGGGAGACGATCAGGCCGATGCTGGCACTAAAACCTTTGAACGTGAGCATGAAATGTCACTTGTTTACAATGCGCGTGACATGGTGCTTCAAACCGAGCGTGCCGTTGAACGTATCGATACCAAAACATATGGCCGTTGCGAAGAGTGTGGCAACGCAATTGGAAAGGCCCGCCTTCAAGTCTTCCCACGTGCAACTCTTTGTATGGCATGTAAGCAGAAAGAGGAACGGCGCTGAGCATCTCAGCACCTCATAACAAAGCAGTTAAATCTTTACTTGCGGTTGCCGTTGTAGTCATTGTAATTGACAGCGGTTCAAAAGTGTTGGCCTTGCATACCCTAGGGATAAATCCAAAGCCCATTCTAGGTTCTTTTCTAGAACTTCAGTTGACCGCTAATTCTGGGGCAGCATTCGGCATCGCACAGAGCGCGACGGTCTTCTTCTCTCTCTTATCGTTCTTAGCCATGGCTGGGATATTCCTCTTTTCGAAATCAATAACCGCACGCCCATGGGGGATAGCTTTAGGGTTTCTGTTAGGCGGTATAAGCGGGAATCTGGTGGATCGACTCTTTCGTCCGCCCTATTTATTGCATGGTCGGGTCGTTGATTGGATCCGTCTCCCGCACTGGCCGATATTTAACCTGGCAGATACCTCTATTGTTATCTCTGCAGTGACCATTGCAATTCTCCTTTTGAACGATGTGAAACCGAGGTCCCGTGATGACGTTCCCTGAACGTGAATTAAAGGTGATCTCTATTCCAGAGGGGCTAGACCAAGAGCGGGTAGATGCCGCGCTAGCTCGAATGTTGGGTCTCTCGCGCTCGGCGGTTGTAACGCTCATTGAGAATGAAGAAATATCTCGTGGCGGCAAGCCCGTTACGAAGTCGGAGAAAGTTTCTACTGCAGATGTGCTTGAGATTTTGATGCCACCAGCGAAGAGCGCTCCGCAATTAACACCAACTCCGGTTGACGGTTTAGAGGTGGTTTATAACGATGAGCACATCATTGTTATTAATAAGCCAGCTGGGGTTGCCGCACATCCGAGCCCAGGCTGGCAAGGTCCCACAGTGATTGGAGCAGTTATCGCTGCCGGCTATAACGTTTCGACGAGTGGCGCCGCAGAACGCCAAGGTGTTGTTCATCGCCTCGATGTGGGTACCACCGGTTTGATGGTAATTGCAAAAGATGAAATCGCATACGCATCGCTAAAAGATCAATTTAGAGATCGCACAGTAACCAAGGTGTATCACGCCATGGTTCAAGGGCATATGGATCCATCGCAAGGAACTATCGATGCTCCCATCAATCGCCATCCGCGTGAAGATTATCGTTTTGCAGTCGTGGCAGATGGCAAGCCATCCATCACGCATTACACCTCATTAGAACTCTTTCCGGCAGTCTCACTCCTCGAGATTGAACTCGAAACCGGACGCACCCATCAGATTCGTGTCCACTTCGCCGCGCTCCATCACCCCCTTGTCGGCGATCTCACATACGGCGCGGATCACACCATTGCCGACCGTTTGAACATCCACCGGCCATGGCTACACGCTCGTGAACTCAAATTTACCCATCCAGTAACCGGGGAGAAGATGGCATTTGCCTCTGAATACCCGCTAGACCTGACACGCTCATTAGATGAGCTTGAGCAAAACAGCCGTCAGAATTAGCCGCAGTAGTAATCTCGCTAACCGTGTCGCAGAAATCCAATTTCGTCCATCTCCACGTCCACACCGAGTATTCGATGTTGGACGGTGCCGCACGTGTTGAAGAGTTGGTCAAAGAGGTAGCAAGGCAAGAGATGCCCGCAATCGCAATAACCGATCACGGGAACGTTTTTGGCGCATTTGAATTTAATAAACAAGCTCGTAAGGCTGGCGTCAAGCCGATCATTGGAATTGAAGCATACGTTGCTCCAGAGAGCCGCTTCGATAAGAAGCGCGTGAAGTGGGCTGATGGCGGCGAAGACGATGTTTCGGGTGGCGGTGCATACACCCACATGACCTTGCTCGCTGAAAACAATGTGGGACTCTCTAATCTTTTCAAATTATCTTCACTCGCATCACTTGAAGGTTTTTATTACAAGCCTCGTATGGACCGCGAATTACTTGCACACTATTCAAAGGGCATAATCGCAACAACTGGATGCCCCGGCGGAGAGATCCAAACTCGCCTACGGATGGGTGCCTACAAAGAAGCTATGAAGGCTGCGAGTGAACTGCGGGATATATTCGGCCCGGAGAACTTCTTTCTTGAGCTCATGGACCACGGCATCGATGTTGAGCGGCGCGTAAAGGCAGACCTGCTCAAACTGGGCAAAGAGTTGGGACTTCCGCTCTTGGCCACCAACGATCTGCACTACACAAAGAACGAGGATTCTATCGCGCATGAGGCATTGCTCTGCGTGCAATCAGGATCGACGATGGCAGATCCCAAGCGCTTTAAATTTGATAATGATCAGTTCTATCTTAAGAGCGCTACCCAGATGCGCGAGCTCTTCCAGGATTTCCCAGAGAGTTGCGACAACACTTTATTGATTGCAGAGCGTTGCAACGTGACGCTTCGCGAGGGAGAAAACCTACTCCCTCAATTCGAGGTCCCTGCTGGTGAAAGTGAAGATTCTTGGTTAACCAAACTTTCAAATCTCGGGCTTGCCGCCCGCATGAACGACAATGTCCCTGCCACATATCAAGAGCGTCTCGACTACGAACTTAGCGTCATGATCAAGATGGGTTTTCCAGGATACTTCCTGGTGGTCTCAGACCTTTGTGCGCATGCGCGCGAGGTGGGTATTCGAGTCGGCCCAGGGCGTGGTTCGGCGGCGGGTTCGCTGGTTTCTTACGCGTTAGGAATTACGGCGCTCGATCCGATCAAGCATGGATTGCTCTTTGAGCGTTTCCTCAATCCGGAGCGAATCTCCATGCCCGATATCGACCTGGACTTTGACGAGCGACGCCGCTCCGAGATGATTGCCTACGCCACCAATAAATATGGTGAAGATCGAGTTGCTCAGATCATCACGTACAGCAACATTAAGTCAAAGCAGGCCCTCAAAGATGCCACTCGAGTCTTGGGTTACCCCTATGCCATTGGTGACAAGATCACCAAGGCGCTTCCACCAACAATCATGGGAAAAGACATCACCCTCTCTGGGATCTTTGATTCGAAGAATGATCGTTATGGCGAAGCGGGAGAATTCCGCACCGTCTATGAGACCGATAGCGATGCAAAGCGAATCGTTGATACCGCGCGCGGGCTTGAAGGACTCAAGCGCCAGTGGGGAGTGCATGCTGCCGGTGTAATTCTAAGCAAGGAGCCGCTCTTAGAGGTGATTCCGATTCACCGCCGCGAATCTGATGGCGCCATCATTACTCAATTCGATATGGGCGCCTGCGAAGCTACGGGATTGCTCAAGATGGATTTCTTGGGGTTGCGTAACCTATCCGTTCTCGATGACTGTCTTATCAATATAAAAGAGAATCAAGGACTCGATGTTGATCTTTCACTTCTCACCTTGGATGACCCGAAGACCTTTGATCTGCTGGGTAAAGGAGAAACGCTAGGAGTTTTCCAACTTGATGGCGGTCCAATGCGTGCACTTCTTCGCCAGATGTCCCCGGACTCTTTTGAGGATATCTCAGCCGTAATTGCGCTTTACCGCCCGGGGCCGATGGGCGTGAATGCCCATACTGATTACGCCGATCGTAAGAATCGTCGCAAACCGGTAGAGCCAATCCATGAAGAGCTCTCAGAGCCACTCGCCGAGATTCTGGGCGATACCTATGGATTGATCGTCTATCAAGAGCAAGTAATGGCTATTGCGCAGAAGGTTGCCGGTTTTTCACTGGGACGCGCAGATCTGTTGCGCAAAGCAATGGGTAAGAAGAATAAAGAGATCCTTGATAAAGAGTATGTAAATTTTGAAGCTGGAATGGTAGCCGGTGGTTTCGGTAAGAGTGCGATCAAAAAACTCTGGGATACCTTGATTCCCTTCTCGGATTACGCTTTTAACAGAGCGCACTCGGCCGGATATGGCTTGGTGTCGTATTGGACCGCATACTTGAAAGCGAATTTCCCTACCGAATATATGGCTGCATTATTGACGAGCGTGCGCGACGATAAAGATAAGAGTGCGCTCTACCTTAACGAATGTCGCCGCATGGGGATTAAAGTCTTACCTCCTGATGTCAATGAATCAGCTTCTGATTACACGCCGCTCGATTCCGATATCCGTTTCGGATTAACAGCCATTCGCAACGTCGGTGAAAATGTCGTTGCGTCAATCGTCGCAAACCGCGAAAGCAAAGGACGCTACCTATCCTTCGGCGATTTCTTGGCAAAGGTAGATCAACAGGTTTGCAACAAGAAAACCATTGAATCTCTCATTAAGGCAGGCGCATTTGATTCCCTGGGCGCAACTCGTCGCGGATTGATGATGGTCTATCTCGAGGCGATCGATTCCGTCAGTGAGGCAAAGCGAGCGGAGGCAATTGGCCAGTTTGATCTCTTTGGCAGCACTGAAAGTACAGCGTCAACGACAGTGAGCGATATCGAGCTTGATATTCCTAAGGATGAATGGGATAAGAACATGCTCTTGAGTTATGAGCGTGAAATGCTCGGACTTTATGTCTCGGATCATCCACTACTTGGAATCGAGCACGTCCTGCGTGCTGCAGTCGATATGCCGCTTTCGCAGATCGCGGAAGATTCGGTGGGGCACGAGCAGATCGTGACAATAGGCGGATTAATCACTCAAGTTCAGCGCAAAGTTTCTAAGCAAGGCAATTCGTGGGCGATTGTGTCGATTGAGGATTTAGAAGGCGCAGTTGATGTTCTCTTCTTTGCCGCTACCTATCAAACCCATGCCATGAATCTCATGGAAGATCGTGTAATTGTTGTGCGTGGAAGAATCGATAAGCGGGAAGAGGCGCCGCGAATCACCGCGTTGGATATGACGATTCCAGATGTCTCTGGCGCTCCCACTGGGCCTTTCGTTATCACCATCGATGCAGCGCGCGTCACGGCACCGCTTGTCGATCGCATGAGGGAGATCTTGCGCTCTCATCCGGGCCCACGTGAGGTTCATCTAAAGCTCGATGATGGAATCAAAGGCTTAGTTATGAAGATTGACGACGAGTTACGCGTCACGGCTTCGCCAAGTTTGAGCGCAGATCTAAAGTCAGTACTCGGACCGGACTGCCTAGTCTCTTAATCAGGAGGGCGGCAGGATATTAGGTCACGGGTCGGCTCGCGACGCTTTAGAATATGCCAGTGAATCCTGGTATCGCCATCCCTTTGATCGATTTGCGCGGGAAAACGCTTTCTAAGGCCCAGTACAAGATGGCTATCCCACGCGCAAAACTGGACGTTGCGCATGCCACTGCAGCGATTGCGCCGATACTTGAACGTGTAAAAAATGGGGATGAAAGTACTCTCAAAGAATTGGCCCGCGAGTTTGACGGGATTTCACCTGTACATGTTCGAGTGCCGCGCAGTGCAATTGATCAAGCACTGGCAGAATTGGATCCGTCGGTAAAGATTGCTTTAGAAATTTCCATTGGACGTATCCGCACCGTTCATGAAGCTCAAGCCCGAGAGACCCAACGAACAGAGGTTGTTGCTGGCGCGAGTGTCACCCAAAAATGGATTCCGGTAGATCGAGTCGGGCTCTATGTTCCAGGTGGAATCGCCGTCTATCCCAGTTCGGTTCTGATGAACGTTATTCCTGCTCAGATTGCCCTAGTGCCCAGCATCGCGGTGGCCTCCCCGCCCCAAAGCGAGTTTGATGGTCTTCCGCATCCAACGATCCTTGCCGCCTGTGCCCTCCTGGGGATCTATGAGGTTTATGCCGTTGGGGGAGCGCAAGCTATCGCAATGTTTGCCTATGGCGTTACGGGACTATGTGAGCCGGTCGACCTTGTAACAGGCCCTGGCAATGTTTACGTGGCGGCTGCCAAACGGGCGCTGCGCGGATTGATTGCCATTGACTCTGAAGCAGGACCTACCGAGATCGGAATCCTGGCAGATGAGAGCGCTATTGCAGGTGAAGTTGCTGCTGATTTAATTAGTCAGGCGGAACATGATGTCAATGCTGCCGCGGTCCTTGTCACAACTTCAACGGCGCTGGCCGATGAGGTGAGAGTAGAACTCACCCGCCGAGTTGAACTTACGCGTCATTCGGACCGGATTCGCGCAGCACTAACCGGCGTGCAATCTGCGATTGTTCTTGTTGACTCCATCAAGCAGGGCATTGATGTCATGAATGGTTACGCCGTTGAGCATCTCGAGCTTCACGTGAAAGAGATCGAGGCTGTAGCCTCCGAGATCCGAAATGCGGGTGCGGTTTTTATGGGCAGATTTGCGCCGGTCTCGCTCGGGGATTACTCCGCGGGGTCAAACCATGTCCTCCCCACGGGCGGTTGCGCCTGTCATTCGAGTGGCCTATCTGTGCAAACATTTCTAAAGGGCGTTAACTTCATCGAGTATGACGAAAGTTCGTTTATGGATATTGCCGCGACAGTAATTACACTCGCGAACGCAGAAGATTTGCCGGCTCACGGCGAAGCGATGAGCGCCCGCTTTGAGGAGAAGAACTAATGGTCCAATCACAATGGCCTTACTGGTTACCACTTCGCAATGATCTGCGAAATATTTCTCCCTATGGAGCCCCACAAATAGAAGGCGTGGTCGCGCTAAATACCAATGAGAATCCATTTCCACTACCAGCAGAAGTCGTCGAGGCTATGTCGGCGAAACTCAATTCTGTAATCGCAAACCTGAATCGATATCCGGATCGAGATGCTCGCGGACTTCGGCAGAAATTGGCTCACTACATCACCCAAAGCACTGGTGTTGAACTGAGCGATGAGAACATCTGGGTTGCTAATGGCTCAAATGAAATTTTGCAGACGCTCTTTCTCGCGTGTGGGGGAGCAGAACACCTTGCGCTTGGATTTACACCTTCTTACTCCGTACACCCTCTTATTGCCCAAATTACTAAAACTCCTTGGTTTGCCGGAAGTCGCGATGAAGACTTTGCCATCGATATTGCTAAAGCGAAGAAGTTAATCCGCGATAAGTCTCCGCACCTGGTCTTTGTTGCGACTCCTAACAATCCTTCAGGTAGTTCGACTTCCATTGCCGATCTTAAGGAACTCGCGGAAGTTACTGGTTCGGTAGGCGGACTTTTCATCGTGGATGAGGCTTATGCTGAATTTTCCGATGAGCCATCTGCTGTAACTCTCCTCGCTGATTTTCCGCATGTGGTCGTTGTCCGTACGATGAGCAAGGCCTTCGCTTTCGCGGGCGCACGCACCGGATATTTAGTTGCGAAGCCAGCTGTAATTCATGCCGCCTTGATTACTCGGTTGCCCTATCACCTAAGTTCTCTAACTCAAGCCGCTGCCGAGACGGCTTTGGAATTCGCGCCCGCGATGCAATCGGAGATTGAACTACTGATCGCTGAGCGAGAGCGGGTGGCGAGCGCGATCGCCGAGGTCGGATATCGCGTGGTTCCAAGTTCTGCCAACTTCCTTCTCTTTAGCGGATTTACTGGAGAGCCAAGCGCAATGTGGCAGGCCTTTCTGGAGCGCGGAATTTTGATCCGAGATATTGGACTGCGCGGCTTCTTGCGAGTGACGATAGGAACTCCCGCAGAAAATGAGCAATTCATCGCGGCTCTTCGCGATATTGCGGAATAATTCCCCCTCTACCGAAGGAAGAACCCAATGACCACACCGCGCATCGCGACCGTTAAACGCCAGACCAAAGAATCTGACGTCTTTGTGCAGTTGAATCTAGATGGTTCTGGCCTGATCGACATTCAAACCGGAGTTCCATTCTTCGAACATATGCTCTCTCAACTTGGTAAGCATGCTGGCTTTGATCTCACCGTGAAGACAACTGGTGATGTTGATGTTGATTCGCACCACACCGTCGAAGATACATCCCTCGCCTTCGGCCAAGCGTTGCGCGAAGCCTTGGGAGATAAAGCTGGAATTCGCCGCTTCGGCGATGCGATGGTTCCGCTCGATGAAGTTCTTGTGCAGGCGGCGGTAGATCTTTCTGGGCGTCCCTATCTCGTGCACCGCCAACCCGAGATTGTGGAGTTGATAGGTACATTCGATACGACGCTAGGGCGTCACACCTGGGAATCGATAGTCGCGGAGGCGCGAATTGCATTGCACATCCGTGTTCTCGAAGGTCGCAACGCACATCACGTCTTTGAGGCGCAATTTAAAGCGGTGGCTCGTGCGCTGCGCGATGCTGTTGCAATCGATGGTCGTACCACCGGCATTCCATCGACAAAGGGCACTCTTTGATCGCAATTCTTGATTACGGCTCCGGAAATCTGCGCTCAGCGCAACGTGCCTTTGCGTTGACGGGCCATGAAACGATTGTTACCTCTGATCCAGAACTCTGTCTGGCGAGTGATGGTCTCATCGTTCCTGGCGTTGGCGCTTATGGTGCCTGCATGGAGCAATTAATTGCAGCCGGTGGCAGAGAGATAATTGCAGCGCGCGTAGCGAGTGAAAAACCTATGATGGGAATATGCGTCGGTGCCCAGATTCTCTTTAGCGAAGGCACTGAAAAGGGCGGGCACGCTGGCCTTGGGGTCTTTGCAGGTGAGGTAAGTCAGATAAATGCACCGATCTTGCCGCATATTGGATGGAACAATGTGCACTCTGAACCTTCCTCCATTCTCTTCCAAGGATTGCAAGACGAATCCTTTTACTTTGTGCACTCCTTTGCTGCGAAGAGCGCTGTTGCAAATTCAACAAATAGTTGGTGCAGATATGGAGAGGAATTCCTCGCCGCCGTGGAACGGGGTCCTGTGAGCGCGGTGCAATTTCATCCGGAGAAGAGTGGGGCGGTCGGGGCGCGACTTATTGCCAATTGGGTGGGAGCGTTGTGAGTAAGAAACTGGAATTATTGCCTGCCATCGATGTAAAAGATGGATTGGCGGTGCGCTTAGTACAGGGTGAATTATCCGCGACCAGCAAATATGGAGAGCCCTTAGAAGTTGCGGCAGAATTTGTCGCGGCAGGTGCCGAGTGGATACATCTGGTTGACTTGGATGCCGCGTTTGGAACAGGAAGTAATGCTGCGCTGCTGGAAAGTGTCATTAAGAGCGTTGATCTCAAAGTTGAACTCTCTGGGGGGATCAGAGATGACGAATCCTTGCGCCGTGCGTTGGCGACAGGATGCACCCGAGTGAATCTGGGTACCGCTGCTCTGGAAAATCCAGATTGGACCGCGAAAATTATTTCAGAATTTGGTGATCGAATCGCAGTTGGTCTCGATGTTCGCGGACATACCCTCGCTGCCCGCGGCTGGACCCAGGAGGGTGGCGATCTCTTTGAAACCCTCGAACGTTTAGAGCGTGATGGCTGCTCCCGCTACATCGTGACCGATGTCGCCAAGGATGGAACACTTAAAGGTCCCAACCTTGAACTGCTTCGCGAAGTCTGTGCCGCAACCAACAAACCCGTTGTTGCAAGCGGGGGAGTGTCGAGTTTGGAAGATCTCATCGCCATACGTGCACTTACTTCGATCGGTGTTGAAGGAGCGATCGTTGGTAAAGCACTTTACGCTGGCGCATTTACCTTGCCGCAAGCTATCGAGGTTGCCGGTCGATGACTTTATCAAAACGCGTAATCCCATGCCTTGATGTAGCGGCTGGCCGGGTCGTCAAAGGTGTGAATTTTAAGAACCTGGTGGATGCTGGCGACCCGGTGGAGCTTGCCAAGATTTATGGTGATGCAGGAGCCGATGAACTCACCTTTCTCGATATCTCTGCATCGGTGGAAGATCGTTCGACAACACTTGAGATGGTTGCGCGCACCGCTGAGCAAGTATTCATTCCGTTGACAGTGGGTGGGGGAATTCGAGAGGTCGGCGATGTAGATCGATTGTTACGCGCAGGCGCAGATAAAGTGGGAGTCAACACCGCCGCAATTTTGCGTCCCGAATTGATCAATGAGATTGCGGACAGGTTTGGAAATCAAGTCTTGGTGCTATCGGTTGATGCTCGCCGTGGCTCAACCAATTCAGGTTTTGAAGTAACAACTCATGGTGGACGGACCGGCACTGGAATCGATGCCTTTACCTGGATTGAAGCGGCAACGACCCGAGGGGTTGGTGAAATCCTGCTCAACTCTATGGATGCGGATGGCACGCGGGCTGGATATGACACTGAAATGATTCGCAGGGTGCGCGAGATAACTCACGTTCCATTGATTGCGAGCGGTGGAGCAGGGAGTTTAGAAGATTTCTCCAAGGCGCTAGAAGCGGGGGCTGACGCCCTTCTCGCAGCGAGCGTTTTTCACTTTCAGACCTTCACCATTGGCGAGGTCAAAGCGGATCTTGCGCGTCACGGATATCCGGTACGCCGTTAGTAGCGGTTAAGGCAGAATAGGCGAGTGGATATACCTGTTGAAGTCGCGGCACGCTTCGCTGAGGGAACACTGGTAGCGGCGATAGCTCAGGATGTCACCAATG
>Ga0302322_100005153_pt1 | contig 11453 bp, 9 predicted proteins | sample Fen_T0_2_FD_203757 | JGI IMG/M metagenome (GOLD analysis project Ga0302322, IMG submission 203757) | Peat permafrost microbial communities from Stordalen Mire near Abisko, Sweden - Fen_T0_2 | ecosystem: Environmental > Terrestrial > Soil > Wetlands > Permafrost | place: Sweden: Abisko... | reverse complement strand
TCATTATAAAGGCATGGCACAACTTATTTCTGAAACTGAAGCTGACGGAGTAGTTCTCGATACCAGAGGCAGTTCAAGTTATGAGCTCCAGTCTGCCGCTGATAGTGCCAGAAGGGGAGTTGTGATGTACTCCGAAGGAATGGCTATCCCTAAAGATATGCCGGGAATCATCTCAGGAAGGGTTCATAATGCTATCTTCCTAAGTCCTGAACTTAATCTTAATAAGTTGATAAAACCCGACTTTTCTATTTTCAGAGTTTGTGATGTAGGGGAGGATATAATTCACCGTGAAATAGCAGTAGCTTTTTTTAATGGTTATGGAACGGAGTTGAATTTGTTCAGACCTGGAGGAAGAGATGAAAACTATAACAATGATCTTGGCTTTCTATCGCGAACTACATTCATTCTAAGACAGAATAATGATGCTTTTCTTGATAATGACTGGACTCCAATGATAGAGACTGCCCTTGATAAAGTCTATGTAAATCGCTGGAAATCGGGTAACAAAACTGTTTATACTGTACTCAATATGAAACCGGAAGGTGTCAACGGAAAACTATTTGAGATCGATAGTGTCAGGGGGAATCATTATGTTTCACTATGGAATCACGAAAACCTGTCACTACTTAATGAGAAGGGAAAAGTATTTCTTTCAGCTAATACCTCCGGTTGGCAATCCTCATTTTCCGGGACAAGAAAAGAGGGATCTGTTGATTGTTTAGCTGAATTGCCCGATCTTATTAAATCAAAATTGGTTGGTGATTCAATAAAGATTTCAGGCAGTGGATTGAAAAAACTGTTAATCTGGAAAGGAGAGCCATCATATCAGACTTTTAACAAGGAATTTAGCATTCAGAAAGACACTGCGATCAGGGTAAAGGATATTTTTGGTTTTTATGAGGGGAAAATAGTTTTACAGCTTATTGAGAACAAAAGGTTAAAAGATGAGAATATTTTGCTTTTGAAAGGAGGGAAGCCATGGATTGTAAGTAAAGTAAATCACACAAAGAAAGCTTCTAATATACCAACAGATATGGTTCTCGTTCCGGGTGCCCTTTTTTCATTTAGTGTGTCTACCAGTGAGGACTTTATTCCTTACCCGGATGTTAGTGATAAGATTGTAAGGGTTGATAGCTTTCTGGTTGATAAATACCCGGTAACAAACGCACAGTACTATGATTTTGTATTAAATTCCGGTTACAGGCCTTCAGATACAACAAGGTATCTAAGACACTGGTACTCAGGAATGTTCAGGCAGGGACAAGAGAAATTTCCTGTCGTTTATGTCAGTTATGAGGATATGCTGGCTTATTCCAAATGGGCACAAAAGCGGCTTCCTACTCAGGCCGAATGGCAACTTGCAGCTCAGGGACCTGTTAATCGTAAATGGCCATGGGGAGATGAGTTTCACGGTACATACTGTAATAATTCTTTCGACAGGGCAACTCCGGTAGATGCTTTCACAAAAGGGCAGAGTCCTTATGGTGTATTTGATATGGTGGGTAATGTGTGGCAGATGACTAACGATATGTATTTCAACGGAACAAATTATTTCATTATAATCCGTGGTGGAAGTTATTATAAAGCTGAATCAAGCTGGTGGTATATTCAGGGTGGGCCACAGTCGCTCGACAAAACACAGGTATTGCTCATGGTATCACCTGGTTTCGACAGAAGCGCTACTGTGGGTTTCAGATGCGTAAAGGATATTGATGGGAAGAACTTTAAAGACAAAAGACAAAAGGCGAAAGTTAAAAGTTAAAAGTAAAAATGCATAAATTATATACGCGAAACGCGAGACAGAAAACCCTGGAAATATACAGAGTTTATGATTCAATTCTTCTTGCACCATCACTGATTTCAGGTTGATAAAAATCGGGTACAAGACCGGTTTTTTTCTGATATGCAGCTGATAAAACAGTCATGAAATTTGCAGAATCAGCTTTCCTGACTATACTTACTGTACATCCGCCAAAACCAGCTCCGGTCATACGTGTGCCGATTACACCAGGAAGTTTCCTTCCTTCGTAGACCAGGGTATCGAGTTCATTGCCGGTAACTTCATAGTCATCCTTAAGGGAATCGTGTGACTGATTCATTAATTCTCCGAATCGTGTTATATTATTTTCCTTCAGAACTCTAACAGCTTCGATAACCCTTCCATTCTCACTGATTACGTGCTTTGCTCTTTTTCTGATAACAGGATCTTTAATATATTTTTCCAGAATACTGATCTCTGAACTACCAAGTTCGCTCAAGTTACGGACAGGTCTGTAGAGTTGAAGTAATTCAACTGCTTTATCACATTCGCTACGCCTTTCATTATATTTCGAATCGGTAAGTCCTCTTCTTTTATTGGTATTCGTAATTATCAGAGAGCAATCAGAGAGGATTATAGGGACATTCTCAAAAAACAATGTATCGCAATTCAAAAAGATTGCATGATCTTTTTTGCCAAAACCTACAGCAAACTGATCCATTATACCACAATTCATTCCAACGAATTCATTTTCAGCTTTCTGGCTCAATTTTACCAGATCAAGTGTACTAAGTGATGCATTAAAAAATTCATTCAGGGCAACTGCTGTTACCATTTCAATAGAAGCTGAAGATGATAGCCCTGCACCATTTGGAACATCACCATAATAAAGAAATTCAAGCCCCGATAATTTATTCCCCTTTTTAAGGAATTCGTTGATTACTCCAAGAGGGTAGTTTATCCATTTCCTGCCGGTGTTTACGAAGGGCCCTTTTAGCTCTGACTCGTAATCTTCATTGAAATTGATTGTGCTGAATTTTAGAGAATTGGCTTTTATTTTCCTGATTAATAGGTAAGTTCCATAGTTTAAGGCACATGGAAAAACGAATCCGCCATTATAATCAGTATGTTCACCTATCAGGTTGACTCTCCCGGGCGAGAAAAAAGGAACAGGTTTATCGCTCCTGTTCCCATATTTTTCATAAAACTTTTCAGTAAATATCTTAATATCCATTCCTAGACTTTTAGTTTTTTTTCAATTTCGTTAATCTGGTTTCTAAAATGTTTATCAGTATCAATAAGGTTATTTACGGTTTTACAGGCATGAAGAACAGTTGCATGGTCTTTTCCTCCTATATGTGACCCTATACTTGCCAGAGATGCCTTTGTAAGACTCTTTGAGAAGTACATTGATACCTGTCTGGCCTGAACAATCTCTCTCTTCCTTGTCTTTCCCTGTATGAGATCAATCGGGATCTTATAATAATCACATACGATTTTCTGGATGTATTCGATGGTTATTTCACGTCTGGCTGTGCTGATAAGTTTTTCAACCATCTGTCTTGCCAGATCGAGTGTGATTTCTTTTCTGTTAAGTGTCGATTGAGCATAGAGTGATATTAAGACTGCTTCAAGCTCTCGTATGTTATTAGATATGTTAACGGCCAGAAATTCGAATATCTCATCGGGTAATTCTATTCCGTCATTATATGCCTTTTTCTTCAGAATAGACAGACGTGTCTCATAGTCGGGTCTTTGCAGATCAGCCTGAAGCCCCCATTTAAATCTTGAAAGAAGTCTCTGCTCCATACCCTGAAGTTCTACGGGGGGTCTGTCGCAGGTCAGAATAAGTTGTTTACCCGACTGATGCAGGTGATTGAAGATATGGAAGAAAGTATCCTGTGTCTTTTCTTTACCTGCAAATTCATGTACATCATCCAGAATGAGAACATCAATCATCTGGTAAAAATGAAGGAAATCGTTTTTATTGTTGTTTCTGACTGACTCAACAAACTGGGTTTGAAATTTATTTGCGTTTACATAAAGTACAGTTTTGTCGGGATGTTTCTCTTTAACAAGAATACCGATAGCCTGCCCCAGATGAGTTTTACCCAGACCTGAATCGCCGTATATCATCAGTGGATTGAATGCAGTTCCTCCCGGGTTGTTTCCAACGGCTATACCTGCTGATCTGGCCAGCCTGTTGCATTCTCCTTCCACATAATTGCTGAAATTGTAATCAGGATTCAGTTTAGGATCAAAATGTACTTTTTTAATACCTGGAATTACGAAGGGATTTTTTATTGATGGTTGTGTTGCGTCGAAAGGCACCTGAACAGGTTTGTTATTTAAGTCAGTTTTATTTCTTGACGGATATCTTACAGTATATGGTTTACCATCGGAATAATTAGTATTCTCCATTACTACATTGTATTCAAGCTTGGCATCGGTTCCGATTTCCCGCCTAAGAGTTTTTCTCAGAATATCAATATATTGCTCTTCAAGATATTCATAGAAAAATGGGCTTGGAACCTGAATTGTAAGAACATTGTTTTCAAGTTTTAGAGGAATAATAGGTTCAAACCAGGTCTTGTAACTGATGGATGGAATTATGTCCCTTATTATTTGCAGACAGTTATTCCATACGTCATTATGTGACTTATTCATGAATATTGGTTTTTTAAAAATTTCAAGGATAGAATCAAACCGATTCACGTAGCAATATTTGTAAAAAAAAAACTAATAAAAAAAATTTTTTTTGCTTGACTTTCTCAAAAAAAGTATATGTTTTTAACCATCAGCAACTTATAAATGAATTTTTTTTTTATTTATTTAAAATACAGATTATCAGATAGATATTGTTATTTGTACTTTTTTGTATGTGTACTACAATTCATTATGAACTCTTACTCAAAATTCAACATAGACTGAATAAAATGAGGATTATTTTGCCCTTGATTCAGATTGATTTTTTAAGATCAAGATTATCTGAATTTTAGAAAAATTTTATTTAGATGGTGTACTTTTTTTACCAAAAAGAGAAAAATGTACATATCTCTTTGGATTAGCCTTCATATCCTTTAAAAGTAAATTTAAGCTCTCCAGACTACCCGAGAGATTTGTATAAAGTGTATCATTTGTAAAGAACTGTCCGGCGCTTCCTTTGCCTTTATTAAGATTATCAAGAAGTGAAGCTGTTTTTACAAGACTTGCTTTCAGGTTCGAGACTGAAGCAGAAATATCTCCGGCCGCCAAAGTATCAGTAATTGTTTCGAGGTTGCTGAATGTCTTGTTCATCTTTCCTGAATTATCCGATAACATCTGGGTGAATTTATTGATATTATCGATTGTGGCAGCAAGCTCCTTCTCTTTGGAACCCAGTGCTTTGTCGAGGCTCGCGGTGGTATTGTTAAGGTGGGCAAAAGTTCCTTTAAGCTCCTTTTTAAACTCAGGATTCATTATTTCATCTACTGAACTGATCACAGAATCAAGGACAACAATCAGATTGACCATCTTTTCCTTTACAGGCAATATTTCAGTGTCGATTTTATCAGTCAGCGATTCAGCCAGCCTTCCCGGAATTGTATCGCCTTCAGAATATGTTCCGGGTCCATTCCCGTAAACAAACTGTACCTTCATTCCTCCCAAAAGAGAAACAGGGACTATTTCCGCAACAGTATTCTTTGGAATTTTAAAGTTCTTATTTACTGAGAATTCCACTAAAAGCCGTCCACTCTCTGCATTTATAAAATCTATTGTTCTTACAACACCAACCTTATACCCGTTGACTTCAACAGGGCTTGATTCGGCTAGACCGCCAACCTTATCATATACCGTATAATAAATTGCTGTACTTTTTAAGAAATCTTTTCCTTTAAGAAAATTAAAGAGCCATACAAAAATCACTATTGTAATTAATGCTGTTGCTCCAACTTTAACTTCATTCGAGATCTTTTTCATCTAATTGTTTTTTTGTGTTTTTCTTTTTTGTTCCAAAGCTTGCTGTAAAGGTAATATTTTGTTGTCTTTTACGGCAACTACAAATGCATCAGGATATAAAGTCTCTATTTTTTTTCTGTAATTTACAGCATCTGAAAAATCTGTAAAACTTCCGGCAGCATATTTGAACCTGTCCTGCGAATTTATTTCTGTAATGTTACTGAGTCCTTTAAAATTTTCAGGTTTAATTTCAGTCTTCGATGCAGAAGCTGTAATCTGAACCATGAAGTAAATTTCACCTGTTTGTGAATTTACGATTTCCAGTGTGTCGGGTTTCTGATCTGAATTGTTTTTTTTTTCGGGGGAAATGCCGCTCTTGTTTCCAATTTCATTCAGATACTCCTTGCAAGCATTATAGATTGAAGATGCAAGATAATCCTGACCTTCTTTTGAGTTCAGATACTTCTCTTCAGACGGATTGGTAATAAACCCTGTTTCAACCAGTACACTTGGCATCTTAGTGTTGTATAAGACCCAGAATCCGGCCTGTTTAACATCCCGGTCATTTCTGTTTACCCTTTCCCTGAATTGTCGCTGTATTTTAGTTGCAAGATCAGTGCTTTGTTCCTGGTACACTTTCTGGGTAAGCGAGAACATAATATACGATTCAGAAGATTTGGGGTCAAATCCATCATATTTTGTTGAGTAATCATCTTCGCGAAGCATAGCAGAGTTCTCCTTCATAGCAACCTCAAGATTAGCCTGATCTTTCGCAATTCCCATAATCCAGGTTTCTGCTCCCTTGACTAACCTGGAATTTGTCGAGTTTGTATGAATTGATATGAAGAGATCAGCATTGGCTTTATTTGCGATTTTTGGTCTGTCGATAAGCTCTACTGTCGAATCGTTTTTCCTGGTATATATTACAGTTACATTCTTGATATTCCGTTCAATATATTCACCTGTTTTGAGAGCTATTGCCAGATTAATGTCCTTTTCACGGCTCATTGAACCTAATGCTCCGGGATCTTTTCCTCCATGTCCGGCATCAATTACAATAACCCAGTTTTTTTCATTTTTAATTTCGTTAGCTGAGAATGAAATTATAGGTGTAACAGTAAAAAGAATAAACAATATTACATTGTATATATTAATGGTATGATGTTTGCCGTTTTTAATTCCTGTACTCATTTTTCGTTAATTTTTTTAATTAGTTTTGCGCAGGCATCCAGGTATCACACAAAAACTTTACAAAAATAGTATTTAAGTTGTATTTTTTTAAAGAAAAGCGGTTAGTTATATTGATCCTTCTATTGGTCCAATCTTTTTCTCTGTTCGCTCAGGAGATCAAACCGGTTATGGACACCTTGGTTATTAAGAAAGATACAGTGACAACCGATACCGTTTCGACAAAATTGCTCAATCCATCAAAAAGCGCTATCGAAACAAAGCTTACATACAAATCGGCTGAAGTAATTAAAAGAGATATTATTAACAAGAAGTTTATTCTTATTAAAAACGCCGTAATAGATTATGGGGACATGGAAATCAAAGCCGATTCCATTGTTATCAATATGAATACAAACATTTTGTTCGCAACAGGAATAAGGGATACTACCGGTAAAATTATCGGCAAACCGGCTTTTAAACAAGGAACCAATGAGTTTGAATCAGATGAACTTACCTACAATTTTAAAACCCGCAAATCTCTGGTTAAGAACATTACAACTAAACAGGATGCCGGACTCCTGCACAGTGCTTTTGCCAAACTCCTGGAGGATGGAACGTCCAACATATCACGAAGTACGTATTCTACATGTAGTGCTGACACTCCTCATTTTTATATAAATCTTCCCAGGGCAAGAGTGTATCCGGGAAAAAAATTTGTTTCCGGTCCGGGTAACCTTGTTGTGGAAGGTATACCATTACCTTTAGTGATCCCATTTGGTTTCTTCCCTATTCAGACCAAAAGAGCGGCATCCGGTTTGATTATCCCCCGTTATGGTGAGGAACGAATACGCGGTTTTTCACTTACCGACGGTGGATATTATTTTGCAATAAGTGATTATTTTGATCTTGCAATAAAAGGAAGCCTGTATGAGAATGGTTCATGGGTGGGAACAGCACAGACTGATTATAATAAACGCTATAAATACAGCGGTAACTTTTCATTCAGTTACGCTGATAATATTTCGGGGCATCAGGGACTGCCTGATTACAACAAAACAAATAATTACAGGTTAGGATGGGCTTTTACCCAGGATGCAAAAGCCTCTCCGGGTTCCAGGTTTTCTGCCAGCGTTAACATGAGTTCAAGCGGCTATGATCAAAGCAATAGTTATAATGTTAACGATCACATTACTACGCAACGACAATCAAGCATCAGTTATTCCAAATCGTGGGATGGAACTCCTTTCAATTTGTCTATAAGTGCCAATCATAGTCAGAATGTCAAGGACCGGTCAGTAAATCTCGATCTGCCAAAGGCCAACTTCAGTATGGGAAGAATTTATCCGTTTAAATCAAAAAACAATTCCGGAACATCAAAATGGTACGAGGAAATTCAGCTTTCATATACTGCATCGCTTGATAATCAGATAGCTACTAAGGATACACTTTTGTTTACATCTTCGATCTGGAAGCATATGAAAAATGGTTTTAAGCAGGATATTCCTTTAACTTTACAGATTCGGCCTTTCAACAATTTTTCGATCTCTCCGTCATTGACCTATTCAGGAGTATTATATACACAGAAGATTGTAAAAGAGTGGAAAACCGATTATTACGATCCAAGCCTTAATATCTATAAGAATGCGGTCGTTAATGATACCCTGCGTGGTTTTTTTTATGGCCAGGCCCTAAACCCGACAATCAGTGCAAGTTTTAACCCACAACTTTTTGGTATGTATGATTTTGAAGAGAAAAGCCCTCACTCAAGAATTCAGGCAATCCGTCATGTGATTAAACCTTCAATTGGCTTTAGTTTTACTCCTTATCTTGGCGGGCTTGCTTCCAGAAAAATGTACAGACAGGTGCAAAACAGCGATACTACTTATTCAAATTATTCTGTTTTTGACGGAAATATATACGGAACACCTTCATTACAAAGCAGAAGCGGTAACATTTCTCTGAGCCTTGTTAACATTGTGGAAGCTAAAATCTTCGCTAAAAATGATACAACTGGGAAACCAAAAAAAGTAAAGCTGATCGATAATTTCAGTATCAATACTGCATATAACATATTCGCCGACTCAATGCGATGGGCTCCTGTCACGATGCAGTTCAGGACTACTCTTATGAAAAATATTAACATTTCGGCAAACAGCAGTTTTTCACTCTATGGATATAACGAAACTACCGGAGCGGCAATCGGGAAATTTTTACTGGACCAGCATCATAAACTTATGAGACTCACCAATTTCAGCACAGGTATTGATTTCAGTCTCAGTGAATTACTTAAAAAGAACAAGGATAAAAATGTCCCTGGCGCAGGTACATCTCAGCAGAATTCCCTTAACCAGGGAATCCAGGGAAACACGGAACTGCCTGGTCAGGAAGGTCAGAAACAACAACCTCCGGGAGGCGCTGCAGGACCAAAAGATAAATACGGCTACCCGGTTTTTAATATTCCTTGGACACTAAATTTCAGGTACAGTCTTTCTTATTTTCCTACTGTTATAAAAACAACAATTACCCAGACTCTTTCGTTCGATGGATCAGTTACACTGACAAAGAAGATGTCAGCCACCTTTACAAGCGGTTTCGATTTTGATGCCAAAAAGATAACTTATACGACTATTGGAATAACCCGCGATCTCCATTGCTGGGATATGAGCCTTAATTGGGTTCCAATCGGCACAACCCAGGGGTGGAACTTTATGATCAAAGTTAAAGCTCCTGTGCTTGGCGATATGAAATATGAACGCAGAAAAGATTACCATGATTCCTACTGAACAGGTTTTTAAAAATATAGCTGCCATACTAGATGAATCAGATTATTTAAAAAAAGAGACGCCCAGGTTGGGCGTCTCTACATATATATTGTAAGAATAATTTTATTCCCCCTGTATCTCAAATTCAACCTCAACTTTCACATCCCTGTGTAATTTGATAACAGCTTTGTAGTTACCAACTTCTTTGATCTGATCTTCAGGAAGTGTGATGTTTTTACGGTCAATATCAAATCCTTTTTCCTTAAGCGATTCAGCAATCTGTATTGTGTTTACCGAACCAAAGATTTTCCCGGAAGTACTTGTTTTTGCACCGACAATGATTTTTAAACCAGCCATTTTTGCGGCTATTTCCTGTGCTGCAATCTTAATCTTCTCTTCCTTGTGAGCTCTTTGCCTCAGGTTTTCAGTATGCATTTTTTTTGCTGATGATGTCGCTGCAACAGCGAAGCCTCTGGGAATCAGAAAATTTCTTCCGTATCCTGCTTTGACATTCACTAAATCGTCCTTCTGTCCAAGCTTATTAACGTCCTGTATTAATATAATTTCCATATAGTGTCCTCCTTATTTTAAAAGGTCAGTAACATAAGGAAGAAGAGCGATATGTCTGGCTCTTTTAACGGCTTTTGCCACTTTCCTCTGATATTTAAGTGAAGTACCTGTAATTCTACGTGGCAGAATTTTACCCTGGTCATTCAGAAACTTCTTAAGAAATTCAGGATCTTTATAATCTATATAACGGATCCTGTTTTTCTTGAACCTGCAGTATTTCTTTTTCTTGATCTCAACGGTTGGTGGAGTCAAATATCTGATTTCCGATTCGTTCTGTGCCATATTCTATTCCTCCTTCGCTTTACCTGATTCTTTCTGTTTTCTCTTCTTCTCTGCATATTCGACGGCAAATTTTTCCATCCTGAAAGTTAAAAACCTGATTATCCTTTCATCTCTTCGATATTGGACTTCAAGTTTTTCAATTAGATCGCCTGTGCCTTTAAATTCTACCAGGTAGTAGAAGCCTGTCGACTTCTTCTGGATGGGGTAGGCCAGTTTTTTCAGACCCCAGTTCTCTTCATGAACGATCTCACCACTGTTGTCGGTGATGACCTTCTTGAATTTCTGTACCGCTTCCTTCATCTGGTTCTCAGATAAAACGGGAGTTGCAATGAAAACGGTTTCGTACTGATTCAACATAGTAATTAATAGTTTATTAAATAAATGATTTTGGCTCGCAAAAGTAACACTATTTTACTTTATTCAAAAATTAATCACTTAAAAAATTTTCATAATCAATATTCTCTTTCATGTACAAACAAGAACTGTCACAGAGGGTCACTGAGAAGCACAGAGAAGCACAGAGAACCACAGAGAATATTTTACTCTGTGTAACTCTGTGATACCTCTGTGAAACTCTGTGCAAGTTCTTATTTTTATTTTTAACTTTAGATGTACCTTGTAACGTTTATGCGCATGCTTTTTAATTATATTTGTTCTTTATTGAATCGATTAAATTTATGGAAAACTTCATTGTTTCAGCAAGGAAATACCGGCCTGCCAGCTTTGATATGGTAATTGGTCAGGATTCTATTACCAATACGCTGAAAAGTGCCATTAAAAACAATCATCTTGCACAGGCATATCTTTTTTGCGGACCAAGAGGTGTTGGTAAGACTACTTGCGCGAGGATCTTTGCAAAAACAATTAACTGCAGCAATCTGGGTGATAACCTCGAAGCATGTGATGAATGTGAATCGTGTCTGTCATTCAATTCATTAAGATCATTTAATATCCATGAACTTGATGCTGCA
>Ga0302322_100005152_pt1 | contig 11456 bp, 12 predicted proteins | sample Fen_T0_2_FD_203757 | JGI IMG/M metagenome (GOLD analysis project Ga0302322, IMG submission 203757) | Peat permafrost microbial communities from Stordalen Mire near Abisko, Sweden - Fen_T0_2 | ecosystem: Environmental > Terrestrial > Soil > Wetlands > Permafrost | place: Sweden: Abisko... | reverse complement strand
CAGCCACAGGATCGTCCCCAGGATGCCGAACACGAAGATCAGGCAGGTGGCGTAGAACCCGAGCATCACCTGGAGCAGGCTCTCCAGCGCCTTGGCGCCGGTCGCGCCGACGAGCGACGCGATGGCACCGAACGCGCCGATCGGGGCCGCCCACATCACGATGGCGAGCACCTTGAAGACGACGGTCTGGGCGACCCGGATCGCCTCGAGCGCCGGGGCACCACGGCGGCCAAGACCCTGGATCGCGAACCCGACGACCAGCGCCACGAACAGCGTCTGCAGGACGACGCCCGAGGTCAGGGCCGAGACGAGCGACGTCGGGATGATGTTGAGGATGAAGTCGGTGACGGTCTCCTTGGGGGCACCGGCCACCTGCTTCTGGCCGCTCTTGGCGGCCGCGGCGGTGAGGTTGAGGCCGGCTCCGGGATGGACGATGTTGCCCACCACGAGGCCGATGCCCAGGGCGACGACGGACATCGTCACGAAGTAGCCGAGCGCCAGGCCGCCCACCCGGCCGACGCTGGCCGCCTTCCGGACCGACCCGACCCCCAGGATGAGGGTGCAGAAGATGATCGGCGGGATCATCATCTTCACGATGCTGACGAAGCCGGTGCCGAGCGGTTTGAAGTTGACGGCGGTGTCGGGGGCGACGAAACCGACCACGATGCCCGCGGCCATGCCGGCGAGCACCGCGATGTACAGCCAGTGCGACCGGTCCCGGGGTGGGTGGGCCGTCACGTCGGCGTCGGTCCCGTCGGGGTCGGGTCGGGGCTCGGACGTCATCGTCATGGCCTTCCTCCTGCTCGTCAGGACTCGCTCTCGAGTCGTGGTGGCGCCGCTGGGCCGGGCCGACGATCCGCCCGGAACCGGCACTGCGCCGTCCTCGCAGAGTGACCGCGGTCACCCGGCCGGCGACACCGTGCGGCCGCAACCTTCAGGCTCGGCTTACGTTCGTTCGGCGACCGGTCGGTTTCAGCGGGTCACCGGTTCCCCTCCCCCCTCCGCCGTGATGATCGGACGCCGCGCCCTGCTCGCGGCCGGGGCACTGGCCGCGGTCGGCGTCACCGGCGCGGCGGTCGCCGTCCGCTCCGGCCGCGGCCCGGACCGCCCGGCCGCGCTGACCCTCGCCACCGGACCCCAGGGCGGGGTGTTCCTCGAGGTCGGGCGCGATCTGGCGCACGCCGTCGAGGCGCTGTCGCCCGGCACCCGCGTCACGACGCTCGTCACTGCGGCGACCGTCGACAACCTGCAGCTGCTCGCCACCTCCGCAGCCGACCTCGGGCTCGCCTCGCTGGACGCCGCGGCCGTCGACGACCGGGTCCGGGACGGGCGGATCACCGCGGTCAGCCGGATCTACGACAGCCTGCTGCACCTCGTCGTCCCGGCGGAGTCGACCGTGCGCACGCTCGGCGACTGCACCGGACTGCGGGTGAGCGTGGGCGCGGCGGGCAGCGGCACCGAGTTCACCACCCGGCGGCTGCTCGCGCTGGCGGGCGTGCGCCCGTCCGCGCAGGTGCGACTGGGCCAGCGGGAGGCGATGGACGCACTCGCCCGGGGCGCGGTGGACGCCGCGTTCTCGCTCACCGGGTTCCCGACGCCCGCCATCAAGGAGCTCGCGGCCGCGCGGGCGCTGCGGCTCGTGCCGCTCGTCGCGTACGCGCCGACGCTGGAGGAGAGCATCCCGCGGGTCTACGCCCCCGCGGCGATCCCCGCCGGCACCTACCGCGGCGTCGACGCCGTCGAGACGGTGTTCGTCCCCAACATGCTGCTCGCCCGGCCCGGGCTGGCCGACGCGGCGGTCGAGCTGGTCACGCAGGCGCTGCTCGACCCAGAGTCACGGCGCTTCTGGACCCACCCCGACAGCCGGCGCATCGACGTCCGGACCGCGATCGCCACCGGTCCGGTCACCCTCCACCCCGCCGCCCTCGCCTGGCTGCGCGCCCACAAGCCCTGACCCGGCCCCCTGCCCGGCGACGGCGACGACGGCGGTACGCAGCGTGATCGTCACCGCCAGCCCCGGACCGGCGTCCCGCAGCACGACCGACCCGCCCGCGGCGTCGGCCAGCTCGGCGACGATGGCGAGCCCGAGCCCGCTGCCGGCGGTGTTCTGCTGGTCGGGGGCGCGCCAGAACCGGCGGACGGCGGCCGTGCGCTCGTCGTCGTCCAGCCCCCGGCCGTCGTCGCGCACGGTGACCTCGACGAGGCCGTCGCCGTCGGCCGCCGCTGCGCCGGCCGGCCCGGCCGGCCCGGCCGGCCCGGCCGGGTCGGCCGCGTGGGCCGCGTCGGCCGGGTCGGCGGGCAGGGCCGACACCGTCACCTGCGTGCCGCCGGACAGCCGGCAGGCGTTCTCGACCAGCTCGTCGAGCAGGTGGCGCAGGCCGCCCGGCGGGGCGACGACACGCAGTCCGGGCCCGACGTCCACGACCAGCGCGACCCCCGCGGCCGCGCACAGCCCGCGCCAGCCGACCAGGGCGTCCGCGACGACGTCGTCGACGGCCTCGACGACGGCCGGCTCCGAGCCGAGGCGGGTGATGGCCAGCAGGCCCTCGAACATCCGGCCCATCGCCCGGACCTCCTCCAGCGCCTCGCCGTGCTCGGCCCGCGCCGGATCGGCCGGGTCGGCGGGCAGCAGCGCGCCGAGGTTCTCCAGCGAGAGGCGCAGGCTGGTCAACGGCGTGCGGAGCTGGTGGCTGGCGTCACCGACGAACTGCTGCTGGCGTGCCAGGGTCCGCTCCACGACGGCGGCCATCCGGTCGAACGACCGGGCGAGGCGGCGCAGCTCGGGCGGTCCGGCGTCCAGGCCCACGCGCGAGGCGAGCCGGCCCGCCGCGATCTCGCCGGCGGCCGCGTCGAGCCGTGCCACGGGCCGCAGCAGCCAGCGGGTGAAGGGCACGGTCGCCGCGAGCAGCACCGCCGTGACCAGCACCGCGATCCCGACCAGCAGCGCCCACCGCCGGGCCACGTCGCCGCGCAGGCGATCGAGCGGCGACAGCGTCACCACGGCGCCGATCGCCTCCGCCCCCATCCCGACCGGCACCGCCACGAGCAGTCCACCGGGGGTGCTCGGCGTCACCGGTGCCGGAGGTGGTGGCTGGTTGCCGCGCAGGGCGGCGTCGATGTCGGCGAGGACGGCGGAGTCGTCGGGCGCCGGGGTGCCGTCGCCGGACGCCAGCGTCGTGCCGTCCACCCCGAGCAGCCAGGCCCGGATCCCGTACACGGTCGTGTACTGGCGCAGCTCGTCGCGCAGGTCGTCGGTGCGCCCGTCGGCGAGCGCCCGGCCGGCGAGGCCGGCGAAGCGGTGGGCGTCGGCGAGCCGGTCGGTGTACACGGTCTGGGTCGCGCCGTCCGCGACTGTCCGGCAGAGCGGCACGGTGAGGACGACGGCGAAGGCGACCAGCAGCACGGCCAGCCCCGCCAGCAGCCTTCTCAGCACGCCAGCAGCCGGTAGCCCACCCCGCGCAGGGTCTCGATCCGCACCGGCGGCGGGCTGCCGAGCTTCGTGCGCAGGGCCGCGATGTGCACGTCGAGGGTGCGCGACGGCGTCTCGTAGGCCGCCTCCCAGACCTGGTCGACGATCATCCCGCGGCTGCACACCCGGTCGACGTGCGCGACGAGCAGGTGGAGCAGGTCGAACTCCTTGGGCGTCAACCCCAGCGCCCGGTCCCCGGCGGCCGCCTGCCGGGCATCCAGGTCCAGGCTGAGGGTGCCGGCGCGGACGACGCCGAGGAGGGTCGGCCGGCCGCGGTCCGGACGGGTCCGGCGCGCGACGGCGTCGATCCGGGCGAGCAGCTCCTCCATGCCGAAGGGCTTGACGACGTAGTCGTCGGCGCCGCTGCGCAGGCCCCGCACGCGGTCCCGGGGCTCACCGCGCGCGGTGAGCATGATGACGCCGCACGACCGGCGCCGGCGCAGCTCCCGGCAGACGGCCAGGCCGTCGCCGTCCGGCAGGCCGAGGTCGAGCAGGACGATGTCGGCCGGGGGTGCCGCCAGGGCGTCGCTCGCCGTCACGACCCGGGACACGTCGAACCCGGCCCGGGTCAACGCCGTCACCAGCCCCCGAGCCACGCGATGGTCGTCCTCGACGACGAGGATGCGCACCTCGACACCGTGACATGCGCCACAGAACGGGTAAAGGTACCCCCGTCCCCGAGTCGACGAACGGCTCCCACCCCTCGCGCTGATCAGTCGAAAATGGAAGCCGATCTACCAACGCAGAGCTGACCGCTAGGCACATTTTGCTCGCATCGGGGTGGCCCGCAGGGCCATGAGTCGTTCATGCACAGTTGAGTTGATCATGCACGGTTGAACACAGCCCCACCGGGTTCAACCGTGCATGATCAACTCAACTGTGCATGATCAGCGCGAGGGGTGGGTCAGGTGACGTCGACCTCGATCTCGTGCCAGCCGGTGGCGCCGTCGGGGGCGGGCGGGGCCTCGTCGCCGGTCTGGACGGCGCCGGTCCCGTCGACCGCCCGGACCGCGATCTTGTGGTGGCCGGGTGCGGCGTCCCAGCGGTAGACCCACTGGCGCCAGGTGTCGACCGTGGCCTCGGCGCCGAGCTGCGCGTCCCGCCAGTCGCCGCCGTCCAGGCGGACCTGCACGCCCTTGATCCCCCGGTGCTGCGCCCAGGCGATGCCCGCGACGGCGACCTGCCCCGCCTTCACCCTCGCACCGGGCCGGGGCACGTCGATCCGGGACTCGGTCTTGATCGGCCCCTTCGCGGACCAGCCCCGCGGCGTCCAGTAGCCCTCGGCGCGGTCGAAGCGGGTCACCTCCAGCTCGACGACCCACTTGGTCGCCGAGACGTACCCGTACAGGCCGGGCACGACCATCCGCGCCGGGAAGCCGTGCTCGATGGGCAGCGGCTCGCCGTTCATGCCGATGGCGAGCATCGCGTCCCGGCCGTCGAGCAGGACGGCGAGCGGGGTGCCCGCCGTCCAGCCGTCGGCGCTGGTGGACAGCACCATGTCGGCGTCCGGGGTCGGGCCGGCCTGCTCCAGCAGCGGCGCGAGGGGCAGGCCGAGCCAGCGGGCGTTGCCGATCAGGCTGTCACCGACCTCGTTCGACACGCAGGTCAGCGTGACGTCCCGCTCGACGAGGCCGCCGGCGACGAGCGTGGCCCAGTCCAGCCGGACCTCGCGCGCCACCATCCCGTGGATCCGCAGCTGCCAGTCGGCGGTGTTGACCCGGGGCACGACGGTGGCCGTGTCGATCCGGTAGAAGTCCGCGTTCGGCACCCGGAAGGGGACGACGCCGGGCACGCCGACCTCGACCCCGCCCGGCAGCACCGGCGTCCCGCCGACCGGCGCCGGTAGCGCGACCTGCGCCCGGGACGTCTCGGCGCCGCGTGCGGCCGTCCCGAGGGCGCGCCCGGCCAGCCCGGCGACGAGGCCGCCGGCGGCGACGACCCCCGACGTCATCAGCAGCTCGCGCCGCGCGGTGACCGGGGCGTCCCCCGCCCCGCGCAGACCGGCGGCCGTGCGCGTCCCCCGGTCGCGCAGGACGCCGAGCACGACCGCCCCGGTCACGGCGGCGGCGATCCCCGGGACGGCGGACAGCACCGTCGCGTCGGGCCGGCTGACCGCGGCGAACACGGCGACCGCGCCCAACGTCAGCACCCCGCCGAGCGCCGGACCCGGACGGCGGCGGGCCAGCAGCCCGATCACCACGGCGAGCCCGGCGACGACCAACCCTGCGCCGGTGAGCAGGACCTGCTTGTCGTGGGTCCCGAAGGTGCTGACGGCGAAGTCCTTGAGCCACGGCGGGGTCAGATCGATGAAGACCTGAGCCACGGCCACCAGCGGCGAGGACGACGGGCCGCTCAGCACCGTCGCCAGCTCCGCCACCCCGATCCCGGCCACGCCCGCCGCCAGCCCGGCCAGGGCCCACGGCCAGCGGCGTTCAGCCGGCGCAGCACCGGACGGCGCCGTCCCCGGCGGCGGCGTGGCGGTGCCCGGGCCGGAGCCCTCGGCCGGGCCGGAGCCGTCGGGCCCGGAGGCGTCGGACGGCTGGCCGGGGAGCCGATCCTGCGTGGTCACCGCCCCAGGATGCGCCCCCGGACCCCCTCCGCGCGCGTCGTGGAACCCTCGGGACCCCGATCGTCACGACACCGTAAGACGGCGCACGACCGGGGCCCCGCCTTCAGCGGTAGGCGACCAGCTCCTGGACCGCCGGGACGAGGGCGCGGAACGCCCGCCCGCGGTGGCTGATCGCGTCCTTCTCGGCGGCACCCAGCTCGGCGCTGGTGCGGGTGTCGCCGTCCGGTACGAAGATCGGGTCGTAGCCGAACCCGTTCGTCCCGCGGGGCTCGTGGACCAGGACGCCGGTCATCCGGCCCTCGACGACGCGCTGGGTGCCGTCGGGCAGCGCCAGCACGGCCGCGCAGGCGAAGTGCGCGCCGCGGTGGACGTCGGGGACGTCGCCCAGCTGGCCGAGCAGCAGCCGCAGGTTCGCCAGGTCGTCGCCGTGGCGCCCGGCCCAGCGTGCGCTGAAGACGCCCGGCGCACCGCCCAGCACGTCGACGCACAGGCCCGAGTCGTCGGCGACGGCGGCCACGCCCGTCGCCCGGGCCACCGCGACCGCCTTGAGCAGCGCGTTCTCGGCGAAGGTGACGCCCGTCTCGACCACGTCCTCGACGCTCGGGAAGGCCTCCACGCCGACCAGCTCGATGCCCTCCAGGCCACCCTCGGCCAGGATCCGGCGCAGCTCGGCCACCTTGTGCACGTTCCGGGTGGCGAGCACCAGCTTGGTCACGGCGCCACGCCCGCGGGGACGGGAACCGCCGCTCCGGCCGCCAGCAGGGACGTCGCGAGGGCGGCGGTCTGACGGCGGGCGAGCTCGGCGCAGCCGTCGACCGCCAGGTCGAGCAGCGCGTCCAGCTCGGCGCGGTCGAAGGGCGCGCCCTCCGCCGTCCCCTGGACCTCGACGAACTGCCCGTCACCGGTGACGACGACGTTCATGTCGGTCCCGGCCTTGACGTCCTCGGCGTAGCAGAGGTCCAGCAGCGGCGAGCCGCCGACCACCCCGACGCTGACCGCCGAGACCGAGCTGCGCAGCGGCTCGGCGCTCGCCCGGATGTGCTTGTGGGCGCGGCCCCAGCTGATCGCGTCGGCCAGGGCCACCCACGCGCCGGTGATCGCTGCCGTCCGGGTGCCGCCGTCCGCCTGCAGCACGTCGCAGTCGAGCACGATCGTGTTCTCGCCGAGCGCCTTGAGGTCCACGACGGCCCGCAGCGAACGGCCGATGAGCCGCGAGATCTCGTGCGTCCGACCGCCGATCCGGCCCTTGACCGACTCCCGGTCACCACGGGTGTTCGTGGCCCGCGGAAGCATCGCGTACTCCGCCGTGACCCAGCCCTCGCCCGACCCCTTGCGCCAGCGCGGCACGCCCTCGGTGAAGGAGGCCGCGCACAGCACCCGGGTCCGGCCGAACTCGACCAGCACGCTGCCCTCGGCGTGGTCCAACCACCCGCGGGTGATGCGCACCTCGCGCAGCTGATCGGCCGCACGCCCGTCGATCCTCGCCATCGCACACCCCTGGGCTCGTCGCCGTCGTGACGTCGTCACGTCGTCACGTCGCCGCCCGCTCGCGCGGACGTCGTCGCAGCACCCTACCCAGCCTGACGACCGGGCCCGGCACGCGGTGCCCGGCCCTGTCCGCAGCGGCGGGCGGCCGCTGCACCGGCGAACCGCTACAGCTCGTAGACGGCGCCGGGCCGCACGACCTCCACGTCGCCGCCGAACGTGCTGCGGGCCTCGGCGAGCGCGGTGGCCGGGTCGGTCCAGACCGGCAGGTGGGTGAGGAGCAGCCGGCGCACGCCGGCGTCCGCGGCGGCCAGGCCGGCCCGGACACCGGTGAGATGGATGTGCCGGGCCAGGTCGCGCCCCTCGGTGAACGCCGCCTCGGCCAGCAGGACGTCGGCCCCCTTGGCCAGCCGCACGAGCGATGGGCAGGCGTCGGTGTCCCCCGAGTACGCCAGGACCGCCGTCCGGGGCGCGGCCCGGCCCTCGGCCCGGCCCTCGGCCCGGCCCTCGGCCCGGTCCTCGGCCTGGTCCTCGACGCGCTCCTCGACCCGCAGGCCGTAGGCCTCCACCGGGTGGTCGACGAGCACTGGCAGCACGGTCAGCGGCCCGACGGTGACCGGGTCGCCATCCGTCCACTCCCGGAAGTCGTAGATCTCGGCGAGCTTGTCGCCCTCCTCGCGGCCGTAGGCCTCGGCCATCCGGCGCGCCACGCCGCTGGGCCCGTAGACCGGCATCCGCACGGCCGGCGGCCCGCCGGGGCGGTAGCGCAGCGCCACGTACAGGCCGCACAGGTCGAGGCAGTGGTCGGCGTGCAGGTGGCTGAGCAGGACGGCGTCCAGGTCGCCCGGCGCCAGGTAGCGCTGCAGCGGCCCGAGCGCGCCGTTGCCCAGGTCCAGCAGGACCCGCCAGGTGCGGCCGGCGGCGTCCTGCGTCTCGACCAGGTAGGACGACGCCGCGGTGTCGGGGCGGGGGAACGACCCCGCGCACCCGACGATCGTCAGCCTCACGCGAAGACCCCGGCGTGCTCGGCGACAGCCACCTCGGGCCCGAGGAAGCGGCGGGCCAGGCGGGCGAACGGCTGCGGGTCGCCGGTGGCGAGGAAGCGGTGGACCGGCGGTGGCAGGGCGGGGTCGCGCTCCAGCCCGTTGGCGACGAGCGTGCGGTAGACGTCCTGCGCGGTCTCCTCGGCGCTGCTGACGAGCGAGACGTCGGCGCCCATCACGTAGGAGATGACGCCGGTCAGCAGCGGGTAGTGGGTGCAGCCCAGGACCAGGGTGTCGACCCCGGCCTCGCGGACCGGGTCCAGGTACTCGTGGGCGACGGACAGCAGGTCCGGGCCGCCGGTCACCCCACGTTCGACGAACTCCACGAAGCGCGGGCAGGCCCGGGTCGTCAGGCGCAGGTGCGGCGCGGCCGCGAACGCGTCGTCGTAGGCCTGGCTGGCGATCGTGGCGCGGGTCGCGATGACGCCGACGGCGCCGCTGCGCGTCGTCGCCACGGCCCGCCGCACCGCCGGCTGGATCACCTCGACCAGCGGGACGTCGTACCGTTCCCGCGCGTCACGCAGGGTGGCTGCGCTGGCGGAGTTGCAGGCGATCACCAGCATCTTCACGCCCTGCTCCACGAGCAGGTCGAGCACGCGCAGGGCGTGGGCGCGCACCTGCGCGATCGGCTGCGGACCGTAGGGGCCGTGCGCGGTGTCGCCGACGTACAGCACGGCCTCGTGAGGCAACTGGTCGAGGACGGCGCGAGCCACGGTGAGGCCGCCCACGCCGGAGTCGAGGATGCCGATGGGAGCGTCGGACACGAAGGCGAGCCTAAGCCCATCACCGCGCCGGACCGGCGCATCGTGTCCGGGCCAACACCGTCGGGCCGGCGCCGGGGTCAGCGCAGGGCGCCGACCAGGGACTCCTGCCACCAGGTGAGCGCGTCGTACAGGGCGGCCGCCGCCGCCCGCGGGTCGGCCGCGCCGGCGGCCAGCAGGTGGAGCAGCTCGGCGTCCTCGTCGCTCCGCAGGCCCAGCCGCTCGGCCAGGACCAGCCGGACGTCGGTCAGCCCCTTGAGCAGGGCGAGCGCCTCGTCGTCGGCGAGCAGGACGGGCTCCGGGCGGCCCAGCGCGGCGCTGGCCATCCCGAGCGTGGACCGCTTGCGCGCCCGCAACCCGTCCTCGGTGAGGCGGCGGTAGCCGGCCGCGACCTCGGGGTCGTCGCGGTGGCCGTCGGGCAGCAGCCGCGCGACGGCGGGGTCGGCCGGCGGGGACGTCGACAGCGACGCCTCCAGGGCCGCCAGCACGTCGTCGTCCGAGCGCGGCACGCCGTTCCGGGAGGCGTCGCCGCCGTCCCCGGAGGCGTCTCCGCCGTCCGCGCCGGGCGCTCCCCCGCGCTCGGCGGCGTCCTGCGCGAGCAGCCCCTCGACGTCGTCCAGCAGGCGCGCCAGGAGCCCGCGCTCGGCGGCGTCCAGCTGGACCCGGACGCCGGAACGGGTCCGACGGAACGGTCCGGTCGCACGACGGCGCATCACTCGTCCTTCTGGATGGTCGCCCACAGGCCGTACTCGTGGAGCGCCTCGGTGTCACGTTCCATCTCGTCGCGGCTGCCGTTGGACACGACGGCGCGCCCCTTGGAATGCACGTCCATCATCAGTTTCTCGGCCTTGGAGCGCGGGTAGCCGAAGTAGGACTCGAAGACGTAGGTCACGTACGACATCAGGTTGACCGGGTCGTTCCACACGATCGTCACCCACGGGACGTCCGGGGCGACGACCGCGTCGACGTCGGCCTGTTCGACTTCGGCGGGGGCCACGGACACGGTTCCACTCTACGGGGCGGGCCCGACGGTCCCCGGCATTCCAGGAGCCATCCCATCGGCCTCGCAAGCGTCAGCATATGTTGACGCCGTGATCGATGTCAGCATATGCTGACGTCCATGATCCCAGCAGCGGACCTCGCCAAGGACCTCGACAGCGCCGACCCCCGGGTCGGGCTGCGCGCAGTCGCCGCACTGCGGCGACTGCTGGAGCAACTCGAAGCCCTGCAGGTCGACAGCGCCCGCACCGCCGGGTGGTCCTGGCAGGAGATCGCGGAGGCCCTCGGGGTCACCAAGCAGACCGTCCACCGCAAGCACAGCCATCGGAGGCCGTGATGTTCGAACGGTTCACCACGCCGGCCCGCACCGCCGTCGTCAGCGCGCGCGACCGCGCCCGAGCGCTCGACCACCGCACGATCACCACCGCGCACGTGCTGCTGGCACTGGTCGAGGGCGAGGCCGGCGGGACGCTGCGGGAGCACGGGGTCACGGCGGACGCCGTCCGAGCCCAGCTGACCGAGCTGACCGGCGCCGACCCGGGCGCGGCCCACGACGACGCCGCGGTGCTGGCGGCGCTGGGGATCGACATGGCCCGCATCCGGGAGGCGGTCGAGGCGAACTTCGGCCCGGGCGCCCTCGACCGGCCCCTGACCCCGCGCGACGGCGGTCGACGCGGACTGCTGGGCCGGCTGCGGCTGCTGCGGGGCGGCGGGGGCGCCGACCGTTCCGCACTGCCGCGCGACGAGGTGGCGGCCATGCGCCTGCCGGGCGGGTCGTCGACCGGGCACCTGCCCTTCAGCCCCGCCGCCAAGAAGGCGCTGGAGCTGTCCCTGCGGGAGGCCATGCGCCTCGGCGACGGCTGGATCGGTCCCGAGCACCTGACGCTGGGGCTGATCCGCAGCGAGGACGGCGCGGCCGCCGTCGTGCTCGACCGGCTCGGCGTCGACCTCGGCGCGATCCGGCACGAGGTCGAGCAGCAGCGGCGCCGCCCGGCCTGACGGCGCGTACCGGCCGGTCCGCCCCCACTGTCGGGGGCAGCCGCTACGGTGGTCTTGTGTCGAACGCCTGTTCGATTCATGCTGGTACCCGGGTGCGGTGGGCGACGGCTGGGGAGGGGGCGCACGATGTG
>Ga0302322_100005149_pt1 | contig 11459 bp, 7 predicted proteins | sample Fen_T0_2_FD_203757 | JGI IMG/M metagenome (GOLD analysis project Ga0302322, IMG submission 203757) | Peat permafrost microbial communities from Stordalen Mire near Abisko, Sweden - Fen_T0_2 | ecosystem: Environmental > Terrestrial > Soil > Wetlands > Permafrost | place: Sweden: Abisko... | reverse complement strand
CCGCAGGCGATGGGCTTGCACGCGATGCCGCCCTTGCACAGGTGATCCTGGCAGGTCCAGCCGGGGGTGGTGCAGTCGCCGCAGGTGATGGCGCCGCCGCAGCCGTTGCCCAGCTGGCCGCCGCAGTACTGGCCGCCGGTGGGATTGCAGGTCGCGGCCACGCAGCCCGTAGCCGGCACGCACTGGTTGTTGGTGCAAACCTGATCCGCCGCGCAGGCACCGCAGTCCTTGGCGTGGCCGCAGTCGTCACCGATGGTGCCGCAGTACTTGCTGGCTCCGCTGCCGCATGAGCGAGGGGCGCAGGTGGCAGGATCGCCGGTGCACAAACCGTCGGTGCAGGTCCAGCTGGTCTGGCAAGCACCGCACGTCAGTTTGCCGCCAGCGCCGTTGCCGATGACCCCGCAATAGGTTCCACCCGTGACCGAGCACGAGGTGAGCGGGCCGGCATCGTAGCCTGCGCCGCTGCTGCACACGCCGCCCTGGCAGGTCAGTCCCGTCGGGCAGTCGCCGCAATTGAGGTTCCCGGTGCAGCCGTCGCCGATGACACCGCAGTATTGCCCGCTGCCGGCCTTACAACTGGAAAGAGGCTGGCAGTTGCCGCCGTCCACGGCCCACGACCCGCCGCCGTCGGGGAGTTTGATCATGGGGGGCTCAGAGCTGGTGTCGCGCTTGTCGGCAGCCGCGGAATCGCTGTTGCCGTTCACGGATCCGGCGCTCTGGCAGCCCAAGCCTAGCGCCAGGGTCGCAAGGGCCACGACGGCGAGCATGGGTTGCTGACGATGCAGTTTCTTGTTCGACATGGATTCGCTCCTGAGTTGGGCGAGATGGTGATTTTCTAAGCACCCATAGTGTACCCCAAAATACATTATTATAAGAGCAACAAAAGTAGATCGGCGCGCCGTGCGATGCGGGTTGCACCCACATCTCGGCAGATCCGCGCAGGCTTGGCGTGGTCCGATTCAGTTCGCTGCCGTTGCCGCCGGCAGGCCCTGACCAAAAGCAGACGAAAAGCGGAGGCGAAAGGTCCGAATTTAAACAATCGGGGCCGCCTGCTGCACCTAACGTCCCGGAACCAACATCCAACACCCGCCCATGGGAACCCGCGGTGTCCCACGTACCGATGAAGGACGCCCGCTTCGACACGAAGGAGACAGCATGATGACACGCAGATCCCCACTTCAGGCTTTGTGGCTGATGGCACTTGTGACCGCGGCTTGCAACAACGCACCATCGTCACCCAACTATGAAGCAAGCGGGGGCAGCGGTTCTGGCGTCAGCTCTACCGGGGGAACGGGCGGCGGCAGTGGTGGCACCGGCAGTGGTGGCTCTGGCGGAAGCACAAGTGCGGGCGGTTCGGGTGGAACGGTGGCAGCAGGCGGCAGCGCGGGAGCGAGTGCTTTGGGCGGAGGCACCTCTTCTGGCGGGCGCTCGGCAACCGGCGGCAGCAGCGCAGCGGGCGGCAGCAGCGCAGCGGGCGGCACCAGTGCAGATGGCGGCAGCAGTGCAACGGGTGGGGTCAAGGGCAATGGCGGTAGCTCTAGCACAGGAGGATCCACGGGCGTTGGCGGCGCTAGCAGCATGGGCGGCGCCGCCGGCACGGGCGGCAGCTCTGGTTCCAAGGATGCTGGCGCCAGCCGAGACGCGGGCAAGGGGCCCGAGGCAGGACGCGAAGTGGGTGGAAGCGACGCCGGATCCTCGGTGAGTTACGCCACGCAAATCGCCCCGCTGCTCAAAGCCAATTGCACCAGCTGCCACGGTGGTTCGAGCCCACAGTCGGGCATCGACCTCAGCACCTACGCCGGCGCCAGCAAGAACGCGAACGTCGCAAACAGCGCCATCCAGAACGGAAACATGCCCCCCGGCGGGTCAATGTCGGCGGCCAACAAGCAACTATTCCAGTCCTGGGTCACCGCTGGTGCGCCCAACAACTGACGCGCGGGCATACCGTCGGAACGGCGTCGTTTACAGTCCCTTGGCGTCCGCGAGCACTTGGCTGGCGTGGACGCCAGGATCGACGTCCAGATAGGTCTTGGCCACCATGCCATTGCGGCCGACCAGGAAACTGACTCGCGAGTAGAACTTCCATACGCGCAGCGGAACACCGAAGGCTTGTCCCCAGCGGCCTTCGCTGTCCGAAACGAGCGGAAATTTGAAGCCATGCTCGCGGGCAAAGGCGGCTTGGTCGGCCACGCTATCGTGGGACACTCCCACCACCTGGACGCCCGCGCTTTCGTAGGAAAGCCAGGCATCACGGAAGGCGCAGGCTTCCTTGGTGCATCCCGGGGTTCCGGCCTTCGGGTAGAAGAAAACCAGCAAGGGCTTTCCCTGCAAGGCCTTGAGACGGACAGGCTGGCCGTTCTGATCGCTACCGGTCAGGTCGGGCAGGGCGCTTCCCGCTGGCAGCGGCGCGTTTGGCCCCTTGGCGGCACTCGAAGACGCGCAGGCGAAGAGAAGAAAAAGCGTGGCCGTGCCAAAGTGCCGTGCCTTCGAGATTCGTTTCGTGCTCATGGGCAAAGTCTAGGTTCAAACGCGGACCAAACCAGGATCATTTAGAAGGCTACGGCCAGTCCTGCGCGCATGGATCGGCCGTAGCGCGGGATCAAGAGGGGGGGATAGTCCACGCTGGTGGGGAAGCCGGTCCTGGCGTCGCGCACGTCAAGCAGGTTGAACAGGCCGGCGAAGTAGCGCAGGCGGTAGGCGCGGAATTCGCCGGAAAAACTTACGTTCCATAGCAGAGCATCATCGACGCGGTTGTCGCCCGGAAGCTGGGCTGGGTCGTCCGGGCGGAAGTGCCGGCCCGCATCCAGCACCAGCTCGCTGCCGAGTCGCAAGGCCGCGCCGACGAGCGGGCACAGCACTCGAGCCTTGACCATGGTCTCGGGCGCGTTGAGGAATGGCACGTTTCCCGTCGCCCTAAGTTCTTCGACACGTTGCCGGGTGATGGACAGCGAAAGCATGGTTCCACTCCCGGGCTCCCAGCGCACCTCGGCTTCGGCGCCAAGGCTGCGGATGTGGTTGGCCTGATTCGAATAGATCTGACCGCGGTCCGGGTCATCGACCAGCGCGATCAGGTTGCTGAGCCAATTGGCAAACACCGCGCCGACCACGTGTACATCGTCGCTGATGGCGTGCGAATGTTCGAGTTCGCCGCTCCAAATGGTTTCCGGCCGCAGCGTCTGGGTTGGATTGTTGGCGCGTTCGTTGGGCGAAGGTGCTCGGAAGGAGCGTCCGAAGAACAGTTTCGTGTTGCCACGTAGATAGGGTTTCGCGACGACAGCCAGACGGGGGTTGAACGTCCAGCCGAAGCTCTTGGTGTAGTCGTCGAAGCGCGCACCAAGGTTCGCGTTCAGCCGGTTCGAGACGTGGATGTCATCCACCAAGTAGGCCGAGGCGATGAGATCCTTGCCAATAGGCGGATTGTCCGCGAAGGGCTGGTCGGCCTGCATCTGCAACTGATCAATGACCTCGCCGCCCACGGTGACGTTCTGGGACAGAAAACGTGGCAGTCCAAGTCGCAATTCCCCGGTGGCCCATTGGGCCTTGAGATTCTCAACCGAGGGTGGCGTTGGTTCGGCGTTGATGAAGTTGCCGTGATACCAGCTGTAGTCGTAGGCGGCGCGCACCGCTACTTGAACGCCCTTGACCGAACGGTCGAAGAGCAACTCGGCGTAGCGGCGCCGATCATGGTTGTAAGTGCCGTACACTGGCTGCGTGTCGTACGCGCCGGTCGGAAGGTACTTCTTGCGATCGTTGAATCCTGCCCGGATGGAAAAGGGTCCAATCCGCCCCACCAGATCGCCGTGGGTCGCCCGCTCGCCATCGGCGCCGAGGACCGCCAGTGGCGCGTCGCCGGTCTGCGAGGCGGGCCAGACATAGCGGCTATCTCCGTCGGATCCCATGCCGGCCAAACTCAGCATCAGCTCGGCGTTGCCTTTGCGGGCGCTGCCGGTGGCACGGCCCGAAAGTAGGCCGGGCGTGCCCAAGGTGGTGTTGAGGGCGGCATGCGCACCTTCGGCCGCGCGGCGAGTGACCACGTTGATGACGCCGAACAAGGCGCCGGTTCCGTAGAGGACCGAGCCTGGCCCGCGCACGATCTCGATGCGTGCCACGTTGGCCAAGTCCACGTCGAAATCGTGGCCGACGTAGCCTTGGCCCGTGACCGCGTCGTTGGTGGAGTGACCATCGACCAGCACCAGCACGCGGTTGGTGTAGTCGCCCGGCGGTGAGAAGCCGCGAAAGCCAATCGATTCGTAGCTGCGGTCGTTCGAGGTGAAGGTGCCCCGTATGGCGCCCAGGGCCTCGGTCAGCGAGGTGTACCCGAAGGCCGCGATTTCGTCGGCGGTGACGATGCTGACCGAGGCGGGCGCGGATTCGGACGCCACGGCGGATTTGGTCGCCGCCGTGACCTCGGGGTCGGCGTGGCCCAGGTAGGCATCGACGAAGGCGCGCTCGCTCTTTTTGACCTCGATCGCGGTGTGGAAAGGTTGGCGGGTTTCCGCCAGGATCTCGACCTCGCGCCAGCCCGTGGGCACGCCGTCGATGACCGCCGGGGCGAAGCCTGCTTCCTTGCCGTCCACGCGAATGAGCGCGCCGGTGATGTTGGAGCGCACAACCAGAATGCCGGTGGGTGCTTCCGCGGGCGACAGCAGGGCATCGACAGGTACCTTGGCGTCGGGCAAGGCGTTGACCATCATGCGCGCGGTCTGGAACCCCGGTGCCGAGACGAACAGCACCAGCGGGCCGGGTACAACCTTGACCGTGCCCGGACCTTGGCGCAGCACTTCGCCGTCGAGATAATCGCGCCGGATTTCGGCCGCCGCCGGAACGCGCCGGATGTCGATTTCGCCGTAGATACGTTCGAGCGTGGCGGAAAGTTTGATTTGCTTGCTTTGCTCGGGCTCGGCCGACAGCTCGACTGGGCGGTAGCCTTCGTGTTCCAGGATGATTTTGGCCGGGCCCGGGCGCAGGGCCAGATTCTTGGGCGTGGTGCCGAGGGCGCCTAGATCGCGGCGTCCGGCGTAGATGGTCGCGCCGGGCGGCGTGGTTTCGATTTCCAGTAAGGCCAGGTGGGGCCGCAATTGCTCGATGGCATCCTGGGCCGCCTTGTGCTCTTTCTCGGGCATGTTCTGCGCGGCCAGCGAGGACCAAGCACGAAAGGCCTCGTCGTAGTGGCCCAGCCGGTCCAGGCAGCGAGCGATATTGAATTGCACGTTGCGATTGGCGACCAGCCGGTTGGAAAGGTAGTAGGACGCCAGGGCGTCTTCGAAGCGCTTCTCCTGGTAGGCGCGGTTGCCGCGCAGAAAGTGGAACTGGGCTTCGTCCGCCTGGCCCGCCGCAGGCATGGTCGTTTCCGCTGCGTAGACCAGGGGAGGGCAGACAAGGCAGGCGATGGTCAACAGAGTCGGGAACGCGGATCGCATGGCTGTCCTGGTTAGCGTTCAGTTTGGATGTCGGTGGAGGGGCCGCCGGGCGACGTCGAAGTTGAGTTACGCTTGCGTTTCGCCGGGGCTGCCGGCTTGGCTGCCACGGGCGTGGAAAACTTGGCACTGATGCTCAGGCCTTGGGCGGGCATGGCGCGGATTTTTTCCGCCTCGAAGCCTTGCGTGCGAAACGTGAATTCGACGGGTTCGCCGCGCTTGGCCGCCTTGAACGTGGTTGGGGTCGTGCCCACAAGAACGTCATCCACAAAGACGCTGGCGCCAGTGGGAACGCTGTCCAGACCGATTTCGATGGGCAGCGGCGCGGCGGGGGCTGGTGCCAGCGCCAGCGTGGCGGGTGCCGGAGCGACGGGAGGCGGTGTGCCGCCTGGCCGGGGAGCGGCCGGCTTCGTACCCAGCGGACCGAAGGCGTACACGCCCACGAGCAAGGCAACCACCGCACCGGCCAGGGCCAGCCGCAGCCGTGCGGGACCGCGAACCGCGCCGGTCTTGCTGGTTACCTGCTTGGACACCGCCGTGTCGCCCAGGGTCTTGAGCTCGGGCAAGGCCGATTGTTGCGCGGGCGTCAGGGGAACCGGCCGCAACCGTTCATGGTGGGCGCGCGCCAAGGCTTCGCTGCTGGCCGCGGGATTGCCCCGTGCCAATTCCAGCCGCGAATGCAGGACGGCCATGGATTCTTGGCGATCGGCGGGTGCCTTGGCCAGCGCTTGCAGGATGATGGCTTCCAGGTCGCGAGGAAGATCCGGACGGAAAGTGGCCGGCGAGACCGGTGGTTCGTTGATGTGCATGCTGATGACCGCATACACGCCATCGCTGTCGAAGGGCCGCCTGCCCGCGACCATTTCATACAGGATCACGCCGAACGAATAGATGTCGGTGCGCGTGTCGATGTCCTTATGGCTCATGCACTGCTCGGGCGACATGTAGAGCGGCGTTCCCAGCAGTGCCCCGGTGCGCGTCTTGTGCACCTGATCGATGGTTTGGCGTTGCAGCTTGGCGATGCCGAAGTCCAGCACCTTGATCTGCTTCTTTCCCAGCCGGCGCGCATCCGCGACCAGGAAAAGATTTTCGGGTTTGAGATCGCGATGAACGACGTCGTGGGCGTGCGCGGCGGCCAGCGCCTCGGCGACCTGGCAGCCCCAGTCGATGGCATCCTCCAGGGGCAGCGGTCCGCGAGCCAGCGCATCCTTGAGTGTCTCACCGTCGAGAAACTCCATGACGATGTAGGGTGTGCCGCTGGGGAGCACGCCCGAGTCGTAGATGTCCACGATGTTGGGGTGGCGGATGGCGTTGGCGGCGCGCGCCTCGGTGATGAAGCGGCTGACGATCTGCGGATCCCCGGCGTCGGTGGGGGTTAGCACCTTGACCGCGGCCTGGCGGCCGATACCGGGGTGTTCCGCCAGATACACCTTCCCCATACCCCCCTCTCCGATGAGGCGCTGAATCCGGTAGTTGCCAATGCTCGTCCCGATCACGCTCGCCGAAGGAGTATCAGCGGCGCTTTTGTGTTGTGCAACACATGATTGGCCGGGGCGGCTGACCGCGTGCAGGACCCGCCGAGGGTGGGCGCGTCGAAGTCCCGGGTTCGAAAGCGCCGCAGGGGGAAAACTTTGAGCGAAAGCCCTGCGTATTTTGGGCGCCTGTCGTAATATCGGCGATTACAGGACGAGATCGCATGGCGGTGGTAGCAGGACAAAGCTTTGGCAACTTCCAAGTCGTGCGCTTGCTCGGCGAGGGCGGGTTCGGCGAGGTCTATGAGGCGGAGAACCCCTTTCTGCAGCGCCGCGCTGCGATCAAGGTGCTGCACACCGGGATGGTTCAAGATCCCGAACTGGTCCGCCGGTTCCTCAACGAGGCGCGCGCCGCGAGCGCGATCCGCCACCCCAACATCATTGACGTCTTCGACGCCGGGGTCACCCCCGAGGGCGAGCCCTACATCCTGATGGAATTTCTGGAGGGCGATTCCCTCCAGAAGGTTCTCCTCGAACGCGGGCGGATTCCCCTGGCCACGGTTCAGGAGATTGCACGTCAGGCAGGCTCGGCACTTTCCGCCGCGCACACGGCGGGCATCGTCCATCGCGACCTCAAGCCCGAGAACGTATTTCTGATCCCCGACGAGGCCATGCCCATGGGGTTCCGGGTCAAGGTCCTCGATTTTGGCATCGCCAAGGTCAAACACCGGGAGGATCAGAACTCGACGCTCAAGACCCAAGCCGGGTTGCTGATGGGCAGCCCAGCCTATATGTCGCCCGAGCAGTGCCGCGATAGCTCCGACGTGGATCTGCGGACGGACATCTACTCGCTGGGCATCATGATCTACGAGATGCTGGCCGGGGTGACGCCATTCTCGTCCAAATCGGCCACCGAGATGCTGGTCATGCAGATCACGGCCGATCCGTTGCCCCTGCGGCATCACGTTCCCGATGTGCCTGAGTACGTCGAGCAATCCGTGATGCGCGCGTTGGCCAAGGATCGCGAGATTCGCTTCAGCACCGTGGATTACTTTGCCGGCGCCTTGCAAGGGACCTACCCCGCCCTGACCGCGCAGGGCAGCGTGCCCGCGGCGGTTGCTGGTTTGGCGGGGCCGCCGAGCGGTTCGATCTATTCAAACCGCGGGTTCGGCAGCCATCGCACCCCTGCGCCGGTTTCGCTGGGTAATTTCGCGAGCCGGGTCGGACGTACGCCTGGCCCCATGCCCGTGCCTAGTCCGACCATCACGACCCTTTCGCACGCCACCGGTGAGGCCAGCCCCGCACCCCTGCCGTCCGAGAGCGACTTCGATCTTGAGGCCATCAAGCCCAGGCGCTGGCCGCTGGTGTTGGTCCTTGGCGCTGCGGCTGCCGCGGCCGCGCTGTTCTTCGTGTTTCGGCCAGCGTCGCCCCCTGGGCAATCCGCTACCTCCCCATCGCCTCCGGCGCCGTCCTCGCCCAGCGAAGTAAACCCGATGGTTCTCGTCCACATTCAAAGCTCGCCGGCTGGCGCCAGCGTGCTCGACGAAAAAGATGGCAGCGCGCTGGGGATGACGCCGCTGCAGAAGTCCTATCCCTTGGCCAAGGGCGCGATGACCATGACCCTGCGCTTGCCGGGCTACAAGGACAAGTCCATCGCGGTCGCGCTGGATGGAAACTCATCCACCACCGTGGAACTTGAGCGCGTGGAATCCGCCCCGGCCAAGGCGGCTGCGAAACCCACGGCGACACGCTCGGAGCCGCGGAAAACAGCTGGCGCCCGCAAACCGCCTAAACCACAGCACAACGAGGAAGACGAATGGCGCGTGCATTGAGGGGTGTTCTATTCGGTTGTTGCCTGGCGGCCTTCGCCGCGGCCCTGCCACTTGTTGCTCCGCCGGCCGCCGCCGCCGAGATGGATAAGAATGCAAAGTCCGATGCCAAGACGGCGATGCGGCTCTACAAAGAGGGCAACTACGAAGATGCCGCCAAGATCTTTGTTCGGTTGAGCGTCGCCTATCCCGACATGCTGGTGTTCGTGCGCAACCTTGGCGCTTGCTACTACTATATGCGCCGCTACGAGCCCGCCCTATCCAATCTGCGCGACTACGAACATCGCAAGAAGGACATGGCGCCCGACGATCGCGCCGAGGTGGCTGGATGGATTGGCGAGATGGAACGCATCCGCGATCAGGCGGCCGTGGTGGCGGCTCCGTCAGCAGCCTCCGTAACTGTCGCGCCACCTGTGCCCGTGCCGGCGCCCGAGCCCGTAACCGCGCCCGCCGTGCCCCAGCCCGCGCCAGCCGCGGCGGCTGCGCAACCGCCCGAGCAACCCCCGGTGTCCCCCCCCATGCAGCCCCGTGAGAAGCCCGATCCTCCGCAGGGGCCGTATGGTGCCCAGCCGCAGCCCTCCTACCCGCAGGTTCAGTACGGCGCCCAGCCGCAACCGGGGTATGAGCAGGGCCAGTACGCCCAGCCGCAGCCCGGCTACCCGCAGGGCCAGTATGGCGCGCAGCCGGTCTATCCAAACCCGCCGTACCCGCCGACGGGTGGTGGCTATGCACCCGCCCCATCCACCTATCCCCAGGGCGGATACGCGCCCGCCGGCGTGGTCGCGCCTGCCACCCCTCCGCCAAGCAGTGGTGGTGGCAGGAAGGCCGCGGCCTGGATTCTGGGTATCGCGGGCGTTGGTGGCCTGGCGGCGGGTGGTATTTTCACCGCGCTCACCTTGGATCGTTTCTCGAAGGTGCAGACAAAGTACGATCCTGCCGTCGAGAAGCAAGGCAAGGCCTTTGCCATCGCTCAATGGATTTGCTACGGCTCCGGCTCGGCCTTGCTTACCACTGCCATCATCGTGGGCGCTGGAGGCAGCAGTTCGCCACCCGCCGTGGCACTGGCTCCGGTGGTGGGACCAGGTGCCGCGGGTGCAACGTTGAGCGGAAGCTTCTAGCCGGAACTTGCCATGCCATACAATCGACTTCTCGTTCTCATCATCATCGCCGGGCTCGCCGGCTGTCAGCCCGACTACTCCGGTGGCAAGACCCAGTGCTCGGACAAGAAAGAGTGTCCGAGTGGCTACAGTTGCTCCGATGATGGAACCGCTTCCCTCCACTATTGTGTCGATAACAAGAAGTTGTCTTGTCCATCTGTGAGCGCGTTCTACTGCTCCCAGTCGGACACGTGTTGGCCCAAGCCTGGTGTCTGCACGACCGTCACTTTCTGTGGAACCGCGAAGAATCCTGGCAGTGTCATTTGCGCCACGGCCGGGTATGTGCCGGACTGCAACGGCACGAACTGCACCATCGGCGCTAGCGTGGGAACGGGTGGCAGCAAGGACGCTGGCGTCGGAGCCGGCGGCGTCCTTGGCACGGGCGGCGCGGGCGGCAGCAAGACCACCCTCGTGGGCGCGGGAGGAATCGTGGGTGCGGGCGGAAGTGCCGGTGCGGGTGTGCTTCGCGACGCCAGCACGGTGGATGTCGCTCCGGATGCCGGCCGCGATGCGGGCGCGGGTTGCACTCCGACCTGTCCGACGGGACAACAGTGTCTGTCGGGGCAGTGCTGTGTGCCTCCTGCCGCGGGGGGAGCTTGCTCTTCCTACCCAGCCTGCGGCTGCCCGGCTGGCAACATTTGCTACCCGTCATCGACCTCCCATGCCATGGCATGCTTCACGAGTAACAATCTCGCGGAGGGGGCGGATTGTACTGGCGGCTCGACCTGTCAGGCGGGACTTGGCTGTTTCGGAGGATTGTGCAAGCGCTACTGCGCGTCGAACAGCGATTGTCCAGCCGTGGGTGGGGTGCAGAGCTGCGACCAGACCACCTGGTCATCCGACAAGACAAACATTCTGGGCGTCATGGTGTGCGAGCGCGTCTGCGATCCCGCCCATCCGCAGTCGCCCAAGGCGCCCTTGCTGGCCTGTCCGGCAGGATTCAACTGCACTTCGGATACCGGCGGCCTGAGCTACTGCTTCAAGGCCAGCCCCTTGCCAGCTGGATCGACTTGCACCATCGAAGCCGACTGTTCCGCCGGCTCCTACTGCACGACTTCGGGCTCTTGCTCGCGCTATTGTCTCGCGAACAGCGATTGTTCGTCGGGCATGACTTGTCAGTTCACCTGGAGCCCTTCCGAATACGCTGGCTCCTATATGGTCGGCTACTGCAAGTAGGAACCGAGAAGTAGGGACCGCGCGAACTGGCGTGTTCAGTCCGCGAGTTCGGCCAGCGTGCCGCGCACCTGCTCGGCGTGTCCAGCGGCTTTCACGGTGGCCCAGTGATGCGCCACCTTGCCCGCCGGATCGATAAGCACCGTCGAGCGAATCACGCCCATGGTCTTCTTGCCGTAGTTGTTCTTCTCGCCCCAGGCGCCGTACTTTTCCATGACCGCGTGCTCGGGATCGGAGAGCAGTTTGATCTTCAGCTTGTACTTGGCGATGAACTTGCGGTGGCTCTCGGGCGTGTCCCGGCTGCACCCGAACACGGCTGCGTCCAGCTTGTCGAACGTGGGCAGCCCCGTGGTGAACTCGCAGGCCTCGACGGTGCAGCCAGGGGTGTCGTCTTTGGGATAGAAATAGAGA
>Ga0302322_100005148_pt1 | contig 11461 bp, 10 predicted proteins | sample Fen_T0_2_FD_203757 | JGI IMG/M metagenome (GOLD analysis project Ga0302322, IMG submission 203757) | Peat permafrost microbial communities from Stordalen Mire near Abisko, Sweden - Fen_T0_2 | ecosystem: Environmental > Terrestrial > Soil > Wetlands > Permafrost | place: Sweden: Abisko... | reverse complement strand
GCTCCCAGGTGGACGGCGAGTCCCCGGCCGCCCTCGCCGCCGACTACCACCAGCTGTTCGTCGCCCCGGCGCCCTGCGTCCCGGCACCCTGCGAGTCGGCGTACCGGCCGTTCGAGCAGCTCGTCCTCGACGTCCCGGCGGTCGACCTGCGCGACCAGCCCGCCGTCTACGGCCTGCCCGCCACCCGGTCCGACCGCCGCGAGGGCGACCACCTCGGCGTCGAGCTGGCCGTCGCGGGCCGCCTCGCCCTGGCCGCGGGCGCCGCCCGCACCCGCGGCGACGCCGAGGCCGCCGCCGCGACCCTGCAGGCCCACCGAGCCTTCCTCGAGGAGCACCTGATGCGCTGGGCCCCCGGCTGCCTGCGCGAGGTGGAGGCCGACGCCGCCACCCACTTCTACCGCGGCGCCGCGGCCCTCGCGCTCGGCGTCCTCGCCCACGCCCACGAGCGCCTCGCGCACTGAACCCGGCCGGTGCACCGCACCGGTCCGTGGACGACGACGCCGCGCCGGCCCCTCCGTCCCGGGGCCGGCGCGGCGTCGTCGTGAGGTGGTCAGGTGGAGACGGAGTTCAGCTTGGCCTTCAGGCCCTCGCCGTACGCGGTGGCGGTGCCGTTCCAGTCGGTGACGAGCGACGGGCCGCTGCTGCAGTCCCAGTTGTTCCAGGTCCAGCCGAGGTACCCGACGTTCTTGCCGTCCGCCCAGTTCATCAGGGTGTCGACGAAGCCGTGGCTGCAGTCGTTCTCGCCGATCTCGGACAGCGTCAGCGGCACCTGCGCGGCCACCGGGGCGAGCTGGCTGTCGTAGCAGGACGTGTTCGAGCACGTGTTGAAGTTGTAGATGTGCGCGAACGCGGCGAGGTTGTTCGCCGGGTCGGTCGGCTTGTAGGTGAGCCACTGGGTGAGGTCGTTGGAGTACGCCAGGCCGCCGATCATGACGACGTTGGTGGCGCCCGTCGCCCGGACGGTGTTCAGCAGGCTCTGGAAACCGGCCACCTGGTAGGGGATGCCGCTGCAGGTCCCGCCGTCACGCCAGCACTTCCACCCCGACGTCGCGTCGCCCGTCGCCCGCTCGGGGTAGGGCTCGTTGAACAGGTCGAGGACCACGGCGTTGTTGCCCTTGAACGCGGTGGCCACGCCGGTCCAGAAGCTCGGGGCGTACTGGGCGTCCGGCATCGGCTTCTGGCAGGTCGCCTTGACGTCGGTGCAGCCGGACGACGGGCCGGTGTAGAGGCCGTAGTTCCAGTGCATCTCGACGATCGGCGTGATCCCGTTCTGGACGAGCAGGTTCACGTAGTCCTTGACGTTCTGCTGGTACGTCCCGCCGCTGGGCGCCCCCGCGGGGACGTCGGACGTGCCGAGCCAGCACTCCTCGTTGAGCGGCACGCGGACGGCGCGCACCTTCCAGGTGCGCATCGCGGTGATCGACGCCTGGTCCATCGGGCCGTTCCACATGCCGTTGCCCTGGATGCAGGCGAACTCGCCGCCGGACCGGTTGACCCCGAGCAGCCGGTACGTGGCCCCGGACGACGTCACGAACCTGTTGCCCGACACCTTGATCGCCGGAGCGGCCCCGGTCGGCGGGGGCGTGCTCGTGGAGGGCGACGGCGTCGTCGTGGAGGGTGAGGGCGTGGTGGAAGAGGGCGAGGGCGTCGTCGACGACGGGGACGGCGTCGTGGAGGACGGCACGGGCGACGTCGTCGTCCCGGGGAGGCCCGTGCACGCCACGCCGTTGACGGCGAACGCCGTCGGGGTCGCGTTGGAGCCCGACCAGGAGCCGAGGAAGCCCGCCGTCACGCTGCCGCCGGTCGGCACCGAGCTGTTGTAGGACATGTTCTTCAACGTGACGTCCGCGCCCGACTGGCTGTACGTGGCGTTCCACGCCTGGGTGATCTTCTGCCCGGACGGGAAGGCGAACGTGAGGGTCCAGGAGGTGAGCGCGTCACCCTTGTTCTGCAGCGTGATGCTGCTCTGGAACCCGCCCTGCCACTGGTTGCCCACGGCGTAGTCGACCGTGCAGGCGACCGCGGCCTGTGCCGTCTCCGCCGCGAAGGCCACCAGCGGACCTGCGGCGAGCGCTGCCACGGTGAGCGCGACACCCCATCGTTTCATGCTCTGTCTCCTACCCTCGCTGCGCGAAGCGTCGGCCGTCGGCCGGGCGTCGATCGTGGGCGCGGCTGTCGTCACCGCCCTTCCCCTCTGTCGCTCCGCGGGCCCGGAAGGTTGTCGGTCAGTGGACGGTCACTGACGCGCGGTGCGACGGGCAGACGGTCCGGCGGTCTGGCGGTGCGACCGCTCATGACCTCGGTCCCGCTGCCGACAGGGGAATCAACGCCGACCGATCCTCGCCGTCCTTGGGAGACGACAGCCATGAGCCGCACCCTGACCGCCCGCCAGGCACCCGCTCGCGAGGTCGTCCCCGGCGGCCTCGCTGCGCTGCCGGGTCTCAACATGCGCGTCTGCGTCTCGCCGGTCCCGTTCGACGACGCCGGGGCGACCGGGTTCGGCAAGGTCTTCGAGGCCCCCACCCGGGTGGAGGACCTGCACCTGCAGGTCACCGACGGCAGGCGCGGGACGGCGGAGCTCGTGGTGGCGCAGCCGGTGTTCCCGGGCGACGTGCTCGGGGAGTCCGTGGGCGCCCGCTACCTGCTGCGATGGGTCACCGAGCGGGGTCTGCACGAGGTGACCGCGCGTTACGTGCGCCGCGAGCGGATCGGCCCGGTGCTCATCGGCTGGCGGCTCGCGGTGTCGGGCCCGGTGACCCGGATCCAGCGCCGGGCCCACGCCCGGGTCACCCTCGCCGTCCCCGTCGAGGTCGAGTGGGCCGGGGCCGTGGACGGCGACGACCTGGAGCCGGCGCTCGTCGCCGTCCACGGGCAGACCGTGGACCTCAGCGAGGGCGGCGTCCTGACGGCCCTGCCGACCGGCCCCGGCACCGTGCTGCCCGCCGACGGCGGCGCGGTGACCGTCCGGTTCGAGGTGGCGGGGGAGCGGTTCGCGCCGTCGGGGCGGGTCGTGCGGCACCAGCCGCTGCCCTGGCGCCCGGGCGGCGGGCGGGTGCCCACGTGCGCCGTCGCGGTGGCGTTCGACGCGCCCGACGCCCACGGCGACCGGCTGCGTCCCCTGCTGTTCGCCCACCAGCTGCACGCGCGCCGCGTCGGCGTCGCCTGACCCGTCGCCCGACCTGTTGCCCGACCTGTTGCCTGACCTGCGGACCCGCCTGGTGCGACACCCCGCGACGGCCCGGTCGCGGCGGCTACTCTGACACCGTTCGGTGGCGTCGGGGTGGTGCGACCGGTTGCGGAGGTTTTCACGGTGATTGAGGACGAGGCGACCCGGGAAGAGCCGGAGGACACCTCCGTATGGTCGCGGCGCGGGATCGACATCAACGTCGCGCACCCGGCCCGGCGCTACGACTACTGGCTCGGCGGGAAGGACAACTTCGCCGCCGACCGCGCGTCGGGCGACGCCGTCGCCGAGGCGTTCCCGACGATCCGCACCGCCGTCGTCGAGAACCGCCGGTTCCTGCGGCGCACGGTGGCCCACCTGGTCGCCGAGGCGGGCATCGACCAGTTCCTCGACATCGGGACGGGCATCCCCGCCGCGGACAACACCCACGAGGTCGCGCAGCAGATCGACCCGGGCGCGCGGATCGTCTACGTCGACAACGACCCGATCGTGCTCGCCCACGCCCGGGCGCTGCTCACCAGCACGCGACCCGAGGGCGCCACCGCCTACATCGACGCCGACCTGCGCGAACCCGGCAAGATCCTGGGCGACCGTGCCCTCGTCGACACCCTCGATCTGTCCCGGCCGGTCGCGCTCATGCTGATCGCCGTCCTGCACTTCGTCTTCGACGAGGACGGCCCCTACGAGACGGTCCGGCAGCTCGTCGACGCGCTGGCCCCCGGCAGCTACCTGGTCATGTCCCACACCACCAACGACCTGCTGCCCCCCGACGTCCGGGCCAGGGTCGAGTCGGTCACCGTCTCGCAGGGCGGGTACCGGCCGCGCTCCCGGGAGGAGTTCACCCGGTTCTTCGACGGGCTCGACCTGGTGGCACCGGGCATCGTCCCGATCGGTGACTGGCGTCCGGACGACGACCCGGCAGCGCGCCCGCCCGCCTCCGCCGTCAGCATGTTCGGCGCCATGGCCCGGATCCCCTGACACGCCGGTGACCGGACCGCGCGCCGGGGGCCCGGCCCTGTACGCCGTCAGCGACCTGCACATCGGCTACCCGCAGAACCGGGACCTGGTGACCGAGGCGCTGCACCCGGCGTCCCCGGACGACTGGCTGCTCGTGGCCGGCGACGTCGCCGAGCGGCTGGCCGACGTCGCCTGGGCACTCCGGCTGCTCGCCGGGCGGTTCGCCCGGGTGGTGTGGGTGCCGGGCAACCACGAGCTGTGGACGATGAAGGACGACCCCGACCAGGTGCGGGGCGTGGAACGGTACGAGGCGCTCGTCGCCCTGTGCCGCGAGCTCGGCGTCCTCACGCCCGAGGACCCGTACGCGCGGTGGGACGGCGAGGGCGGCCCGGTGCGCATCGCGCCGCTCACCGTGCTGTACGACTACAGCTTCCGGGCGCCCGGTGCGCGGACGAAGGCCGAGTCGCTCGCGATCGCCCGCGCGACCGGCGTCGTCTGTTCCGACGAGTTCGTGCTGCACCCCGACCCCTACGACGGCATCGACGCCTGGTGCGCCGACCGCGTCCGCCTCACCGAGGAGCGCCTCACGGCCGCGGGCGACGACCTGCCGCTGGTGCTCGTCAACCACTACCCGCTCGTCCGGCACCCCACCGAGATCCTGCGCCACCCGGAGTTCGCCCAGTGGTGCGGGACGGTCGCGACGGCGGACTGGCACCGGCGCTTCCCGGTGCGCGCCGTCGTCCACGGGCATCTGCACATCCCGCGGACCACCTGGTACGACGGCGTCCGCTGCGACGAGGTGTCGATCGGCTACCCGCGCGAGCGCCGCGCGAACCCGCCGCAGGGGTGGCCGCTGCGGCGCATCCTGCCGCCGGGGCCGCCGGCCCTGCTGCCCGGCCTGCCGCCCGGCCCCTTCGACCGGCCCCCGGTCGAGGACGCCTCCGCGGGGGAGCTCACGTGACGCTGCTCGCCACCCTGCTGCCGGACGGCGTCCAGGCGGAGGAGATCTTCGAGCTGCCCGCCGAGCTGGACCTGCTGCCGGAGGAGCTCGCCGTCGTCGCGCGGGCCGTCGACAAGCGCCGCCGCGAGTTCGCCGCCGCGCGCCGCTGCGCCCGCGCCGCGCTGGGGCGCCTCGGCGTGCCGCCGGTGGCGATCCTGCCCGGCGAGCGCGGCGCGCCCACCTGGCCGGCGGGGATCACCGGCAGCATGACCCACTGCGCGGGGTACGCCGCGGCGGCCGTCGCGCCGTCCGGCCGGACGGCGACCCTCGGCATCGACGCCGAGCCGGACGCGCCGCTGCCGCACGGCGTGCTGGACACGATCGCGCTCGACGCCGAGAAGGCCCAGCTCGCCCGCCTGCTCGCCGACCGGCCGGACGTCAGCTGGGACCGGCTGCTCTTCTGCGCCAAGGAGGCGGTCTACAAGAGCTGGTTCCCGCTGGCCCGGCGCTGGCTCGGGTTCGAGGAGGCGCTGGTCACCCTCGATGCCGACGGAGGCTTTGCTGCGGAGCTCCTCGTGCCCGGCCCCGACCTGGACGGGCGCCCGGTGCGCGGCTTCGAGGGCCGCTGGACGGCGGGCCGCGGCCTGCTGCTGACGGCGATCGCCGTCCCCCGGCGCGGTTGACGGCGTGTCCGCCCCCGCCCCACCCGCCGTGATCATGCAATCCGGGACGATCATGCAATCCGGGAACCCAGGGGCACGGTAGCCGCCCGCGTTCCTGGCCACGGCCCTGCCCCGCCCCCCGTCGGGAGCGGGGGTCGGGGGACGGGCGGGTCAGGGTGGGGTCAGGGGGTGCTCGGGGTGGGCACCGGATCCGCGCGCCGCCGTCCCGCCGGACAGTGGAGGCATGACGACGACACCGAACGACAACGACCCGACGACCTCCGGCCCCAGCTGGGGCACCCCGCCGTCCCGCCCGTTCTCCGGGGCCGGCCACGACGGCCCACGCTTCGACGCTCCGGGCTTCGACGGCCCCTCCGGCCGCGGGACCGCCCCGCACCCGGCGCCCGCCGCCGCGTTCTTCGACGGCGTCCGGCGCCTCGGTGTGGTCCGTCCCGACGAGGGGCGGCGTGCCGCCGGTGTCTGCGCCGGCCTGGCCCGGCGCTGGAACGTGTCGCCCACGGCGGTGCGCCTGGGCTTCGTGGTGCTGACGCTGCTCACCGGCGTGGGCCTGGCCCTCTACGGCCTGGCGTGGCTGCTGCTGCCGCACCCGGACGGGCGCATCCACGCCCAGCAGGCGATGCGCGGCGTCGTGACGGCCGGGTTCGTCGGCGGCCTGCTCGCCGTCCTGGCCGACCTGCCGTCCGGCGGCTACGGCGACCGCTGGCACCACGGCCCGGGCGCGTTCCCGCTCGTGCTGATCGGTCTCGCCGTCTGGTGGTTCGTCGCCCGCCGCCGTCAGGCCCGGCCCGGCTGCTGACGTGCCGGTCGCCGAGGCACCGGTCACCGAGGCACCGGTCGCCGAGGCACCGGTCGCTGGGGCACCGGTCGCCGACGGGCGGGTCGCAGGGAACGGCCGGTGGCCGCGGAGGGCTCCGCAGCCGCCGGCCGTTCGGCGTGCCAGGCTGGGCGGATGGTCACGGAGCGCGGTGGGGTGCCCGCGGCGGGCCGGTTCGCCGCCGTGGACGTCGGGTACCCGGCGGAGGGCGGAGCGCGGGCGGCCCTGGTGGTGTGCGGCGAGCCGGCCTACGCGCAGGTCCGCCAGGAGCGGGTCGTGGAGCTGGCCCAGGTGGCCGACTACCGGCCGGGCGCCTTCTACGAGCGCGAGCTGCCCGCCGTCCTGGCGGTGCTCGACGGGATCGAGCCGATGGACCTGGTCGTCGTCGACGGGTACGTCCACCTCGACCCGGACGGGCGCCCCGGACTCGGCGCCCACGTCCACGCCGCGCTCGGCGTGCCGGTGATCGGTGTCGCCAAGACAGCGTTCCGCAGCGCCACCCACGCCGTGCCGGTGCTCCGCGGCAGCGCGACCCGGCCGCTGCTGGTGACGGCGGCGGGCCTGGCGGACGCGACGGCGGCAACCCTCGTCCGCGCGATGGCCGGCCCGTACCGGCTGCCCGACGCCCTGCGCCACGTGGACTCCCTGACCCGCCGCGCCCTTCTCCCTCCCCTCCCCCTCTCGTGATCATGCAATCCGGGACGATCATGCAATCCGAGGACGCGGACGCGGGTGGCCGGGCGCCCTTTCGGGAGAGGGTGTGCGTCAGGTGCGGGGGCGCCCGTTCGGACATGATCGGAACGATCGCGCGCCCTCCATCGGGACCGTCCCCAGGTGTCCAGGGGCAGCGCGCCGTTCCCGGATTGCATGATCGTCCCGGATTGCATGATCACGGGGAGGGGAGGGGGACGGTGTCGCCGCGGAAGTTGCGCAGGAAGTCGGCGTGCTTCTCCAGCACGGTCACCTCGACGCCGGCGCGGGCGAGGAGCAGCCCGGGCACGAGCCCGGCCGGGCCGCCCCCGACCACGCACACGGTGGTCCGGTCGTCTTTCTCCATGTGAAGAAAATACGACCGGCGGTCGGGGGCGGCCTGTCGAGCGGTCAGCTCACGGCGCCGTCGTCGTGGTGCACGGCTGGCCGTTCAGGCTGACCGACGTCGGCATGGCACTGCTCGTGTGCCAGGTGCCGTTGCTGCCGATGCCGACCGCGGCACCGGTCGCCAGCGTGGCGTTCCAGGGGGCGTTCGTGGCCGTGACCGTCGCACCGGACTGGGTGATCGTCGCGTTCCAGGAGATCGTGATCTGCTCGTCCCCGGGGAAGGTGTACCGGGCGGTCCAGCCGGTGACCGGCGCGCCCTGGTTGGTCAGGGTGATCCCGAGCGAGAACCCGTAGAGCCAGACGTGCGGCGCGAGGACCGCGGTGCAGGTCGCCGCCCTGGTGATCGTCAGGACGGCGCTGCCGGCGGGCACCGTGGGCAGGTCGGGGAGGCTGACCGACGCCGTCAGCCCGGTCGCCGTGCACGACGCGGGGACGGAGTACCCGAGGGTCGCGGTCGCCGACCCGCTCGCGGGCACGGTCAGCGTCGTCAGGACCGGGTCGTAGACGAAGCAGCCCGCCGGGATACCGCTGCCGCCCGCCCAGAAGGCGGTCCACTGCACACGGGTGGTGAGCGGCGTCGACCCGCAGTTCTGCACGGTCACCGACTCGGTCGCCGACCCGCCGGGCGAGACGGACGCCGGGGTGAACGACTGCGCGCTGATCCGGGCGGGCGCCCCCGCGCACCCGTTCGACCCGGTGATCGCCAGGACGGCCGACCCGGACAGCCCGCCCCCGTCGGTGGAGCTCACGGAGCCGGTCAGGGCCACGGCGGTGCAGCTCGCCGGGACCGTGTAGGTGAGGCTGGACGTCGTCCGACCCCCGGCGGGGATCGTCACCGTCGTGGGCAGCGGGTCGAAGACCGCGCATCCGGCCGGGATCCCGGTGCCGCCGCCCGCCGCCGTCCACCGGGCGGTCCACTGCAGGCGGAGGGTGAGCGCGGCGGAACCGCAGTTGCGGAGGGTCACGTCCTCGCGGGACTGGCCGCCGGGGGCGACGCTCGCCGGGGTGAAGGTCTGGGCGACGAGCTGCGCCGCACCGGCGCACGGCGACGGGCTGGCACTCGGGCTGGCACTCGGGCTGGTGCTCGGGCTGGTGCTCGGGCTCGGCGTCGCCGCCGAGGCCAGGGGGGCGGACAGCCCCCACAGGCAGCAGACGACCGTCACGGCCGTCACGACACGTCGGGCAGGTCTCACGGGTACCTCCTCGTACCGAAGGGATGGAGCGACCGTGCGTGGTCCGGACCGTGCGTCGTGCGGTGCGGACCGGGAGCCGCCTGCGAGACCGGTGGCCTGTGACCAAGGTCGCGCGGCGCGGGTGATCGGTTGCCTGCGGCGTCGGGCGTGATCGTGCGGTTGCGGCTGCGGCTGCGGACGCCGGCCGTCGTCACGCGGGGTGCAGCTGGACGACGACGATCGAGTACGCCGGGACGGTCTGGCTCCCGGCCGTCCCCGTGACCGCCGATCCGACGCCGGTCCCGGGACGGTCGGCGCCGGGCCCGTACGTCCACACGGTCGGCGCGGTCGGTGCGGGCGTGAAGCCGCGGTAGGTGAGGGCGACCGTGACAGCGGCCGCGGGGTCGTGGTTGACGAGCATCACGTCGACGTCGCCGTCCGCGCGGCGGACCGCGTGCGCCGCCAGCAGGGACCGCCCGCCCGAGACGGCCAGGAGGCTGTCCCCGGGGGCGCCGAGCCGGGACAGCATCCGCAGGGCGTCGAACGGCGCGAGGCCCGACCCGCACGACGGCGCGCACGCCCGCCCGGCCGGGGGAGTGCCGCCGTCGCGGTGCACGTCCCACCAGTCCACGGTGAAGGCGCCGTGCTCCAGCCAGGTGAGGTAGTCGTCCGGGGCGTAGAGCGCCGACGCGACGGTCTCGAAGTCGTGGCCGCCGTTGGTCTGGGTCACGGCCAGGCCGATCCGGGACGCCCGGGCACCGGCGTACCGGTCGACGAGCGCGCGCAGGGCCCGGGCCATGGCAGGGACGTCGGTGGCCGGCCGGGTGAGCAGGTCGGCGGCGCCGGCGCTCGCCGGGTGGTAGTGGACGCTCACGAAATCGAGGCAGTCGGCGGCCAGCGACAGCACGGTGCGGTTCCAGTCGGCGGTGTCACCGGGACCCGTGACGCCGTCGGGCCAGGTGCCGGGGGCGACGAGCGTGGCACCGATCCTCACCGCGGGGTCCACGGCCTTCATCGCCGCCGCGTAGCGCCGCAGCTCGGTCGCGTAGGCGGTGGCGCTGTGGTCGGCGTGATCGTCCCGCTCCCAGGCCGCGCCGTACTGCCCGTTCCCGTAGACCTCGTCGCCGATCTCCCAGTACCGGACGCCGTACCCGCGGACGACGTTCGCATACCGGACCCAGCCGGCCGCCTCCTGCGGCGTGCCCGTGCCGTGGTTGGCGACGAGGATCGGTTGCGCGCCCGCTGCGCGCACGGTGGCCATGAAGCGGTCGAAGTCGGTGCCCACGGCGACGTCCCCGCCGTCCAGGGTGTGGGTCCTCCAGTGGTACAGGTCACCGGCCGACCCGCCCGGGTAGCGGACGGCGCCGATCCCGGCGTCCGAGAGCAGTCCCGGGACGTCGGAGCCGGCCATCCGCCCGTCGCGCACCGAGACGTTCAGGCCGAAGGCCGTGTCCGGGATCGTGGCGAGCGAACGCCCGGCGTCCACCGACACGACCGCGGCCGTCGCCGGCGCGGCGCTCGCCGGGACGCCTGCCGCGCCGCCGCCCGCCACGGCGTCCGCCGGGAGGGCCGTGAGGGGGCACGCCGCGGCGACCAGCGCCGCCGCCGCGACGGCGACGAGCGCGCGGCCCGGCGGGAGGCGCTTCCCCCTCATGGGGATCCGCCGATGTGAACGTTCACTTTGTGGAAGCTAGCGACCGTCCCGGCCCCGCGACAGGGACCGGCCCCGCACCCGCCGGGTCCGTCGGGGAAGGCGCTGGCCGGGCGCCGTCCGGGCCGGGCGCGCGCCGCGCGAGCCGCGACACCCCCTGAAACTCTCTCACCCCCACCCTGGTGGCTCCGGCGACCACGGAGGTCCGCGCCCGACGGCCGTCCGGCGACCGATCCCGGCGCGAGGGCGCGATCGTCCCCGGATTGCATGATCGTCCCGGATTGCATGATCACGGAGGTGGGGTCGGTAGGGTCGGGCGGTGGGTGAGACTCTGCGGCACAACCCGCTGAACGAGGTGACGGGCACCGTCGAGCGCGTCGTCGGTGGTGACGGGTCGCATGCGGTCCGCAAGGTGCTCCGCGCTCCCGCGCCGGCGGCGGCCGGGGCGGTGGACGCGGACGGGCCGGGCCCGTGGGCGGCGTCGGCGGATCCGCGGCACTGGAACTACTGGCGCCGCGAGGTGGAGGTCTACCGGAACGAGGGCCTCCGCGACGACCTGCGCCGCTGCGGTCTCGACCTGGCGGCCTGCACGGTCGAAGAACGGGCCGACGGCGCCGTGCTGCGGATGGAGGACGTCGAGGGGACGCCCGGCACGGCGTTCACCCTCGACGACCACGTCGCGCTCGCCGCCGCCGTGGGGCGCTGGCAGGCGGGCGGGCCGCTGCGGGCGCCGTGGGCGTCGTCCGGGTTCCTGCGCGCGTACTCGCTCAGCCGGCCCGTGCCCTGGCACCTGCTGGACGACGACGCCGCCTGGGCGCACCCGCTCGTCGCCGATCTGTGGCCGCCGGGGCTGCGTGCCGGGTGGGCGCGCCTGGTCGCCCACCGGTCCCTGCTGCTGGACGTGATGGAGCGGCTGCCCCGCACCCGGTGCCACCTGGACCTGTGGGTGGCGAACGCGATCC
>Ga0302322_100005146_pt1 | contig 11464 bp, 9 predicted proteins | sample Fen_T0_2_FD_203757 | JGI IMG/M metagenome (GOLD analysis project Ga0302322, IMG submission 203757) | Peat permafrost microbial communities from Stordalen Mire near Abisko, Sweden - Fen_T0_2 | ecosystem: Environmental > Terrestrial > Soil > Wetlands > Permafrost | place: Sweden: Abisko... | reverse complement strand
CAGTCAACATCCACGCACCGGAAGACAGAAGCTCGTTCCTGCACGATCTATGCTGGACCGGCACCGGGATGCTGGTCTATTCCATCGGCGCCCACTCCCGCCCCGGCAGGCGCGGCCTGGGGATGACCTATTCGGTGTTGCTGGGCTGCGACTCGGAAGGAAAGCAGGTGCGCCTGCTCCATGAAGTCGATGAGAGCTGCTTCGGCAATGTCCTGTCGAATCCGAACCAGATCGTGCTGGAGCCACTGTTCAGGAACGGCAAGCGCAAGGGCAGGCAAACCCTATACGACTCGGCCACGGGTGTGGAGAGCCCGATATTGTTTCCGCACGGATTTACCAAGTTCAAGCTCGTCGACGCCAGCGCCGATCAGGTCTGGGCATTGGGGCATGCCTTGTGGTCCCCGGGGACACCTGGTGTGAGCGACAGCGGCAAGCCGGTCCGGGTCCTGGTGTGCCGCGCCGAAGGCCCTGCGGGCTGATGCTTCGCTGGGCAGGATAGGCGCGAATCACCGATTGACGGGAACCGGTCCGATTGCCTTTCCCGGCGGACCGGATTGGTCAACTCCATACTGCCTGCCTGTCCCATGGTGCCCTGGAGAAACCTGGATGACGAAGGCGGGCAGGCGTTCAACATGAGCCACTGAAGGGGCGCGCGGCGGGACCGGGGTCCCGCCTGCTTTTGAATTGGTCCGGCACGATGGTCGCGATCATGCCGGCGAACGCGCGGAGCTTAGTGCGGACCTGCCTGGCTGCAACACCGCGCTCCTCCCTTCGACCCGCGAGCGCCCAGTGTAGCGCCGCCCTATTGGGCCGGTGCGCCGTGTAACAAGAATTTACTTGTTATGCATTCGTCACGCCGATTCCCCTGCATTTACCAATTGCGTTCTGCCGCAGCGCCGCAAAAATCGTGCTGTCGCGGCCGCGCGCAGCCAGCTATTCATGGCTGGGTGGATACCGGCGCACCAGGCGGGCGGCAAGCTAGGCGCGGGCTGGCGCATGCCGGCGCGCCCGCCGGGCCGGGTGTTGCGCCGGCAGTCACCACCAGCAATCATCGTTTCAGGGCGCGATCTTGCGCTTGAGCGCGCGGGCGATCGGCTGCGGCAGGTTGGCAAGTGATTGCAGCAGGTGCGGCAGCACGCGCAGCTTCAGGCCAGCCAGGGAGGGCGGAACGATGGCCTCGATCAGATGCGGCCCCGGCGTGCCCAGCGCGTGCTCGAAGGCGGCCAGGAATTCCTCCGTGGTGGCGGCACGCCTGGAGGCCACGCCCATGCTTTCGCCCAGGCGCACAAAATCGATAGGCGGAGTCTTCAGGTCGAGTTGCGCCTGCGCCCTGTCGCCTGCGCCTACAGCCCCCACGCGCTGCAGCTCGACCTTGAGTATCGCGTAGGACCGGTTGTTGAAAATGATGGAAATGACATCGAGTTTCTCGCGCGCCATGGTCCACAAGGCCTGGATGGTGTACATCGCCGAGCCATCGCCGGCCAGCGCGATCACCTTGCGGTCCGGGCAGGCGATTGCCGCGCCCACCGCGTTCGGCAGGCCCTGGCCGATCGCGCCGCCGGTCAGGGTGATTACATCGTGGCGCGGGGCGCCCGCGGTGTACATCGCCAGCATGATGCCCGAGGTCTGGGCCTCGTCGACGATGATGGCGTTCTCCGGCAGCAGCTGCCCGATCGCCTTGCACACCTTGTCGGCGGTGAATTTGCCGCGCGGGCGGCCGGGCCGCGCGGGTGCCTGCAAATCGGGCGTGGCCTGATCGGCCCGCACCGCCTTTGACAGCTTCTCCAGGCTGCCCGTCACATCCTGCGTGAACGAAGCCAGCGTGTGCAATTGGCAGCCCTCGGGCACCAGGTAGCTCTCCTTGCCCGGGTAGGCGAAGAACGACACCGGCGCCTTGGCATCGACGAGGATGAGATGGTCCAGCCCCGCCAGTTGCACCGAGGCAAGCTCGGCCAGGTAGGCAATCCGTTCCACCGGCGGCAAACCGGCGCCACGCTCGATGCGCGTGGGGAATACTTCGGCAAACAGTTTCGCGCCGGTCCTGGCGGCGATCCGCGCCACCGCCATCAGCGCCGGCGCGCGCAGCGCCCGGCCGCCCAGCAAGAGGGCCTTCTTGCCCCCGCCTTGCAGCGCCTGGGCGATCTCCGCCACGGTGGCATCGTCGGCAGGGCTGGGCGGAATTGCCTTGGGCAGAACCGCAGGCACGCCGCCTTCGCCCCACGACACGTCGGCCGGCAGGATCAGCGTGGCCACCTGGCCGGGCGGACCCAGGCAGGCGCCTATCGCCTCCACCGCGTCATTGCACAGCGCCGCGGTGCTCTGGGAAGTGCGCACCCACGACGACACGTTGCGCGCCACGGTCTCGATGTCGGACTGCAACTGGGCGTCGTACTTGACGTGGCCCGTGGCGTGGTCGCCGACGATGTTGAGCACCGGCACCCGGCCCTTGCGTGCGTTGTGCAGATTGGCCAGGCCGTTGCCCAGGCCGCAACCCAGGTGCAGCAGCGTGGCGGCGGGCTTGCCGGCCATTCGCGCGTAGCCGTCGGCAGCCCCGGTGGCGACGCCTTCGAACAGCGCCAGCACCGCGCGCATTTCCGGCACCGTGTCCAGCGCGGCCACGAAGTGCATCTCCGAAGTGCCGGGGTTGGTAAAGCAGGTGCTGATGCCGGCATCGACCAGCGTGCGGATCAGGGCTTGGGCGCCGTTCGACATGGAGGCTCCTGGTTGTACTGTCGGATAAGCGGGGCTGCGGACCTCAAAGGCCACGACCCGCATGGATGGAGCGCGCCGCGGCGCGTGCCGTGAGTATGCAGCCGGGCAGGAAGGTGCCCTCCAGCGAACGCTTTCCGGACGCGCCGCCGCCGCCAAAACCGGCCGCTTCGCCGACGCAGTACAGGCCCGGCATGGGCAGTCCCGCGGCACCCAGCACCCTGCTTTGCAGATCGGTCTGCAGCCCGCCCAGGCTCTTGCGGGTGATCAGTTGCATCTGGATCGCGATGAAAGGTCCCGCGCCGCGCTTTTGCAGCGGCGCGGGCTTGCAGGTGCGCAGCTTGTCCGGCGCCCAATGGCGGGCGTGTTCGATGCGGCGAATCTGATCGTCATTGACCAGGGAAGCGCCGCGCGCAAAATTGGCGTCGAAGGCATCGGCGGTCCGCTGCAACACCTCCGGCTTCACATCGGCGCTGCCAGTGAGCGCGTTCATCTTCGCGCACAAGCCCGCCAGGGTGTCGTCGACCAGAAAGTGCCGGCTCTCGGCGGCCATCTGCTTGATCAGCCGGTGATTGCCGAGCAGCGTCTCCTTCAGGAACATCGGGAACTGCCGGTCGCGGATGCGCTGGTTGTGTTCCGAGCCGGAGATGGCGAACTCCTTGACCGCGATGCGCCAGTTCATCAGTTGCCAGGTGTAGGGCTTTTCCTGCGCGGCGACCCGCTGGCACAGCTCGTGGGTGTCAAAGCCGGTCACCAGCGGCTGCGGGCCGATGCGCTCGCCCCGGTGGTTGAGCCAGAGCGCCGACTTGCAGGGGATGGCCGACAAGCCGTGACCTTCGAAATGTGGCTGCGGATGGGGAAAACCGGCCGCGTAGTTCCACATCTCGCCCGCATGGGTGATGTTGCCGCCCAGCCCCGCGACCAGGTGGTGCAGCTTGCCGTCGGCAAAGGGGTGCGCGCCATTGAGCATGCTGGCCGGCAGGGGACGGCCCTTGACCCAGTTGGCGCGCGCCTCTTTATGGCTGCCGTTGATGCCGCCCATCGCCAGCACCACCGCCTGGGCGGCAAAGCGCAGCTCCCGGCCGGTGGCGTCGTCGATGCCAACCGCGCCGCTCACCGTGCCGCCCTGTGTTTCGAGCGCCGTGATGCGATGGCGGCTCAGCAGGGTCAAGCGGCCACCGGCATCGGCCTGGCGCAGCGCCTCTATCATGCGCAGCGTCAGGTGGCGCGAAGTGCCCCACACCACGTGGTAGCGCGGCAGGGTGTTGCCCTCGCCCTGCATGCCGCGCTCCACCCAGTTGACGGCGGGCATGAATTTCATGCCGTGCTCAAGCACCCAGTCGTACACCTGGGCGCGGGAATGCTCCACGTAATAGCTGGCCCACTGGCGCGGCAGCACATCGCCCTCGTCCAGCTCGCCAAAGCGCAGCCAGTCGGCCAGCGCGATCTCCGGCGTGTCCCTGAGCTTCATGCGCCGCTGCAGGGGAGTATCGACCAGCGCCATGCCGCCAAAGGCCCACAAGGCCAGCCCCCCCAGGCGTTCCGGCGTATCGCGGTCCACCAGGGTCACGCTCTTGCCGGCGCGCAGGCACTCGATGGCCGTCACGATGCCGGCCAGGCCGCCGCCTATCACCAGCACATCGGAATGGATGGGGTTGTCCATGGCTATGGTTTCCTAATCGAGGATCGCGTCCGCGCACCAATGCCCACGCAAAACAGTCCCCACTGCGCGCGAATTGCGGGTCTCTGACAAATAGCGTCGGCGAGGAAGATGCATCGCGCCTGGCCCATGGATTCAGAGCACGATCGGATCAGGCTGGTGCAGGCACCGCGCGGAGACGGCATAGGCTGGCGTTGTCTTGTTGTTCTGCCCGCGCCGGCGGGCGCGGTTGCGATCTGGATGGCCGGACCGTCCGGCCTGTCGGGTGCGTACATGGTAACTGGCCTGGTGCCGCATTGGCAACCGCTGGCCGGGCACCCGCAGGAGGCCGCGGGGCATGCACACCCGGGTGCCTGAAATCCTTCAGGTCAGGGCCCGCCCTTGTCGCGCTTGAGAGTTGAATCCGCGAAATAGCCCGAGCCGGCCCCCTTTTGCCATGCACGGCTCCAAATCCTGCGAGCAGGTCACCAATGGATCAAGACCTCCTTTGCGCCCGGTGGACCGTAACGCTTGATGGCATGTCCCTTCCAAGCCTTGCCTTGACGGGATTGTATTAGCACCTCGTAGAGCGCGTCCGCATTGTCACCATCAAAGAACATCACAAAATAGCCCTTTCCGATTTCATGGCCCTCGCAATGGCCCAGGTCGGCTTCTTCCATACGCGCATTCAATTGGCGTTCCAACTCCATCAGGCCGGCGACTTCACCGTCATCGCCAAAGCCGTCATCCGACAAACGGAATGCGAGGATTACCGTGTCGCATTCCGGGTGTATTTCCCAATCCGCGTAGCTCGCGATCAGTCCACACCGGGCACATCTGAGTCCGAGGAAAAACCATCCACCTGCTTTGGCATCCTCATCATGGGCTTGCGCGCACGCCACCTGAAAGTCGTGGCCGCCGCACTCGCAAACCGGTTCATCCATATCGACACGGATATCGGCGCGCCATCCGGTGTCGCCGGCATCGCCCACGGTTCCGCACGCCCCGCAGCGCCGCTCGGCGACCCCTACCAGCTCGCTGAACCCCAACGAAAAAACGTCATTCCCGCAGGTCGGGCACGGACTCGCGACCGTCGACATCCGCGGGTATCCAGCCTCCTGACCATACAACGCCAGGAATTCCAGCAGGTCGGCAAGATTGTCGCCAAAGTAATAACTCTCCCCTTTACGCAACGTCATCTTGGCATTCGTCGTCACTCGTCACAAAACAATTATGCCTCCGTCCGGGCTTCGAAATGAATGAAAATCGCCGTGCATGGACACCTGATGGTCACATTCGTACCCAAGCGCCTTGATGCGCGCGACCTCTTCGAGATTGGAATCCGTGAGGGCCAGATTGAAGCGCGCCACTGCGTCGCGAGACCCGCTCTCCTCAAGTTGAAACTCAAACTCGCCTCTGCGTACCCGTACCGCTCTCCCGCGCTCAAAAAATGGCACCCACCGGTCGTGGGCATCTTCGACGACGCTGAAGCCGAAATCCCTGAGGAATTCAAGCATCGCGTCGTAGTTCGATGTGGAGAATGCCAGGATAGGAGTGTTCATAGGGGAATAGTCAAAAAGCCCTCGCCAATACGCGTCACTAAGCTGCCGCACTTCCAGTCCTGCCGGACCTGGCCTCTTCCGGCTCAAGGATCTCAATATAATCGGAAAAATTGATCTTGCTTGGCAGTGGCCACGCCTGTAGCGAGCCCTCTTTGAGCGCCGCTCTGGCCAACTCCCGCGCACGCTGCCAGTTCGTATGGGCGATGAACTCTTCCCGACAGAAAGGACCAGGAGGGTCGCTGGCGAAAGCTCGCCCCATCTCCCAGCAAAGTGCCTCCAAGCATTCAGCAGCTTTGCAGTGCGGCGCAAAGGCATCGGACCAGCCACCGTAGGACTCGATCAGCGTGCGATCGAGCTGTCCCAGTGGCGCACCCTGGCAAGTACGCCTGCTCGCCCCGCGCCCGCTGTGCAACAGCGACCTCAACATGGTCGCCCTACCGATGCTCGACCTGCAGGCCTGGCTCGACGGCGAGACCCCCGACCCGCGGCGCTTCGCCGCCGCGCGCATGAGCCTTTCCACGCTCAGTGCGCGTATGGAAGATGCCTTGCGCCTGCGGCGCAAGCAGCCATTCAGCCACCTGGTCAATCATCCCTGCCGCACGGAGCATCTCGGGCCGCCGCTGGAGATCGAGGACTGCGTCGGCGCAGGCTGGAGCGCAAGCATCTCCGGCGAGCAGGCAGGCAGGAACGGATGGCAGCGACCGCGGAAGAGTTACGAATGGGACCATGGCTTGCGCGACAGGCCGCGGCGGCGCTGCGCGCCTTCAAACCGCGTGGACCTGGAAAGAAATTCGACGCAGCATCATGGTTGTTCTTTGCGCCGCATCACTTTGCCATATGCCAAATGAAGGACGCGGTGTGGCTCGCGTTGCCGGATTGTCTCGACATCATCGATCCAGGGAAATACGCCCCTTGATTGATCATGACCAAGAACATGACAGGCTCGCCAGAGCCATGTTTTGGCCATGGTTCATGCAAATCCCAATACTTCCCAGGGCGCCGGAGCGCTCGCCCATACAGATGCCGCTGGTGCCCGTTCGTCGGGAATGACTGGCGCACCAGCCATGACGAAAGCATAATGGGCTGGTCATGGGAGTTGGGCGTCTGAATGGAGCTGGATCTCCACAGTCAGCATGTGGAGAAACATTCTTGATCACCAGCAAGCGAATTGTTGTAGCCGCCGCATTCCTTCTCTCCCTGGGCCTGACGGCCTGTGGCGCACCCGGCCCGCTCTCCCATGCGATGGTATGCGGCCAGCAGGTCACCTACCATCCGGACGATTTGACGCCTTGCGCGCATGGTGCCGCCGCCTGCACCCAGCGGCAGGGCGAATCATCCTACGACGTGCACTATTCAACCGTCGACACCGAGGTCATAGGCCACGAGAACGAGCACGTTTGCGGCATGCAGCACCGCGAACCCTGGGTCAGCGTCTCCGGCGCCGCATGTACCGAAGTGACCGACGGCGGCACCACCGGCTGGAAAAGAGGCGACGTGATGTGCCGCGTCAATGCGGGCCCGCCGCTCCGGATCGTCGATACCCGCCAACTTGCCACCATCTTGGCCAGCGCGGACTGGGCCCCGCTGCCAATTGCGGTCGCAACGGTTGTCAATACCGGATCGCAAACCCTGGCGCAGGCGGACCTCGCGCCGGCCGAGCCGGCGCCCCGGTCCAGCGACGCAGCCGCGGCCGGCGACGCCCCGCGGGGTGAAGATGCTCGCGACCCGGCGGACCAGGCGCAATCGAGTGCCGCCCAAGACGACCGCACGGCGCCGCCCGCGCTGCCACCACAGGACGACCGGACGGGCCGCGGCCAGACACTGCAGGCGCAAATGGATGAGACCTGGAATCTCGCCTACGGCGATCAGCCGCGGCCCGGCGACGATTTTTTCAGCCGCGACGACGACACCGCGCGTCGCCTACACCTGCCGCAAGGGCAACGCCGCACCGCGGCCACGCCGTTGCTGGAGCCGCGCGCCGCCTGGACGGTGCAACCCTTGCCGGGCGCCTGATCCGGCCCGGGCGCATTTGATTCGCGTGCGGGTTGCGCACTGTCGCGGCTCCTCGTGGCACGGCGCACATCAATGGGGGCCTTTATTTGCTGGCCCCTACGTTGTGGAGTGGATCCCGCCCATCGAGGTGGCCCCTTTAACTCGATTGCTCTCACGTACATTCCACGCATTCGGTTCCATAGACTGGGCAGGTCGCAAGTTTATCGGTACAAACCACCGAAACGCCACACTTTGGGCACCCGCCGGACTCCACCGCTTCATCATTTGGTTCCAGCCTGTACGGCCTGCTTGGCCTGCACATGAATTGAACATAAGGCTGCTTGTCATCGTCTTCGACAAAATGAGTTTTCACAAGCGCGTACCGGTCTCCAAAATCCGGATTCATACCCTCGCCATCGAACTTGCGCGCATGCACTTCAAAAACTCGATTAAGTACTTCGATTAACTCGCGCTCGCTCAATGCCGAAAGCTGCTGAACCAGCGTATCGATTCCGTCACGAATCATGTCCACCGACCATGCAGGCCGATTCAAGCTACTGCCTGGATTTCGAAGTCGCCAATATTTGCTGAATGTTTTCGGCAAACTGCGGATACTGATCCACGAGCATCTTGGTGTAGGCAAGGATTTTGTCTGCTGTAAGGGCGAGTTTCGAGCTGTACAACGATGGATGAACACAATCGAGAAAAGCGATATTCGCCAATGGGTGGAATCCCTTGCCTGCCAGCTTTTCAATCAGTGGGCAGCCATTCTTCACATACAGAAAAGTGTTCTGCTGATACCAGAACTCAACGTCCGGATCGCCCCAGAAGACCGGTCGAAACAAGTCGAAGACCGAGTAGCCGCTGTTCTTGAACATATGCGCCCAGTAGGTATGGGGCTGCTCGTTGATGTGGTTGTCTCCGCCCTGTTGTGTATAGGCAGCACCAAACATGATGACATCTGAAAGTTCTGTAAGCGACTTTACAAATATTTGAGCCGACGACTCTTGCAGATGCTCGGCAACTTCGAGCGAAATCGCCAAGTCGAAACGTTCATTGTTTGGCAGCTCTATCGGCTTGTTCAGGTCAGTGCCCCGATAAACAATTGACTGGTCGATCATATTGGCCTGGCTATTCCAGCTTCCATCCAGACCGACCGCTTTTTCAGTTCCGTTTTCCTTGAAGGCCTTGAGCCAGGTTCCTCGTCCGCAACCTACGTCGACCACGTTGCGGGGAGCAAATACCGAAAATAGAAAATCAACGTATTTGCGGGCACTTCTGTAAGAGCCATCCATTTGGAATTCATAAAACTTGTCGCCGTAGACTTCGGCATCTTTTGTTTGGTCTGGGCTGGTCACGGTTGGCTCGTTCGTGTATTTGGATGGCTTTATTTTACTTGTCAGGGTTGCTTTGCGGGTGGCCGGTATCGGCGGGTGCAGGCATCGAACGGCGGACGTAGGCAGGCAGGGTCCCGCTGACGCAGCGATTACTGAATGAATGGGTGATCGTACAATTCCCGCGGCCCGCTGCTGATGGCGGCCTCGCCGTCCCGACTGTCCAGGCGAGGCCAGGCGGGAGCGTCGCCGACAGTCGGCGCGGTGCATCCGAAAACCCCAGCCCACTCCCCGCCAGAACACCCACACATGGGTGCCCGAATCTCGTATGCTCAAGTGCATACTCGCGCTTGCGAAGTTCGAGCGCGCGCCGCTTACGGGTTTGCCTGGCCCGGGACCCGCCCGCGATTTGTCACTGACCTACCCTGGCGGGACAGGCGAGCTGGTGGCATAGGGTGTTGTCGGTACCGGAATTGCGCAGTTCGCTGCCGATGCTTGCCTGGGCCGATGGATCTCTTGAAAGGATGCGATGGATATGTTTTGTCAGGACCAGGATCGTGCCGGTGGGCCGAACGCGGTGCCGGCGCGGGGCATGAATTTGTCGTCAAACATACGTCTTTTGTAAAGGTGCCCCTTGCGCGGCGCCTGTTTTTATCTGAAAAAGTACGTAGTTTTATAAGGTGGGCAGGCCTTTTCGCACCAAGCGGGTGCATTTACCTGACCCGGTACATCAGGCGCAACGCTCTCAGCTGCACGGTCGGCGGCCGGTATTTGCCTACCCCCGCGCCGGCCGCACCGTCCCGGCAAATAGCCTAAAATTACACCATGAATGCCGTCCTGAAACCTGCCGTCACCGACATCGCCGCCTACATGCGCGAGGTGGGCGTGCGCGCCCGCGCGGCGTCGCGGGCGATGGCGCGCGCCGACACCCGCGCCAAGAACACCGCCTTGAGCGCGATGGCCGCGGCGATCCGCCGCGACAAGGCCAAATTGCAGGCGGACAACCTGCTGGATCTGGAAGCAGGCCGCGCCAAGGGCCTGGACGCGGCGATGCTGGACCGGCTGACATTGACGGACAAAGCCATCGAGACCATGGCCCAGGGCCTGGAGCAGATCGCCGAGCTGGCGGACCCGATAGGCGAGATCAGCGACCTGAAGTACCGCCCCACCGGCATCCAGGTCGGGCGCATGCGGGTGCCGCTGGGGGTGATAGGCATCATCTACGAATCGCGGCCGAACGTGACGGCGGACGCCGCCGGGCTGTGTCTGAAGTCGGGCAACGCGACCATTTTGCGCGGCGGCTCCGAGGCCCTGCATTCGAACCAGGCGATCGCCGCCTGCATACGCGAGGGCCTGGCCAAGGCCGGGCTGCCGGCGGATGCGGTGCAGGTGGTGGAAACGACCGACCGCGCGGCGGTGGGCGAGCTGATCACCATGACGGAGTTTGTCGACATCATCGTGCCGCGCGGCGGCAAGGGGCTGATCGAGCGCCTGATGCGCGAATCGAAGATTCCGATGATCAAGCACCTGGACGGCATTTGCCATGTGTATATCGATGCGTTCGCCGACATCGCCAAGGCGATACGCATCGCCGACAACGCCAAGACCCAGCGCTACGGCACCTGCAACACGATGGAGACGCTGCTGGTGCATGCGGACATCGCGGCGCGGGTGCTGCCGCCGCTGTGCGAGATCTACCTGGCCAAGGGCGTGGAGTTGCGCGGTGACGCCGCCGCCCGGGCGATCGTCAGCGCGATGAAGCCGGCCACTGAAGCGGACTGGAGCACCGAATACCTGGCGCCCATCCTGGCAGTGAAAATCGTCAAGGACCTGGACGAGGCAATGGCGCACATCGAGCGTTATGGCTCCAGGCATACGGATGCCATCGTCACCGAGAACCACCCGAACGCGATGCGCTTTTTGCGCGAGGTCGATTCGGCCTCGGTGATGATCAACGCCTCGACCCGCTTTGCCGACGGCTTCGAGTTCGGCCTGGGCGCGGAGATCGGCATCTCCAACGACAAGCTGCACGCGCGCGGGCCGGTCGGCCTGGAAGGGCTGACCAGCCTGAAGTGGATCGTGCTCGGGGATGGACAAGTGCGCAGCTAGGGCTGCGCGTGGGAGAGGTGCGCGGCCAGGGCTGCGCGCCTGACACGGTAGTCCTCCAGGGGCTGCCCGACCGCAATGCTGTTCACGTGGCGCCGTTCGTCCTGAGCCCGTCGAAGGAC
>Ga0302322_100005145_pt1 | contig 11465 bp, 10 predicted proteins | sample Fen_T0_2_FD_203757 | JGI IMG/M metagenome (GOLD analysis project Ga0302322, IMG submission 203757) | Peat permafrost microbial communities from Stordalen Mire near Abisko, Sweden - Fen_T0_2 | ecosystem: Environmental > Terrestrial > Soil > Wetlands > Permafrost | place: Sweden: Abisko... | reverse complement strand
CCGGAACAAAGCCAGGCGATCGCACTGGTTCGCGTCAACGACGCCCGGGCCTTCCTGCCACTCCGTCTGCCATGCCACGCATGCCATCTTGCCGTGCTCTTTGGCGAGTGCATTGTAAACCAATGGCCTTTTCGCGGACGGGGCGGAGCCGTAGGTCATCGGTGAAACCAGCACGCCGTATTGCGAATCGCTCAGCAGGGCGCCGGCGCAAATTCCCAGGGACTCAGGGTCGGACAGAACCGCCGCGGTCACATCGCATGGATTGCGGGACGATCCGAATTCCGGGATTCGCGACTCCAAAATCTCCCGCACCGAATCGGATGGTTGCGGCATCGGAACACCGTGCTGCTCCGCCCTGTCGGCTGCCATGATCGCCGCGCCACCGGATGCGGCCACCACGGCCACGCCGGCCGCTTTCGGCGGGGGCGCTTTCGCGAAGAACGCCGCGGTTTCCATCAGCGCTTCGAAGTCATCGACCACAACGGCGCCAGCGTGCTTGAACACCGCGCGATACGATGCGTGCGATCCCGCGAGCGACCCGGTGTGCGACATCGCCGCCCGCGCGCCCTGTTCGCCGGTCGCCATCTTGAAGATGACCAAAGGTTTGTCCCTGGCCCAGGCGTTTTCCGCCGCCAGAACAAGACGCTCCGGCGTGGACATCCCTTCAAACACACAGGCGATCGACGCGCAGGTGGGATCGTCCGCCAGGTAGTTGACGTAATCCGCCATGTCGACATCGACGGAATTACCGGATGTAAACACATGGCTGACGGACAAACCGCGGACCACGCCCTGGGCCAGCGCCATTCCCAGCGCACCCGACTGGCTGATCACACCAATGGCCTGACCATTCGGCTTGGGGATGGGCGTGATATCCATGAAGGTGATGCGTGAATCGAGTGTGGCGTTCACCACGCCGATACAGTTGGGGCCGACGATGCGAAGGCCGGTCTCGCGAGAGATTTCGGCCAGGCGTATTTGCTGGGCGATGCGGTCTTCCCGCCCGGTCTCGGAATAGCCGGACGCGAAGATGATCGCGCCACCAACCCCGGCTTTCGCGCAATCCAGGACAATTTCCTCCACCGCTTCGCGGGCGGCGGTGATCACGGCGCAGTCCACCACTTCGGGCAGATCGCGGACATTGGGATAGCAGGTCAGGTCCCCAATCGTCTGATAGCGCGCGTTCACCGGATAGTAGCGGCCCCCGTAATGACGAAGGTTGAACAGGACACGTTCTCCGAACGACCCCGCGCGGGTCGAGGCGCCGATGACCGCGACACTTCGCGGGTGCAGCAATCGTGTAAGTTCTTCGCGGCTGTATACCGTGGTGCGCTTGGTCAACATGATCCTGCCCGATTGACGTTCCCTTGCCCGGAAGCATACTCACCGGCGATCACGCCGCCAAGCAGGGGGAAACTTCCACCATGTCATCATTGTTCGACCTGACCGGGAAGGTCGCCATCGTCACCGGTTCCACCAAGGGGATCGGCCTCGCTATCGCGAAACGCATGGCCGAACACGGTGCCACCGTGGTTGTTTCCAGCCGCAAACCTGATGCTTGCGAGGCCGTGGCGAACGATATTCGCGCCGCCGGTGGCAAGGCCGTTGTCATTCCGTGCCATGTCGCGCGGAAGGAGGAATTGCAGAACCTCGTCGATCAAACGATCGCGCAATGCGGGGGGATCGACATCGTGGTCAGCAACGCGGCGGTGAACCCTTACATGGGACCGCAGGCGGGCGCTTCGGACGAGGTATTCGACCGGATCATGGGCACCAACGTCCGATCGAACTTCTGGCTGTCGAACATGACCCTTCCGCATTTGGCCGCGCGCGGCGGCGGATCGTATATCATCATTTCGTCTATTGGCGGGCTTCTTGGCGATCACTCGATAGGGCTTTACTGCGTCTCCAAGGCGGCCGATATCGCCCTGATCCGGAACATTTGCGTGGAATGGGGACCGAAGAACGTGCGCGCCAACGCGATCGCGCCGGGCCTGGTGCGCACGGATTTCGCCCGGGCTTTGTGGGAAGATCCCGTCCGCTACAAGAAGACCGTCCGGACCGCGCCTCTGGGCCGGATCGGGGAACCCGACGAGATCGCCGGCGCCGCGGTGTTTCTGGCGTCCGCGGCCGGAAGTTTCACGACGGGCCAGACGATCGTGATCGATGGCGGGCGGATGGCAGGGGCGCCGCTGAACAAGGACGACTGATCTTGGCGGCCACCGGCATCGGCGTTTCGCCACTGTTCGACCCTCGGGATTTTCTGATTCCCGAGGGCGTGACCCATGTTTGCGCGGGTGGTGAGACCCCCTGCCTGCGTGGCCACGCCGCCGCCTTATCGCGCTATTTGCACGACAAGAGCAACGGCATGACTGGCCGCGTGGCGCAGGAGGCCCAGGTAGCCCGAGCCCGCGCCGGGATCGCGCGCGCATGGGGCACGGACACAGGCTCGATTGGTTTTGTCGGCAACGTCGCCGAAGGCGTCTCGATCGTCTCGGACAGTATCGATTGGCGCGATGGTGACAATATCTGTGTCGATACAAATGAGTATCCGTCGGTTGTTGGACCATTCCTCATTCGCCGGCAGCCACGGGTCGCGCTCCGTCAGGCCCAGGGAACCGGCCCAGATCGCTTTGCCGCCCAGGTGGATGAACGCACCCGCGTCATCGGTGTCAGTTACGTTTCCTATTTAACCGGGGAGCGCCAGGACCTGACCGCGCTCCGGACACTCGCGGATAAAGCCGGCGCCATGCTGATCGTGGATTTCACCCAGGCGGCCGGGTATTTGCCACTCGAGGCGGCGGTCGCCGATTTCGCGTTCTCGGCCTGTTATAAATGGCTGCTCGGCATCACCGGCGTCGCCGCCGCCTATTGGAATCGTGACCGTCAGCCGGCTTGGTCTCCCGCCAGTGCCGGCTGGTATTCATTCGAACCGGGATCACGCGGTTACGATCCGCCGCCTCCATTGCGCGATGACGCCATGCGGTTTACGCGCGGCAACCCGGCGCATGGTCCGGTCTATGTCCTGGCGGACGGGCTGGATTATCTGGCTCGGCACGACGTCGCGGCCATTCAGGCTCATGTCCAGACGCTGACAACAGCCCTGCTGGAACGGCTGGGTGAATTGCATATCCCATCCACGACGCCGGCCGATCCAGCCCGGCATGGTGCGAGTGTCTGCGTGGCATCTCCGCGCGCGGCCGATATCGTCGATGCGCTGGCGGCCAGCGGAATATATGCCTGGAATGGACACGGCCGTGTCCGTTTCAGTTTCCACGGCTACAATGCCATGGCGGATGTCGACCGGATCGCGGCGGCGTTAAAGTCGATCTGGTAAATAAAACACCGCCTCCCCGCTGGAGAGGCGGTGCCCGGATGTCACCCGTTCTTCGCCTTGTTCTCCAGCGCCTCGGTCAGCCGTTGCGGATCCACTTTGATCTCGATGCCGGCCCGCTCTGTCTGCAGCACCATGATCGAGCGCGAGTCCCGGTTGCCCCAGCCGCGGTTCAGCCCTTCCGACAGGTCCGCCAGCGCCAGGTTCGCCAGACGCATGGGCACGTTCAGTTCGCGGCCCAGCGCGGTGGCGAGTGAAACATCCTTGTGCGCCAGCCGCAGCGCGAAGGCCGCCGGTTCGTATTTATTCGGCAGGAACTGATCGGTCATGGAATCGAACGCGCCGCGCCGTCCGATCGCGCCCTGCCGCACGGCTTCCCAGATCGCCAGCGGCTCGATGCCAGCTTTCACGCCCATGCTGAACACCTCGGCCGCCGCCGCGGTGGCGATGTAACCGTAACAGTTATGCACCAGTTTCGCGACCGAGCCCGCCCCAATCGGACCGATGTACTTGGCCTGATCGCCGATGGTATCCAGGACTGGTTTCCATTGTTCGAAAATGTCGGCGTCGCCGCCGCACCAGATGGCGAGCTTGCCGGTCGCCGCGCCGCGCGGGCCACCGCTGACCGGGGCGTCGAACAGATGCGCGCCCTTCGCCAGATAATCCGCGTGCGCTTTCCGCACCGTCGTCGGCGAATTGGTGGTCAGGTCGAAATACGCGGCGCCCTTGCGGATGGCCGACAGAAGACCTTTCTCGCCGTAGGACACCGCGTCGAACTCGACCGGTCCCGGCAACGACGAAAAAATAACGTCGCATTCCGCGGCGAGAGCGGCCGGACTGTCAGCCCAGATCGCGCCATTCTTGATATGCGGCGCCGCGGCGTCCTTGCGGACGTCATGCACCAGAACCGTGGTCCCGTCCTTCTGAACGCCCTTTTGCAGATTGGCCGCCATGCTGGCGCCCATGGTGCCAAGGCCGATAAAGCCTGCCTTCATTGTCTTCCGTGCTCCATGCAAAGGGATCGCGAGGCGAAGCGGCCGCGGAACCAATTTGGGCCCGCGGCCGTGCCAGGTATCAGGGGTTCGCTTCGAAAATCTCGCGCGCGATATTCGCCGCGGTCATCGACGCGGGCCAGCCGGAGTAGAACGCCAGATGCGTGATCATCTCCGAGATCTCGTCCTTGGTCACGCCGTTATCCAGCGCGCGCTGCAAATGCCCGCGCAGCTGCTCCGGCCGGTAGGTCGCGATCAGCGTGGCACAGACGATCAGGCTGCGATCGCGCTTTGACAGGTTCGGGCGTTCCCAGACGTCGCCAAACAGAACCTTCTCCGTCAGGTCGATCATCTTGGGAACGGTTTTGCGCACCGCGTCGCGCGACGCGGACGATGGGGCCTGGGCCATGGTTTCCTCCTCGGGTTGGCAAGGCCCCTATTGCACACCAGACCGCTTCGGGAGTCCAATCGGGGTCTGACACAAGGCCGGGCACAAGGGACAAAACATGACGGATGAACGCAAGGCCGCACTGGTCACCGGCAGCGCATTGAACATCGGGCGCGCCATCTGCCTCGCTTTGGCGGCGGACGGATTCCGCGTCATGACCACCGCGCGCCAGTCGGAAGCCGACGCCATGGAAACCGCCCGTCTGGTGCGCGAGTCCGGCAGCGACGCCGACACGCACATGGCTGATATCTCCGATCCCGCCCAGGCCAAGGCGCTGGTGGAGGCCACGGTCACCCGCTTCGGCCGTCTGGATGTGCTGGTGAACAACGCGTCCATCCGCCGTCAGACCAAGCTGGCGGACATGACACCCGAGGAATGGCGGGAGATCATGGGCACGACGATCGATGGCGCGTTCTACTGCGCCCTCTATGCCGCGCCGCATATCGTCGCCGCGGGTGGCGGGACGATCATCAACCTGGGCGGAATCTCCTCTCATGTCGGCGCCGTCGGGCGCGTTCACGCGATCACGGCGAAGGCGGGCATGGTTGGGCTGACCCGCGCGCTGTCGAAGGAACTGGCCGGCGACAATATCACGGTGAACACCGTCGTTCCGGGCTCGATCGAGACCGTGCGGGGCTTCGCGGCGGGTGGCAATCATGGGCGCGCCACCCTGCCCGACAGCCCGCTGGGACGCCGCGGCCGGCCGGAGGAAATCGCGGCGATGGTGCGCTTCCTGTGCTCCGATCAGGCGCGTTACATCACGGGCCAGTCGATCCACGTGAATGGCGGCGCGTACGTGACCTGATCAGAACGGCCGGACGATCACCATGATCACGATCACCATCAGAAGCAGCGTGGGAACCTCGTTGGCGATCCGGTAGAACCGTTGCGGCCTGGTGTTACGATCTTCCATGAACAGGCGGCGCCATTTCGACATGGCGCCGTGAAACCCGGACATCAAAAGTACCGAGGCCAGCTTGACCCACCACCAGCCCTCGGACCAGTCGATCACGCCCGGGGTCAGTACCAGCACGGCCCCGAACAGCCAGGTCATGACCATCGCCGGATTGATAATCTGCCTCAGTAACCGGTATTCCATGACCTTGAAACGTTCGCTCTCGGCCGAACCCCGCTGGACATCGCAGTGATAGACGAACAGGCGCGGCAGATAGAACATGCCGGCCATCCAGGCGGCCATGGATATGACGTGGAACGCCTTGATCCAGGGATACAGCGCCGTCAGCACGATCATCGCGGCACCAGGCGAAGCAAACCAGGAAGATCGTGCATCGATCGGAATGGAATCGCACCAGCCGCGCGCAATGCGGCGCCGTCGCCGCGTGGCGCCAGCCCCAGACAATCCATGCCAGCGGCGCGGGCGGCGGTCACGCCGTGAACGCTGTCCTCGATCACGATGCAATGCGCCGGGACCACGGGTTCGGCCGCCGCCGCCGCCAGGAACACATCGGGTGCCGGCTTCCCGGCACCGCCGCGTTCGATCGCATCGACTGCGCTGTGGGTCCGGCCCGCGACGAGATCCGTCCATTCAACGCGGCCAAACTTCGCGTCCATTTCCAGGTGCGACGAATTGGAGGCAATTCGCCAGGGCAAACCCAGGTCCGAGACGGCCGCCAGGGCCTCCCGCGCGCCCGCAATGGGTTCGGCCTCCCGGGCCATGATGTCCGTGACGGCCGCGACGACATCGTCGACCCAGCGCGCGCCAAGGGATCGGCCGATACGGGCCTCGATCATTGGCCGCATGGCGTAGAAACTCATGCCGACGAAACGATGTTCGCACTCTTCCGCCGTCATGGGCCAACCTTCGCCGGTCAGAATCTCCGCCACGACGCGGTTACACAACCCCTCACTGTCGATCAAAACGCCATCACAATCGAAAATGACCAGTTCAAGCGTCCGCCGCCGCGCCCGGAGGAACGCGGCGGCTTCGTCGCTCATGCGGCCGGTTCCACATCCAGACGCAGAACGATGCCCTCCAACCCAGGGGCGGCGGCGGGATAGCGCGCCGTTACCAGGGGGTCGTGGCCGGGAATGATCGCGTTCGGCGTGCTCGCCATTCGCTTCATCTTCTCATAGCCCCACAGCGTGTCTTCATGGCTGTGCAGTGTCGGGTAGGCGCGGCCCGTTTCGAAGTTGGCATAGAAGTGGCTGGCGTCGGATGCCAGGACCATCCAGCCGCGCTGGGTGAAGACTCGGGCGAACTGAAGCCCCTTACTGTGCCCGCCAACGTGATGGACGGTGATGCCCTCGGCGACCTGACCGTCGCCGTCGTGGAAGTCCACGCGGCGCGCGTAGACCTTGCGGACCATCGCCACCACGTCTTCTTCCTCGAACGGGCCGCGCAGCCCGTCATGGCACATGCACTTGCCGGTGCAATAGGCCATCTCGATTTCCTGAACGTGGTACCGCGCCGCCGGGAACATGTCGTAGTTGCCGCAATGGTCGTAATGAAGATGCGACAGGATCACGTCGGTCACCGCGTCCGGCGCCACGCCGATCGCTTTCAGGCCAACGGCGGGGGAGCGCAGGAATTGCCGGTTCCGCTTCTTGCCCATGGGTTCGTCGAAACCGGTGTCCAGGATGATCGTCCTGGCCCCTTGCCTGATGGCCCATACGAAATAGTCCAACGGCATCGGCGCGTCGTGCGGGTCGCCACCGATGAAATTGGTGGACCGCTTCGCGTTCGGGTTATGCGCGTAGCGGACCGCGTAGATTTCCCAGGGTTTCATGGTGTTGGCCCATGAGATCGGAATTCAGCGCGGGATCGGATTGTCCGGTCAAGCCGGACCATGACGAAAGAGGGAGTCATGGTGTTGGCCCATGAGATCGGAATTCAGCGCGGGATCGGATGGTCCGGTCGAGCCGGACCATGACGAAGAAGGGTGTCATGGCGTGGGCCTATTTGTTCGGGATTCCATAGGGGTTCGGGTGGCCCGGCCGAGCCGGGCCATGACGAACAAGGGAGTCATGGCGTTGGCCCACGAGATCGGGACTGCATGCTGAACCGCACGGCCCGGACGAGCCGGGCCATGGCGGAAGACGTGATCATGCGACTTTCGGCCAGACGGCCTGGCCAAGGGCGATCGCGTCCGGGTACACCGGCACCGGCTTGCCACTCTGATACTGCACCATGCAAATCTTGGCGCCCTTGCGGCGGCCCTTTTCGTCGTAGGCCAGCCGCCCATCGGGGAATAGCAGAGCCGGCCCATCCGTGATGTCGATCGCCCGCAACGTCGCCGCGACCTTCCGGCGATCGGCCGATGCCCCGCGTTCGATCGCTTCCTTAAGGATCATGACGTGGGCATAGGGGAAAATCGAGTCGTGCCCGAACCATGGCTCCTTGGTGCGTTCGATAAACCGCCTGCTGATGTCGGCCGCCGACTTGCCCGGCCAGTTCGCGAGGCCGACGATCAGGCCTTCCAGATTTTCCTGCGCGGTCAGCTTGACCAGTTCGGGAACCATCCAGTGGCCGCCACCGCCAACAAGCGGCAGCTTCTTCGAACCCAGGCCGAATTCGGCGAGTTTCTCCAACAGCAATTTGTCGTCGCCGACATTGTCGGATTGGATGATGACGAAATCAGGTTTCCCAGACCGCAGCTTCTGGATGATCGTTGTCGCGTCAGCCAGTGGCGCGGTGAAGATCTCATCAGTGACAAGCGTCAGTTTCTGCTCAGTCAGCACGGTTTCGCGGATCGGCTTCAGGAAGCTCGTGACCGCGGGATTGTTGCTGCCGACGATCCCAACTTTGGTTGGCCGTTTGCCGCTGGCCTTGGTCGCCAGATCCATCACGATTGGCAGCAGCTCAATCGCCTGCGCCGCGGCGGTGGGCGATGACTGGAACACGTTTTTAAAGCCGCGCCCGGTAATCAGGTCGGAATATGACAAGGTCAGCCACGGCAAGTCGGCGCGTTCGGTTACCTCGGTCGCGGCCAGCGTGAGACCGGAATGCCAGCAGCCGAAACCACCCGCGAGATCCGGCTCCTGCGCGATCATACGCTGCGCGGCGTCTTTTGCCTTTTCCGGCGAATCGCCAGCGTCGAATTCCATGAGTTTCAGTTTAGCGCCGCCCAGGGCCTTGATTCCGCCCGAGGCGTTGACATCTTCGATCGCCATCCGGGCGCCCATCTGTTCCAGCAGCCCGCTGCGTGCCCAGGGGCCTGACAGCGGCACCAGCATGGCGATTTTGACCTCGGCTGGGTTTTGGGCGCGGGCGCGGCGCGGGCCGCCAAACGTGGCCGCTCCAGCCAGGCTTAATGCGCCACCCAATGTCCCTCTGCGTCCGAGCGGGGATGCAATTGTCATTTGTTTGTTCTCCCTGTGGATCAAGAATCGGTCTATTCGTCGGTTAGCCCGAGGTAGGATTTGCGTACTCTATCGTCGGCCATCAAGGTTTTGTACGGACCTTCCAACACCATGTGGCCGGTTTCCAGCACATAGCCGTGGTCCGACAGTTCCAGCGCCTCGGCGACCCGTTGCTCGACGAGCAGGACCGTCACGCCATCCTCATGGATTTGCGAGATACGCTCGAAGATCGTATCGGTGACGGCTGGGGCGAGACCCATCGATGGTTCATCCAGCATCAGCAGTTTCGGCGCGCAGGCCAGGCCACGGCCAATCGCGACCATCTGCTGCTCACCGCCTGACAATGTGCCGGCCATTTGCTGCGCGCGTTCGGCCAGGATCGGGAAGAGGGTGTGGATACGGTCCAGGGTGCGGGTCCAGTTCTCCCGGCCCGACTTCGGGTAGGCGCCCATTTCCAGGTTTTCCCGGACAGTCAGCGTCTTGAACACCTGCCGCCCCTCGGGGACATGCGCGATGCCCAGATGGGCCCGCTCGGCTGCGGACTTCGTCAGCAAATTCTCCCCGAGGAAGGTGATCGTGCCGGCAACCGGGCGGACGACACCGGAGATTGTCTTGAACAGCGTGGATTTACCCGCGCCATTGGGGCCAACCACCGTGACGAACTGGCCCGCCGACACGCGCAGGGAAACGCCGGTCAGCGCGCGTAAGCCGCCATAGGAGACGGACAGGTTCGAAACCTCAAGCATCTTGTTTGGCCAGCCACTTCTTGCCGAGATAGGCCTCGATCACCGTGCGGTCCTCCACCACTGTCCGGGGCGGCCCGGATGCCAGTACCGCGCCATGATCCAGCACAACGAACCTGTCGGCGATTCGCAGCATGGCATGCATGGTATGTTCGATGATTCCGATGGTCATACCCTCCTGACGCAACCGGTTGAGCACATCCAGCACGTCGTCGCATTCCTCGCGGCCGAGGCCGGCCAGGGTTTCGTCCAGCAGCAGCAGACGGGGGCGGCCCGCGAGGGCCCGGGCCAGTTCCATCAGCCGCAGTTGCTTGTTGGTGAGCTGCCCCGCCGCGATGCCCGCCTGGCCTGCCAGTCCCACCCGGTGCAACGCGCGAATCGCCTCATCGGCGGCGTCCTGGTCCGACAGGCCCGCGCCATACGCACCGACGATCACATTGTCGATCAACGGAAGACGCGGGAAGCTGCGCACGACCTGGAAGGTGCGGCCCACGCCCATGTGACAGACCTGGTGGACTTTCTTGCCCAGCATGGACTCGCCGCCCAGCGTGGCGGTGCCTTCATCCGCCGGGAGCACGCCATTCAGCAGGTTGAACAATGTCGTCTTGCCGGCGCCGTTTGGGCCGATGATGCCCAGGATTTCGCCCTGGGCGATCGTAAAGCTGACATGACTGACGGCGCGGAGGCCACCGAACGATTTCGACAGACCCTCCACCGTCATCAGCGGCGCGCCAGCAGGCATGGCGGTGGTGGTGGTGGCCAGGGGCCGAGGACGCGCGGCCGGAATTGGCGCGGGTGTTCCCGGCTTCATGAACCTGTCCCGGAACGTCCAGAACAGCCCGTCCGGCGCGGCCAGGATAATCGTGATCACCGCCACCCCGTAGACGACGCCTTGAATGCCGTGAAACTGCATGCCCCATACCGTGATGTCGCTGGCATACGCGTCCAGGAACTTTGACAGCGGCACCAGGAACGCGGCGCCGATGACGGGTCCCCACAGGGACGCGACACCGCCGAACAGGGTCATCACGACCGGTTGCGCCGAAACCAGCATCCCAAAGGACGAATCCGGTGTCACCACCAATTGCACGCAGGCATACAGCCCGCCAGCGGTGGCCGCGATCATTCCCGATACGATCAGCGCGCGCATCTTCCAGGTCTTGGCGTCGATACCCGCGGCCTCGGCCGCCAGTTCATTCTGGCGGATGGCCAACAGAGCCAGGCCAAAGCGGGAATTCTCGATCAGGATGCACACAAAGACCGCGGTCATCAGCAAGCCCACCGCGACCAGTGTGTTGTAGCGGGGATCGGTGAACTCCAGATAAGCGGCCGGGTTTTCCCGGTGCATCGGCAGCGTGACTTCCGCCAGTCCGAAATATTGCAGGAAATAGAGGATCGCGAGTGGATAGGCGAGCATCGAAAGGGCGAAGTAGTGACCGCGAAGGCGGAACGTTGGTATGCCAATGATGACGGCGCCGACACCGCCCAGGACAGTGCCCAATGGAATGCCCAGCCATGGCGTCAGGTCCCAGTAGACCAGCGCCAGCGTCATCGTGTAGCCGCCAATCCCGAAGAAACTGGCATGGCCGAACGACAACTGCCCCGCGTAGCCCGACAGAATGTTCCAG
>Ga0302322_100005142_pt1 | contig 11467 bp, 7 predicted proteins | sample Fen_T0_2_FD_203757 | JGI IMG/M metagenome (GOLD analysis project Ga0302322, IMG submission 203757) | Peat permafrost microbial communities from Stordalen Mire near Abisko, Sweden - Fen_T0_2 | ecosystem: Environmental > Terrestrial > Soil > Wetlands > Permafrost | place: Sweden: Abisko... | reverse complement strand
AACCTTTACGTTGATTCCTTCAACTACTCCTACGTTACTATCTACATACACACCTACTTCCATCCCTGGACATCATATTGGCGCGGTTCAGTTTATTTCACCGGGTCCCATGTCAAAACTGGTTTCCCCCATTCAGTTTCGTGCTAATGTGATTTCAGGCGAGAGTCAAAAAGTTCAAGTGGACCTTTATGGAGAAGATGGACGCTTGTTGTCACGCACATTACGCAAGGTGCTAAATACTTCAGAAGGTGCGTTTGTGTCTTTCAAAATTCCGTTCGAAACACGGACTGTGGCAGAGTTGGGTCGTATCACCGTTAGCACTTTGGATCGGAAGGACAGAATCCAGGCGTTGAATTCTGTGCGTGTCTTGTTGCTTTCATCGGGCCTCAACGAAATTAACCCGCCAGGTAATCCGTCTGAACCCGTCGGGGTGTTTAAGCCACTTGATAAAGATTCAGTTTCCGGCGGAGTCCTGAGCGTGAAAGGGGATGTCTGGCCCTTTAGCCTTAAGCCAGTCATTCTTGAATTGATAAGCGCGGATGGTAAATCTTTAGGTTTGCGCATTCTCACAATTGAGACACAGAATCCGCAATTATTTCAAACGACCATTCCCTATAAAATAACCCAACCGACATCTGCCCGCTTAACGATCAGGCAGGACGATGATCGTATGAGTGGTTTGTTCTATGCATATAGTCAGATTGTTTTGCTCAACCCATAACTTGCCAAATCAAACTGCGATGGTATAATTCGCACGCTTTCCTAATCGGGGCGTAGCGCAGACCGGTAGCGCGCACGGTTCGGGTCCGTGAGGTCGAGAGTTCAAATCTCTCCGCCCCGACTACTGCATAGCTTGATCACCGCCTAACCCGAAGGCGGTGATTTTGTTTAAATAGCGTATCTAACGCGGTTAAAGGTGTTTATCTTGTAGGTAAAACAGATAATCTAATTGTGATGTTTGTCAGTGTTTCTTATACAGGCAAAAGTCAATTCAGGTACTATAATCTAATTATGAAAATATTATTTATTACGGAGGGCTTTTATGGCCACAAATCAAAGTAATTCGATCAAAAAGATAGCGATCAGCACTGGCGGCGGTGATGCCCCTGGGCTGAATGCTGTGATTCGTGCGGCAGCATTATCTGCGATTAAACGCGGTTGGGAAGTCTATGGCGTGCGGGATGGCTTTCACGGGATCTTATCGCCGGAAGAATATCCAGATGGTGGTTTTATTCCGCTGACACGCGAAAGAGTGAGTGGTATTACGCATCTTGGCGGAACCATTTTGGGAACCAGTAATCGCAATAACCCACTTAAGTATCCGATCCAACTTCCAGATGGAACTGTGGAAGAGGTTGATCGTAGCGATGAGATCGTGCGTGGTTTTCGCCTGCATCATATTGATGCACTCATAACGGTGGGCGGTGATGGTTCGCTGGCGATTGCCAACGTGCTTTCGCAAAAAGGTTTGCGCCTGATCTCGGTCCCCAAAACGATTGACAACGATCTCAATAAAACCGATGTGACCTTCGGTTTTGATACAGCTGTTGGTTTCGCTACCGAATCGCTTGACCGCTTGCATTCAACTGCTGCCTCGCATGGCCGTGTCATGGTTGTGGAAGTAATGGGACGTTATGCTGGTTGGATCGCAGTTCATTCTGGTGTCGCTGGTTCGGCACATGTAATTCTTATTCCTGAACATCCCTATGATATTAATAATGTGGTTGAAAAGATCAAGGAACGCGAGGCGCGTGGTAATAACTTTACCATTGTAGTCATTGCAGAAGGTGCCTTGCCGGTTGGCGGCGGTATCTCGGTGGTCGAACATGAAGCCGGGCGCTCTGAACGTTTGGGCGGCGTGGGCGAAAAAGTGGCGTCTGAAATCCGAGCGTTGAGCGGCAAAGAAACCCGCGTGGTGGTGCTTGGACATTTATTGCGCGGCGGTTCACCTACTTCCTTTGATCGGCTGACAGCTTTGCGCTTTGGCGCTGCTGCTGTCCGCGGTTTAGAGGAAGGACAGAGTGGTGTAATGGTTGCTCTTGATCCACCTCATGTTAAGTATGTGCCGATTGCAGAAGCCATCGGCAAAATGAAAATGGTCCCCATGGATTCGGACATTGTGCTGACTGCGCAAGACTTGGGAATATCGTTCGGTTGATATTACCCATTTGGGTAGTATTATTAAATGAGCGTATTCAAATCATTGACATACATCATATTTCGAGTAGAATACCGCCCAATATGTTAACCGCAATTGCAGCACCGCGTGCCCGTCGTCCGAAGCCAACTTCTCAGGGAAGGTTGGGAGCTTTTAGTTTTGACGGTGGAGCGAACGTAGTTCTGCAGTAACTAAGAAACAGTCAAAAAAACAGCCCTCCTTCTCGGATGGCTGTTTTTTTTATCTTTTGATTGGATAATAAAAATGAAACTATGAACAAAATGAATCTTGTTCTGCAAAATAAATCTCTACGTCTCTAACAACAAAAGGAGAAAGAAAATGAAACCGAAACCGCAAGTGAAGAAAGTTGTGCTCGCCTATTCAGGCGGACTCGACACCTCTGTGATCGTACCGTGGCTAAAAGAGCATTACGGTTGTGAAGTTGTTTGTTTTTGTGCCAACGTGGGACAGGGTGATGAAGACATGCGTGGGCTTGAACAGAAAGCCCTAAATAGCGGTGCCAGTCAGTGCATTATTCATGACATGCAGGAAGAATTTGCTTCCGATTATCTTTTACCAATGCTCAAGGCGGGGGCGGTTTATGAACACAAGTATTTATTGGGCACCTCAATTGCCCGTCCATTGATTGCCAAACATCTTGTTGATGTAGCTCACGAAGTCGGTGCGGATGCGATCGCACATGGCGCAACCGGTAAGGGGAATGATCAAGTGCGTTTTGAATTAACTGTCATGGCGCTTGATCCGCGTTTGAAGATAATCGCCCCCTGGCGCGAATGGGATATCCGCTCACGCGAAGATGCGATTGCCTATGCCGCAAAATACAATATTCCTGTCACTGCCACCATCAAATCCATTTATAGTCGCGATTCAAATCTCTGGCATCTTTCGCATGAGGGTGGTTTGCTCGAAGACCCCTGGAATGAACCCGAAGAAGCAATGTTCCAACTTTCTGCTTCGCCAGAGAATGCGCCTGAACAGGGCGAATATGTTGAGATCGAATTTGAAAGCGGCAATCCAATCGCTGTAAATGGCGAAAAGCTTTCAACAGCAAAGATCATTGAAAAACTCAATGCCATCGGTGGTACGCATGGTATCGGACGCGTTGACCTTGTTGAGAACCGTCTTGTTGGCATGAAGTCGCATGGCGTGTATGAAACACCCGGTGGCACTATCCTGCTGTATGCTCATCGTGAACTCGAATCGCTGGTGCTTGACCGTGAAACTTTGCACTTCAAGGAAATGGTCGCGGTCAAATATGCCGAAGTCACATATAACGGCTTGTGGTTCACGCCTCTGCGCGAAGCGCTTGATGCTTTCGTCAATTCCACACAGGGACCGATTACTGGTTTGGTGAGGCTCAAGCTTTATAAGGGCAACATTATCACTGCAGGTCGCAAATCGCCGTTTAGTTTATATCGCGAAGATTTTGCCACGTTCGGTCAGGAAGATGTTTACGATCAGAGTCACGCTGAAGGCTTCATCCGCCTTTATGGCTTGAGCATGAAAGTCCGTGCATTGAACGGTTTGCCGGTTTCTGGTCTTGATATGCCCAAGCCTGATTATTCAAGATTCAAAAGAGATTAAGTCAAGGAGCCACATATGACCCTTTGGGGCGGACGGTTTTCAACCAAATTAAATGAACTCGCCTGGGAATTAAACTCATCCCTGCCTGTGGATCAACGCATGGCGCTTCAGGATGTGGATGGTTCGCTCGCGTGGGCTGAGGCGTTGCATAAAGCCAACATTCTTTTGGATGAAGAGCACGCGTCCATCGCCCGCGGGCTTGCTACTGTCCGAGAAGAATTTTCTTCTGGGAAGTTTTCTTTCGCTCCATCTGACGAAGATATTCACACCGCCGTTGAACGTCGCTTAACGGAGCTCATTGGTGTGACGGCTGGCAAACTCCATACCGGACGAAGCCGCAACGATCAGGTTGCTACAGATTTTAGGTTGTGGATGTTGCAGGCAATACCCTTAATAGATTCTGCGATCAAAAATTTGCAGACTGCTTTGGTTGAGCAAGCCGAACTTGCCGATGAGACTCTGATGCCTGGCTATACTCATCTACAGCGTGCCCAGCCAATCTTGTTGGCGCATTGGTGGCTGAGTCATTATCATCCGCTGCGACGTGATTGCGAACGACTCAATGATCTAATTGCTCGGGTTTCGATTTTGCCACTTGGTTCTGCCGCGTTATCCGGCACGCCTATTCCGGTTGATCGGACTGCTTTGGGAGAGTCGCTGGGTTTTGCTGTTGCTTCACCTAATAGTTTGGATGCTGTATCCGATCGAGATTTTGCCGCTGAGTATTTATTCTGCGCTACGATGACTGGTCTGCACTTGAGTAAACTCGCTGAACAAATTGTTTTATATACGAGTGCGGAATTTGGTTTCTTTGAACTCTCGGATGCGTTTTCAACTGGCTCGAGTCTTATGCCGCAGAAAAAGAATCCGGATGTGTTTGAATTGACACGCGGCAAAGCTGGCACGTTGATCGGAATGTTGACTGGTCTCCTGGCAACGCTCAAAGGTTTGCCATCTACGTATGATAAGGATTTGCAGGAAGATAAAGCGCCGGTCTTTCAAGCAACAGATACTTTGCTTGCAATTCTGCCTGTCATTGCTGAAGCATTGAGAACGATCACTGCGAAACCCGAACGAATGCGTGCCGCAATTGACTCGTTCATGATGGCGACCGATCTTGCAGATTATCTAGTTGGCAAAGGAATACCGTTTAGAGAGACTCATGCGATTGCAGGAAAAGCTGTCCGCTTGGCGAGCGAGAAGAAGATCGGGTTGGATGAAATGTCACTCGAAGCGTATCAGGCGCTCGGTCCGTTTGAAGCGGATGTATATGAAGTTTTCGATCCGCTGAAATCTGTCGAAAAAAGAAATGCGATTGGTGGCACGAGTCTCCAATCGGTAAAAAAACAAATTGAACAAATCAAAGGAGTATAAAATGTCTACTGTTATCTGCCCTGAATGTGAAGCCCAGATCGAATTGAATGCCGGCACCGAAGTCGGTGAGATTTTGGTATGCTCGGATTGCGGTGTCGACCTCGAAGTAACTGCGCTTGATCCCGCCGCTGTGCAACTTGCGCCCATGGAACAGGAAGATTGGGGCGAATAAAAATGCAGAACGCAGAATGTGGAATGCAGAATTAAATTCTGTATTCCACATTCGATATTCAGCATTCGCGAGAACTTATGCAAAAACGACTACGAATTGGTGTTCTATATTCCCGTGTGCGCGTGGAAGAGAAGTGGATATTTAGTGCGCTTGAAAGACGCGGCATTGATTTTGACCGCTTGGATGATCGCGCGATTCATTTTGATCTTGAAAACCCTGCGCCGTGGCGCGAGTATGATGCGGTGATCGAGCGCAGCATCAGTTATAACAGCGGTTTGTATGCCTTGCGGATCTTGAATGCGTTTGGCGTGACGACAGTAAATACCGCCGCAGTAGCTGAAGCCTGCGGTGATAAGTTGACAACCAGCGCTTTTTTGGCGAGGGCAGGTTTGCCTCAGCCGCGCAATGTAGTGGCGTTTACACCTGAGTCTGCGTTGGTGGCATTGGAAGAACTTGGATATCCGGCTGTGGTGAAACCTGTGGTGGGTTCTTGGGGTCGGTTATTGGCAAAGGTCAACGATCGTGATGCGGCCGAAGCGATCTTTGAGCACAAGGCAACTTTAGGTTCAGCGCAACATGGCGTATTTTATGTGCAGGAATTTATTAAAAAGCCCGGGCGCGATATTCGCGCCATTGTGATCGGTGGTCGGGTGTTGACAGCGATGTATCGCAAGTCTGAACATTGGATCACGAATACGGCGCGCGGTGGCGAAGGTGAGTTGTGCCCCATCACTCCTGAGATCGAGTCGATTTGTTTGGGTGCGGCAAATGCCATGGGTGGCGGCGTGCTGGCTGTGGATTTGATCGAACACTCTGAGCGCGGATATTTGATCAACGAGATCAACCACACAATGGAATTTCATACCATGCAACCATTAAGCGGTGTGGATGTGGCTGGTGAGATCGTGGAATATGCGGTGAAAGTAGCGAAAGAAAATATGCAGAAGTCAGAATGACATTTGCGCCTGGTGCGTGTGTCAATATAATTTTATTTAGGAGCAATTATTGATGACAACAGTTTCTATTATTGGCGGTTCTGGCTACGGCGGCGGAGAGTTGTTGCGGTTGTTATTGAATCATCCGCAAGTCGAAATTAAGCAGGCGACTTCGCGTTCGCGGGTGGGTGAGTATGTGTATCAAACGCATCCGAATCTGCGCAAGCGGACTCCGTTGAAGTTCACTGATCCATCGCAGCTTGAGCCTGTCGACGTTTTATTTCTTGCCCAGCCACATGGACAGGCGCAACACAACATTGAACAGTATGCAAAGCTGGGTACGAAGATCATTGACCTTGCGGCAGACTTCCGTTTGCGGGATGCGGCTTTCTATAAAGAATGGTATGGTGAAGAGCATGCCGCGCCAGAGTGGTTGAGTAAGTTTGTGTATGGTTTGCCTGAACTTCATCGTGAAGAATTGAAATCGGCAAGTTATGTCAGTGGTGTGGGGTGCAATGCGACGGCTAGCAATTTGGCTTTACTGCCGCTCGTCAAAGCGGATTTGATCGATTTATCAGCACCTGTAATTATTGAAATAAAAGTTGGTTCGTCAGAAGGTGGAGCTGAAGGAAATTCCGGTTCGCTTCACGCAGAACGCGCTAACGTGATCAGAACTTTTTCAGCATTTGGACATCGTCACACTGCGGAAGTGATTCAGGAGTTAGGCGTGAAAAACGTTTCACTTACAATGACGGCTGTTGACCTGGTGCGTGGTGTATTGGCAACAGCTCATGCGAAGGTAAAGCCCGGTGTTGCCAATAAGGATTTGTGGAAGGCATATCGTGCAGTTGCGAATGAGAATCCGTTCGTTCGCGTGGTGAAGGAACAGCGTGGAATTTATCGTGTCCCTGAGCCGAAGATTTTGGCTGGCTCAAATTATGCCGATCTGGGTTTTGAGTTGGATGAAAGTAACGGTCATATCGTGGCAATATCTGCGATTGATAATTTGATGAAGGGCGCATCGGGCACGGCAGTGCAGTGTATGAATTTGATGATGGGTTGGGACGAGACTCTTGGATTGGAGTTTATGGGGCTTCACCCAATTTAGAAGGCAGAAGTCAGAATACAGAATGAAAATTCATCATTCATAATTCTGCATTCTAAATTTATTTGGAGAATTTATGGCTGAATCAATAACAGTAATTAAACTTGGCGGTACTGATGGCGTGGATTTTTCTGCGATCTGTAAGGATGCTGTTGAATTGCTCAAGCAGGGCAAGCGACTCGTCTTTGTACATGGCGGTTCTGCAGAAGCGAATGCTCTGGGCGAGGGTCTCGGCATGCCGCCGAAGATGATCACGTCGCCTTCAGGGTACACTTCACGATATACGGATCGTAAGACGCTTGAGATATTTTTGATGGCGGTGAATGGTAAAGTCAACTCGTTGTTGACAGAGCAATTGCAGATGTTGGGCGTCAACGCGTTTGGGTTGTGTGGACTCGATGGTAAGTTGATGCAAGCCACTCGCAAAGAATCCATTCAAAGTATTGAGAACGGCAAACGGAAGATCATCCGCGACGATTACACGGGGAAGATCGAAACGATCAACAGTGAATTGTTGCTTATGTTATTGAACGCTGGTTACATGCCCGTCATTGCGCCAGTGGCGGTCAGTGAAAAAGGGGAAGCGTTGAACGTAGATGCGGATCGAGCTGCGGCGATGGTTGCTTCTGCGCTCAAGGCAGAGACATTAATCCTGTTGACGGCAGTGCCAGGGCTGATGAAGAATTTCCCAGATGAGTCAACATTGATTCGGCAACTGCCACAGAGTCAACTGCCGACGGCGTTGGAAGCGGCGCAAGGTCGCATGAAGAAAAAAGTTTTAGGCGCGGAAGAAGCGCTCAAGGGTGGGGTCAGCCGTGTCGTCATTTCAGATGGAAGAATTGAAAATCCGATCACACACGCATTAAGTGGTAACGGGACGATAATCCAATAATGGAGGTAGGAACTATGAAGAGAAATAACGCCCAACAAATTGGTCTGCCGCCCAAACAGGGTATGTATGACCCACAGTTCGAACATGATGCCTGCGGTATGGGCATTGTGGTCAACATTAACGGTGAGAAGTCGCATCGGATTATCGAGCAGGCTGTCACTGTGTTGGAGAACCTGACGCATCGTGGTGCGCGTGGTACCGAGCCAAACACCGGCGATGGTGCCGGCATTGTAATCCAAACGCCGCATAAGTTCTTGATGAAGAAAGCCGCACGCCATAATTTTAGTTTGCCCGAGTTGGGACAATACGGCGTGGGTATGGTCTTTCTGCCGCCAGATTCGAATCAGCGCCGTGCGATCGAGATACACTTTGAAAAGATCGTTGCGTCTGAAGGCCAGCGCGTGCTGGGCTGGCGCACGGTGAAAACGAATAATGCTGAGTTGGGTGAATCGGCGAAACGCGCCGAACCCAAAATGCGAATGATCTTCATCGGACGCAACCCAGCGATCGTGGATGATATGGATTTCGAGCGCAAGTTGTATATCATTCGCCGACGCGCCGAAAAAGAAATTCGCTATGGGGCATTGTTCGAAGGCGGAAAATATTTTTATATTGCCAGCCTTTCATATAAAACGCTCGTTTACAAAGGGATGCTTGTCTCTGACCAATTGGCTGGCTACTTCCTTGATCTTTCCGACCCCGATATCGAAAGCGGACTGGCAGTCGTCCATGCCCGTTTCAGCACGAATACTTTCCCGAGTTGGGAACGTGCGCATCCTTATCGCTACGTTTCTCACAATGGCGAGATTAATACTGTACGCGGCAACTCCAATTGGTTGAGCGCGCAGGAAAATTTCCTTGAGTCATCGTTGTTCGGCAGTGAGCTCAAGAAGGCTCTGCCCATCATGCAACCTGATGGCAGTGATACGGGCGTGTTCGATAACTGTCTTGAGTTGTTGACGCTATCGGGACGTTCGTTGCCGCATGCCATGATGATGATGATCCCTGAACCGTGGTCGCGCCATGAAACTATGCCCGATGACAAGCGTGCCTTTTATGAATATCACGCCAACCTGATGGAACCCTGGGATGGACCTGCGGCGATGTGTTACACCGACGGCATTGTGGTGGGCGCGTCACTGGATCGTAATGGCTTGCGCCCGGCGCGTTATTACATCACCAAAGATGGACAGGTCATCATGGCTTCGGAAGTGGGTGTGCTGGATATTCCTCCTGAGAACGTTGCTTTCAAAGGACGCCTCAAGCCCGGTCGTTTGTTGTTGATCGATACGGCTGAAGGTCGCATCATCAGCGATGAAGAGATCAAACAGAAACTTGCATCTGAACATCCCTATCGCGATTGGTTGAATAAATATCAGGTGTCGCTCGAAGATTTACCCAAGCCTAAAGCCGAATCCATTCCGCAGGCTGACCACAACTCTATCATGCAACGTCTGCAGGCCTTCGGGTACACCGATGAAGACCTGAGCGTGATATTGACTCCAATGGCAAAGGATGGCGTTGAGCCGCTGGGTTCAATGGGCAATGACGCGGCGTTGGCTGTCCTTTCTGAAAAGCCTAAAATTCTTTTTAACTATTTCAAACAACTCTTCGCGCAGGTGACCAATCCGCCCATTGATGCCATTCGTGAAGAACTCGTTATCTCCACTGAGGTGATGGTTGGCGCGGAGAGCAACATGCTTGAGCCCACGCCGCAGAGTTGTCATCAGATTCGGCTCGAATATCCTTTGCTGAAAAATGATGATATGGCAAAGATCAAATATGGCAAGATCCCTGGCTTTGCATCCATCATCTTGCCGATCCTGTTCCCTGCGGGTTCGGGCGGTGCGGGACTCGAACAGGCATTAGAGGATATTTTCAAAGCGGCAGATGCGGCGATCGCGCGCGGCTTCAATCTGATCATTCTCTCTGATCGCGGTATGGATAAAGATCACGCTCCGATCCCGGCGCTGTTGGCTGTTGCGGGTATGCATCATCATTTGATTCGGCAAGGAAAACGTACACAAGTCGGGCTAATGCTTGAAAGCGGTGAGCCGCGCGAGATTCATCACTTTGCGGCGCTGATCGGTTATGGTGTCACCGCGGTCAATCCATATTTGGCATATGAAGCCATTGAAGATTTGGTTGCCCAAGGTGTACTCAATGGAATCGAGTCCAAGCAGGCGATCAAGAATTATCTGAAAGCTGCAACTAAGGGTATCGTCAAGACGCTATCAAAGATGGGTATTTCATCCATTCAGAGTTATTGCGGAGCGCAGATCTTTGAAGCGATCGGCATTCATCAAAGCGTGATTGACAAATACTTTACATGGACACCCTCTCGCATCGGCGGCATTGATATTGACATCATCGCGCAGGAAGCAGAAATGCGCCATAAGGTTGGTTATCCCAAGCGTCCGTTGGGAACAAAGTATCTGGAGACCGGTGGCGAATATCAATGGCGGAACGAAGGTGAGTATCACCTGTTCAATCCGCAGACGATTCACAAATTGCAAAAGGCTGTACGTAACGATAGTTACGCTACCTTCAAGGAATATTCAGAACTGCTCAACGCCGAGATCGCGCAAAAAGGAACATTGCGCGGCTTGTTCGAGTTCAAGGATATGGGACGTTCCATTCCTATAGAGGAAGTGGAACCTGTCGAAGATATTATGCACCGCTTCAAAACTGGAGCCATGAGCTATGGCTCCATCAGCAAGGAAGCACATGAGTCATTGGCGATTGCGATGAACCGCATCGGCGGCAAAAGCAATACCGGTGAAGGCGGTGAGGATCCTGAACGTTACATTCCCATGCCGAATGGAGATTCGAAAAATAGCGCCATCAAACAGGTGGCTTCGGCTCGCTTTGGTGTGACCAGTGAATACCTCGTCAATGCCAAAGAGTTGCAGATCAAGATGGCGCAGGGCGCCAAGCCTGGTGAGGGCGGTCAACTGCCCGGGCGTAAAGTCTACCCGTGGATCGCGAAGGTGCGTCATTCAACGCCGGGTGTGGGCTTGATCTCGCCTCCGCCCCATCACGATATTTATTCAATTGAAGATCTGGCTGAGTTGATCCATGACTTGAAGAATGCCAATCACGAAGCGCGCATCAGCGTCAAGCTGGTTTCGGAAGTAGGTATTGGAACGATTGCCGCAGGTGTTGCAAAAGCGCACGCCGATGTTGTATTGATCAGCGGTCACGATGGCGGGACCGGCGCATCGCC
>Ga0302322_100005141_pt1 | contig 11469 bp, 11 predicted proteins | sample Fen_T0_2_FD_203757 | JGI IMG/M metagenome (GOLD analysis project Ga0302322, IMG submission 203757) | Peat permafrost microbial communities from Stordalen Mire near Abisko, Sweden - Fen_T0_2 | ecosystem: Environmental > Terrestrial > Soil > Wetlands > Permafrost | place: Sweden: Abisko... | reverse complement strand
GGTCCTCGAACGCGGCGATCGGCGTCGTGGGCGAGGAGGCCGTCACGCGCGCTCCGGGCGGCGGCGCCGTGACCGAATCGCGGTGGCTCATCCACACGACCTGGTCCGCCGGAAGGTCGTGGAAGAGTGCCGACTCGGACAGCTCCGCCTCGGCCTTGCCGTACTCCGAGACGTCGTTCGACTCGACGGTGCCGCCGAGGTCGCGCGCCATCAGCTGCATGCCGTAACAGATCCCGAGCGTCGGGATCCCGAGCTCGAGCACGGCCGTGTCCAGCTCCGGGGCGCCCTCGGCGTAGACCGAGGCGGGGCCGCCGGAGAGGATCAGGGCGAGCGGGTTGCGGGCGCGAATCTCGGCCGCGCTCAGCGTGTGACTGACGAGCTCCGAATAGACGCGGGCCTCGCGCACGCGACGTGCGATCAGCTGGCTGTACTGGCCGCCAAAGTCCAGCACGAGGACGGGGCGCTCCTCCGGCTGCGCAGCGGCGCCGGGAAACGCGATGACCTCGGCGTGTGCCTCAGCCACGCCGGTAGTTCGGTGCGTCTTTGGTGATCGTGACGTCGTGCGGGTGGCTCTCGCGCAGGCCCGCGCCGGTGATCCGGACGAAGCGGCTCTCGGTCTTCAGCGCCTCGATCGTGGCGGCGCCGCAGTACCCCATCGCCTGGCGCAGGCCGCCGACGAGCTGGTACACGATCGGCGCGAGCGGGCCCTTGTATGGAACCCGGCCCTCGATGCCCTCGGGTACGAGCTTGTCGACGTCCTCGACGTCGCCCTGGAAATAGCGGTCCTTCGAGAACGAGCGGGCGCGCATGGCGCCGAGCGAGCCCATCCCGCGGTACTCCTTGAATCGCTCGCCCTGGACGAGGATCACATCGCCGGGAGACTCGTCGGTGCCGGCCAGCATCGAGCCGAGCATGACGGTGTCGCCGCCCGAGGCGATCGCCTTCGCGACGTCGCCGGAAGAGGTGATGCCGCCGTCGGCGATCACCGGGATACCGTGCCGGATCGCGACCTCGGCCACGTCGAAGACCGCGGTGACCTGCGGCACGCCGACGCCGGCGACGACGCGGGTGGTGCAGATCGAGTTGTGCACGATCGCGTTGTTGGCGACGAAGCTGTGCGTCGGGCAGTCCACTTCGAGGTCGTAGACCGGGATCCTGACGTCGACGTCGCGGAGCTCGAGCGGCCTCACGACCTGGTGGCTCTCGGACAGGCGCTTCTCGTGGGTGACGTTGAGCCGAGAGACGAACGAGGGGAGGCAGCGGTCGGTGCTCGTCCCGGCGAGCCCGCCCGCGTTCGGCGCCTCGGTGTGGGCGTTCGGAAACGATCCATGGAGGAGGAACGTGAGCACGTTGAAGAGCTCGACGAGAGCCAGCGACCTGTTCTTGAAGCAGATCCGCCCGTCAGCCGCGACGAAGCCGTCGCTGGCCACGAGGCCGTCATGCAGGCCCTTGAGGTAGACGGGATTGCCGCAGAGGTAGCGCTGCGGCAGGTGCTTCCGGTCGCGCTTCCCGAGCTGAGCGAGCAGGCGCGCCCACTGGAGCGAATAGAGGTGGATCGTGATCGTCTTGCCGTCCTCGACGACCGACGGCTCGACGCCCGTCACCTGACGTACGGCGGCCGTCAGCGCCTCTGCTGTCACATGCTCGGAGGGCCCGAAGTACCAGGAGACCCTCCCGACCTCGGAGCGACCGTTGGTGTTGATGAAGGCGTGCCCGTCACCGAGGAACGCACCGAGCACGAAGCCGAGCTCGTAGGAGTCTTCGATCTGCCTCCGATAACGATCCAGCCCTGCCTCCCAAACGGCGAACTCGCCCAGGTCGAGCTCGAAGTGGTCGGGAAGGTCGAACGCAATCTGCCGGGGGAGAAGGAGCACGTCCTGCTCGATCTCGCCGATCTCCTTCCACCGGGTCTTGGCCTCCCCGGTGCGCGTCGGGCGCTCCAGCATCTGCACGTAGCCGGAGGCGGCGAGCGTCGCGGCGCTCACGGTGTTGAGGTCACCAACCCAGTACGCGTGATCCGGCGTCACGAGCGTCTCGAGCGGCGACGCGGTGTGCCGGATCGCCACGACCTCGCGCACGCCGGTGCACCATGCATGGAGGACGGTCACCGGCTCGCCGTTCATGTTGATCACGCGGTCGCCGGGACGAATGTCCTCGATGTTGCAGTAGCTCGCGTCGGCCATAAGAACACGGGTTCCAGCTGCGAGGCAGCCTGGCCCGACGCCGGCCTTGAGACAATCCGCACCAGCTTCGATGAGTGCCTCGGCCGCCTCGCCCGTCGCGATGTTGCCCGCGATGATCTCGATGTCGAACCCGGACTTGATCCGACGCACCATCTCGACGACGGCGCGCGAGTGCCCGTGCGCAGTGTCGACCACCAGCACGTCGACCTCTGCAGCCACGAGTGCACCCGCGCGCTCGAGCGCGTCGGTGCCGACGCCGACGGCGGCGCCGACGCGCAGGCGTCCACGCTCGTCCTTCGTCGCGAGCGGATAGCGCTCGCGCTTCTGGATGTCCTTGACCGTGATCAGGCCCTTGAGGTGGCCCGTGGCGTCGACGATCGGGAGCTTCTCGATCTTGTGCCGGCCGAGCAGCAGCTCGGCCTCGGCCAGAGTCGTGCCGACCGGCGCCGTGACGAGATTCTCGCTCGTCATCAACTCGCGCACGAGCGCGTCCGGGCGTGCGCCGAAGCGGAGGTCGCGGTTCGTGAGGATGCCGACGAGGAGCCCGTCCGGGGCTGTGATCGGCACGCCGGAGACGCGGTAGCGCGCCATCAGGTCGAGCGCGTCGGCCACGAGGTCGTCGGGGCCGAGCGTGACCGGCTCCACGATCATCCCGGCCTCGCTGCGCTTGACCCGGTCGATCTCTGCCACCTGGTGCTCGATCGAGAGGTTGCGGTGGATGATGCCGAGACCGCCCTCGCGGGCGAGTGCGATCGCGAGCCGCGCCTCGGTGACCGTGTCCATCGCCGCCGAGACGATCGGTATCTCGAGCGCGATCGTCGGCGTCAGCCGTGTGGCGGTGGCGACGTCGTTCGGGAGGACGGCGGACTCGGATGGAACGAGCAGCACGTCGTCGAAGGCGAGGCCTTCCTTGCCGAACTTCCCGTCGCGATCCAGCTCGAACTCCAAGAGTCAGTCGACTCTACCAAGGGGGTCGGCGGCACCCGGCCGGGAGGTCGACGCCGCGTGCTACGCGACCGGCTGCAGCTCGTCGACCTGGACGAGCGACACGAGCCGCGCGGCCTCGCGCGGGTCGAAGCGCCCTGCGCCGACCTCGAGCACCGACGCCGAGCCCGCCGCCACCGCGAGGCGGAGAGCCTCCTCGGCCGTGCGGCCCTCGTCGAGGGCGGCGATCCAGCGCCCCAGGAAGACGTCGCCGGCGCCGAGAACCGAGACCGGCTCGAGATCGGGCGCCTTCGCCCGGTAGAGCCGGGTCTGGCGCTCCTCGCGCACGAGCGCGAAGCAACCCGTCTCCATCGTGATGTGCACGTTGCGGGCGCCCATCTCGGCAATGCGCTCGAGCGCCATCACGAAGTCGTCGTCGCCCTCGAGCTCCTGGCCGACGAGCTGCTCGGCCTCGTGCTGGTTCGGGGAGACGAGCCAGGGCTCGGCCTCGATCCCCCGTCGCAGCGGCTCGCCCTCGGCGTCGAGCACGACGCGCGTGCCGAGCTTCGCCATCTCGCGCACGGCCTCGGCGTAGAAGCCCTCGTCGACGCCGCGCGGGAGCGAGCCCGCGAACACGACGGCGGAGGCACCGCGGCAGAGGTAGCGGAGCTTGTCGAGCAGGATCTGCAGCTCCTCGTCCGTGACCTTCGGCCCCCACTCGTTGATCTCCGTGTACGTGCCGGAGGTGGGGTCGACGACGGCGGTGGAGGTGCGCGACTCGTCGCGGATCCGGACGAAGTCGTTCAGGATCGCCTCCTCGGTGAGCTCCTCGACGATCCGCGTCCCCGTGCGCCCGCCGGCGAGGCCGGTGGCGACGACGTGCACGTCCAGGCGCTTGAGCGCGCGGGCGACGTTGATGCCCTTGCCGCCCGCGAGCGCGATCACGCTGCTCGCACGGTGACGGTGCCCGAGCTTGAAGATCGGGACGGTGAGCGAGCGGTCGAGCGCGGCGTTGAGGGTGACGGTGACGATCACGAGAGGCGACCGATCCTACGATAGTCGCTCGGGTCGCTCACGAGACGAGCCCGACGAGGTGGTGGACGGTGCGGCGGGCGTACCAACCCACCTTCCCCGCCGTCGAGACGGACGAGACCGCAGCGGCAGTGACGAGCGGCGAGCGGGCGATCAGCTTCTTGCCGTCGAGCACGCGCACCTCCCCCACGCGCTGGCCGCGCGCCACGGGCAGCGCCAGCGCGGGGCTGAGCACGACCCGCTCGACGAGCGGCCGGCCCACGCGTACCGTGCGCACGACGTCGCGCGGCGCCACGATGGCGACGGGCGCCCGCCCGTACCCGGTCTCGGCCTGGCCGTACACGCGTCGGCTGACGGCCTTGACGGGGTGGTACTGCGCAAGCCCCCAGGTGACGAGCGAGGCGAGGTCGCTGTTGCGCTGCTCCTCGCTCGGGGCCCCGAGGACCGAGACCGTGACGCGGGCGCCACCCGCCTCCGCGACGGCGACCTGCGACCAGCCCGCACCGTCGGTGTGCCCGGTTTTCGCGCCGACGAACGGCAGCTCGCCGAGCAGGTCGTCGGTGGAGGTGAGCGTCCGGCCGCCGGCGATCGTCGCGCTCGACCGCGTCGACCAGGTGCGAATGAATGGGTTGCGGAGCGCCGCGTTGAGCAGCGTCGTCACGTCACGGGCGCTCGAGTAGTGGCCCACCTGGTCGAGGCCGTGCGGGTTGGCGAAGTGCGTCGAGGTAAGCCCGAGCTTGCGGGCCTTCACGTTCATCAGCTCGACGAAGCGCGGGATCGAGCCGTGTCCCACGTGGGCCGCAAGCGCGGTCGCGGCGTCGTTCGCGCTCGGCACGAGGGCCGCGATCGCGAGGTCGCGCACCGTCAGCCGCTCGCCGGGGCGCAGGTCCACCGACGACTCCCCGATGGACGCGGCCTGCGGTGCAACCGTGACGACCTCGTCGAGCCGCGCGTGCTCCAGCGCGACCATCACCGTCATCAGCTTCGTGATGCTGGCGAGCGGCCGCTGCACGTCTGCCGCACGCGAGGCGAGGACGGCACCGTCCGGGCCGCGAACGACATAGGCGGAGGCGACGACCGGCGGTGGCGCGGCAACCGCCGAGCCGCAGAAGATGACGAGCGCCGCAGCGGTGGCGGCGGCGAGGAGGGCCCTGCGCATCAGGCGGGACTGTAGTGGAGGGCTACCAGCCCGCAGCGGCCCAGATCTCCGCCGCGAGCCGGGCGGCCTCACTCCCCGCGGCGTCGCGCCAGTCGGCCTCGGTCTCGCGATAGGCGAAGATGACCGACCGGGAGGCGTTGACGAGCCCGCTTGCCGGCCCGCTCGTGAACGCCCGCGCCACGTCGGCGGGCGTGGCGCCCTGCGCACCGACACCGGGCAGCAGGATGATCGCCTGCGGCATCGTGCGCCTGGCATCACCCATGATCCGGGGAACGGTGGCGCCGACGACGGCGCCCACGCTGGACATGCCGCGCTCGCCCACGAGGTCGGCCCCCCACTCGTGGACGAGGCCCGCGACGTGCCGCCAGACGGGCGTCCCGTCGGAGAGCACGGCGTCCTGGATGTCGCGTCCGCCGGCATTCGACGTGCGCACGAGGCAGAAGAGCCCGGCACCGTGGTTGCGGCAGGCGGAGAGGAACGGATCCATCGAGTCGGAGCCGAGGTACGGGTTCACGGTCAGCGCGTCGGCCAGGGGCGGCTCGGCGCCCCGCGGCTCGAGGAACGCGGCGGCGTACGCACGCGCGGTGGAGCCGATGTCTCCGCGCTTCCCGTCGGCGATCACGAGCAGCCCTGCCTCCGAGGCGTAGCGTGAGACCGACTCGAGGGCCTGCCAGCCGTCGCTGCCGAGCTCCTCGAAGAATGCGAGCTGCGGCTTCACGGCCACCACGTACGGGGCGACTGCGTCGACGATGCCCTTGCAGAAGCGTTCCACCGCCCGGGCGGCCGCGGCGCGGCCCTGCACCGCCTCTCCGCGCAGCTCGACGGGGAGGAGATCGACCCGCGGGTCGAGGCCGACGACGAGCTGGCTCCGCTTGCGCTCGACCGCCTCGGCAACGCGATCGGAGAAAGGTACGACCGCTGTCGTCGACTGGTCGCTCGGAGAGCTCACGCTGCCAAGGCTACCCCGGGTCGGGGCCGTGGCCGACGGGGATCAGTCGTAGGCGCGGTACCGGTCGGGTAGCTCGACCGTCTGTGTCAGCGGCATCAGCGCCTGCGCGGCCGCGTCGACCGGCTCCGCAGCGGCCTCGTCGGCGGCGCCGGGGACGGAGACGACGACACCACGTCCGAGGTCGAGCAGGCTCGCGTCGACGACGGAGCCGGGCTCCATCCGCGCGCGGCCGGTCATGTCCATCCCCTGGCGCGTGTGGAACTCTGACCGGACGACGCCGGGGCAGACCACCTGTGCCCGCACCCCGGTGTCCCGGAGCTCGACGGCGAGGATCTGCGTGAAGGTGACCAGGAACGACTTGCTCGCCGCGTACACGGCCCGCTGCGGCAGGAAGGGGGCGTCCCAGGAGCCGCTGTAGGCGAGCAGCGACGCGACGTTGACGACCGCGCCGGCGCCGCGCTCGACCATCCCCGGCAACGCCGCCCGGGTCAGCCGCACCGGTGCCAGGACGTTCAGCTCGACGAGCTCCGTCACCTGCTCCGCGGGCAGGTCGGCGAACGGGCTGTAGTGTGCCAGCGCGGCGTTGTTGACGAGCAGGCCGAGCGGGAGCGTCGCAATCTCCGCGCAGATCTCCTCGAGGCGGTCACGGTCGGCGAGATCGGCGTCGATCACGCGCACCTCGACGCCGTGCCCTGCAGTCACGCGGGCAGCCACCTCCTCCAGCCGGTCGCGGCGGCGGGCGACGAGCACGAGGTCCCAGCCGTCCCTGGCCAGGCGGTCGGCGTAGGCCTCACCGATCCCCGACGAGGCGCCCGTCACGAGTGCCGTGCCGCTGCTCATGCCGCCAAGGCTACCCCGTTCACCGCTTCCAGGATCGCGTCCCGGTCGAGGGCGGTCACGCGCAGCTCCGGCGCGGGCCGGCGCAGGAAGGATGCGATCAGGAGCAGCTCGTCGGCCGCTGTCGCGTCGAGGGCGTCGGGCTCGGCCCGGCGCGCCTCCGCCAGGCCTGCCTCGACCTCGTGGTGGCCGCCACCGCCGCGCGGCACGGTGCGGCGGGCGGCCACGGATCCTGCCACGAAGATCGCCCGCGCCATTCCGGGCTCGAGTGCAGGCACGACGAGGCAGGCCTCGAGGGAGCGGAGCGCTGCGAGCTCGTCGATTCGGCCGAGCACCTGGTCGAGCGCGGCGAGCCGGTCGCGCAGGCGCGCCGCGTCCTCGAAGCGGAGGTCGGCCGCGAGCCGCCGCAGCCGCTGCCGTAGGAGCGGGAGAGCGTCGCGGGGCTCGTCGCCCTCGAACCCGTCCAGCGCCTGCGCCGCGCGGCGGGCGAGCGAGCGGCTCGCGACCGGACCGTACGCGGTCCGTTCCGCGCCGCAGACCCAGCGGGCGCCGCGGCGGCGGAGGTAAACGTGATGGTCGGGCCGCGTGCCCCGCGCGTTCGCGGGCGGGCGGAGCTCCCGCAGCAGGCGGAGCTCCTCGAGCGCCGCCTCGAGCTCGCTCCCGCACGGCTGCCAGTCGACGTGCGCAAGGGCGCCGAGCGCCGCCTCCACCGCGGGCCGCTGCCGCTCGCCCGAGAAGTAGGAGCGGAGCCGGGCGCGCAGGTCGCGCGCGCGCCCGACGTAGAGCGCCTGCCCGCGCGCGTCGCGGAAGACGTACGTTCCGGCGCTCGTCGGAGCGGCCGCGAACAGGGAGCGCTTGCCGTGCAGCCGCCGGGCCCGCGGCGCGGCCAGCTCGACGAGGTCGGTCACCGTCTCCGCACCGCGCTCCTGCGCGAGGCCGATCAGGGTGACGAGGATCTCCGCGGTGGCGGAGGCGTCGGCGAGCGCACGGTGGCACGGCTGTGCCGAGGTGCCGAAGAAGTGGGACAGGTGTGCCAGCCCGAAGCGGCCGGTGCGCCCGTGCAGGAGGCGGCGGGCAAGCCAGACCGTGTCCACCACCGGGGCGGCCACGCGCCGGCCGGTGAGCCGCTCCACGGCCCGGTCGAGGAAGGCCATGTCAAAGCGGGCATTGTGCGCGACGAGGACGGCGTCGCCGGCGAAGGCGAGGAAGCGCCGGACGGCGAGGTCGGCGCTGGGCGCGCCCCGCACGTCGCCCTGCCCGATCCCGGTGAGGGCGGTGATCGCCGCGGGAACCGGAGTGCCGGGATTGACGAGCGTCTCGAACGTCTCCCCGAGCTCGAGCGCCTCGACCCGGTGGGCGCCGATCTCGACGATCCGCGAGCGGGCGGCCGAGAGCCCTGTCGTCTCGAGGTCGAAGACGACGAACGTGGCGTCCTCGAGCGCGATCACCGCGCCGGGCGGGTCCGAGAGCCCGACAGAGGCCCCGCGCCACTGCAGGCGCGCGTCGCCCGAGACGACCTCGTCGAGCAGCGATCGCGCGATCGCGGTGGGAGCCGAGGCGAGTGCGAAGAGCGAGCGCGCCGCCTCGGTGGCCGGCACCGGGCCCCGGCTCGCCTGCACGAGCTCCACGAGCCGGTCGGCCGCGTCGAACGAGAGCTGCATTCCTCGATCCTGACACGAACACGTGTTCGTGTCCAGCGGGAAGTCGAACGTCCCCCAACGAGAAGGGGCCCCGTGCGGGGCCCCTTCGTCGTTCTCTCGGAGGAGAGCGCCTAGTTGACGGCCTTCTTGAGCACCGACCCGGCGGAGAACTTCGGCACGTTCGCTGCCGCGATGCTGACCTTCTCGCTCGGGTTGCGCGGGTTGACGCCCATGCGGGCCGCCCGGTGGGTGACGTGGAACTTCCCGAAGCCCGTGAAGGCGACGGCCTCGCCGGCCTTGAGGGACTCCTCCACGGTCGCGAGGAACGCGTCCACGGCAGCGCCTGCGTCACGCTTGGACAGATCGGCCTTCTCGGCCACCTTGTCTACGAACTCCTGCTTCGTCACTCTGCTCCTCCTACTAGATGGTCATTTGAAAGGACCGTCCGAGACCCTAACACTCAACACCACTCAACACTCGGGCGGCTTTGGCTCAGCCATGCGGGTTTGCGACGTCACCTCGCACCTCGACTGCGCCTGGCGCTCCCGCGGGCTTGCGGCGGCGTCGGGGCCGCCGGCGAATGGTCCCGCCGGGGTGTCAGCCACCGGAGCGCCCGGCGAGGAGGTCGCCCGCACGGTAGAGCGGGTGCAACCGCACGCCCATGCGCGCGAGTGTGTCTGCCCCGCCCTCTTCGCGGTCCACGACGCACACGGCGTTGCGAACGACGAGGCCGGCCTCACGGAGTGCGGACACCGATTCGGCAAGAGCGCCGCCGGACGTGACGACGTCCTCCAGAAGGCACACGAGGTCCCCCCCGTCGAACGGGCCTTCGATCCGATTCGCTGTGCCGTACTCCTTGGTCTCACCGCGCACGATGATGAACGGCAGACCGGACGCCATGGACGCCGAAGCGGCCAGCGCAACGGCTCCCAGAGCCGGTCCGGCGAATCTGACGGTGTCTGGCTCGACACCACGGCCCACCTCTGCGAGACGCTCGCCGAGTGCGCGGAGCAGGTCCGGACGGGTCTCGAAGCGGTACTTGTCGAGGTAGAAGGTGGAGCGCTTCCCGGACCGGAGCAGGAAGTCGCCCTCGAGGAGCGCATGCTCCACGAGCAGCCGCCCGAGCTCGTCGGTCACCGTGCGCGCGCCTCGGCGGCGATCTGCAGCAGCCGGTCGAGCTCCGGCGAGCCCGCGTCGAGCGTGACTGCCGAGCCGTCGGCGTACCCGATCGTGGCCGTGTCGCCAGGCTCGTCCACGCGCCGGCCGAGGAACCACCAGGCGAGGCCGCCGATCACGGCGAGGAAGAGGAGCTTACGCATCGGGCTTACCCTTCTTCTTCGGCTTCGACGGTGCCGGTGCTTCATCGAGCCGTAGGAGCGCAGTGCGCAGGTCGTAGAGGACGAGGCCGGCGGTGGGCTCAGGGACGGTGGTCGCGACGGCGGTACGGCCTCCCTCGACGACGACGAAGACGCTGCCCTCGCCGCGCTGGACCTCGACGCGCGACACCTGGCCCGTGGGCCGGACGTCCGCCGCGGCGGCGAGGAGGTCTGCGGCGACGCGGGCGAGCTGCTCACCGCGCTCGGGCGCACCCGAGCTCGCGAGGACGAACCCCGACCCGCCCAGGATCGCGACGTCCTCGATCTGCGACGAGAGGGTCAGCAGCTCCGCGAGTGCTTCTTGCGGCTCCATCACCCTCGAACCTACCACCTTCCGGCAGTGGCGACGGCCTCAGCCAGGCGCCCGTGCGCCCAGCGCCGCCGCCAACGCGGCCGCCGCCCGCGCCCGGTGTGAGTGCGCCGCCTTCCAGTCGTTCCCCAGCTCGGCCACCGTCCGCTCCTCCCCGTCGGGCAAGAAGATCGGGTCGTAGCCGAAGCCCGCGGCGCCGCTGCTACCGCTCGCGATCGCGCCTGCCAGCGTCCCCTCGGCGACGACCTCCTCGCCGCCGGGGCCGAGCGCCACGATCACGCACACGTACCGAGCCCTGCGCTCGGCCATCCCTTCCAGCTCACGCAGCATCCGTGCGACCCCGTCGCCGTCCCAGCGCGCCGAGGCGATACCGGGCCGGCCGCCCAGCGCGGCTGCCTCGATGCCCGAGTCCTCGCCGACGACCCACGCATCCGCGGGGGCGCCGGCCCGGCCGTGGATGGCCTTCCCGCGCGCGTTCTCCTCGTACGTGGCGCCGTGCTCGGGCGGGAAGTCGTCGTCTTCGACGAGATCGATCTCCCAGCCCGGCAGAGCACGACGCAGCTCGACGAGCTTGTGCGGGTTGCCGGACGCGAGCCGGGCCTTCACGGGCGAGGCGCGTCGGCGGCCGAGCGCTGCGCGGCGGCGAGCTCCCCGATGCCGACCGCGGCGAGCTCGAGCAGCTCGTCCAACTCGGTGCGCGTGAACGGCTCGCGCTCCGCCGTCGCCTGCACCTCGACGAGCCGGCCGTCCGCCGTCATCACGACGTTCATGTCGGTGTCCGCCTGCGAGTCCTCGGGGTAGTCGAGGTCGAGCACCGCGACGCCGTCCACGACGCCGACCGAGACGGCGGCGACCGACTGGGGCAGCGCCTTCGATAGGCCCAGCCTGTCAAGCGCACGGTAGGCGGCGACGTAGGCGCCCGTGATCGCGGCGCAGCGGGTGCCGCCGTCGGCCTGCAGCACGTCGCAGTCGAGCCAGAGGGTGCGCTCGCCGAGCGCCTCGAAGTCGCACACGGCCCGGAGCGCGCGCCCGATCAGGCGCTGGATCTCGACCGTCCGC
>Ga0302322_100005140_pt1 | contig 11469 bp, 11 predicted proteins | sample Fen_T0_2_FD_203757 | JGI IMG/M metagenome (GOLD analysis project Ga0302322, IMG submission 203757) | Peat permafrost microbial communities from Stordalen Mire near Abisko, Sweden - Fen_T0_2 | ecosystem: Environmental > Terrestrial > Soil > Wetlands > Permafrost | place: Sweden: Abisko... | reverse complement strand
AGGAGTCAACGCATATTCATTCCGAAGTTGTATGCAGCCATCGATAACGGGATGCACGACAAGGCCGCAGGCGAACGGCTTGTAGCTGTTGCGCTGGATTTCGTAACTGGTGCCCAGCCCGTCCGTGATCGCGCCTAGATTCTGGCTTGTGCTGAGGATATTGGCCCAGCCGCGCTTCGCCTCTATCCCCTGGGTGGAACTGGTGTAGCCCTTCTCCGCCAGCAGCGCGGCAAGCAACCCGTTCTGCGCGGCGCGGCCGGGATGAAAGCTTTTGGTCATCGCGCCAAACATTTCGCGAATGCCGACGGGCTGGGTGGCGGCGAGGCCCAGCGCGTGCGCCATTCTCGCTGCGTCAAGACCAAGCAATTTGCCCGCCGCGGCCGCGGCGCCGAACACGCCCAACGTGCCAGTCGCGTGCCAGCCGATGGCCTGGTGGGCGGGCGTGACGGCGCGCGCGATCCGGCATTCCGCCTCGAACCCCAGCACCAGGGCGTTGATGAAGTCCTGACCGCTGACTTTCCGGTACTCAGCCAGCGCCAGCAGCACGGGGATCACCGGGGCGGAGGGGTGAACGGCGGTGGTCAGATCGGTGTCGTCGAAGTCGAAGACATGGGAGCTGATGCCGTTCAGCAACGGAGCGTTCATGATGTCCAGCCGTTCCTTCCGGCCCAGGATCGTTGCCTGAGGCGGGCCGGCGAAGGGCGTGACCGCGGCCAGCGCGATCTCCACCGCTTCGTGCCGCGATCCGCCCACGGCGACCGCGACCCAGTTCAACAGGGATCGGTGTGCCTCGGCGCGGACGGTGGCGGGAAGCTCGCTGTACCGGGCGGTGGTGAGGTAATGGGCGAGTGTTTGGGTCACGTTCGTCATGGTGGGCGCCTGTGATCGAAGAAGCTGGCAGGCTGCCGCGATTCCAGGGGCGTTACCAGAGGGTGAACCCGGACCGGCCCTACAGCACCCGGCCGGCCACCGCGTCCAGCTTCGCGGCCAACGCGGCGTCCCGCGCCGCTGGCCCGGTGATGATCGCGTTATCCAGCGCCCGGTCGCATCCGCACGGGCACACATCCCGCGCCGGGCCAACCGAGGGAATAACCGCCCGTACCAGATCGCGGGCCTTGTCGGCGTTACCCAGCAGCACCTTCACCACCGCTTCCACCGTCACGTGGTCATGGTCCGGATGCCAGCAATCGAAATCGGTCACCATCGCCACGGTCGCGTAGCAAAGCTCCGCCTCCCGCGCCAGTTTCGCCTCCGGCATGTTGGTCATGCCGATAACGGAACAACCCCACGACCGGTACAGCTCGCTTTCAGCCTTGGTGGAGAATTGCGGCCCCTCCATCACCATGTAGGTACCGCCCCGGGTCACGGGCAATGACAGCGCGCGGGCGGAAGCCTCCAGCGCATCGCCAAGACGGGTGCAGACGGGGTGAGCCATCGACACATGGGCGACGATGCCCTCGCCGAAGAAGCTTTTTTCGCGCGCGAAGGACCGGTCGATGAACTGATCGACGATCACGAAATCCCCGGGCGGCAGATCCTCGCGCAGCGATCCAACGGCGGACAGCGACAGGACATCGGTCACGCCCGACCGCTTCAGCGCATCGATGTTCGCGCGGTAATTCAGATGCGTGGGAGAGACCTTATGTCCCCGCCCATGGCGCGGCAGGAACACGCAGCGAACGCCCGCCAGGCGGCCGAACAGCAACTCATCCGATGGGGCGCCCCAGGGCGTGGCGACGGTGCGCCACGCCTTGTCCTCCAATCCGTCGATATCATAGAGGCCGGAGCCGCCGATGATCCCAATGACGGATTCAGCCATGGGAGCTAGTGAACATCCGACCAGATCTTGCGCTTCACGCAATAGGTAACGCCGGTCAACAGGATCAGGAACAGGATGACGCGAGAGCCGATTTGCTTGCGCTCGGTCATTTCCGGGTTCGCGGCCCACATCAGGAACGTCACGACGTCGCGGCTCATTTGCTCCGTCGTGTTGGCCGTGCCATCGGCGAACGTGACCTGGCCATCCTGCAGCGGGCGCGGCATGCCGATCTGGTGACCCGGGAATATCCTGTTGTAGTTCATCCCGTCCTGCATTTTCATGCTGGCAGGCGGGTCCGCGTACCCCGTCAACAGGCCGAAAACGTAATCCGCCTCAAACTCGCGGGCATTCACGATCAGGGACAGGTCTGGCGGCAACGAACCGTTGTTCGTCGCGCGCGCCGCTTTCTCATTGGGGTACGGCGAACGGAATTGGCTCGCGGGCGTGGCCGGGCCTTCCCTGGGGGCGCCCTGGTCGTCGAAGCCCTGCGGCACGGTGAACGAGGCAGCGATCGCTTTCACTTGGTCCATCGTCAGGCCCAGGCCGGTCAGATCGCGGTAATGCAACTGCCGCATGGAATGGCAGACCGCGCACACCTCCGAATAAACCTGAAATCCGCGTTGGGCGGAGGCGAGATCCACCGTGCCCAGGATGCCGCTGAAGCTCCATTTCTGGGCCGCCGGCACGGGGGCTTCTTGCGCGGTCTCGGCGACGGCGGGCCCGACGGCGGGGGAGGCAACAAGGCCAGCGGCCAGCGCGGCCGCCGCCAGAAGGGAACGCAACCCGCGCATCACGCTTTCTCCATCGGCTTGGCGGCTGCACCGGACGGCAAGGGGCCACCGCCCCTCCCCCCGGTCACGGGACGGCTGATGCTCTCCGGCAGCGGCAGCGGCCGCTCCAGCTTGCCGAGTATTGGCAGGATCACCAGGAAATGCGCGAAATAATACAGGGTGCACAGGCGGCTCAGCACGACCCAGACGCCTTCGGGTTTGTGCGCGCCGCACACGCCCAGGCCGATGAACGCCAGAACCCACACCCAGATCAGCACCCGGTAGATCGGACGGAAGCGGGCGCTGCGGACGCGGGACGTATCCAGCCACGGCAGCACGAACAGTACCAGCAGGGAGCCGAACATCATGCATACGCCCAGCAGCTTGTTCGGGACCGAGCGCAGGATGGCATAGTACGGCAGGAAGTACCACTCCGGCACGATATCGGCTGGTGTCTGTAGCGGGTTCGCCTCGATGAAGTTGTTCGGATCACCAAGGAAGTTGGGGAAGAAGAACACCAGGGCGGCGAATACGATCAGGTAGACGCAGACGCCGACACTGTCCTTGGCGGTGTAGTAGGGGTGGAATGGCAGCGTGTCCTGGTCCGATTTCACGTCGATGCCCAGCGGGTTGTTCGATCCCACGATGTGCAGCGCGGCGATATGCAGGAAGACGACGCCGATCAGGACGAAGGGCAGCAGGTAATGCAGCGCGAAGAACCGGTTCAGCGTGGGCTGGTCTACACTGAAGCCGCCCCACAGCAGGGTCACGATCTTCGGCCCGATCACCGGGAAGGCGGAGAACAGGTTGGTGATGACCGTGGCGCCCCAATAGGACATCTGGCCCCAGGGCAGCACGTAACCCATGAAAGCGGTCGCCATCATCAACAGCAGGATGACCACGCCCAGGATCCACAGCAGTTCGCGCGGGCCCTTATAGGAACCGTAGTACATGCCGCGGAAAATATGGATGTAGGTGACGATGAAGAACATCGACGCGCCGTTCTGATGAACGTAGCGGATCAGCCAGCCGTAGTTCACGTCGCGCATGATGTGCTGCACGCTGTCGAAGGCCAGCATGGCGTTCGGCTGATAGCTCATCGCCAGGAAGATGCCGGTGATGAGCATGATCATCAGGTTGACCATGGCCAACGCGCCGAAGTTCCAAAAATAATTGAAGTTCTTCGGGGTCGGGAAGACCCCGTACTCCTTCTGGATCATCGTGAAGATGGGCAGTCGGGAGTCGATCCAGTTGATCACCGGATTCGGGATATCGCTTTTGTGCAGGCCGGCCATGACGGGTTCCCTATCGGGGCGGCTGATAATCAGCCGATCTTGATCTTGGTATCGGATTCGAAGGCGTACGGCGGAACCGGCAGATTGGCCGGCGCGGGCCCCTTACGGATGCGGCCGGACGTGTCGTACTGGCTGCCATGGCAGGGGCAGAACCAACCGCCCCACTCGCCGCGCATGTCGGTGTTCTTGTTCCCCAGCGGAATGCATCCCAGATGGGTGCAGATACCCACCAGCACGATCCACTTGTCATGCCCGGGCTTAACGCGGGCCTTGTCGCTCTGCGGATCGTTCAGCTCCGACAGTTTCACGTCCTCGGCGGCCTTGATCTCTTCCGGGGTGCGTTGCCGGACGAAGATCGGCTTACCCTGCCACATTACTGTGATGCCCTGGCCGAGCTGGATCGGCGTCAGATCGACGTCGACCGATGACAGCGCGAGCACGTCCTTGGACGGGTTCATCGAATCGATCAGCACAAAGGCGATGGAGCCGCCGAAGATCGCCGCTCCCGCGCCGGCGACCAGTTGCAGCATGTCGCGCTTCGTCACATCGGCGGGATGGCCGTGCGCGGCAGTCGTGGCGGGCGAGTTAGCCATCTTCCCCTCGTATTCCCCCGTCCGGCATCCGGACGACTGATTAGCGTTCATGGCCGGGCGCCATGCGCGCTCGGCCGCGGTTCGACCTTTCAGACGAACCGTTCATATGCCATTCCAGCTTTCCGCCAGTCCCGGCTCAAATGCTCTAGCCCGGCTTCCCCCATGGAACAAGCCCCGATGCCCCCTGATAGCAGCGCACCCGTGGCGCCCCTGACACATGAATCCCTCAAACCCGCCGCCCAGGCATGGTTCGAATCGCTGCGCGACCGCCTTCGCGCGGTGTTCGAGGCTATTGAGGACGCGGGGCCCGGCGAACCCGGCAGGTTCGAGGAATCCAAGTGGACCCGGCCCACGCAGGACGGATCGGACGGCGGTGGCGGGGTCATGAGTGTCATGCGCGGCCAAGTGTTCGAGAAAGTGGGGGTCAATGTCTCCACCGTCTGGGGGGAGTTCAGCCCGGAATTCCGCGCCCAGATCCCCGGCGCGGCCGAGGACCCGCGATTCTGGGCGTCCGGCATCAGCCTGGTGGCGCATATGCGCAGCCCGCGCGTGCCGGCGGCGCATTTCAACACACGGATGCTGGTGACCACCAAGGGCTGGTTCGGCGGGGGCGGCGATCTGACGCCGATGCGGCTGGACGCGCCGGAGGCGATCGCGGACGCGGCGGATTTCCATGCTGCCTACCGCGACGCCTGCGACCGCCATGATCCGGCGTACTATCCGGAGTTCAAGGCCTGGTGCGACCGGTACTTCTTCCTGCCGCATCGGAATGAGCCGCGCGGCGCCGGTGGAATTTTCTTCGACCAGTTCAACCGGGGCGGCCTGGACCGAGATTTCGCCTTCGTGCGCGACGTGGGGGAGGCATTTCTGGAGGTCTATCCGCGCATCATCCGCCGCCGGATGGGCGAACCCTGGACGGCGGCCGAGCGGGAGCATCAGCTGGTCAGGCGCGGCCGCTACGTGGAGTTCAATCTGATCCATGACCGGGGCACGCTGTTCGGGTTGAAGACCGGGGGGAACGTGGAGGCGATTCTCATGAGCCTGCCGCCAGAGGTGAAGTGGCCGTAGGATGTGTGCCGAGGCCTAGGCGGCAGGCGGCGATTCGGGCATTTCGATGCCGTTGAACGCAGTAGCGTCCGACAGCCCGGAAGGAGAGCATCGTGACTATTTCCGTGAAGGCCGCCGTGGCCGCCGCCCTGTTGTTTTCGCCAGCGTTGGCTCCCGTGTTGGCGCCAGCGCCGGCATTCGCGACGTTAACCGTCAACCCAACCCTGACGGTCCACAACCGGTGCGGTGTCGAAATTATCATCGCGATTCACTACAAAGGCCGGAATGGGTGGGAGACGACGCCCTTCGTGAACGTTCGCGCCAGCGAGCGTAAGGAAGACGTGGTCTCGTCCGACAATTCAATCTTCTATTATTACGCGCAGGACCTGGCGGACAAGCCCAAGGTTCGTTGGGCGGGCGACCAGAACCATAAGGTCAATGGAAAAGATTATCCGATGAAGAAAGCGGCCCTGACACTGGATCGTCAAAGCAATAGCTACCGCCTTGAACTCTCCTGCCCGCCGCGCTAGCGGGCGGCGGCGGACCACTGTCGGCCATGGTTCGCCTTCGCCGCGAATCCGGCCTCTACCGCGTGGCCATGATGAACAGCCGCCGGAACGGCAGCAGCGTCGTGCCATCCGGCCGCTTGGGGTAATGCGGCTTCAGCGCCTCGGTGTACGCCGCGCGGTATCCGGCACGAAGATCGGGGGGCAGCTTGTCCAGGAACGGCCGCAGGCTGCTTCCGGCCGCCCACTCGGTCACCGCGTCCTCGCCGGTCAGCACATGCAGATAGGTCGTCTCCCACAGATCGAGCGCCGTCACCAAGGGACGCAGAAGATCGTAGTACCCCGCCGTGGGCAGCAGCCCACGGGCGAAACCCGCATCAGCCAGCAATGGCGCCCAGGGACCTTGGGCCGCGACCTCGTTCTGCAACGCCCGCAACGGTGCGTCGTGCATCGCCGGCATCTGCACCGCGAGCACGCCGCCCGGCGGCAGCAGGGACACCAGGCGGGGAAACACCACCTCGTGGTTCGTGACCCAGTGCAGCGCCGCGTTGGAGAAAATCAGATCGGGCGGGGTTGCCGGCGCCCAGGTGGAAAAATCGCCTTGCACGAAGGAGCAGTCCGGCGCCGCGATCCGGGCCTTTTCCAGCATGGCCTCCGAGCCGTCCACGCCGATCACGTCCGCCGAGGGGAAGCGCTGCTTCAGGATGGCGGTGCCATTGCCCGCGCCGCAACCCAGCTCCACCACGTGGCGCGCGATGGCCAGCGGCACCTGGGCCATCAGGTCCAGCGCCGGACGCAACCGCTCGTTCGAGAAGCGTAGATACTGGGTGGGGTCCCAACTCGCCCCGATGGAAGCCGCCGCGATCGCCATGGTGATTGTCTTTGTCCTGTTGCGCCGCCGCCATGCTACGGTCCGCCCCATGCCGCGCGCAATTGGGCGAACGGCGGCACGGGATCAGACAGGGGACCAGGCCGTGCTCCGGGATGATGCGCTGCTGCTGATCGGGCACGGGTCCGCGAGCCGCCCCGGCGCGGGACGCATCGCCCATCGCCACGCGGAGGCGCTGCGGGCGCGAGGAATATTCGCGGAGGTCGCGGTGGGCTTCCTCAACGGCGCGCCGTCCGCCGGCGATGCCCTGGCCGGCCTGACGGCCCGGGTTGTCCACATCGTGCCATTGTTCATGGAGGCGGGATATTTCACCACGGTGGCGGTGCCACGCGCGCTGGGTCTGGAGGCCGTGCCCCCCGCCCCGCATCCAGCGGATCTCATTTTGGCTCCCGGCCATCCTTCATCGTCAACCTCCGGCCACGCATCATCGCTATTCCTCGGCCACGCATCGTCGTCATCCTCTGGGCACGCATCATCGTCATCCTCCGGGCATGCACCATCGTCATCCTCCGGCTTGACCGGAGGATCCGTGGCAGCACAATCCTTTGAAAAGGCGCTTGTACCGCGGATAGACCGTGCCGCGGGGGATCCTCGTGTCACGCACGAGGATGACGACGTGGGCGGGGCGCCCGTCAACATGGATGGGCCGCCCGTCGACATGGATGGGCCGCCCGTCGACATGGGCGGGCCGCCCGTCGACATGGGCGGGCCGCTCGTCAAAACGAGAACCGCTGCCCCGCGGCGGCTCTTGCATCGTCCCATCGGCACCCATCCCGGTATCGCCGGGCTTATCGCGGCGATGGCGCGCGCCCATCCCGCGGCGGCCGTCCCCGCCAACCTCTCGCTCGTGCTCGCGGGACATGGCTCCGCCCGCGCGCCAGGCCGTCAGACGGCGGCGCACCGCCACGCCACGGCGCATGGCGGCTTCAGAGACGCCCGCGCCGCGTTCCTGGAGGAACCGCCGTTCATCGCGGACACGCTGGCAGCATGGCGCGACCGGCCGGTCGCGGTGGCGGGCTTCTTCGCCGGTGCCGGCATGCACCCGGCCGAGGATCTTCCGCGGCTGATCGCGGCGGAGATCGCGGCGCGCGGGCCGGACGGCGCCCCGGTCATCGATCTGGGCTCGGTTGGAGAGGCACCCGGGATCGCGGACATCATTCTGGATATCGTCCGGTCCGGACGGGCATGATCGCGCGGGGCGGCGGGTCCGTCAGATGACCGCGCCGGGATTCCAGCGTATCGTCAGGTCCAACAACCGGAGGAAAGCGCCATGTTCGCGTATGTTGGCGGCTATACCACGCCCGACCGCGATGGCCGGGGCGATGGCATCAACGTTTATCGTATCGATCCCGCGAATGGTACCTGGACGCATATTCAAAATGTTGGCGGGCTGGAAAATCCGTCGCTGTTCACACTTAACCGCGCCGGAACGCGGCTTTGGTCCGTCCATGGCGGCCGGACCCTGATCAGTGCGTTCGCGATCGATCGCGCCAGCGGTCACATGGCACTCATCAATCAGTGCGATTGCGGCGGCGAAAATCCGGTCGATTCGGCGCTGGACGCCAGCGAGCGCCATCTGGTCATCGGAAACTACGGTTCCGGAACGGTGGCGGTGATGCCCATCGGCGATGACGGCGCGATCCTGCCGGTCACCCAATCCGTCACGCTGGAAGGAACACCCGGTCCCGACCCGCATCACCAGGCATCCTCGCATCCCCACGCCGTGATCTTCGATCCGTCCCATCGCTTCGTCATCGTGCCCGACAAGGGGTTCGACCGCACGTTCATATTCCGCTTCGAAAATGGACGCCTGACGCCAACCGCCCAGGGCTCGATCGCCTCGGCCCGAGGTGCCGCGCCACGGCACACGATTTTTCATCCTTCGTTGCCAATTCTATATGTGAACAACGAACTGGACTCGACGGTGACCGTGTTTGGATGGAATCGCGAAACGGGACATGCATCGGAAATCCAGGTGGCGACAACAATCCCCGGCGGTCATGCCGGGCGCAACACCACCGCGGAAATCGCGGTGTCTCCGGACGGACGCTGCCTGTATGTTTCAAATCGCGGTCAGGACAGCGTGGTACTGTTCGCGATCGATCCGGCGGACGGACGGTTGACATTCCAGGGCTTCACACCAACGGGCGGACGGCGGCCTCGATTCTTCACGCTCACGCCAAATGCCGATCGGCTGTACGTGGCGAACCAGGACAGCGGCGATATCACCGCGTTCGATCGCGATGCCGCCACCGGCCGGCTGACGGCACGCGGCGTGGTAGTGCACACCGGCAGTCCCTCGGCGATCAGTTTCGTGGCCGGATAGGGACGGCCCCTTGAAGCAACCCCGGTAATCCGCTGATACTCGTGCCAGGGACGGATGCAACGACCAGGGGGAAGCCAGCATGGCCAGGGCCGCGTCAAAGGGAAAAGCCGCCGGAAAGAAAGCCGCCGCCCGCAAGGCCCCGGCGCAAAAGGCCGCGCCCAAGAAGGCGGCGATGAAGAAGGCGGCGATGAAGAAAGCCGCCGCGCCGAAGACCGCGACCCGCAAGACGCCTCCCCCCAAGGCCGCGATGAAAGCAGCGCCCCGCGGCCGGCCAGCGGCGAAGAAGGCGGCGGCCGTGAAGGCCGCGCCGAAAAAAACCGCTGTGAAGAAGGCCGCCGTCCGGCGCGCCGCGGCCGTCGCACCCGCCAAACGCAAGGCCCCCAGCCCCCGCCGCGCGACGATCGCCCGGACACCCCGGCCCCGCAAAGCCGCCCCGCCGCGCCAACTCGTCACGGCGCCACGCGCACAGACTTTCAGCGTGAGCCATGCGGCGGGCGATGCCGACTTCGCCGCCGATGGTCTTCGCGCCTATGCGCTGTATCGCGACCTGGGAATCGCCGATGCGTCCGGCGGACTATGCCAGGCGCATGTGATCAGGTTGCTGTCGCCGTGCACCGATGAAGTGCGCCAGCGCCACATTCATGAAACCGAGCTGCAACTGATCTATGTCCTGAAGGGCTGGATCAAGAATGAGTTCGAGGGACATGGGGTGCAGATGATGTCCGCTGGCAGTTGCTGGCTGCAGCCGCCGGGGATCAAGCACACCGTGCTGGATTATTCCGCGGACTGCGAGATGCTGGAGATCATTGTGCCTGCCAACTTCAAGACCGTTGACGCGGCCTGACGCGGCCCAGCCCAGAGGAAACCAAGTCATGACCGGACCAGCCGGCATCCAGCGCCGCGCGTTGATCGCGGCCGCCGCCGCCGCCGCACAGGCCGTATTCCGGCGGGCGCACGCGGCGGACCCGATCAAAATCGGCATGCCCTGCGCGTTGACTGGTCCGGCGGGCGAGGTTGGCGCGCAGATGCGGCGTGGCGCGGAGTTCTGGGCGAAACAGGTGAACGCAAAAGGCGGTCTTCTGGGCCGTCCCGTTCAACTTTTCATCCAGGACACTGGCGGCGATCCAGCGAGCTGCGTGCGCAAGGCGCAGGAACTGGTGGAACGGGAAGGCTGCCGGTTGCTGTTTGGCATGACGCTGTCGTCCGAGGCACTGGCCGTCGTGCCGAAGCTCGCGGAGTGGAACGCGATCTTCATGTCGTCCGATAACGGCGACGGCCGGCTGACCGGCGAATCGTTCGTCCCGAATTTCTTCCGCGCCAACACGTCCGGACCGATGGGGACACGATCCGTCGCGCTCTGGTTGCGCCAGGCCGAGTTCAAGAACTTCTTCGCCATCGGCATGGACTATGCCTGGGGCCACAACAGCATCGGTGTGTTCAAGGATGAGGTAAAAAAGGCCGGCAAGAACTTCGCCGGCGATGTTTATTCTCCCATCGGGACGAAAGACTTTTCGACCTATATCACGAAGATCCGGCAGTCCGGCGCGGACGCCTGCTTTATCGTGATGCAAGGCGACGACAATAACGGGTTCCTGTCACAGGCGAAACAGTACCGGCTGGGCGAGCGGGTGCAACTGCTGACGGAAATCGTCGATCTGAACAGTATCGCCGCGGTTGGCGACGCGTCGCTCGGACTGATCGGCTCCACGCGATACTGCTTCACCATCGACAATCCGTCAAACCGTGAATTCGTCGCGATGTGGAAAAAAGAATACAACACGCTGCCCGATGTGTTCGAGGGTGAGCAGTGGCAGGCCTGCCTGGTGCTGCAGGCCGGCATCGAGAGAGCAGGTGCCATCGACGCCGATAAATTGCGTCCGGCGCTGGAAACGATCGAGATCGACTCGATCAAGGGCGTCGTGAAGATGCGCCCCTGCGATCATCAGGGGGAGCAGCGCGGGTTCATGGTGAAGGTCGTGAAGAAAGAAGGGTTCGCGACGCCGGTGCCGGAACTGATCGGAACGTTCCCGGCCGATCAGGTCACCCCCGCCTGCCGGAAGATGACCTATGACAGTTGAGACAATGCCAAGTCCGGTCGCATGGCGCCGTCCGCGCGGATGGTCCCGTCAGGCCGCGCACGCATGACAACTCTGGCCGCCGGAGGCATCGGATTGCCCCCGACCGTCATGGTCCGGCTTGACCGGACCATCCGCCCGGACTCGGT
>Ga0302322_100005139_pt1 | contig 11469 bp, 13 predicted proteins | sample Fen_T0_2_FD_203757 | JGI IMG/M metagenome (GOLD analysis project Ga0302322, IMG submission 203757) | Peat permafrost microbial communities from Stordalen Mire near Abisko, Sweden - Fen_T0_2 | ecosystem: Environmental > Terrestrial > Soil > Wetlands > Permafrost | place: Sweden: Abisko... | reverse complement strand
CCGCGGTCGGCATTGGCGCGTTCATCGCGAGCCAGAGGCGCCAAGGGGGCGCAGGCGTGCCGCGCAACGCGGACGCCCCTTCGACTGCGCCTTCCGCACCGGCGGCAACCATCACGGGCGGAGCGGCAACTCCCACCGGCGGCGCCGGCGCCGCCGCCGGGTCCGGCGTCGAAAACTCGAGCGCACCGGGTCGCGCGACCGCGGGGGCCGGAAGTGCGCAGCCGTCACATGCTGGCCAGCAGCCTGACGGGCCCGATGGGGCCGCCGCGAAGCCACCCGTGCGACGGTCTGGTGACGCTGCCAAACCCAGCGGCATTCGAGAAGTCCACCTCTGAGCTGCAGCTTGCTGCGCGGGGCCGCCGGGGTTCGCTCGGTGCGGATCGCGGGCGTCGCCAACCGCCGGCCCGTGGTCGAGCGCGCGCCGGCTCCTGCGTCTCGAGCACAACGACTACTCACTCGCCCGGCTCGCCTCGCTCGCCTTGCTCGCGGTGCCACAAGGCTGCGATGGCATTTGCCGGAATCTGCCGCCGCTCGAGCTGAGCGAGCTGCGGGCCGAGCGAGCCGCGGGCAGTTGCCCGTTGCTGGTGTGATCCCGCGCTGGTCTGCCCACCTCAATCTGCTCAGCAGCCCGCAGCGGGCCAGTGGCGCTCTCGGACGTGTCGATTCTCCGCGCCACAGATTCCGCGAGCTTAGTCGGCGTAAACGGCGATGAATTTACGACTTTTAAACAAGTTTTCGATTTTTTCGTAAATCGCTTCCATTCTAGCCTCGATTTGTGGTCTGTGTTCTCGTGGGTCACCTGCGATTCCATCGAGTGTATGGGACCGCGAGTGAGCTCCGGATCAACGACTCAACGACTCAGCGCCGCAGGCCATTGCGGGAGGCACGATTATGAGCACGCTGGACGAGCTGTTCGAGACCGCACGACAACACGAATCCGCACTCAACCTTGCACTGCGAGTGCACGACGACGCCACGGCCGCCATCGAATGCGTTCACCTGCGACAAGCGCTCGGTCGCATGTCTAGGATGATCGACCGGAAGGCAGGTGACAACGAGCCACTGCGTAGGTCGCTGACGGATGTCTTCGTCTCGGCCACGCAGCGCATGCGCTGCCTGCTCGAGAGCGCACCAGTGACCATCGCCGCTCCCGAGCTGGGGCGATTTCAGCGGTGGACGCGCGCGCGAACCACAACGCTCATCGCCCGCAACGGGCCGCATATCTTCGAGCTCGATGCAGCGGGGCATGAGCTTCAAGAGGTGGTCTTCTTCAGCCTGCACGTTGCGAGCTCGAGGTTCATCACAAATCTGCGGCGAGCAACGTTCTGGGACACCTTTATCGAGGGGACCGACTTTAACTATAGTCGCCTGGACAACTCCGATTGGAAAGACACGTGCGTGACTCGGTCGTTCTTTCGCGACAGCAGCTTCCAGGACGCCGTGTTCCAGGGGTGCGCGTTCTTTGCATGCGATTTCACCAACGTCGACTTCAGTACGACGCATGACAGGCCCATGGCCGCTGGGGGCAGCAGGGTCACCCAGTTCGTCCGCTGCAACATGACCGGCACGACCTGGAACAATCGAAATCTCTCGAATGTGGACTTCTTCGGCTGCACGGGGATCCAGCCCGCACGGCCACAGCGCCCCGAACCCCACCTGTACTCGTAAGCCAGACCTGGACCGTTATGGGCGCACAGGAAGAGGGTGTGAAGGCGATGGATCCTGCCTCGACTTCAGCACAAGACATCTCGGAGCTCCCTGCATCCGAGCGCCCGGTCCCGGACGACCTGGAGCTCGGCGCCGCGCACGAACGCGACGTTGCCCGGCGGGCGTCGTTGGCCGAGCTACGGCGTCAGGGCGCGGCAACGACGGCGGCGGCGCCGCCGCTCGAGCAGGACCCAAGCAGCAGCAGCTCCGGCACCATCGCCTACGACCCTGTCGCCCACACCGCGGCGGGCACGCCCACGGTCGAGGCCGCGTCCGCGGCCGTCCAACACGAACCGACCTTCGGGGCTGCGGAGGAGGAGCGCGACAAGGCGAGTCGCGCGAGCCTTCGGGCGCTCGAGTCCACGATGTCGCTTGGCGCGAAGCAACTTCAATCCGCAGCCGACCAACTCGCGCGGCTCCTCGTTTCGCGCCGGTCGAGCTTGCCGGCCTCGACCAACGTCAAGCTGCTGAACTGGTGCATCGATATCGCGTGCGGCCACATCCGCATGGTTAACAGCGCAGTGCCCAGGAAGGAAGATCGGGGGAGGACGACGGGCTACTTGCAGCTGGCACCGAAGCTCGCCGCGCTCACGCAAGCCTACCATTACTTTGCCACGGCCCTCAAGCGGGCGAAGCAGTATGCGAGACGACATCATCTCCCCATCCGCGGCTTTTCGGACGCAGAGGCCGAGCTATCGCTCGTCTTTGAGAAGCTTGAGATTGAGCGCTGGCAACTACTTTACCACGCGTTCGACCCACGCAACGAGCTACAGCTGACACATCGAGCCATTCGAGACAACCTGAACGCCGCCTATGAGGTCGCGCGCGCACTTCGCCGCGAGCTCGCACAAGACGAGGCGCAGGTCGCTGGAGCAGATCTACGCCTGGTCTTGCGCCACATGGAGCAAGTCGTTCTCTTCGATGACCAACTGAAGCAGCTGAGCGATACGGGCAGCCGGGTGCGCGCGATGCACAAGACGCTCGCCCTGCGCGTGTCCGCAGAGCTGCAGAACTTCGAGGCGGAGTTATCGAAGCGTCCAGAACTCCGCAGCATCGTGGCCAACTCGGAGTTCGAAGCGAATCTCAGCGTCATCGCGCGGATGGCAGGAGACCTCTGAAGCGCGCCGGATGCCCCCGTCTCGTCGCAGCTTCGCAGCTCCGCTGTGACAAACCCCGCTGAATACGATACCGCGCAGAACGTAAGAAGGACAAGTAACGGCAGACTCGAGCCAACCATGAAAGCTGTAACCACAGACAGGTTCTCGAACAAGCGAGAGCATTCCTCCACGAAGCCACTCAGGAAACCGCTGGTCACGGCAGCGAGTCCGCAGGCGCTGTCGACCGGGCCGGTCACGAGTCTCCGCGTCCTGGGCCAGGGATTCGATGTGGATTTAGACCCGTCGCAGCGTGCTCAGAGGGTGGGTCGCTACGGGCCGCCGACCGCGGATGTTCGACTTCCGCTTCCGTCCATCTCGCGCGAGCACGCGCTTCTCACACGGGTAGGCAAGGCTCTCGAGGTGACAGACCTCAAATCGCGAAACGGCATCGGCTATGCCCACGCGCTCCACACGGGCGCGTACATCCGGTGCGAAAAGTTCATCGTGAACGTTGGAGATCGCTTTGCCTTTGGCGACATCGGTCTTCTTGCGCTCGACGCCCGCACCCGGCGCCTCGCAACGCAGCTCACCGCCTGCTTCGGGTCGAACGCATGCGATGCTGTCGACCGAGCACTCACGGCGGTCATTCGCGGAGACATGCTATTCATCCATGGCTCAGCCGATGCACCGTTTCTCGAGCTTGCCCAGACCCTCCATCGCTACTCGACGCGGCAACGCTATCCACTGATGAAATGCGATGGCGCGTCGACCTCGAACGAGGAGATCGACCAGGTCTGCCTCCGTGCTGCAGGGGGCACCATGGTGCTGGACATGACGCGGCCATTCACAGTCCCGGCTCGACTCGCACAACACCTGCTGTCAAGTCACTTCAATCTGTGGCCGATTGTCATCACCACCGCGGATACACCTCGCAAAGTGCTGCAGTGCTTTGGGTCCGCGATTCTGGACTCCAAGCGTCCGCACCTTGAACTCTGCTTCCTGGGGTTCCCGCGTAGAAGGTTCAGCGTCGAACACGCGGTCGCACGGCTACGTGCCCTCCAGTCACGCAGAACGCCATGAAGCACGTCGGCATTCATCCAGTTCGCCTCTTCAATGCACCAGAACGCAGACCTCGCAACGCGGACATCAATGATTTCCTGGCTTAGACGCAGTAGAAACCGAGTCACACAGGGCGATCCTGCCAATCCGGCAGATCGGCCATACCCCCCGCACGGCCCCGTGACCGCGCTCCGTGTGATCGGGCAAGGGTTCGACGTCAAGTTGGACCCGGAGCGCACCGAGCAAGTCATCGGGCGCGCACGGCCTCCCCAGGTCGACATCCACCTGCCCGAGCCATCCGTCTCGCGACGGCACGCGCTGATCAGGAGAATTCCTGATGGGCTGGAGATCATCGACTGCGACTCACGAAATGGGGTCGGCGTGCCGAAGATCGGACTCACACGAACCTACCCTCGTAGTGACCACGTGGTGGCAACAGTCGGAAGCCGCTTCGTGCTCGGCAGCGTCCAGTTGCTTGCCCTGGACGACCTTACCCACCGGCTTGTGCCGTGCCTGGCAACCCATCTGGGCCGCGATGCCGAAGACGACATCGATCGCGCCCTGGAGGCCGTGACCTGTAGTCGGATGCTCGTGCTGCGTAGCGCTCGTACAGACCAGTACCGCGACCTCGGCAGGACGCTCCACGCGCATTCGATTCGCCGAAGTCACCCTTTCACGCGCATTGCGAAGCCGGCCTCGGACAAGGCCTGTGATGAGGTCTGCGCGCGCGCTGCATGGGGGACGCTCTTCGTCGATATGAGCCGACCGTTTCTGCTGCCGCTCGAGCTGGCTCGCAACCTGCTCTCGCAGCGCTTCCACCTGTGGACCGTCATCGTGACCCCGGAGTCCGCCGAACAGGTTCTGTCTCGCTTCGGCGCGGCCCTGGTTGAGCCGAAGCCACGCGACTTCGGTATCAGCATGGTTGGGTTCTCAGGCCCCTACTGGCGCGGACAGAACGGCGTGCTGCGTTGGTGACATGTAGGCCGATTTGGTGTATGGGTGTGTGAGTTGACATCTTGTCAGTAGAGGGTCATGTGATTCGAGTTGAAGATCCATCGATCTACGGCGTGCCGCTCGCTGTGCGCACTGTTGCGGTGACGAATGCGAGCATCGTTGTGCTTGGTGAGACCGGCGTTGGGAAGGAGATGCTCTCCAGCACCGTTCACAAGCTCTCAGGCAGAATGGGTCTGTTCTTGCCGATCAACTGCGCGGCGCTGACCGAGTCGCTCTTCGAAAGCGAACTGTTCGGCCACGAACAGGGGGCGTTCACGGGAGCGACGAGGCCGAAGGTCGGCCTCCTCGAAGCTGCGCACAAGGGAACCGTGCTGCTCGATGAGATCGGCGAGCTTCCCCTCGCGCTGCAAGCGAAGCTCTTGCGCGTGATTGAGACGCGGCAGGTCACGCGGGTCGGTGCGGTCCATGCCATCACGATAGATGTGCGGTTCGTCGCGGCGACACACCGCGACCTCGCCTCCGAAGTGGTCGCTGGGCGATTTCGTGCCGACCTGTACTATCGCCTCGATGGCGTCTCGCTGGAGATCCCACCGCTGCGTGAGCGCCGGGGGCAAATCGCGGCGCTCGCCGCGGAGTTCATCGCCGCCGCGCAGGCCGACCGAGAGCCGAAGTCGTCGCCCACGGCGGAATTCCTTGAGCTCCTCGAAGCCCACGACTGGCCAGGCAACGTGCGAGAGCTGAAGGCGACCGTCGAACGAGCGGTCATGTTGGCCGACGGCCATGACCTCAACGCATCGCATCTCATTCTGTCCAAGCGCGTCGTGCCCCGGCGTTGGTCGGCCTTCCCACAAGAGCAATCGAGCTCGAGCTCGAGCACTCCGGTCGAACTCGATCCGGAGCGTGCGAAGATTGTTGACGCGCTGACCGCTTGCGCGGGCAACCAGACCCGAGCGGCTGCGAAGCTGGGCATCTCACGGCGGACCCTGGCGAACAAGCTCATAAAGTATAGCATCCCGCGTCCCAATGAAAGCCATTGAGCGATGGTTCTCCGACAGCCATGCAGCAAGCACGGGGCGTCAGTGCGAACGCTGCCTGCTGCACAAATTGTGATGACAGATTGCGCATGCGCGTCATCACGCACGAGGCGGACGATAATGGTTTAGTGGATCTAGCACTGGCATATCAGTTGCTCCGTGGCGAGTGGCTGCTGACAGCCGGCAGTCTCATCAGCAAGAAAGCTGATGGCAACGCTTGAGTAGGAGATATCATGTTACGCACCGGTACTGTTGCATCGTTGTTTATTTCGGCTGCGCTTGCGCTCGGCGCGTGCGCGATCGATTCGTCGTCTGGAGCTGGCGGGAAGGATGAGAGCGCGCAGATCACCTCCAGGTCGGGTCTGGAGACGTATCTGCGGACGACGTCGCCGTCGCCCATCGACGCGCTGTCCGGGGTGGCGAAGCAGCGTTTCCTCGATGGCCTGGTCTTCACCACGGACGGTCTCGAGCATCTCGACTACGCGGAGCTGGAGGGCCTCACGCCGAGCGGGATCTCCGACGTCCTGCGTCTGTTTGGGATGGAGACGTACACGCAAACCGTGCTCGATGCTGCCGCCGAGCAGGCCAAGCATCCGGTGGGAGACGCCAAGCCGCCGACCCTCATTCCGTAGTCCGTCGACGCCCTCGCGGATTCAGTCGTGAGTCGCGACGGTCTGCGAGCCGTCGATGCGCAGGTGGGTACGCCGGGTACGCCAGCGATCGAGGCGAGGCTGCCATCAGGCGTCGGAGCGCCTGACCGAGATCACACGATCACGATCGGCGCGCTGAAGGTGATCGCGGCGGACCCGGCGGTCATCCGCCTCTACGCCCTGGCCCAGCAACTTGCGGTGGCGCGCATCCCGGTGTTGATCAGCGGTGAGACCGGCAGCGGGAAGGAACTGGTCGCCAGCGCGCTCCACGCATTCTCGCCCCGCGCGAGCCGGCCGATGGTTTCGGTCAATTGCGCGGCGCTCCATGAGACCTTGCTGGACAGCGAGCTGTTCGGGCACGAACGTGGTTCGTTCACCGGCGCCGCGACGATGCGACGCGGGTTGATCGAGTCGGCGTCCGGATCGACGCTGTTCCTCGACGAGGTGGGTGAGCTGAGCCTGGGGGCGCAGGCCAAGCTGTTGCGCGTCCTCGAGACGTACCGGGTTGCGCGGATCGGCGACCACCGCGAGCACGAGGTCGATGTCCGGATCATCGCCGCGACGAATCGCGAGCTCGTGGCGGAGGTCGAGGCGGGTCGGTTTCGCCAGGACTTGTACTTTCGCGTCGCAGGGGCGCGGTTGGATGTGCCGCCGCTGCGGTCGCGGCCCGAGGAGCTGCCGCTGCTCGCCGATGCGTTCTTGGAGGCGGCCTGTGAGGCCGCGGGACGGAGGCGCATCGCGATCTCGGAGCACGCGGTCGATGCGTTACGCGCGCACGCGTGGCCGGGCAACGTGCGCGAGCTAAAGAACCTCATGCAGTACGTCGCCGCGACCTTGCCGGGCGACACGCTGGTCGCGGCCGATATCGAGCCGCGGCTCAGCGCATCGTTGACCGCGTCGACCGTCGCGACGGCGACCACGACGCCGCACGGTCGCACGTTTCGGCCGCTGGCCGACGAGGTGCGTGCCCTCGAGATGACCCGAATTCGCGAGGCGCTGGACGAGACCGGCGGCAACCAGACCAAGGCGGCCGGGTTGCTGGGCATGCCGCTGCGGACCTTCTTCGAGAAGGTCAAGCAATACGGGTTGCGGCCGCTGAGATGAGGAGATACTCTATGCTCCGCGGGTGGCAGCGGACCCTCCGAGACTCAGCCGTACTTGACCTCGCCGAACGTCGCTAACTGGATCAAAATATCGCCGGTTGTCGAGTCAACGCTGCCCTCGAGGACCTCGGCGAACTTTCGCGGGTAGCGCTCGGCCATGAGGCGAAGAGCGGCCTGCCACTTGCCCCGGAGTGAGAAGGACCTCCCGCTGTCGCGCTCGACCAGGTCGCACACGAGGTGGAGGTCCGTCACGGGTTCGATAGAGAGGCCGCCCCGCCCAGGGACCCAGTACTGAGTGACCCTCGCCCAGTACGTAATACCTCCTTCTACGCCGCAGAGAATGGCGTCGAGGATATTTGATAGGGAAACAGTTAGCTCAATCGACATTGTGATGCTCATGACTTCCTCAGTTAGGCAGGCAGGCGATGTGATAGGCGATGCGTGCATCGATCCAGGAAATCTCTTGTTCCATGGTCTGAACAGCGGGCTCGTCTACGATGGACCCTGTCGCGCGAAGCAGCGCAGCTTTCGCGACAAACACGGCCCGGCTCGCGGTCAGCATGGCGATGTGGTCCGTGGTCTCGAAGGGAGAGCAGCGATTGACCGTGTCCCAGAATGCGAGCAAGGCCTCGTGATAGGTGACCTCGAGCGGCGTTCGCGGCTGCGAGTGCGGCAATACGCGTGACAATTTGCTCATATGACCTCGTCTTCCCCGGATGGCTGGTCCGGCACGACGGCATGCATGCGTTATTCTGCCGGGCTATCAAGTGAATATTTGAATATAAGCGCAGAGGACAAGACGGATGTGCGGACGTGTTGGCTGCTATGCAGCGTCAGTCGCTCCTGCACGCACTCCGCTTGACGCGCGTCGGGCGTGGGGCGTTCAGTAGTTTATCAAGGGCGCTCCGCTGGGCCTCCCACACTCGTTCTCGGGTCACTTGGCGCAGCGTCCGCTCGGTGACGATGGGCTCCAGGCCATCGACGGACTCCAAGAACAGCACCTGCTCTTGGAGGTCCGGTGCCAGACGGAGCAGACGGAGCAGCTGCGAGACGCGCGCACGGGTGAGGTCGAGCCGGCGGGCGACCTCGGCCTGGTCGCAGACCCGACCCTCGGCGATCTGCGCCTGGATCTGATTCGCGAGCGCCAACATGACCGCGACCCGCGCCGGGCGGCGAACCGGCTCCGGGGCGACGGGCTGCTCCGCGACGAACCCGCGACCGTGGCCGACCTGGACCCGGAACAGCGGCGTGGTGATGATCGTGGCCGTCATAGCCGTCGTGCCGCGCGGATCGGGCGCTGCGCCGCGAGGGGCACGCGCTCGGGGTATGTCGATGTGTCGGCCGGGTGTGCGCCCAGGTCGGCGAGGACGACGCGCACCGCGTTGCCCGGTTCATCGACCTCGACCCGGTCGATGACGGCGCGGACCAGCCGGCCGCGGTTCTCCGCCGTCAAGCGGTCCCAGACCCGGTCGAAGTCCGCGAGGCATTGAGCGACCCAGCTCGCATCGACCTCGACCGCATCGAGCTCGGCGAGCTGGCGCGTACTGGCGACGAGTTCGGCCTCGCTATGGGCGCTCTGCTCCTCGAGCTCCTGCAGGCGGGCCTGGACCTGTTGCCGCGCGCCCCCTTCTACCGTGGCGAGCACGTCGACGAGCCGTCGGAGCTCCTGCGAGAGGGAGGCGATGCGGCTCGGCAGGCGCTCTCGCTCGATCACGCACGCCTCGCGCCGGGCTTGGACCCGGCGACGTACCTCGGCGGCAACGTCGCTGGCGAGCGCGCCATCGGCGGTCGCCGCGCGGACGCGCTGGATCACCAGCTGCTCGATGGCCTCTGCGGGCAGCGGTTGCGATCCGCACGCTTGGGCGCCCTGCTTATCGCGCGTGCCGCAGCGGTAGTATCGGTACGTGACTCCGTGCGAGATGGTCGAGGCCGCGGTGAACGCGGCGCCGCAGCCGGCGCAGCGGAGGACGCCGCGCAGGAGGTACGCGGGATTCCGGACGCCGACGCTTCGATTCGGCGTCCCCTCGCGGAGGGCGGCCTGGACGCGCGCGAACACGACACGCTCCACAATCGCGGCGTGCTCGCCCTCGTGCAGCTGGTCGTCGGAGCGGATGTAGCCCGCGTAGATGGGGTGCTTGAGCACCCGAGCGACGTCGTTCGTCGTCCACCGCTTCGGCTCGCGCACTTTGCCATTGAGCGAGCGGTGGCGCTTGGTCCGGCGGTCGAACGAGTTCAAGGCGCGCGCGACCTCGAGGGTCGAGCGACGTTCCAGATAGAGCGCGAAGATCTCCTGGACCACGACAGCCTCGAGCTCGTTCACGACCAGGCGTCCGCCCTCGACGTGGTACCCGAGCGGCACCGTGCCACCCGTCCATTGGCCCTTGCGCCGGGACGCGGCGATCTTGTCGCGTGTTCGCTCGCTGATCATCTCCCGCTCGAACTGGGCAAACGACATGAGCATGTTCAGCGTCAAGCGCCCCATCGAATCGGCGGTCGAGAAGTTCTGGGTCACCGACACGAACGCCACGTTCGCCGCGTTGAAGCGCGCCACCACGGCCGCGAAGTCCATCAACGAGCGGCTGAGACGGTCCACCTTGTACACGACCACCACGTCGATCTGTCCGGCCTCGACGTCAGCGAGCAAGCGGCGGAACGCGGGTCGATCGATGGTCGCGCCGCTGAAGCCGCCATCGTCGTAGCGGTCCTCGAGCACGGACCAACCGGGCTGGCGCTGGATGTAGCTGATGCAGGATTCACGCTGCGCGTCGAGTGACGTGAAGGCTTGATCGAGTCCGGCGGTGGTGGACTTCCGGGTGTAGACGGCGCAGCGCTTCGTCTCGAGGTGCGCGGCGGCGACCGGCGCCGGCTTCCTGCGCGTCATTGCGACACCTCGGGTGTGACGTCGGAGTTCGCCTCGGGCTCGTCGGTCTTGTCACGGCCGAGGAAGAACACGTAGCCGTTCCAGCTCCGGCCGGTGATCTGCCGGGCGATCCCCGACAGGCTGCGATGCAGGACGCCTTCGTATTCGAAGCCGCCGTCGCGCACGGTGACCCGATGCACGATCCCCTCGTAGATGCGAGTGATTGTCGTGCCGACCGGCGGCACGCGCGGATCAGGAGCGCGGGGCGATGCCGATGCGGGCGACGGATCCCGCTTAGGAATAGGCTCTTGCCAGCGCGCCGGAGCCTCAGGCGCGAGTTGCGCGATGCGCTCCAGGGCTCGGAGCGACAGGCTACCGGTCTCGCGTTCTTGCAGGCGCCATGCGAGACGGTTGATGAGATATTGCTTGTTCCGACTGCGCGTCGGCGCTCCGAACACCTCTCGATGTTTCTCCGCGAGCTCGCCCACCGTCATGACGTCGAGCGCCGCGAGCTGGTCCTGGAGGGTCGCCAGCTCGGCCCGGTCTGCACGCTCGGTGCGCTTGGCAGATCGATGTGTCTTTCTCATGATCGTTCACTCCTTGATCGTCGATTGAAGCGTCTTGAGACCACATGAATGCGTGGTTCGTTTAACAAGGCAAGCCGCGCGCGGCCAAACCGCGGCCTGGTAGATCACCCGGCAGGGCGTCAGGCGCAGATACAAGCGTTCAAAGGCTCCACCGCTTGAACCAATTCCCGAGCGCAGCGCGCGAGACGCCAAGCTGTGAAGCGGCACGACTGACATTCCCCGCGTGACTGCGCGCGACCAATCGCAGGATGGCGCCTTCGAGCTCCGCGAACGAGGTCGCATGGGCCGCAACCCATTCGCGATCTTTCGCGGTGAAGTGCGTGAGCTCGAGCTCGGCGCCGAGCTCGAGGATCGAATCGACGGCGCACTCGGCGACAATCCGATGGACGTCGACCTCCGACCGCGCGTTGAGATCGGG
>Ga0302322_100005138_pt1 | contig 11472 bp, 11 predicted proteins | sample Fen_T0_2_FD_203757 | JGI IMG/M metagenome (GOLD analysis project Ga0302322, IMG submission 203757) | Peat permafrost microbial communities from Stordalen Mire near Abisko, Sweden - Fen_T0_2 | ecosystem: Environmental > Terrestrial > Soil > Wetlands > Permafrost | place: Sweden: Abisko... | reverse complement strand
CCCGCCCGCCTTCGCGACCCAGAACTGGGTGACGTGCTCGAACAGGGTGGCCAGCGTCTTCTCCAACAGGATGCGCCCCGCGTACAGGTCGATCAGGTCCTTGATCGGGCGGACGTCGCTCACCCGTGCCCGATGCACGGTCAGGCCGGCGGGGTGCTCTGGGGTCACGGCGGTCAAGCCTAGCCAGTCATCCGGGCCCGGCCGCGCCGGTCGGTACTGTCCGGCCACCCACGCCGACTAGGGTGGGGCGGTGTCCAGGGCGTCCACCGTATCGGACGGTCACCAACCCCTTCGGGTCAACGTGACCACGCTCGGTTGCGCCCGCAACGAGGTCGACTCGTCGGAGATCGCCGGCCGGCTCGGCGTTGCCGGATATCAGCTCGTCGGCGCACAGGCCGATGCCGATGTCATCGTCGTGAACACCTGCGCCTTCGTGGCCGGCGCCAAGAAGGACTCGATCGACACCCTGCTGGCGGCGGCCGACATCGGAGCCAAGGTGGTCGCGGTCGGGTGCATGGCCGAACGGTACGGTGCCGAACTGGCCGGGGCGTTGCCCGAGGCGGACGCGGTGCTGGGCTTCGACGCCTACCCCGACCTGGCCGCCACCCTGGCCGACGTGGTGAACGGTCATCGACCGCCCGCCCACACCCCGATCGACCGGCGGCTGCGGTTGCCGATCTCGCCGACCGCCAGGCCGGCGGCCACCGGGTCGGTGTCGCTACCGGGGCACACCGCGGCATCCGTACCGTTGGGTCCCACTCCGGCATCGGGCCCGGTTCTGCTCCGCCGGTTGTTGCAGGCGGGACCGGTGGCGCCGCTGAAGATCGCCTCCGGGTGTGATCGCCGATGTACCTTCTGCGCGATCCCGTCGTTCCGTGGGGCCTTCGTCTCCCGGCCGATCGACGACATCCTCGCCGAGGCTCGATGGCTGGCCGACCAAGAGGTCCGGGAGATCGTCCTGGTCAGCGAGAACTCGACCTCCTACGGCAAGGATCTGCCCGGCGACCGGCTGCTCGAGCAGCTGCTCGCGGCTTTGGCGTCGGTGCCCGGGATATCCCGGGTCCGGCTGTCCTATCTGCAGCCGGCCGAGACCCGACCCTGGTTGATCGAGGCCATCGCCGGCATTCCCGGCGTCGCCGAGTACTACGACATGTCCTTCCAGCACGCGTCCGCGCCGGTGCTCCGGCGGATGCGGCGCTTCGGTTCGCGGGCGAGTTTCCTCTCGCTGATCGATCAGATCCGCGCGGCGGCGCCCGCCGCGGGCATCCGGTCCAACGTCATCGTCGGCTTCCCGGGTGAGACCGCCGACGATCTGGCCGAACTGGAGGCCTTCCTGACCACCGCCCGGATGGATGCGGTGGGTGTGTTCGGCTACTCGGACGAGGACGGAACGGCCGCCGAGGCGCTGCCCGGCAAACTCGAAGAGGATCTGGTGGCCGAGCGGGTGGAACGGGTGACCTCGCTGGTCGAGGAGTTGACCGCGCAGCGGGCCGAGGACCGGATCGGCACCGACGTGCTGGTGCTGATCGACGCCCCTGAAACGTCCGATGAGGTCATCGGACGCGCGGATCATCAGGCCCCCGAGGTGGACGGCGCCACGACCGTCCTGGGTGGTGACGGTTTGCGGCCGGGTGAGCTGGTGCGCTGTCGCGTCGTCGGTACGGACGGCATCGATCTCATCGCGCAGGCGCTCGAGACCCCGGTGACCCGGTGACGGAGCGTCGAGGGGTATCGCTGGTGAATCTGCCCAACGCGCTGACGGTGTCGCGGCTGATCCTGGTTCCGGTGTTCCTGCTCGCGCTGTTCGCCGAGGGCGGGCACAACACGACATGGCGGTGGATCGCGAGCGGGATCTTCGCGGTTGCGGCGATCACCGACCGGTACGACGGCCACATCGCCCGCAAGCGTGGGCAGGTCACCGATTTCGGCAAGATCGCCGACCCGATCGCCGACAAGGCGCTGACCGGTTCCGCGTTGATCGGGCTCTCGATGCTCGGCGACCTGGCCTGGTGGGTCACCATCGTCATCCTCATCCGGGAGATCGGGGTGACCATGTTGCGGTTCGCGGTGATCCGCAACGGCGTGATATCGGCCAGTCCCGGCGGCAAGGCCAAGACGTTCGTGCAGATCATCGCCATAGCGCTGTACCTGATGCCGCTGCCGGACGGGATCGACGTGGTCCGGATAGCGGCGATGGGCCTTGCGGTGATCCTGACGGTCGGCACCGGCATCGACTACGTCGTCCGGGCGGCCGCGTTCTACCCGCGGGCCAAGCCCGGCCCGGGTTGACGAACCTGCCCGCAACAACTTCGTAACCCCACGGTGACCGGCACCGTGGAACATCGGATGCAGCACCTACGTTGGCATGGATGGTCGCTGCGGCAAGCCGGTGTTTCTCATCCGACGCGCGCGGCACGGTAGCGTGGAGTCTCGGGTGGCGACCGGGATGCAGGAAACCGGGTGGCACCGTCGCCCGGCGGTGAACGCTGGCCGGTTCGACGGATGGATCGCGACACGAGAGGAGGTGCGACGTGCTACTGCGTGACGCACTCGGCGAAACTTTGCGCGGCGCTCGAACCCAGCAGAACCGCACCTTACGCGACGTCTCCACGGCAGCCAACGTCTCACTCGGTTACCTCTCCGAGGTCGAACGCGGTCGCAAGGAGGCCTCCAGCGAACTACTCGCGTCGATCTGCGACGCGCTCGATCTGGAACTTTCTGACCTGTTGGACTCCGTGAGCAGGACCATGCGGACCGACGCGCCGGCCGACATGGACAAGAGCGGGGTCATCACGAACTCCACCAAGCCGGGCATCGGCGATTCGAACCGTCCCCGCACCGGTGGTCTGGATCTGGGCCGGACCCTGCGCATCGTCCTCCCGTACGGCTCGAGCAGGCCGGGCGCTCCCGTCGCCTGACCGCGCAGGGTTTTCGCCTCACCAGGGCTTTCGCGGGTCGACAAAGCCCGCCAAGATGAACCTGCGTGCGTGCTATCCCGCGACGTGAACGCCAGACGTCGGCACGCGATGACAAGGAGGTCATCTGATGAAGGCTCTCGTGTACCACGGACCTGCTCAGAAAGCGTGGCAGGAGGTCCCCGACGCGAAGATCATCGACGCGACCGATGTGATCGTGGCGGTTGACACCACGACAATCTGCGGCACCGACCTGCACATCCTCAAGGGGGACGTGCCCACCGTGACCGACGGGCGGGTCCTGGGGCACGAAGGCGTCGGGACGATCACCGAGGTCGGTCAGGCGGTGAGCAACCTGGCGGTGGGGGACCGTGTGATCATCTCCTGCATCACCTCGTGCGGCGTGTGTTCCTACTGCCGCCAGCAACTGCCCGCGCATTGTCTGGCCGCCGAGGGGGCCTCGGGCCTCGGCTGGATCCTGGGCCACCTGATCGACGGCACCCAGGCGGAGTACGTGCGGGTGCCCTACGCCGAGGGCTCCCTGCACAAGCTGCCCGAGGGTGTGAGCGATGAGGCCGCCGTCATGCTCTCCGACATCCTGCCCACCGGCTTCGAGATCGGGGTACGCAACGGCCGCGTCGAGCCCGGCGACGTCGTCGCCGTCGTCGGTGCCGGACCGGTGGGGTTGGCGGCGATGATGACCGCCGGACTCTACGGCGCGTCCCGCATCATCGCCATCGACCTGGACGACAACCGGGTCGAGCACGCGATGAGTTTCGGTGCCACCGACGCCGTCAACAGCGGCGGGGCGGGGTGGCGGGAGAAAGTGCTGGCCATGACCGACGGGGGCCTGGGCGTGGACGTCGCCATCGAGGCAGTAGGGGTACCGGCGACCTTCGAGATGGCCACCGAGCTCATCCGGCCCGGCGGGACCGTCGCCAACGTCGGCGTGCACGGCAAGGCGGTGGAGCTCAAACTCCAGGACCTGTGGATCAAGGACGTCGCGATCACCACCGGCCTGGTCAGCGCCACCACCACGCCGATGCTGCTGAAACTGGTCGCCCAGGGAAAGCTGTCGCCGGAGAAGTTCGAGAGCCACCGCTTCCCGTTCGACAGCATCATCGACGCCTACGACACCTTCGGCCGAGCCGCCGAGACGAAGGCTCTGAAGGTGGTCATCACGCGCTAGCACCGATCACGGCCGCACGTGGGCCAGTGCCTGCAGGGCGGCGATCGCCCGGTGCGCCTGGTCGACCGGCACGAACAGGTGGTCGTGGTGAAACCCGGCGATGACGTTGCAGGCGATACCGTCACGGGTCAGCGCCTGCGAGACCGCGGCGGTGAGGCCGACCGAGTCGAGCCCTGACGCGATCCGCAGGGTGATCCACACGCTGCGGAACGTTCCGGCCAGACCGGCGTCGGCCGCTTCGTGGCGGGGTAGCACCAGGGTGGTTCCCTCCTGCTCGCGGACCGTGGCCACCGGATGCAGGCCGGCGGGCACTTCAGCGTCGACGGGCACCGTGCAGAACAGGAACTCACCGTCGTGGATCACCGGATCCATATCGTCCAGCAGGTCGGCCAGTGCGGTGACGGTGGCGCGCCGGACGTAGCTGACGAACGAGTACCCCGACGCGTCCTGCCTGGCGTCGACCTGCCAGACCGCAGGGTCGATCTCGGGAAATCGGGTGTCGCCGGCCGCGTCCGCCGCGACGTGGGTGATCTCCAGCCGGTCGGCGAGATGCATCATCTGCCGGTAGATCTCGCCGCCACCGACGACCATTGCATCCGGGGTCCCGGCGTCCGGGCCGGTGGTGCCGGCCACCGCCAGTGCTTCGTCGACCGTGTGCGCGATGGTGACATCGGTTGCCCGCCAATCGGTATCGCGGGTGACCACGATCGTCCGGCGACCGGGCAGCGCGCGGCCGATCGAATCGTAGGTGCGCCGGCCCATGATCATGGTGTGGCCCATGGTCAGCGCCTTGAACCGGCGCAGGTCCTCCGGCAGATGCCAGGGCAGGGTCCCGCCGGCCCCGATGACGCCGTTGCGGGCCACGGCGGCGACCAGCGTGACGCCCATCAGCGATCCGTCATACCGCGATCGGCGCCTTGATCGCGGGGTAGGGGTCGTAGCCGAGCACGGTGAAATCCTCGTAGACGAAGTCGTCGATGTCGGCGACGCCCGACCGGACGCTCAGCATCGGCAGCGGCCGGGGCGTGCGGGTCAGTTGTAGCCGGGCCTGCTCCAGGTGGTTCGAGTACAGGTGGGCGTCGCCCAGGGTGTGCACGAAGTCGCCCGGTTCCAGGCCGACCACCTGGGCCATCAGCTGGGTGAGCAACGCGTACGAGGCGATGTTGAACGGCACCCCGAGGAAGACATCGGCGGACCGCTGGTAGAGCTGGCAGGACAGCCGGCCGTCGGCGACGTAGAACTGGAACATCGTGTGACAGGGTGGCAGCGCCATGTCCCCGACGTCGGCCACGTTCCAGGCCGAGACGATGTGCCGACGGGAGTCCGGTGAGTCGCGCAACGAACGCACCACCGCGGCGATCTGGTCGATGTGCCGGCCATCCGGCGCCGGCCAGGACCGCCACTGATGCCCGTACACCGGCCCAAGCTCACCCTGTGCGTCGGCCCATTCGTTCCAGATCGTGACGCCCCGCTCCTGCAGCCAACGGACGTTCGTCGACCCGTTGAGGAACCACAGCAGTTCGACGATCACCGAGCGCAGGTGCACCTTCTTCGTGGTGACCAGCGGGAACCCCCGCGACAGGTCGAACCGCATCTGGTGGCCGAAAATGCTGCGCGTCCCGGTGCCGGTGCGGTCGGTCTTGACCGAACCGGACGTCAGGATGCGGTCCATCAAGTCCAGGTACTGCTGCATGCGGATCAGCGTAGTGGCCAGGGTGTTCAGGACCGGGTGACCGTGCCAGGCGGCCGGCGTAGGGTCCCCAGGCATGGCAGCAACCGGTTCAGGGACCAAGGACGACCCGTGGCAGCTCAGCACGCCGCCCGGCTCGTCGTCCTACACGATGTACCGCGACGACACCGCTGACCCGGCCATCCTGGTCTGCGTCGTCGGGAAGACGACCCTGACGTACCAGGCGCGGTGCCTCGACGATCTGCGGGCGATGCTGGCCGAGGCCGGCGACTGGGTGCCGCTGGGCGGCGCCGACGAGCAGAAGCCGGCCCCTCCGGGCTCGGTGGAGGCATGGGGTCGGTCGCCGGACAACCCCGTCGGGGGCTGGTACGGCCAGAAGAAGGGTCTCCGCGGCCGGTTCGGCGTCTACCTGCCGCCGCTGATGGAGGCACTCGGCCTGGCCGAGCTGGAACACAACCCGCGCAACAACCGCATGCGGGCACTCTGACATCGGGCGCCGGAGGACACGAGGGACCTGCGGCCGCTCGTCGGGCACACCAGCAGCGCGCTGATCACCCGCCAGAGGACGTCGAGCGGGGACCGAACTCGGGGATCAGCCCGCGCTCCGCGTTCATCAGCTGGTCACGCAGGCGAACGAGGCGCTGGCCGCCGCCGATGACCGGCCGATCCAGACCATCGCGGGCGGCATCTGGTTGCGGGGCTAACTGCCGACCCGGACCGTCGAACCGATCGTCCACGGCCTGGACATCGCCGCGGCGACCGGCATCGAGATCGATCTGTCCGACGAGGTTCTCGGCGCAGCGATCACGCTGGCCCGTCCCGGCGACCTAGGGTGAGGTCATGCGCATCGTCTCGCTGCTGCCGTCGGCCACCGAGATCGTCTACGCGCTGGGATTGGGCAAAGACCTGGTCGGCGTGACGTTCGAGTGTGACGAACCGCCCGAGGCCCGGACCGAGAAGGCGGTCGTGGTCGGCGGACGCGACACCGGTGGGATGGCCCCGAGGGAGATCGACGACTATGTCCGGTCGCAGTTGGCGGCCGGGGCGGACCTCTACACGCTGCACGACAAGGCGCTGGCCGGCCTGGATCCTGAGCTGATCCTGACCCAGGATCTGTGCCGGGTGTGCGCCATCCCGTCCGACGACGTGCAGGAGGCGCTCGGCTACCTCGGCTGCCGCGCCGACGTCATCTCGCTGGATCCGCACTCGCTCGACGACGTGCATGGCACCCTGCTGCTGGTCGGCGAGCGGGTCGGCGCCGCCGTGGTCGCGCGGGGTGTGGTCGATGGCCTGCGACTGCGGCTGGATCGAGTGGCCGCCGCGGTGGCCGGCCGGCCGCGGCCACGGGTGGCCGTGGTGGAGTGGGTCGATCCGCCGTTCACCGCAGGCCACTGGGTCCCGGATCTGGTGCTGGCGGCCGGCGGCGAGCCGGTCGGTGGCCAACTCGGCGCCCGATCCGTTGAGACGACGTGGGAGGACATCGGCGCCTCCCGGCCCGATGTGGCCATCGTGGCGCCCTGCGGATTCCATCTCGACGGTGCTGCCGACCAGGCCCGCCGGGTGGTCAGCGAGCTGCCCGGAGTGCCGGTGTGGGCGATCGACGCCGACGGCGTCGTGGTGCGGCCGGGTCCACGGTTGGTGGACGGGGTCGAGGCGATCGCCGCCATGCTGCATCCCGGGGTCGTCCCGGCGTCCGCCGCGGTACGCCGGGTGTCGACGGGCTGACCCCGGCGCCCGCGGTCAGCGGCGCGCGCCGCGCCCCGGCGCACGCCCGGTGACCAGCTTGTAGATGCCGGTCACCACCACGGCGCCGACGATCGAACCGATGATGCCGCTCGGGCGCAACGCGATGCCGTCGCCGGAGATCAGGCTGATCAGCAGGCCGCCGACGAACGAGCCGATGAGGCCGACCACGATGGCGACCGTCCAGTCGATCGGGCGCTTGCCGTCACGGAAGATCAGTTGGGCGGCGGCGCCGGCCAGCATGCCCAGCAGGATGATGGCGATGATGAGCACGGTGGTGACCTCTCGATGAACTCCCGCACGGCGGGCGACGGTGATCAGTATGCCTGGCATCGGTGACGACCCGGGTCTGACGGCGCCGAATCCAGGGAGGCCGAGGGTGGCCTTTCGGCTCTGTCGAGCGCGTGCGCGCCGGACCGACGATGGGCTGGGCACGCGTCAGCGGCCAGAAGCATGACGAAGGAGGAGCAGTGAGGATCTGTGTGGTGGGGTCGGGCGTGATCGGCACCATCTATGGCTCTGTCCTGTCCAAGGCCGGGCATGACATCACCCATTACGTCCGCGACATCGCGTCGACACCGCTGGCCGGCGGCGTTGACATTCGACTGCTGGACGGGCGGGACCCGATCGGTGCCGAGGTGACCGTTCCCTACTGTCCGCGACTGGCGGAGCGCATCAATCCCGGCTACGACCTGATCCTGGCCAGTGTCCGGCACTACCAGGTGGACGGACTGCTGCCGGTCCTGGCCTCGGCCGGTGGCGGCGCCGACGTCTTGTTCTTCAACAACTGGTGGCGGACCTTCGACGCGATCGACCAACTGCCCGATCGCGGCCGATACCTCTGGGGCTTCCCGGTTGCCGGAGGCGGATGGGACGGGAACCGGCTCGAGGCCGCGCTGCTCGGCGAGGTCCGGCTCGGTGAGGTCGACGGGCGATCCACCGATCGTGTCAGGCGGATCGCCTCGTTGTTCCAGGGGTGCGACTTGAGCGTCGACCAGCCTGCCGACATCGGCGCCTGGCTGTGGGTGCATTTCGCCATCGAAGCCGGCGTCATCGGGTCTGTGATCGCAGTGGGTGACGCCGAGGAATTCCTGGACAGCGTCGATCATTTGCAACGAGCCGTGTTCGCGGTGCGCGAGTCTCTGGCCGTGGTGCAGGCCCGCGGCGTGGACATCGACGCCTCCTCGGACGCCCAGATGTTCTTCGCCCCCGCCGAGATGGTCGCCGAGGGGATCCGCGCCGAGTACCAGGTCAACCGGCCGGCTCGAAAGATCATGCAGCGCCACACCGGCGCGGAGGAACTACGACGCATCTACCACGACGTGCTCGACACCGGCCGCCAACTCGGCGTGGCCATGCCGCATCTCGAGGCGCTGGGCGGCGCCGTCGACGCGTGGCGGGCACCGATTCCGGCCCGCGATCGGGCCGGTTGATGATTGCTCAGGACGACAGCCCAGGGGGATGACCGCCCGGTTCACGCCAGGGTGAGCCGAGTGATTTCGTGGAGCTGCGGGTCGCTGACCGGGCCTGCCTTCTGCAGCACCAGATCGGCGCGCCGCCCGTCGATGACCAGCGTCATCAGCTCGTCGCCGAAGTACGGCCCGGCCTCGCGTGACCACTCGAGGATCATCGGTGGCACCTTGGCCAGCAGACCGAGGATGGCCCGGGTGGAACGCTCGGCGACTTGACTCCAGCACAGCCGAAAGGTGAGTTTCATCGGCGCGGGCACGTGATTGTGGAAAGGCGAGCAGGTCAATTGAAAGACCGCCGAATCAGTCCCGTCGACGTAGGACGCGCGCGCCACATAGGCGTGATGGACATCTCCGGAGAGGACGCAGATCGTCGCCGGCGCCTGGCCGCCGCCGGCGCCATGGACTCCGTTGCCGACGTCCCGGATCATCGCGGCCAGCCGGTCGAAGGAAGCCCGGAACGACGCCCAATGCTCGAGATCCGCTGCTCGACGCAATTTCTCGGACCATTGCGCAATACGCGTGCCTCGCCGTCCATCGCACAGTTCCTCGTTCCAGGACTCCACATCGTGCAATGCGCGAGGGAGCAACCACGGCAGTGATGTGCCGATCAGTGCGTGATCGTAATCACCCTCCAGCTGTGCCTCGATCCATTCGAATTCGGCGGCGCCGATCATTTTGCGGTGACCGTCGGCCAGGATTCGGCCACAGCGAGAATCGATCACGATGAGGCGGACCGTCCCGAAATCACGCCGGAACGACCAGCGTGCACCCTTCGCACCGTCCGCCTCCCGGTCGGCCTCGACCGCGAAATCGCGCACCAGCGCTTCGGCATCTCCTTGGCAATTCCGTACTCGTTGGTAGAGAGCGTCTTCGGCCAGCTCGTCCGGGGACAGGTTGCCCAGATGCTGGTAGACCCAGTAGGAGGACAACGCACCGACGATGCGCTCGGGCCACCAGGACTGTGCCTGCATGTCCACCCGCCACGAATGCGACGTGTTCCAGTCGTCGCGGACATCGTGGTCGTCGAAGATCATCGACGTGGGGATCGTGGACAGCAGCCAACGGACTTCCGGGTCGGTCCACGACTCGTGGTACAGCCAGGTGTATTCCTCATAATCCGCCACCTGCGCACCGGCGCCCGTGGTGATGTCACGGCGTCCGCGGATGCGGCGTTGCGTCTCGGGTGAGGTCTCGTCGGCGTATACCTGATCGCCCAGCAGGATCAGCGCCTGCGGCCACTGATCGTCGGCGGCAACAGCGATCGTCCGGGCCAGACAATCCAACGCGTCGGCGTCGAAATGCGGGTCGCCCGCCACCGCCTCGGACCTGGCATACCGGCAGGATCCGAAGGCGATCCGGAGAGTCCCGGCGACTGCCTGGGTCCGGATTCTTGACTGTGGCCGGATCGGTGGCTGCGTCGAAGTCGGCTCCGGCCACACCACGTCACCGTCGAGCCGGACCTCGTACGGCGTCGCCGTTGCCGGTGCCAGTCCGTTGATGCAGAGGAGCGCGTAGTGGTGGTCGGCGATCGTCCAGGTGCGTTCGCGGTGCCCGAGCACCTCGACGTCGCACGGGCCGTCGGTCTCCACCCAGACGGTGGCGTCGGTGGTGCCGACGTGGCGCAGCAGGGGTCCGAGCACCAGGCGGGTCACCGATCTTGTCTACCACTTGGCGTGGCCGTCAGTGTCGATGCCGGATGGCTCGGTAACCCTTGGCGACGCCGGGGTGGGCAGGGTTACCCTCTCCGACATGCCGTTCCTTTGACGTCGCACGTCCCGCCTTCCACGACCCGCCCGGCGGCTAGCCCGACTGTCCGTCGGCTGGGCGTTTGCCGCCGACGTCGTGCCGTTGTATCCGCTGTATGCGTTGCTGTTCGCCGACAACGGGCTGTCCGACGCCGAAATCTCGGTGCTCTTCGCCATCTGGTCGATGGTGGGGATGGTTGCCGAGGTGCCGTCGGGCGCCGTGGCAGACCGCTTTTCCCGCCGGTACTCGCTGATGGCTTCCGGTGTCATGCAAGGCGCCGGCTACGCCGTGTGGATCCTGTCGCCCGGCTTCGGGGGCTACGCCGCCGGGTTCGCGCTTTGGGCGATTGCCGGTGCCTTGGTTTCCGGTTCCTTCGAGGCGCTGCTGTACGACGGACTTATCGCGGTCGAAGGTCAGGACCACTTCGGCCGCGTGTTCGGCTGGGTCACCGGCGCCGGCCTGTTCGCCCAGATTCCGGTCGCCCTGGCCGCCACCGTCCTGTTCGGCGGGGGCGGCTATCCGCTGGTCGGCTGGGTGAGCGTCGGCTGCTGCCTGGCGTCCTCGGCACTGGCGTCGCAGCTTCCCGACGCCAGGCCGATCAAGACCGGTGACCCCGAGCCCGAGCCGGACGGCTACCTGGCGGTGCTCCGCGCCGGAATCACCGAGGCCGCCGTCCACGCGGGCGTCCGCGCGGCCGTCCTGGCGGTGGCGGCGCTC
>Ga0302322_100005137_pt1 | contig 11472 bp, 12 predicted proteins | sample Fen_T0_2_FD_203757 | JGI IMG/M metagenome (GOLD analysis project Ga0302322, IMG submission 203757) | Peat permafrost microbial communities from Stordalen Mire near Abisko, Sweden - Fen_T0_2 | ecosystem: Environmental > Terrestrial > Soil > Wetlands > Permafrost | place: Sweden: Abisko... | reverse complement strand
CGGCGGCCGAGCGCGGTCGGCCGCGCCTACGACAGCGGCGACCAGCGGGTCGTGCGGAGAAGCCGGCTGCGCCAGTCGTCGCGCACCGCGAGCGCGTCGTTCATCCAGGTGCCCGGGGCCTTGGCCATGGGCGGCAGCTCGGTGGCGAACAGGTTCCACAGCCGGTCCTGGTCGATGATCTTCTGCCACAGCAGCACCTCGGCCCGCTGGCCGGTGCCCCACGCGGTGTGCAGCAGCGTCTGCAGCTCGATGATCGCGGTGCCGCTGGCGCCGCTCTGGGCGATGCTCGGCGCGTACTGCGCCTCGGCCTTGGCGAGGTAGTCGAGGAGCATGCCGTCGTACGGCCACGCGGTGTCCTCCATGAACAGCGTGGGCTCGTGGTCGAGCGTCGGGTCGGCCGGCACCGACGCGAGGTCACCCGGGATCACCGGCGCCCAGGAGGCCGTGGTGAAGATCTTGCCGGTGACGTCGTGGCGCAGCTGGTCGAGCTCGCGCGAGACGTCCTTCAGGCCGCCGTACTGGACCCGGTGGGCGACGTTGCCCCATGCCGCACCGTCCTCCACCGCGGTCACGGTGATGACGGTGTACGCACGTCCGGATCCGTGGGTCAGGTGCCCGAAGTAGCAGAGCTTGGCGTCGCCGGTGCTGGCGAGCGCGGGCATCCAGTGGTCGCGGTAGGCCGTCTCGAACTCGTCCTCTTGCGCGCCGCGGACGCGGTGCACCTCGTGGATCCAGAGCATGGTGGGACTCCCTCGATTGGGTGGTGGCCGGTGGACCGGGGGTCAGCCTGCCTCAGCCGGAGGAGCGGGCGCCACCACGGCATCGAGCACCGCGTCGAAGACGAGGTCGGCCAGGGCGCGCATCTCGTCGTCGGTGCGGTCCTGGATCGGGTGGGGGACGAAGATCCGGGCCGGATCGGCTCCCAGGGCCCGGGCCTGGATCTCCGCGGCCTGCACGAACTGGTCGGACGCGATCATCACGGCGGGGATGCCGAGGCCCTCGAGCCCGACGATGTCGTGCACACTGCACGACGCGCAGGAGCCTCAGTCGGCGAGGGCTTCGATCACGACGTCGCACTTGGTCGCGATCTCGTGGCGCAGGTCGATCGGTGCCGGCTTGGTGAACGTGGGCTTGCGGAACCGCTCGACCCGCAGCCCGGACGCGGTGAGGCGCGCCTCGAGGTGGTCGAGGAAGACGTCGCCGCGGGCCTTGCTGATGTCGAGCAGGCCGATCGTGCGGCCGTCGAGCGAGCCGGGACGGGGCGTGCGCTCCCGGGTGGTGGGGCTGGTCTCCGCGGTGGGGTCGAGCACGACGCGCGTCATCACCCCCATCCTCCCACGCTCAGGGCCGTTCGGAGACGCACAGTCCCTTGATGCGTCCCACACCCCACGGTCAGCCTGGGTCGGGGACGCATCGTTGGACTGTGCGTCCGGTGGCCACGCTCAGGTGCCGACGGGGTGGGTGACGGGGTCGCTGCCGAGCTTGCCCGACGCCCAGCCACCCACGATGGCCGAGAAGAACCCTGCGCCGCCCCCGGCGTGGGCGATGAGCAGGCCGCCGTCGCGGAACTTGGGGACGATGCTGTCGCGGAACGCCTCGTCCAGACCTTCGGCCATCCCGCCCGCGCCCCGCACCAGGTCCTCGCCCGGGATCTGGAGCCGGGCGCCGAGCTCGTCGACGAGCCGCTCCTTGCTCCAGCCGCTCTCGCGGAACACGCGCGCGTGCTCGGGCGACACCACCACGAGCGCGTCGAACGCCATGACGGCTTTCGGGTGCCACACCGTGCGCAGGCAGGCGGCGAAGGTGGTGGCGAGCTGGTCGGCCGTGCGCGACAGCTGGTCGGCCAGCCCGCGCGGTGCCTCACCGGCGAACAGCGTGACCGCCGACTGCTCGGCGTCGAGCCCGCGGGTGACGTGGAGCGGCTCCCACGGCGAGCCGACCTCGTCCTCCGCGAAGCAGAACGTGTACTTGCCGGGTTGTCCGAGCGTGGCGCGGTCGACCTCGCCGGGCTTCCCGCCACCGACGTTGCGCACCACCAGCTGCAGCGCGCGCCCGATGGTCGCATTGGCCCGGTTGCCCTGGCCGAGCGCGTTCACCCCGGAGTTCATGCCGATGGCGCGGGTGATCGGCCCGTTCACCACGATCACCGGCCCGGAGAACCAGGTGGTCGCGAGCAGGCCGTGCATGTTGAACGTGTCGGTGCACGCGGCTTCCACGGCCGCGATCACCACCGGCAGGTACTCCGGCCGGCAGCCCGCCATCACCGCGTTGATGGCGGCCTTCTCGACCGTGCACTCGACGAGGTTGGGCGGGACGATCGCGACGAGGTCGTCGGCGGCGCGCGTGGTGCCGGTGAGCATGCGCTCGACCCGCTCCGGAGTGGGCGGGACGACGGGGAGCCCGTCGGTCCAGCCCCGCTCGAACATCGCCTCGGCTTCGTCCTCCGCGGCGCCGAGGTCGACCCGGCGCGACCGCAGACGGTCGGCGGCAGCGTCGGCGGTGTCGGCGCTCACAGGACGGCGACCTCAGCGCAACGCGTCGACGAGGTAGTCGATCGCGCGGGTGAGGGTCTCGAGGTCGTCGGGCTCGATCGCGGGGAACATCGCGATTCGGAGCTGGTTGCGGCCGAGCTTGCGGTACGGCTCGACGTCGACGATGCCGTTGGCCCGGAGCGCGGCGCAGAGCGCGTCGCCCTCCACCCCCTCGACGTCGATGGTGGCGTTGACGTGGCTGCGGGCCGCGGGGTCGGCGACGAACGGCGACGCGAAGTCGCGGGCCTCGGCCCACCCGTAGACGATCTCGGCGGAGCGGTCGCAGCGCGCCGTCGCCCAAACGAGTCCGCCCTGGCCGAGCATCCACTCGACGGTGTCGGCGAGGAGGAAGAGCGTGGCCAGCGCCGGCGTGTTGTAGGTCTGGTCGAGGCGGGAGTTCTCGAGCGCGATCGCGAGGTCGAGCGACGGTGGGATCCACCGGCCCGAGCCCTTGACCCGCTCGATGCGCTCGACCGCCGCGGGCGAGCAGCACGCGAGCCACAGCCCGCCGTCACCTGCGAACGCCTTCTGGGGCGCGAAGTAGTAGACGTCGAACTGCGTGGGGTCGATGCGCAATCCGCCGGCCCCGGACGTCGCGTCGACCGCGACGATGCCGCTCACGCCGTCGGGCCGGACGATGTCGGTCGTGACGCCGGTGGAGGTCTCGTTGTGGATCAGCGCGTAGAGGTCGACCGCGGGGTCGGCTTGCAGCGCGGTGCGGGTGCCGGGCGCGCTCTCGGTGACCACCGGGTCGCCCAGGAACGGCGCGCCCTTCGCGACCGCCGCGAACTTCGACGAGAACTCCCCGAGCACCAGGTGCGCGCTGCGCTGCTCGATCATCCCGAAGGCCAGCGCGTCCCAGAACGCGGTGCTGCCACCGTTGCCGAGGAGGACCTCGTAGCCCTCGGGCAGCCCGAAGAGGTCGGCGAGGCCCTCGCGCGCGCGCCGCACCACCGACCGTACGGTGTCGCGCCGGTGGCTGGTGCCCATGTACGACGTGCCCGTGGCCGCGAGGCTCACGAGCGCCTCGGTGCGCACCTTCGACGGCCCGGACCCGAAGCGCCCGTCGCTCGGGAGCAGCTCCGCGGGGAGCCGGATATCGGTCGGCGCAGGCGCGCCGGGGGCGGCGACGGTCTCGGGTGGGGTCACCCACCGAGCCTAGCGAGGGCCCCCGCCGCGGCCCGAGGGGTTCTCGTCGGGGCCGCCGGCGAGGCGATCGGCCGGCCGGCCGGTGACCCGCTCGTACCACCGGGGGTGGGTGTGCCGGGCCCAGGCGGCCGACACGCGGCCGCGCCACATCCCGGCGAGCGCGTCGGGGTCGCGCAGCGCGAACACGATGTGGCCGGTCACCGCGAGGGCGACACCGATCGCGAACCAGTCGTGCACGAACGTCGCGCCGGTGCGGATGTCGACCGCGAAGTGCTCGGGGAACCGCAGCATCAGTCCGGTGGCGAACATCACCAGACCCGCCGCCGCGAGGAACGCGGCGTTGAGCTTCTGGCCCGCGTTGAACTTCGCTGGACGCGAGCGTGAGTGGGTGCGGCGCCGCAGCCAGCGCCGGTCGTCGTCATCGAACCGGTTCAGCTCCTGCACGTCGGTCCGGAACGCGCGTCCGCGCCGCGGCAGCAAGAGCCCGAGTGCGACCGGGATCGGCAGCAGGATCCCCGCGTACACGTGGACGGTGCGGACGAGCTCGCGTCGGCCCACCAGCGTGCTGACCGGACCCGCGTACAGGGCCGCGCCGGTGGCGAGCAGCATCAGCCCGAGGGCCGCGGTGCACCAGTGCACGACGCGCTCGGTGCGGTCGAATCGGTCGAGCGCGTGCACGGTGGCGGGCGCCGCGGCGGTCGTCATGTGGCCTCGTCGTCGCGGCTGTTGGACCGGCCGACCCAGGCATCGACGTCGTAGCCGCGGTTCTCCCAGTAGCCGGGAACCACTTCGTCGACCACCTCGATGGTGTCGAGCCACTTCAGCGACTTGTACCCGTACATGGGCGCGACGAAGAGCCGGACCGGCCCGCCGTGCGCGCTCGACAGCGGCGCGCCCTGGAGCTCGTACGCGACGAGGACGTCGCGGCGGCGGGCCTGCTCGAGCGTGAGGCTCTCCGCATACGCGCCGTCGAACGAGGTGAAGCGCACCGCGCGCGCGGTCGCGGCCACGCCGGCGCGGTCGAGCACATCGGCGAGCCGAACGCCGCGCCACTGCACGTCGGACACGCGCCAGCCGGTGACGCACTGAAAGTCGCGGGTGAGCGCGGTCGGCTCCATTGCCCGCAGGTCGGCGTAGGAGAGCTCGACAGGCGCGTCCACGAGGCCACGGACACGGAGGTGGTACTCGTCGGCCCGGCGGCTCGGGAACGACCCGGTGACCGTGTAGAAGCGGAACCGGCCGAACGGGAGGAGCGCGCCGAGGCCGGTGCCGTCCTTGGCCACGATGGGCCCGACCGTCCGTTCGAGGAAGTCCTGGATGCGGGCGCCGGTCAGGACGCCGAGGACCCCGGCTCCGAGGAGGCCCAACACGACCCGTCGGCCCACGGGCGTGCCGGGAGCCCGCTCGGGCTGGGAGGGCGTCACGGGCTCCATCAGCGGGTCTTCGGCGCGGCGGCGCCGGCCGGATGACGGTGGCCACCGCCGATGTGCACGCCGGACCCGGGGGCCCGGGTCACACCAGTGCGAGGACCTCGGCGAAGCCGCCGCGCAGGTGCCGGCGCAGCTCGTCGGGGTCGGGGATGGCCGCCGTGTCGACGTTCACGCCGATGCAGCACGTGCCTGCGTGGGAGAGGAGCGTGACGTTGGTGGCCGTCCCCGACAGCGGCCCGAACGCGTAGATCTGCTGGATCTCCGCGCCGCCGAGGTACAGCGGGAACGGCGCGCCGGGGATGTTGCTCGTGACGAGGTCGGCGCCCTTGAACATCGAGCCCATCACCGCGGTGGCTGCCTTGCGGGGCAGGAGGTTGAGGACGGTTGCGAGCTGCTCGGTCATGGCGACGGCGGGCTCGGCCCGCATGTGCCGGCAGCGGCGGCTGATCTCCTCGATCCGGGCGACGGGGTCGGTGAGCGCGGCGGGCATCATCACCCGAGCCGGGGTGAAGTGGTTGCCGCCGAGGCCCCCGCGGTCGCTCCGGACGTTGATCGGCATGATCATGCGCAGCTGGTCGGGGGCCATGCCGCGTTCCTCGTGGTAGCGCTGCAGCCCGCCCATCACGCCGCCCACGAACACGTCGTTGAGGCTCGCGCCGACCGCCTTCGCCGCGTGCTTGACGTCGTCGAGGGGGAGGTCGAGCGAGAAGACCCGCCGGCCGAGGCTGCGGGGGCGGAGCAGCGCCGACTCCGGGACCGGCGCCGGGGCGAGGAAGCGAGCGGCCGACGCGATCATGGCGACCCCGCCGCCGAGCATGCCGAGGGCGTTGTGGCGCAGGTCGCCGGCCAGCGTCCACGCGGTGGGTGCCGCCTGCTGGAGCGCCTGCTGGACGATGTGGCGCTGGATCGCGAGCCGGTGCAGGGCCACCGCCATCGGCGTGAAGATCGGGAGCGGCCGCGGCTCGGGGTCGGGAGCCGCGGGCGGCGGGTCGCGCTCGAGGTCGAGCAGCATGAGCAGGAGCTTGATCCCGCCCACGCCGTCGGTCATCGAGTGGTGGACCTTCATCACGAACGCGGCGCGACCGCCGGGCAGGTCCTCGACGAGCGTGTACTCCCACAGCGGACGGTCGCGGTCGAACGCCTCCATCGCGGCCCGCCCGGCCAGGTTGTACACGTAGTGGTCGGTGGTCGGGTCGGGGTTGCGGACCCGGCGCACGTGGTAGCCGAGGTCGAAGTACGGGTCGTCGGACCACGCGGGCGTGCCGAGGCCGAACGCCGGCTCCACCACGCGCTGACGCATCCGGGGGATGAGGCGCACGCCCCGAGCGAGCTTGGCCTGCACGGTCTCCCACGACGGGGTGGTGTCGAGGTAGATCGCCGTGACGATGGTGGACCGCAGGAGCGGGTCCTGCTCGATGGCCCACATGAGCGCGTCGGCGTCGCTCATGAAGTCGTCGAAGTGCTCGGCCGCCACGGCGCCAGCGTACGCCGCGGGCGGTCGGCGGGTCACCCGGCCGTCGGACCACCCGACCACGCGACCACGCGACCACCGCGCGGCTAGGGCAGAACCGTGGCCGGCCTCGTGGTCGTGGCGGTCGTCTTCTTCTTCGCCGCGGTGGTGGGCGAGGTCGTGGCGCCCGCGGTGGTCGCGGGCCCAGGGGCCGTCGTGGCCGGCAGCTTGGAGCGCCACGACGTGAGGTCGTACGCCTGGTTCATGGTGTCGAGCACCACCTGCGCGATCTGGTCGCCACCGGCTCGGGAGAAGTGGATGCCGTCGGGGGTGCGGACCTGCACGCCGTTGAGGAAATCGGCGTAGCTGCCGTTCTCGTCGCGGAACCGGTCGTAGATGTCGATGTAGAAGACTCGGCCGGGTCGCTTGGCCGCCTCTTCGCTGTAGATGTCGTTGATGATGCGGTAGCGCGTCTCGGACCGCTCCTCGTTGCGCATCATCGGCGCGCCCATCCAAAAGAGCACGCGCCCGCCGCTGCCGGTGACGACGTCCATCATCCCGCCGACGCGTCGGCGGTACTCGGTGATCCACTCCGGGCTCCCGAACTGCTCGCCGCCGCCCTCACCGGTGAGGGTCTGGTCGTCGTTCGAGCCCATGGTGATGACCACGGCGTCGGGGTTGTCCTGCGCGATCACCTCTTGCATGTGATCGGGCCAGTTGAACACCTCGGGGCGCGCGAGCCCGGTGGCAACGTGCCCGTCGACGTCGTTGTCGACGACGTCGATCACCTCGGCGCTCGGCGCGAGGTTCACGAACGACTGGCCCGGCACGATCGACAGCGAGTCGCCGCCGACCCAGACGTCGAGCCGGTCGGTCGGGGAGAACGCCTGCTTCTTCGGGGGCAGCGTGGTGACCGTGGTGTCGACGTCGCCCGTGGTGGGGTCGGGCAGCGACGCGTTGATGTCATCGTCGCCGCTGCGGCCGGAGATCGCCTGCAGTCCCTTGCGCAGCTCGTCGATGCGCAGCGCGTGGCTGACGTCGTAGAGCGGCTCGGCGAAGAAGCGCGCGACGTCGCGCTTGAACCCGACCGCCTGCCCGTTCGCGGTCTTGCGGATGCCGGCGGCGTTGAGCAGCCCACCCACGAGCGCGGCGATGAGCATGACCACGATGACGTGGCCGGCCGGCAGGGGGCGACGGCGGGGCACCCGGTTGGACGGGTGCGTGCTGCCGGGAGGTCGGGTGGCGGTGCTCATCTCAGAACCGGAAGTAGATGAACGGGGCCACGCCGCGCGGGCCGAGGGTGTTGATGACCATGAGCGCGACGCCGAGCACCACGCCCATGGCCACGGGGGACAGGCGGGAGAAGCTCGACATCAACCGGGCGGTGAAGCCCTTCGGGACGAACTGGCCGCCGATGCCGATCACGATCGCGAGGAGCACGCCGAACGTGACCAGCGGCGACGCGTCGAGCCAGTTGGCCGGGTTGATCATGCGCAGGAGGTAGTCGATGGCACGCGTGAGCGACTCGGCCCGGAAGAAGATCCAGGCCAGACAGACCACGTTGAACGTGACGATCCGGCTCCGCCAGCGCCGCCCGGTGGTGTCGGGCGGGTCGGGGAGGCCGCGGGCGGTGCGCACGGAGCGGCGCCAGTGCTCGATCGAGAGCACAGTGCCGTGAATCGCCCCCCACACGACGAACGTCCACGCGGCGCCGTGCCACAGGCCGCCGATCACGAACGTGAGCATGAGGTTTCGGTAGGTGGTCTTGTTGCCTCCGCGGTTGCCGCCGAGCGGGATGTACAGGTAGTCGCGCAGCCACCGCGACAGCGTCATGTGCCAGCGCCGCCAGAAGTCCTGCAACGACGTGGCCGTGTACGGGCTGTCGAAGTTGAGCGGGAACCGGAAGCCGAGCAGCAGCGCGATCCCGATCGCCATGTCGGTGTACCCGCTGAAGTCCGCGTAGATCTGGACCGCGTATCCGTACACGCCGACGAGCAGCTCGAGCGATGAGTGACGGCCCGGGGACGCGAACACCTGGTCGACGATGTGGGTCGCGAGGAAGTTCGCGATCACGACCTTCTTGAACAGGCCGATGAAGATGAGGAAGAACGCGCGGCTGGCGTCGATGCGACGCGGGTCCTTGGGCTCGTCGATCTGCGGCATGAACTCGCTGCCGCGCACGATCGGTCCGGCGACCACGTGCGGGAAGAAGGAGAGGTAGGTCGCGAAGTTGATCAGCGGCCCGGGCTCGAAGTCGCGCCGGTACACGTCGATGACGTAGCTGAGTGCCTGGAACGTGAAGAACGAGATGCCCACCGGGAGCGCGACATTGACGAGCGTGCTGCCCGAGCTGACGCCGACGGCCCCGAGCACGTCACGCGACGACTGGATGAAGAAATCGGCGTACTTGAAGTAGCCGAGGATCGCGATGTTGAACGCGACCGCGCCGAAGAGGATCGCGCGGCGGCGCTGGTCGACGTCGGTGCGGTGGATCCAGCGGGCGAAGGCCTGGTTGACCACGGTCGAGAGGGCCAGCAGGAAGACGAAGTGCCAGTCCCAATAGCCGTAGAAGAAGTAGCTCGCGGCGAGCATGAAGATCTTCCACCACCGGCGGGTGGGCATGAGGAGCCAGCTCGTCGGGAGGACGACGAAGAAGAAGAGCGCGAAGGTGACGGTGGGGAACAGCATCCGTTCGCCCGATCGGTGCCGGCAGGGACGGTCATCTTCCCACCGGGATCGGGATCAGGGACGGAACTTCCCCGCGTTCATTGCTGCTGGCGGCGTCCCCGCTCCACGACGGCGGCGCGGCGGCGCTCAACCTCGGCGAAGTCGACAGAGAAGCTGTTGAACACCGCGCGCTCGTTGGCGATGGCGTCGCCCACCGTGAGGCGGGCGTTGGTGTCGTAGAGCGCCTTGAGGTGGACGACCGCGCGGGGGTCGTTGCCCGCGATGTCGGCCGCGAGGCGCCGGGCCGTCGGCAGCAGCTCGTCGTGGGGGACCACGTGGTTCACGAGCCCGATCCGCAGCGCCTCGGCCGCGTCCACGAAGTTGCCGGTGAGGCTCATCTCCTTGGCCCGGCGCAGGCCCACGGCCATCGGGAGGAACACGCTCATGCCCCCGCCGGGGGTGACCCCGACCCGCGCGTGGGTGTCGCCGAACGCGGCCCGCTCGGACGCGATCAGGAAGTCGCAGCCGAGCGCGAGCTCGAAACCGCCGGTGACCGCGGGTCCGTTGATCGCGCCGATCACCGGCGTGGTCATCTTCCACACGGCCTCGATGGGGTTGTCCGGGGTGTCGCCGTCTCCCGATCCCCCGCGCAGGTTCTCGCCGCCGCCGCCGAGCTCGCGCAGATCGAGCCCGGCGCAGAACGCGGGATCGGCGCCGATGAGGATCACTGCGGCGATGGTGTCGTCGAGCTCGGCGGCCCACAGCGCGTCGGCCGATGCACGGTGCAGCGCGGTGTTCAGCGCGTTGCGCGCCTGGGGTCGGTTCAGCGTGATGGTGCACACGCCGCCGTCGGTCTCCACCAGAACGAGGTCCGTCGTCATGGACGCGGACCGTACTCCGCGCCGTCGTGGCGCTCAGCGGATGGTGAACACGATCGAGACCTGCACGGAGACTTCCTGGGAGCCGGGCGCGATCGGCACCGCGTCGGCCGTGCTCTTGGACGCGGCCTCGGGAGCGGCGACCGGACCCACGTCCGTGCTCGACTCCGAGATCGTGCGCACCTCACCGAGCTCCACGCCGGCCGCCCGGGCGAGCTGCTCGGCCTGGCTCCGGGCCCGCTTCACGGCGTCGGCCCGGGCCTGGGCGACGAGGTCGCTGGTGTCGTCGAACCCGAACGACACCCCTTGCATCACCACGTCGTCCCCACCTGCGCCCGCCGCCTTGTCGATGAGCGCGCCGGCCTTGGCGAGGTCGCGCAGCTGCACGCTGACCTGGTTGCTCACCTGATAGCCGGTGACGCCGCCGGAGTGGTCGTCGTACGTCGGTCCGATCGAGAAGCTGGACGTCTGGATGTCCTTCTTGTCGACGCCGCCGTCGGTGAGCACCTCCATGACCTTCTTGGCCGCGGTGGTGTTGCGGTCGAGGGCCTCGCCGACCGTGCGGCCGCGGCTGGTGACCCCGAGCGTCATGGTCAACACGTCGGGCACGCCGCGGACCTGGGCGATGCCGGTGGCCACCACCGTGCGCGACGGGTCGGTGGTGTCGGTGGTGTCGGTCGCCACGGCGACGGTGCCCCGGCGGCCGGTCCGCGTGGTGCGGGCCGACGCCGGTGCCGCGGCGGTGCCCACGAGCACGCCCACGAGCACGGTCACGAGCACGGCGGCGATCGGGGCGACGCCGAGCGCGCGGCCGCAGCAGCGGCGCAGTCGAGGGAAGCGGGGGGTGGGGCGGGAGCGGTGGGACACGGTCGGACCTCCTGGGATGCGAGGTCCGACGGCCGCCGGCGCCTCCTGGTTCCCGGCCGTGACCGGTTTCTCTTGACGGGATAAACCCGGATAGTTACTATCCGAGTTATGCGCCTGCCCGAAGGAGTCGAGTGGGGGCTGCACGCCGTGGTGCTGCTCGCCCTCACCCCGCCCGGCGCTTGCCTCCCCGCGGCCCGGATCGCCGAGTACCACGGCGTGCCGGCGCCGTACCTGGCCAAGCACCTCCAGGCTCTGGCCCGGGCCGGGGTTCTCGAGTCGGTGCCCGGCGCGCGGGGCGGCTACCGGCTCGCCCGCCCGGCCGGCGAGATCCGTGTCCTCGACGTGGTGGAGGCCCTCGACGGCGACCCCGCGTCGTTCCGGTGCACCGAGATCCGTCGCCGGGGCCCGGCCGCGCTGCCGGCGGCCGAGTACCGCCTGCCGTGCGCGATCCACGCGGCGATGCTCCGGGCCGACGCCGCGTGGCGCGCCGAGCTCGCCGT
>Ga0302322_100005136_pt1 | contig 11473 bp, 10 predicted proteins | sample Fen_T0_2_FD_203757 | JGI IMG/M metagenome (GOLD analysis project Ga0302322, IMG submission 203757) | Peat permafrost microbial communities from Stordalen Mire near Abisko, Sweden - Fen_T0_2 | ecosystem: Environmental > Terrestrial > Soil > Wetlands > Permafrost | place: Sweden: Abisko... | reverse complement strand
GACGTCGGGCCTGCTGGCCCTCTCGACGCTCGCCGCGACGGTGATCCTGCCGTCCCGGATGCGCTCGATCACCCGCGCCTTCGGCATCGAGGGCATCCTGCACTCGCACAAGCTGCTCGCGCTGGTGACCACGGGCCTGGTGCTCCTGCACGTGGCGTTCGTGGCGATCGACAAGCCCTCGAACGTCATGCTGCTGGTCCCGACGAGCGGGCCCCCGCGGGCCCGGGCCGGCGAGGTCGCGACGATCGGGCTGGTCCTCATCTGCTGGCTCTCGCTGCGGCGGCGCAAGCTCAAGACCCGCTACGAGCACTGGCGGATGGTCCACGCGCTGCTGGCCGTCGCCGTCATCGCGGGCACCTACCTGCACATCTACTTCCTCAACCACCTGATGCAGGACCTCGCGGAGCGGTCCGTCTTCCTGGCCATCCTGCTCTTCATCGCCGGGGTCTTCGGCAATCGGTGGATCGTCCGGCCGCTGCGGTCGCGGGCCAGCGCCTACGTCATCTCCGAGGTGCGCAGCGAGACGAAGTCCACGAGCACGATGGTGCTGGCGCCGGCCCGGCGCCGGCAGCGCGCGCTGCGCTACCGGGCGGGGCAGTTCGCCTGGATCCGGCTGGACAGCCCGTTCGGGCCGCTGCAGGGGCACCCCTTCACCATCGCCTCGGCCCCGCACAACAAGCGCGAGCTGCACTTCACGATCCGCAACGCCGGCGACTTCACCGGCTCGATCGTCCTGCTGACGCCGGGCCGCCGGGTCTTCGTCGACGGCCCGTACGGCGACTTCAACGACGATCACCTCAACAACAAGAGCCTGCTGCTCATCAGCGGCGGCATCGGCATCACCCCGATGATGAGCATCCTGCGCTCGCACGCCCACCGCCGGGACCGGCGTCCGCACGTGCTCATCAGCTGCGCGCGCACGGAGGGCGAGCTGATGTTCCGCGAGGAGCTCGCGCACCTCGAGAAGATCATGAACCTGACCGTCGTCGAGGTGCTCTCCGACCCGCCGCCCGGCTGGCCCGGGGTCGGGCGCCGGCTCGACCGGGACGTCCTGGAGGACGTGCTGGAGCAGCGCTCCCTGCGCAAGCCCGCGGTCTTCATCTGCGGCCCCCCGGCGATGATGGCCCAGGCCCGGTCGGACCTCAACGACCTCGGCCTCGACGACCGGCACATCCACAGCGAGGACTTCGCGATGGTCTGAGCGGCCGCCGCCGGGCCCGCCCGCCCGTCACGGCGTGAGGCCGGCGCCCGCCCCCCTCGGGGAGCCGGTGCCGGCCTCGTGTCGTGCGTGGCGGGTCAGCTCGTCAGGTCGCGTGCCAGGTCCTCGAAGGCAGCGATGAAGACGTCGCAGTCCTCGAGGGTGTGCTGGACCGACAGCGTCCACTCCTCCTCGCGCCCCGGCGTCATGAAGACGCCGCGGTTGAGGTTATAGAGCCACGCCAGGTCGGCGAGCTCGCCGTCCTGGTGCTGCTTGAAGGTCTCGTAGTCGACGATCCGCTCGGGGGCGAAGGTCACGCAGCCCTTCGAAGCGACGCCGACGGCGTAGCCGGGCAGGTTGTACCGGTCCACCACGGCCTGGCAGCCGGTGACCAGGTGCTCGTTGAGGCGGTCGAGGTGGGTGTAGGCGTCCGGCGTCATGACCTCGAGGAGGTTCGCCCGGGCGGCGGCCACGCCGAGCGGGTTCCCGTTGTAGGTGCCCACCTGGTAGACGGACCCGTTCTCGACGACCTCGAAGACCTCCTCGGTGCCGCCGATCGCGCCGGTGGGCAGGCCGCCGCCGAGGGCCTTGGCGAGGGTCACCAGGTCGGGGCGGACGCCGAACCGCTCGGTGGCGCCGCCCGCGGCGATGCACAGGCCGGTCTTCACCTCGTCGAAGATGAGCACGATCCCGTGCCGGCGGGTGATCTCCCGGACGGCCTCCAGGTAGCCCGGCTCGGGCAGCACGATCCCGAGGTTCATCATGGCCGCCTCCATGATCACGCAGGCGGGCGCCCGGCCCTCGGCCACGAGGCGCTCGATGCGCCGTTCCATGGCCGGGGCGTCGTTGAACGGGACGGCGATCGTCATGTCGGCGACGGACTGCGGGATGCCCGCGCCGTAGGGGAGCGAGGCGAGGTTCTCCCGGTCACCGATCCGCTCGTACGGGACCCCGATCGAGACCATGACGTAGTCGTGGTGCCCGTGGTACGAGCCGAAGATCTTGACGATGGTCTCCCGGCCGGTCCGCGCGCGGGCGATCCGGATGGCGTCCATCGTGGCCTCGGAGCCGGAGTTGACGTACCGCCAGCGGGGGAGCCCGAACCGCCGCACCAGTTCCTCGGCCACCACGATCGCGTCCTCGGTGGGCGCGGCGAAGTGGGTGCCGAGGTCGAGCCGGTCGCGGACCGCCCGCGAGATCACGGGGTGCGCGTGGCCCTGCACCATGGAGCCGAAGCCGTTGTGGAAGTCGACCATCCTGTTGCCGTCGACGTCCCAGACGTGGGCGCCCTGCCCCCGCTCCAGGTAGATCGGCCAGGGCGTGCGCGCCTGGTAGGACGACGCGACCCCGCCGGACAGGCTCCGGCGGGCGCGCTCGTAGAGGGCCGCGGAGGCGGACGTGCGCTCGTCGAGGCGGGCGGCCTCCCGCGCCGTCAGCTCGGCGATCCGGGCCCGGTCCAGGACGACGGGCGTGCGCGTGCTCATCGATGTGCTCCTCGCTCGGGTGACGTCGCAGGCCGAGTCTGGCGCAGCGGGCGGGCCCGCGCTATCACGCTCCGCAGTGACGCTCGCCGACATGATCGCTCAGGCCGGCGCAGATCGTGACGCAACGTCGCGGTCCGGACGGCGTCCGGACCGCGACGGGCGCGCTCAGTCCATCCAGGCGGGCTTGGGGATGTAGCGGTACCTGCCCCAGGGAGAGGTCATGGTCACCACGGTGGAGCGCTCCCGGCTGACCCGGCTGCGCAGGTACACGGTGGTGTCCCAGTCGGTGGAGATCCGGCCGTCGGGGTGGGCCTTGCCCGCGTAGTGGTCGCACAGGTCCTCATGCGTGCCGTGGAACGTCCCGACGATCTGGCCCCAGTTGTCGAGTTCCACCCAGTCGATGCCGCTCACTGTTCGACTGTAGCCCGGGGACCTGACCGGCGGCCAGAGTCGATCGACGGCGTCGTGGGGATCACGGGTACCTCCTGAAGTGCGTCACGCTGCGTAGTTGTCGTTGGAGCGATAACTGTGACGCAACGTAGCTTGTCTCTACAATTGTGGTAGGACAGCTTTTCGAATGGGGCATTGTCACGACATTCGGTAAGCAGCTTGACACGCTGTGGTGACTAGTGGAAGGAATGTGCGACGTGATGCGTCACGATGTGTGATGCGCCGATGCGGTGAGGGTGCCGTCGCGAGGACTTTCCGCCTCCGCTCGCGACGCCTGCCGCACCGAGACGCCGTGCGTGCGGTGAGGAGCGTTGTGGCTGTGTTACGGCCGATCGGCCCGGAACCTGCGGGAACGACCACCTTCACGGTGAGGGTCCGGTGAACCGCCCCGCCGGGCGGCGCTCCGAGCGCTCGCCGGGCCGGCGCGAGCCGGTCGCGCCCGAGCCGGTCGCCCCTGGGGGCGACGTCGCCGGGCCGGGCCCCTCCACGGGGTCCTTCACCCCCGCGGGCCTGCTGGGCTCCGCCCCCTCGCCGTCGACGGGCCACGACCGTGGCCGGTCCCGCCCTACCGGCCCCGAGCCCGCGACGTCCGGGCACGCGACGTCGGGCTTCGCGGCGTCGGGCTTCGCGACGTCGGGGCACGCGGGTGCGGCGCCGGACCGGGCGCCGTCGTCCGGGGGACCGGCCGCGGACCGCCGTCCCGACCCGCTGGCCGAACCGCGCCGCGTGCGCATGTCGATCGGGGTGAAGCTCACCGCCCTGACCGGCGGCCTGCTGATCGTGCTCGTCGTGTCGTCCGTGCTGCTCATCGGCCAGGTCCGGGCGACGTCGGACGCCTACCAGGGCGTCATCGTCGGGCAGGGCGGCCAGGTCCTGAGGGCGTTGCAGCTCCAGGTGACCTTCAAGAAGCAGGTCCAGGAGTGGAAGGACATCCTCCTGCGCGGTGCCAACCCGGCCGACCTCGCCACCTACACCCGCAACTTCCAGGCCGAGGACGTCGCGGTCAGCCGCCAGATCGCCGACCTGATCGCCTCGACGCCCGACCCGGCCCAGCGCGGCGAGCTGGTCAAGTTCCGGGACGCGCACCGCCAGCTCGACGGGGAGTACGCCCGCGCCCTCACCGCCTTCACCGCGACCGGGGGCCGCAACCCCGGGGTCGCCGACGGCATGGTCCGCGGCCTCGACCGGCCGCCGACGGCGCTGCTGGACGGCGTCGTCGCTCAGCTGCAGGGTCAGATCACCGTCGCGGTCACCCGCCAGCAGGCCCAGGCAGACTCGCGCTACCGGGCCACCCTGGTCATCGGCGCGGGGGTGCTCCTCGTGCTCATGGGGGTCCTCGCGCTCGCCGTCCTCGGCATCGTCCGGCCCGTGCGGCGGCTGACGCGCGAGGCGTTCGCCGCCGCCACCGACCGGCTGCCGACGGCGATCCGGGCGGCCCGGACGTCGGACCCGCGCGGCGAGCCCCCGGCGCTCCCGCCGTTCCAGGTGAGCACCTCGGACGAGCTGCGCGGCCTGGCCGACGCGCTCACGACCCTGCAGGACAGCGCCCTGAACCTCGCCGTGCAGCAGCACCGCGCCGAGCGGGAGACCGCCGACATGCTGGTGAACCTCGGCCGCCGCAACCAGAACCTGCTCGGCCGGATGCTCGGCTACGTCACCGAGCTGGAGCGGCGCGAGCAGGACCCCGAGGTGCTGTCCCAGCTCTTCCGGCTCGACCACGCGACCACCCGGATCCGCCGCAACGCCGAGAGCATGCTCGTGCTCGCCGGCGCCACCCAGACGCGCACCTGGTCGCGCCCGGTCCCGGTGATCGACGTCGTCCGCGCGGCGCTCTCCGAGATCGAGGACTACACCCGCGTCGACCTGCACCACGTCGAGGACGGGCTGGTCATCGGGACGGCGGTCGCCGACGTCGTCCACCTGATCGCCGAGCTGGTCGAGAACGCCACCCACTTCTCCCCGCCGACCACCCAGGTGAGCGTGGTCGGGCAGAGCGTCCGCGAGGGCTACCGGCTGCGGGTCATCGACCAGGGCGTCGGCATGACCCAGCGCGAGCTGGACGAGGCCAACCAGCGCGTCCACCGGGCCGACACCGGCTGGTCGGACACCAAGCTCCTCGGCCTGCACGTCGTGGGCCGCCTGGCACGCCGCCGGGACATCCAGGTCGTGCTCGAGGCGTCGGCCGGGCGGGGCATCACGGCGTCCGTCCTGCTCCCGGCCGGCGTGCTCAGCAGCCGCGCCGAGAGCGCGGCCGAGGCCGAGCGGTCCGGCGTCCGGCCTCCGCGGCAGGCACCCGCACCGGTGCCGGCACTCGCCCCCGTCACCTCCTTCGCCGCCCTGTCGTCCCCGGGCGCCCCGATGTCCCTGTCGTCGGCCGGTGCCCCGATGTCCGGGACGACCCCGGCGGGCGGTCGTGCCCCGATGCAGGCCGGTGCGGGTCGCCCCGCGCCGGCGGCGTCGGCCCCGCCCGCCGTGACCGTGGACCTGCGCGACGGCGGGACCGACCGCGAGGACGGCCGCAGCGGCTATCCGGCGCGCCGCCGGTCGGGGTCCGCGGGGTCCGCGGGGTCCGGCGGCGACGACACCCCGGTCGCCGGGATGCCCTTCGCGCGTCCCGGCCACCTCGCCCCGCTGGAGGTCCCGGCGCCCGTGGCCGCCGTGCCCGCCACGCACCCGGTCGTCCCGCGGCGCGTCCGCGGGGCGCAACTGCCCGACCTGGGCCCCGGCCCCGGGCCCGAACCGGCCCGCCCCGACGAGGGGCCCGGCGCCCCGGATTCGCTGCGGTGGCAGCTGCGCAGCTTCCAGCTCGACGTCCAGGCGGCCCGCCGGGCCATCGCCGAGACGGCGGGGGACGACCTCCCAGGACACCCCGATCCGACCCAGCTCCGACCGGAGGGCGAGAGATGAGCATCGAGCCACAGACAGCCGTGAGCAGCGGTGTACGGGACGTGAACTGGCTCCTCGACAACTTCGTGCACCGCACGACGGGCGTCGAACAGGCGGTCGCCGTCTCGTCCGACGGCCTCCTCATGGCCGCGTCCGCCCGGCTCACCCGCTCCGAGGCGGACAAGCTCGCGGCGATGATCTCCGGGATCACCAGCCTGGCGTTCAGCGCCAGCAGGCTGCTCGGCAAGGGCGGGCTCCGGCAGGTGATCACGGAGTTCCAGTCCGGCTACCTCATGGTGTCCTCGATCAGCGGCGGCTCCTGCCTGGGGGTGGTCACCCCCGCGGACTGCGACCTCGGCCTCGTCGGGTACGAGGCGACGATGCTCGTCCAGCGGATCGGGGCCCTGCTGACGCCCGAGCTCGTGCTCGAGCTCAAGGCCAGCCTGGTCCTGTGAACCGGGCCGAAGGGGGATCGTGGTGAGCTGGGACGACGGGTGGGGGCCCGACGACGACGAGCCGCTCGCCCGACCCTTCCTGACACCGGGCGCCGCCCGGCCCGGGCCGCCGGGGCCCCCGGCGTTCCCCGGCCGCGCCGGACCGGGGCAGGACGCCCCGGTCGAGGAGCACCAGGAGGAGATCCGGCCCTACCTGCTCACGGGCGGGCGCACGGGCGCCGCCGCGGGCGGCGTCGCGCTGGAGACGGTCGTCGTGACGGCGACCCTGCGGTCCGCCCTCCCGGCGGCGTCGGACGCCGCGGCCACCGAGCGGGCCCGCATCCTGTGGCTCGCGGAGACCCCGGCCTCGGTCGCCGAACTCGCGGCCCGGCTGGGGCTGCCGCTGCAGGTCGTGCTCGTGCTGGTGGCCGACCTGGTCGCCGAGAGATCCCTGCACGCCAGCATGGTGGACACCCGCCAGGCCGACGACGTGCACCTCATCGAAAGGCTGATCGCCGGTGTCGCCGCACTCTGACAGTCCCGCCCAGCAGGGCACCCGGCCCGACCTGCGCGTCGTCCGGCACCGGGCCGGCGCCGGGCGCGCGGCGACCGGCGACCCGCCGCCGGTCCCGGTCAAGATCCTGGTGTCCGGCGGGTTCGGTGTCGGGAAGACGACCATGATCGGGGCGCTGTCCGAGATCGAGCCCCTGACCACGGAGGCGGCGATGACGTCGGCCGGCGCGGGCATCGACGTCCTCGGGGCCGCGGGCCGGGCCAAGACGACGACGACCGTGGCCATGGACTTCGGCCGGATCACCATCGACGACAGCATCATGCTCTACATGTTCGGGACGCCCGGCCAGGACAGGTTCAGCTTCATGTGGAACGACCTGGCCAACGGCGCCCTCGGCGGCGTGGTGCTCGTGGACACCTCCCGGCTCGCCGACTGCTTCGTCGCCCTGGACTACTTCGAGAAGATCGGGTTGCCGTTCGTCGTGGCGGTCAACCAGTTCGAGAGCCGGCAGAACCTCCCCCTGGAGGAGGTGCGCGCCGCGACGGACGTCGACGCGCACGTCCCGGTGGTCGCGGTGGACGCCCGGATCCGCGAGTCGGTCAAGCAGGTCGTGCTGTGCCTGCTCAACGTCGTCCTCAACCGGGCGCGAGCGGTCGGCGGCGGCGTCCCCGGCGCGGCGGCCGGCGCGGCGGCCGGCGCGGCGGCCGGATCAGGGGCCGGCTCGTCGATTTCACCCGCGCGCCCGTAGGCGTGTACGCTGGCGTGCGCCGACCGGTGATCCCCGCAGGTGACCCGGACGGTCTTGCCGCCCCGATAGCTCAGTCGGCAGAGCGTCTCCATGGTAAGGAGAAGGTCTAGGGTTCGATTCCCTATCGGGGCTCTGGAGGGGCCGCACGTCCGGACGCCGGTCCGTTCGGAACGCCTCTCGGCTGGCGGAGTAGCTCAGTCGGTAGAGCAAGCGGCTCATAATCGCTGTGTCGCCGGTTCAAGTCCGGCCTCCGCTACCACGGCGGGGAATGCGGGGACCGGCCAGCCGGTTGGAACTCCCGTCTCCTCGCCCTCGCGTGCCACCGTTCGGCGCGGTCTTCCGCACCAGGGGCGAGTGAGAACCTGACGCTTCGACCGAGAGAAGGACCCTGACGTGGCCAGCAAGGCGCAGGACATCCGGCCCAAGATCACGCTCGCCTGCACCGAGTGCAAGGAGCGCAACTACATCACCAAGAAGAACCGGCGTAACGACCCGGACCGCATGGAGCTCAAGAAGCACTGCCCGCGCTGCCACAAGCACACCGCGCACCGCGAGACCCGCTGAGCCGTCGCCCGGCCGAGCGGTCGTGAAGGCCGTCCCCACTGGCTGGGGACGGCCTTCGGCACGTCGGGCCGCCGTCGGGTCGACCGGCAGCGTCCAGCGGCACGTCGAGAGGCAGCGTCGAGAGGAAACCATGGGCATCAACACGGGCCTCGCCGGGCGGCAGTACCCCCCGAGCCCGGCCTACGAGGTCAGCCGGGAGAAGATCGCGGAGTTCGCCGCCGCGATCGGCAGCGACGACCCGGCCCACCGCGATCCGCAGGCGGCCCGCGCGCTGGGCCATCCCGACGTGATCGCGCCGCCCACGCTCGTCGTCGTCGTCGCCCAGCGCGCCGAGCGGCAGATCTTCGACGACCCGGACTCGGGCGTCGACTTCACCCGGCTGGTGCACGGCGAGGAACGGTTCGTCCACCACCGGCCGGTCGTCCCGGGCGATCTGCTGACCGCCGTCCTGCACGTGGACGTCGCCCGCGAGGTGGGCGGCAACGGGCTCCTCACCACCCGGGTCGAGGTGACGGACGCCGCGGGCGCCGCCGTCAGCACCGTCACGTCCACCGTCGTGATCCGCGGAGGCGAGTGATGGCACTGCGCAGGTTCGAGGACGTCGAGGTGGGCGAGGCGCTGCCGGAGCTCGCCGTCCGGCTCCGCCGGGTCGACCTGGTGCGCTACGCCGGGGCGAGCGGCGACTTCAACGTCATCCACTGGAGCGAGCGCGCCGCCCGGGCCGTGGGCCTGCCGGGCGTCATCGCCCACGGGATGCTCACGATGGCCGTCGCGGGCCGCGCCGTCACCGACTGGGCCGGCGACCCCGGAGCCGTCGTCCGCTACGGCACCAAGTTCTCCCAGCCCGTCCCCGTGCCCGACGACGACGAGGGCGCCCTGGTCGAGGTCGGCGGCGTCGTCGCGGCGCTCGACGAGCAGGCGCGGACGGCGCGCGTCGACCTCACCGTCGTGTGCGACGGCGTCAAGGTGCTGGGTCGCGCGCAGGCCGTCGTCCGCCTCGGCTGAGGGTGCCCCCCGACCGGGACGCCACGGCGGAGGCGGCCAAGCGGGCCGTCGCCACGGTCTTCGGGATCAACGGGTTCCTCTTCGCGTCGTGGATGTCCCGGCTGCCCGCCGTCCGCGACCAGCTGCACCTGACGCCGGGCGGGCTCGGCCTGCTGCTGCTGTGCGTCTCGATCGGGTCGGTGTCGACGCTGCCGCTGTCCGGCGTCGCCATCCACCGGCTCGGCCGGCGCCGCGCCACGCTCGGCGCCTCCAGCCTGATGGCGGGGTCGCTCGCGGTGGCGGGCAGCGTCCCGGCGACCGGCGTCCTCGCGGTGGCGCTGGTTCTCGTCGGGGTGGGGACGGCGATCTGGGACGTCGCCGCGAACGTCGAGGGCGCGGACGTCGAGCAGCGCCTCGGACGCCCCCTCATGCCCCGCCTGCACGCCGGGTTCAGCCTCGGCACGGTGCTGGGTGCCGCGCTCGGCGCGGGGGCCGCGGCGCTGCAGGTCCCGGTCGAGCTGCACGTGCCGGTGGCGTCCCTCGCCGGGATGGCCGCGGCCGCCCGGGCCGTGCGCCGGTTCGTCCCCGAGCCCGCCGTCCCCGAACCGGAGGTCACCCCGTCCGCCACGGGGGTGCCGGTCGCGGCCCCGAAGCGCTCCTCGGGCAGCCTGGACGCCTGGCGGGAGCCCCGCACGCTCGTCATCGGCCTGCTCGTGCTCGGCATGGCGTTCGCGGAGGGCTCGGCGAACGACTGGCTGACCGTCGCCCTGGTCGACGGCTACGGCATCGACCACGCCCTCGCCGCGCTGGGGCTCGGCCTGTTCGTGACCGCGATGACGGCCGCGCGGACGGCGGGCTCGTGGGTCCTGGCGCGGTACGGGCGCGTGCGCGCGGTCCGCGGGGGCGCCCTGCTGGTGGCGGCGGGCGTCGCCGCCGTCGTCGCGGGACCGCTCCTGCAGCGCGTGGCGGGGGACGCCGCGGCGCTGGCCCTGGCAGCCCTCGGCGCGCTGGCGTGGGGCGCGGGGGCGGCCCTGGGCTTCCCGGTGGGGATGAGCGCCGCCGCGGACGACCCGCGGCACGCCGCGGCCCGCGTCAGCGTGGCCTCCACGATCGGGTACGTCGCGTTCCTCGGCGGACCGCCGGTGCTGGGCCTGCTCGGGGACCGGTTCGGGATCGTGCGGGCGCTCGCCGCCGTCGAGGGTGCCGTGCTGGTGAGCCTGCTCGCGGCGGGTGCGCTGCGTCCTCCGGGCACCCGTCACCCGGACGGCGAGCGATAAGATCGGTGCCTGACGAAACGTATTGTGGCGATGACGGAACGTCAGCGAACGCCCGGTTTGATAACGAACCGTGGATCAGTGGGTGACCGCGGCATGTTCTTGCGGGCGTGGCGACGCCCGCGCGGTTAGCGTGGCCCGGTGACAGCAGGTTCTGCAGTCCTGGCCGAGCTGACCACGTTACGGGTGGGCGGCCCGGCGGCCCGCCTCGTCACCGCCAGGACCACCGACGCCGTCATCGACGCGGTGAGCGAGTGCGACGCGCGCGGGGAGCCCGTCCTGGTGCTGGGCGGCGGCTCCAACCTGCTGGTCGGCGACGACGGCTTCGAGGGGACCGTCGTGCGGGTCGCCACGAGCGGCGTCCACCGTGAGGCGCCCGAGCGTCCCGGGACGGTCGGCGTGCGCGTGGCCGCGGGGGAGCCGTGGGACGCCTTCGTCGCCCGCGCGGTCGCCGAGCGCCTGGCCGGGATCGAGTCGCTCTCCGGCATCCCCGGATCGACCGGCGCGACGCCGGTGCAGAACGTGGGCGCCTACGGCCAGGAGATCGGCGAGAGGGTCACCGCCGTCCGGGCCTGGGACCGCCAGCAGGGCCGCGTCGGCACGGTGACGGCGGCCGACTGCGAGTTCGGGTACCGGCACTCGCGCTTCAAGGAGGAGCGCTTCCGCGGCGGTCCCCGGTTCGTCATCCTCGAGGTGACGCTCGCCCTGGAACCGTCCGAGCTGTCCGCGCCCGTCCGCTACGCCGAGCTGGCCCGCACCCTCGGCGTGGACGCCGGTGCGCGCGCCGGGCTGGACGCCGTGCGGGAGGCCGTCCTCGGGCTGCGACGCGGCAAGGGGATGGTCCTCGACGAGGGCGACCACGACACCTGGAGCGCGGGCTCGTTCTTCACCAATCCCGTGCTGGACTCCGCATCGGCCGCCGCCCTGCCCGAGGACG
>Ga0302322_100005131_pt1 | contig 11478 bp, 9 predicted proteins | sample Fen_T0_2_FD_203757 | JGI IMG/M metagenome (GOLD analysis project Ga0302322, IMG submission 203757) | Peat permafrost microbial communities from Stordalen Mire near Abisko, Sweden - Fen_T0_2 | ecosystem: Environmental > Terrestrial > Soil > Wetlands > Permafrost | place: Sweden: Abisko... | reverse complement strand
ATGGTAGTATCGGTTGCGCTTCCTGGCTTGTATTGCACGCCAGTGCTTGAAACGTAGCGATAGGATGCACGCGGGTGGGCAGTAACCGGTCCCCATTGCAGAAAGGTAGGTACCGCAGGCTGCGTAATGGCGTTGGTCAAAGGTTCGGTTGATTGTTGCGTAACCTGCGGTTGGTATTTTGAAGCGGGTTGAACCGGAGCGACGACCGTTTGTGAAAATACGGTGGCTGAGCACCAGAAAAGGGGCAGCAAGACCAGTGTGGCCGGTACCTTGATCTCAGAAACCTTTCGGATGGTTATGAATTCAAGAGAGGATTTCATGTTCAAGAAGGATTTTGGGATGAGAAGCGGATTATTTCGAACCGGCGAGGGCCTTCTGGGCTTCGTTTGCCAGAACCGGCGGCAGTCCGGCATCGAGCGACTTTTGCAATGATCGTCGACTGCCAACAAGATCGTTGGATTGCTGCTGCGCCATGCCTAAGTAGAAAAGCAACTCTGCGTCGTTGGTGCGGGTCACCGCGCTCTGTTTCAAGAGATTGACGGCCCTGCTGGCTTCTCCGCCTTTGCGATAAAGGAGAACACCGAGCGCCTTGGCCAACTCAGGGTCATCCGGATAAGTGATTCGGGCTTGTTGGGCTAAATCGAATGCGTTTGCATCAAAATCTGGTTTCGCTCCACCCAGAATAGCGAGGCGGAGCTTGGCTGGGGCGAAATCAGGAAAACGTTCAAGTGCCTTCGCATAGAAGGCACTTGCGCTAATCGCATCGAGTCTCAGTTCGGAGATCGTCCCCATGGCCGTCAGAGCTGGCACAAAATCAGGCTCGGCTTTCAGCAATGCCTCAACCTTGCTTGTTGCCGATAGCATAGGGTTTGCCGAAAGCGCAGTCATTTCGAGGAAGAGTTTGGCCTTCCCGGCACGCGTAAAAGGCCGACCAGTGAATTCAGGCTCGGAGGTATTCAGTCGGACTTCGTCCAGGCTTAGTGCGCGCTGCATGGAGGCTTCGGCTTCCGCCACGCGTCCGATACTGTAAAGCGCTTCACCTTCTTCATAGAAGAGCTCGGGGTCATCTGTGACCCTTTGCGTTGCCTCTTGAAGCAGACTTGCCGACCAAGTGAAGTCACCTAATTGGTACGCGATCAGTCCGAGCATGTGGCTGGTGACTGGATCGTCTGGCGCGATTTTGTGAGCGGCCCTGGCCATTTCTTGTGCCTTGGGAGTATTTTTTCTGGCCGCGTAGAGCCGGGCGAGGTTAACCAACGGTTTAGCTGCACTGGGATTTGCCTGCACCGCTCTCAAATTGGTGGCGGTCGCTTTTTCGAGATCCCCGTCGCGTTCTTGCAGAGCGGCGAGCCGGTCGAGCGCGACAGGATCGCTGGGCGTTTCCGCCAAGGTCTTCTCTAGCAGCGCACGGCCCGTTGCATCCGCGGTGCGGACATCGAGCGCTAGCAGGACGAGCCGTCGTCTTGCTTCGGTGTTTCCGGCGAAATCAGTGCTTAGATCCAAGGCGCGTTGCAGCGCCAGGCGGGCTGGTTCATCCTGGCCCAACATGTAGCGAGTCATGCCCAGGTGGTAGAAGACTTCGGGTTGGTCGGGTAGTTTTTCGGCGCTTTCCTCCAGCAGGTTCAGCGCCCGGCGATACTGATTTTTCTTGAAGAGGATCCAGCCCAAGGTGTCGGCGGTGTGTGGCTCTTGCGGGAGCAGTTCACGCGCCTTTTGCGCCGCGGCCTGAGCCTTATCGGGCTCGTTGAACCGCTCTGAATAAAGGTAGGCTAGGTTGTTTAGTGCAGCGACGGATCGGGGATTCACTGCGAGGATCTTTTCGTAGGCATCCCGCGCGGTCGGGTAGTTTTTCTGTTGCTCGGAGATCAGGCCGATCAACATCAAAGCGCTAATATCCTTTGGGTTTGTACTGACAATTGTCTGGAGATTGGCCAGAGCCTTCTCCGTCTCTTTTGAGCCAAGGTATAGTTGGGCTAGTTGGAAATAGGCTTCGGTACCATCCGGTTGAAGCGCGATCGCTTTCTTGAATTCTGCCTCGGCACGCGCGGTATCGGGTTTTAGAATAAAGATCTTCCCTAGTAATACGTGGGCGCCGGCGGAGTTCGGGTCTCTGGTCAACTCGGTTTCCACTCGTTGGGTGGCGGTGTCTACCTGTTTTTCTTGAAGATCCAGTGCCACCAACCGTTCGAGGGCCGGGATAAGGCCCGGTGCTCGCGCTAACGCCTCGGTGAAGGCCTGACGGGCACCTGTCGGTTGGTTTTGTTTGAGCAAAACAAGGCCAGTCAGAAGCGAAGTCTGTGCATTGCCGGGGAAATCTTTCTCGAGCTGGTGGTAGACGGCGAGCGCTTCATCGAAATTATTCTGCGACCGGTAGGCCTCAGCTAGAAGGAGTCTGGCCTGGGCATTGTCCCGTCGTTGCAAGACCAATGGTTTCAATAAACTGATCGCCCCGATGGGGTCCCCCGTTCTGAGATCGAGATTTGACAGGGCGATACTGGCCTCAAGCTGACCTGGGGCCAATGCGAGGGTTTGTTTGAAGCTGCCGGCGGCCTTCGACGCATTGCCAGAAGCAAGGTAGGCGAGCCCAAGTTGGTAATGGATCTGAGGTGCGCGGGGGTAAATTTTCAGCAGTCGCTCGAACTCCTCAATGCCTTTGGCGGTGTCCCCTTGAGCCAGTTGCAGTCGGCCGCGGATGAACAATGCCTCAAGGTTTTGCGCATCTCGGGCGATTATCTTTTCAATATATTCCGAACAGTCCCCGAACTTTTTCTCCATCAAGGCCACTTCCGCCAGCATGGTCCACGCGGTCAGAAAGTCTGGCGTGGCACGGATCATTTCTCCGAGATACCGTTTTCCTGCAGCGGCGTCGCCAGTCATAATCATGAACTGGGCGTACTGGGTGCGCCGGGGTGAACGCGAGGGAGACGCTTCCGCAGCTTGCTTGAAGGCTTGTTCCGCCGCAGCCCGATCTTTCTGCAGTCCATACACAGAACCAAGAGCGGCATAAGCGGAGGCGTATTTCGGATCCGTCGCCAAGGCTCGTTTTAGGATAGCTTCGGCTTCCTTAAGGTGACCTTGGCGAAGTTCGATCAAACCAAGGGCCGTCAACACCGGCGCTCCATTGGGAGCGGGAGGTGGCAAACTAGTGAGGCGCGTGCGCACTTCGTCGATGTCTTGTGGTTTGGCAATTGTCGCGGCGAGCACCAGAGGCGCGTCAGGATCCTGTGGCCGGCGGTTAAGAATGGTGTTAGCCTCGATCCGCGCTTCCTTCCGATTACCGGTAGCTAGGCTCAACTGGGCAAATTTCACGCGGAGCTCAAGGTTCTCCGGCTGGAGTTCACGTCCCTTCGTCACGTAGGCGATGGCTTGGCCGATACGGCCTTGATCAGAGTAGATCTGCCCTAGTCGGCCAATGGCTAGGGGGTTGAAATTTTCGATCTGGAGGACGTTTTTATAGTCGATCTCCGCCTCTTCATATTTGCCGATGGAAAAATTGTGGTTTGCCTGTTCCAGGTACCGAGCCTTCTTCGCTTCGCGCGAGCAACCGGAATAGGCAACGGCTAGCGCGGCGACGAGCAGGGTTACGGACAGACGAATCGAGTTTAACATGGAATGGCAGGCTGGACGCGGATTTTGCTTTCGGATCTTACGAGGATGAGCAGCAAAAGGAAAAATGGAATCAGCGACAAAACGAAAAACAGCGGACCGCCATGCCGATGGATATAGGAGTTGATCATCTCCGGGCCTATTCGCACACATAGTTCACCGATGACGAATACGCGCAGTCCGTTGCGCAGAAGGGCCAAGGGAATCACGGCCAGGGCAAGAATCATGCGCTTGCCAGGGGACCGCAGGACAACATAGCCCGCGAGAACGCTGGTGATGAGCAAGGCAAGGCTTGAATGAATCCCGCTGCATTCAGGGGCAATCATGAGGGTGATGCCAGGAAGCTGGAAGGTAAGTTGGTCGACGAAGACGGTCGTGCCAGCGAGCGAAAACAGGCCATGTGCCACCATCGCAGAACCGTGTTGAAGGAGGGTCTCAACCCAAACGACAAAGAAAACTGGCAACGGGACTATGAACAACAGAAAGGCCAGCGGGAATATAACGGCGCGTAGCATCCGCCGACAAAGGAACCACGCGCATATACCGGCGAAAATTAGGAGGAACGCGAGCGTGCTCAAGGAAAGCGAATCCTCCGGGGCGAAAGACGAACCTGAGAGTACCGCTAGTTCAAGACCAATGAGCAGTGCGATTCCTGCTACAAAAAAAACAACCGCCAGTTGGCGGTTAGGAGTGGAACGGGCAGCTAGGGTGGAGCGACGCTGCCAGACAAGAAAAAGGCTGATGAACGGGATCAGGATAATATGGGAATATAGTGTGTTCTGCAGCGCGAATCGCACGAGATGATACAACGGTAAACTAAAAACGAGTAACAGGATCACGCTTGCCACAACAAATTTCCGCATTTCTGACGGGCGGGCCGCTGCAGTCTGCGGTTCGAATGGGGTAGTCATCAAAATAGTAACTTAGGCAGGAGAATGACTGCATTCTGATGCATACTATTGCTGGCCGCGCGACTTTGAGGGATGATGGCTTTCTCACCTGTGCGCCCTGAATCGAACAAGGCCTCGTAGACGTAACCAATGGTTTCGGTAAAGAAATCCTTCGCTCGCGCGGAAGATTGCCACCAGAATTTCGTATGCTGACTGGTCGGTTGCCACGAGATGACGCTGATCTGCGTGTCTCGACCGAAAACCTTTGAGTAGACGAGTTGGCTGCGACGGGCATGCACGCCTCGCGTAAAGATCGTCAGTGTCTTTGGACTTAGACCTTTCATGACCAACGCTTCGCGGACGGCGATTGCTGATTCGTAGGTGCGTTGCGTCTCTACATCGCGAGCTGGAGCGCGAATAATTTTTTCGGATGCAACACCTGCTTCGATCAGGCCGTCGGCGGCGATTTCGGCATAGGTCTGGCGCTTGCGATTCCTGCGTTCCCCCGTAGGGCCGCCCGCAGCGACGACCCACCGAAAACTCTCGTGCGAAAACGCATCGGCCGCTGCGTCGATGGTTTCGGGTCCAACCCAGCCTTCAACGACCATAATCTCGGAGGTTGCGCGGACTAATGAAAGGCAAAGGTACGACTCCCCGCACGTCCACCACATGGCAAAGGGCGCTGCAATCGCGCTCAAGATCAAGACCCACCCCAATAGGGTGGGGCACCAGATTGTGCGTGGACGGAAAAACCAAGAGAGGTGTTTCAAGGAATGAATAGACTCTGTATTGCAATGCTCGACACCGATTGATGTGTCCCGTCGGTCTCGCTCGGTGTGCTCAGGCCTGTGCACTCTCAATCGTTTTCAACCGACAATGTCGTAGTCCAATTTGATCGCGAATGACTCGATGCAGCTACGTATTCAACCCACCGCAAATCCATTTCACGAGGCGGAAGAAGCGCGTCTACAGAAAACATCAAGGTTTACAATTTTGCTCTATTTCGTTCGGCCTTAGATAAGAACTTAGTTTCGTTGCCTTGTGCGGTCACCCTTGTTTGGTTCTGGTAGTTTGTTTTTTGTTATGCTTTCCAGACCTGGCCGGGCTTAACGGGAATGCGGGCCATGGCGTTACGGGTGTCGACGATGCACGTAGACCAGTCGGCTAGTTCGTTATAGTTTACGTTGGCGTGGTTGGTTGCGATGACGACCGCATCGAAGGCGGCGACCGTTGCTTGGTTCCAGGCAACAGACTTGGTGCCGGCCCAATGGGCGTGTTCGCGGGTTGGCCGAATCACTGGCACATACGGATCGTAGTAGGCCACATCGGCCCCACGGGACTTCAGCGTTTCCAACAAGATATAGCTGGGTGATTCGCGTTCATCGTCCACATTCGGTTTGTAGGCTAGGCCCACGACCAGCACCCGACTGCCGTTGACTGCTTTCTTATGTGAGTTGAGTGCTTCAGCCGTGCGATTGATCACGTAGTTCGGCATGCTGGTGTTTATCTCGCCCGACAGTTCGATAAAACGAGTGTGTTGACCGTACTCGCGTGCTTTCCACGTTAAGTAAAACGGGTCGATCGGAATGCAATGCCCGCCGAGGCCAGGACCAGGATAAAATGCCATGAATCCAAATGGTTTTGTCTTGGCTGCGTTGATCACTTCCCAAACGTCGATACCCATAGCGTCGAAAACGACTTTAAGTTCATTAACGAGCGCGATGTTGACACCCCGGAAAGTGTTTTCGAGCAACTTGGCGGCTTCGGCTACACGGCATGAAGATACCGGTACGAGCGTTTTAATCGCGATAGAATACAGCGCTACTGCTTTTTCGAGACAGGCCGGTGAATAGCCGCCCACCACCTTCGGAATCGTCGCGACCACGCTACTAGGATTACCTGGATCTTCCCGCTCCGGTGAAAACGCCAGGTGGAAATCCACGCCAGCCTTTAGGCCTGAACCAGCTTCAATGACCGTCCTTAAATCTTCATCCGTCGTGCCCGGGTAAGTGGTCGACTCAAGGACCACCACGGTGCCCTTTTGAATATGTGGCGCGAGGGCTTTGCCCGTTTCGGTAATATATGAAATATCAGGCTCGCGATTTTTATTCAGTGGCGTCGGCACACAAATGATGACCGCAGTTACCTCGCGAACCAGAGCGAAGTCGCTGGAAGCCGAGAATGCCTTCTTGTCCACCATCGCCTGAATATCGCCGGCCGCTATATGCTTGATATAGCTGCGTCCAGCATTCAAGGCGGTGACTTTGTTTGGATCGATGTCCAACCCGAGAACGGTCGCCCCGCTGCGGGCAAATTGGAGTGAGAGGGGTAATCCTACATAGCCTAGTCCGACGACTGCGATTTTCATAAAGAGATGATTTTTTTGGATGGTGAGAGGGTTGATGTTTCAGCTGGTCAGGGCTGCACCGTTATCTATCAATACGTGTCATAAACAGTTTCAATTCTTAGATCTAGCTATAACGTTACGTTCTTGTTTTTACGCTGTATCGTTCCTGAACATGCCGGGAATGTGTTGGTATCATAGGGCGCGGTAAAACGTTGGGTCCACTACTGATCCTTGGCGGTGGTCTGCCGCGCGAGATGTGTAATCTCCAGGAGGGTATTTGTTCGCAGCCCCAGCCTCGGCGGATAACCGAAATCTTGAATCGTGCCGCAGGCGGCAACGCACAGTCCGTGTGCGCGAGCAATTTTGTCTAGCGATTGCGGCGTGTGCTCCGGTGGGAGCGGGGGCTTCAAGAAACTTCGGTCGGCGTTCAGGCCGAGGATGTCGCCGACCATTTTTCCGTCAGGCTTGAGCCGCCGACTGACCATCTCGAACAGCTGGGCCATCGTCGGTTCGTCGAAATAATAGAGCACTTGCGATGCCCAGATAAAATCAAAGGAGGACGCCCCGAGTTCGACATCACCAAACGACTCGGAAAAGAGCAATCGTGGCGCTTTAGCCTTGAGCGCATGTTGGGCAATTTGCTCATGTCCGACTTCGATGACCGCTCGTCGGTGGTCGACTCCCACATAACACTGAGGATCGAGGTACCGGATGAACATCTCGCCGCCTTGGAGAGGGCCGCACCCAAGATCAAGGAGGGTGTGCCCGGGCAAGAGGCCGAGGCGCCGCACAGCGGTAAGTTGGTAAGCCTGCAGTTCGTTCCAAAATCCCAATGGGCCAACCATCTGTTCCAAGCGATGTTTTCGGCGCAGTCCCGGAACGAATGCGCGCAGCGCGTATATTCTCCGTCGGAGATGTTTTAACGCAGGGATAATTCTCATCGGATTGCCGCGAAGTGTCGAGGAGCCAGGGGTTCTTTGCGTAGCGCGATGGCTAGTCGATCCCGCCCGGCACCAGCGGTTTCTTGCTTTTCTCTGTAACCCCACCAATCGCAACGGGCCTTTCCCTGAGTGGCTGCAAGCCCGCTCGGAATGATTCCATGGTCTTTGCGGTGGTCAATGGGACATTGACTCTGGCGAGGAATTGGGTGGGCGCTGGTGCAACATAGATTTTTGGCGGTACGCTTTTGGTGATGATTGTGCCGGCGCCGATCACCGCACCGGCTCCAATCTTAATGACTCGTCCGGCACCACCGGCGATCACGCAGCTTGGGCCAACAAAGGCTTCCTTTTCCAAGATGACTTTCCCGGGCCCTCGAGTGTGGGCGATAATAATCGTCCGGATACTGATCTGCACTGAATCTTGGATTTCGATTCCCTCCGGGTACTCGTTGTCCAAGTAAACGTCTTCGCCGATGAAGACACCCTTTCCAATCTTAACACCCCGCATCCGATGTAGCATTGGTCGCAGGGTTGTTGCCCCCGGACTGAAGCGCGCGAGCAAGCTGAAAACCCTATTCAAGCACCTTTTGACAAGCGGTTTGTTCAAGATGGGGATAGCATTAACTCTTAGCTTGCTGCTTTCGCTGAATAAAAAGGGTCAGCTTTCCGACCGAGTCAAAGTTCTCGGGCGTTACTTCCCGTTGCTCGACGTTTATTCCGAATTCCTTTGTCACAAATTCGACCAATTGCATCACGCCGAGCGAATCTATGATGCCTTCCTGCAGGAAGGACACATCGTCAGGAAAGTTGAATCCGTCGTCAGCATAGAGCATATTCTGGGCAATGAAGTTTTTGATGGAATCCGAGATTTCGCTTAGGTTGTTCGCGTCAGACATGAGGTAGTGGAGAGAAGTTAATGGATCCTTCGCCGTATGATAGGAGGCAAGAATGTTGCGAGTCGCTGAATGGTTTCTTTGCAGGATGGCGGTAAATGTCGACGCAGGAATTGCTCGGCGCCGGACCGCCGCTTGAAGGCAATAGCATGGTCAAGTTGGCTGAGTTGCTCGGGATTCAGACGCCAGCCCGAGGCACCGCAATTTTCCACGACGTGTTCAACGGAATTGCCTTTGGGAATCGCAACCACTCCGGCCTGGCAGAGGCACCAATTTAGCGCGATTTGAACCGGGGTTCGGCCTGTCGCTTCGGATAGTTTCGGCAAAATGCCTTGTGCGTCATAGTCACGTATATGACTGAAACCACGAGCGAGCGGACTATAGGCAATCAACGTCACTCCGTTCGCTTGGCAATATCTGAGTAGTCCTTCACTAATCGTGCGGTCCACTAGATTGTACCGCATCTGGTTTGAGACAATGGGGTGCATGCGCATTGCGCGCTGTGCCCGCTGAAGCTCGGACTGGGAGAAATTGCTGACACCAATGAACCGAACTTTTCCGGCATCCACCAACTCCTCCATGGCGCCTAGCGTCTCTTCCAGCGGGATAGCATCATTGGGCTTATGGAGTTGATATAAGTCGATACGATCGGTCCCGAGTCTGCGCAGACTGCCTTCCGCCGCCTTCAGCAAATCGGCCCGTCGAAAATTACTCGGCGAGACTTTCGACGCGAGGAAGACTTCGTCTCGATGTTGGCCCATGGCCTGCCGAACCACCTCTTCGGTATCGTAGGATTCCGCGGTGTCAATGAAGCATGCGCCGGCATCAAGCCCTTGCCGCAGTGGCTCGGGCCCGGCGTGGTAGTGCCAGGTTCCCAAACCGACTTCTGGAATCTGCACACCGGTTTTGCCTAGTTCCTTCGTAAACATAGCCTTGTTCATCCGATCGAGGCCGGAGGCAGGCGAAGGTATTCGGTGGTTCGGTGCTTGCGGCTAAAGTCCGCATACGCCCGCTGAACTTGGGCCTCGGTCAAGTCCATGACCTTGGCGGCTTCCGCAACCGGCACATCATGAGCCTGAGCGTACCAGAGCAGATCCATGGTCTCGAAAGGCAAACGGAAGAAGAATTCCTGTTGATCACAGGGAGCACTGTAGGTGTCGGAAGTGGGAGTGCGTTGGCGAATTTCTTCGGGCACATTAAGGTATTCCGCCAATTGGTAAATCTGCGTCTTGTATAGATGGACGATCGCGTTGATATCGACGCCAGCGTCGCCGTGTTTAACGAAGAACCCTTGATCGTGCTCGTTCTTGTTCGCCGTGCCGATCACCGCGTAGTTTTTTAGCTCGGCGTGGTAGTAGAGGATGGACATCCGCGCGCGCTGTTTAAAATTCGACCCTGCAACAATCTGGAGAAAATCAGTTACCGGTAAAGGCTTGGTTAATTCGCTGCCTTCGGGCGTAACGATGGTTAGGGAAAAAACATTTAGGATCCCTTCGTCGAGTAGGTTAGGAGGCAAAGTGATCTTCATCTTGTAACCGAGCGCGGCATCGTATTGTGGGAACAATCGGCAAACCGCTTCGTCCCGCCGTCGGTAACAGCCAAAACCGCTCAAGGTTGCAGTAATGTCCTCCAGCAGCGGAACCACACCGAACTGGGTAGCTAGCTTTCTGGCCAAGGTTTGACTCAAAGGATCTGAATCTTTTTCAGGCATCATGATGGCCGTGACGCGGTCTGGGCCGAAGGCGCGCACCGCCAGGGCGAAGACGACCGCTGAGTCCACGCCGCCGCTAATCCCGACGACTCCGCCGGTTCGACGCATGACTTGGCGGGAGAGGCGGCGGAGTTCTGAAACGATCCGTTCAGTCTCTACCGCCGGATCAATTCTAATAGATTGTTTGGTGAAGATCATTTGGGAGGTGTGGAATGATAACTAGGGCCGCGGACTTTGATATTGTCCTGACCACCGAGCGATGGCCGCGGGCTGAAGTTTTTCACGAATTGGAAATGAAGTAGCTGAGTCGAGATGATTCCCGCCAACGCCATGTCGTCGGTTTCACCAATCGGCGCGCCTCGTCTGGCCTTCTCGACCAACTGCGACACCGCAGACGCCTTGAACAATCCAGCGGCTCGCACGTTCTCGGGCGAACACATCTCGTCGACATAGGCAGGTGCTGATGAGTTGAAGAAACTCTTGTGGATTGGGGCTCGGTAGGGCCGTTTTGGACGCTGGGCAATGGATTCTGGCAACCACTTTTTTGCGCACTGTTTCAATAAATATTTCTCGTTCAGGCCGCGTAGTTTTAGGTTTGCCGGTAGTCGGTTGCAGTACTCCACGACGCGGGTGTCGAGAAAAGGGAACCGGCCTTCGACGGAATGGGCCATTGCTACACGGTCACCCTGCGATGATAATAGATATTGCGAGAGGAAAATCGAAATTTCGAGGTATTGGGCCCGTTCGAGGCCTCCCCAGTTCGTGAATTGGCTGGGCACACTGATCTGATCCAGAAAACTCGGAGCGCGCTTGAGGGCATCTTGCATTACGTCGTCGGAAAGAAACCGACAGGTCCGCCGATTATTTCGCCAACGTATAAAATGTGAGTACCAAGGAGCGTCGACGTTGGTCAGATGCTCCTTAAAGAAAGCATTCAAAAAAGAGTGATTGCTCTGATCGAATCCCGGAATGTCGCGATAGAGACGACGGAACAACTGCGGACGCCGCGTGGATTCTGGCACCTTCGACCAGAAACGCCGGATCTTAGCCTCTTTGAAAATATCATAGCCAGCGAGAAACTCGTCCGCGC
>Ga0302322_100005130_pt1 | contig 11481 bp, 10 predicted proteins | sample Fen_T0_2_FD_203757 | JGI IMG/M metagenome (GOLD analysis project Ga0302322, IMG submission 203757) | Peat permafrost microbial communities from Stordalen Mire near Abisko, Sweden - Fen_T0_2 | ecosystem: Environmental > Terrestrial > Soil > Wetlands > Permafrost | place: Sweden: Abisko... | reverse complement strand
AGCCAGAGCGAACGGAGCGCGCCGGCGCTGTGTTTCCGCGTGGCGGAGCCGGAGCGGCCGCTGGCGCTGGCGGCACGGCGCCACGGCGTGGCGGAAGCGCTGAAGCTGCGCGTGACGAGCGGGGAACTCACCACGCTCGTGTCGCCGGAAGGATCGGGGCTGACGGCGGTGGACCTGAAGATGCAGGTGACGGAAAAAGGGCCGCTGCACGTGCGGCTGCCAGACGGCGCGCAGCTCTTCAACGCGTTCGTGAACGGCGAGAGCGTGACGGTGGTGCGCGAAGGCGAGACGAGCCTGTTCCACGTGGCGCCGAACAGCGAGACCGACCGCTCGGCGACGGTGCGGCTGGTGTACGCGATGCGCGGGACGGCGCACGGCGGGCGCGTGACGCTGACGGCGCCGAGTTTCGGGCTGCCGCTGGAGGATGTCGTCTGGCACGTGATGCTGCCGCCCGGCTACACGCTCGAGGGGCACCGCGGCAGCTTGCAATTGAAGACGTATTACGCGGCGGGCGAGATGGCGGTCGACCAGTACCGTGCGCTCGTGTCGTCGACGCGCACGCAGGAGGCGAGGAAGGCGGCGGCGCTGCTGGAGGCGGCCAGTTCGTTTGCGCAGAACGGCGAGCAGGACAAGGCGGGCGAGGCGTTGAGCAAGGTGGCGCGCATCAATGCGCTCGACGCGGCGTCGAACGAAGACGCGCGCGTGCAGTTGCGGGAACTGCGCACGCAGCAGGCGGTGGTGGGGCTCAACACGCGGCGGCAGCGGCTGTACCTCGACAACCGCAGCGAAAGCCTGCGCAACGAGCAGATGGAGCAGGCGGCGAACCTCAATCCCTTCATGCAGGGCAAGACGCAGTTCAACGCACAGCAGTTCGAGCAGGTGGCGATGGGCAACACGGTGGAGGAAAACACGGCGTTGCGCGGCATCGCGGGGCGGATCGTGGAGCAGCAACTGGCCGCGGAGCCGGCGCCGAGTGCGATCGACGTGACGCTGGCCGAGCACGGGCAGGTGGCGACCTTTGGGCGCACGCTGCAGGTGGACGGCAGCGCGGCGCTCGGGCTCGAGCTGACGCTGGCGCGCACGAGCCGGTTCGGCGCCGGTTCGGCGGTGACGGCGCTGGTGCTGCTGGGCGGCGTGGTGGCGCTGGGAGCGTCGTGGCGGCGCAGGCGCGCGGGCTAAAGCCGGTGGGAGGCGAAGTTGGGGACAATGGTGCGCTCGACGGTGGCGGCGAGCGCACTCAGCGCGGCGCAGTTAGCCGGCGAACATGACCTTGGCCATTTGGAGGATGGCGAGAAAGCCGGTGAAGAGGGAGGCGTACCAGAGCCAGCGCTTCTTCACGACGAGGGTGATACCGCCGAGGGCGATCGCGATCTGGAAGATCGAGGTGGCGAGGCCCATCTCGCGGCCGGCGTTGGCGGCGGCGGTGGCGGCGTCGCGGGCCCGGTCGCGCGTGGCCTCGAAGGACTTGGCCTTGGCGGAGATTTCCGCTTTTTCGCCTTCGTAGCGCTTCACGCGCTTCGTGATGGCGTCGAGGGTTTTGTGCTCCTCGGGGGTGACGGCGTGAAACTCCTCTTCCTTGAGTTCGTAGAGGCTCTGCTTGATGCCTTTGGCCTGATAAAACGCCCACTGGTCGGAGGCCTGGGCCTGATTGAAGGTGGCCTCGTTGAGCTGCTTCATCGTGGCGGAGGAGTAGCCGCCGCCGCGCTGGGTGGCGACGGCCGCCAGGACGGCGAGGCAGATCATCGAGAGCGAGACGTACTTGGTCCAGGAGTCGCGCTTCTCCTTCTCTTTCTGGGCTTGTTGGTCCGCTTTGATGGCGGCGACCAGTTCCTTGAGTTCGTCGAGATTGGTGCTCATGGCAGGAGGGAAAAGGGTCCTGATGAATCCAATCGGGGCGGGTTGTCACGCTGTTTGCGGGGGAAATCTGGCAAGCAGCGGGGGAGGAGATAATTAGGAAAAAGACGAACCGCCGATCGAGCGGTTCGCCGGGGCTAGTCGGCGATTCCGGCCGGGTCGGCGACCACGGTGGCGAAGCGGTCGGCAAGGGCGGCGAGGTGGGCGCGATGCACGACTTCGGCGGGGACAATGCCGCCACGACCGTCGGGGATGTCGCGGGTGGCGCAACCCGCGGCGACGACGGTGGTGCGGTAGCTGAGGTCGAGCGCGCTGTGGGCGGTGGCGCTGATGCACATGTGGGTCATGAAGCCGACCAGGATGACGTTGCGGCGGCCGAGCTGGCGGAGCTTGAGGTCGAGGGTGGTGCCGGCGAAGGAATCGGGGAGGGTCTTGACGATCACGGTCTCGCCGGGGCGCGGGGCGAGGGGGGCGACGATCTCGGCGCCGGGGCCGGCGGGATCGAAGAGCGGGCCGGGCGAGTGCTGGACGATGTGGACGATGGGCGTGCCGGCGGCGCGGGCGCGGGCGAGCAGCGCGGCGTCGGCGGCGATGGCGGCGTCGATGCCGGCGAGCGGGAGCTGGCCATCGAGGTACTCGCGCTGGGCGTCGACGATGACAAGAACGGCGTCGTGCAACGTGGCGGGCGGAGGCGGGGGACCGCGGAATTCGAGGAGGGTCTTGGGCAGCGGGGTGGCCAGAGCGGCGGTGCCGAGGACGAGCGGGAGGGCGTGGAGAAGTTTCATAGGATGGTTCGGTTGAGAAACGAGTGCGGGGAGAGTTTAGCGGACAGGCGCGAAGGCGGCTAATGCCGGGTTTTTCGGCTCGTATGCCTTTTGGTTATGAGGCTTAGGTGGAGGCATGGAGCTGAGGCATCTGCGGTACTTCGTGGCGCTGGCGGAGACGCTGAATTTCTCGCGGGCGGCGGTGCGGCTGCACCTGACGCAGCCGGCGCTGAGCCGGCAGATTCGCGACCTGGAGGAGGAGCTGGGCTGCACGCTGGTGCGGCGCGGGCGCAATGTGCGCACGGAGCTGACGGCGGAGGGGCGGCGGTTGCGCGACGGGGCGGCGAAGCTGCTGGCGGCGGCGGAGGCGCTGGCGACGGAGATCCGCACGCAGGCGGCGGTGGTGCGGCTGGGGCATTACGGGGCGCTGTGGCTGGACCATTTCACGCCGGCGCTGCGGCGGTTTGCGAAGCAGCATCCGGAGGCGGTGCTGCAGCCGGTGGACCTGATGCCGAACACGCTGCCAGGGGCGTTGCGGCGCGGGGAGATCGACGTGGCGATGTTCGGGCTCGCGGATGCGGCGGTGCGGCGGGAGTTCGAGACGCACGCGGCGAGCGCGGTGGCGGGGCAACTGGTGCTGGCGGCGACGCATCCGCTGGCGAAGCGGCGCAAGCTCAAGCTCGCGGAACTGCGCAACGCGGAGTGGGTGAGCTGGGACCCCGTGGCGTTTCCGGGGCGGAAGGCGCTGCTCGTCGAGGCGTGCCGGCAGGCGGGATTCCGGCCGCGAATCGCGCAGGAGACGGACAGTGTGGCGTCGCTGCTCGTGAGCGTGGCGACGAGCGGGGCGGTGGGATTTTCACTGCCGATGGCGGCGCAGATGCCGCATCAAGGCGTGGTGTTCACCGCGTGCGAGCCGAAGGACGCGATCGTGTTCGAGATGCACGTCGGCTGGCGGCGGGGCGATCCGCGGCGGGCGCTGTTCGAGGGGTTGCGGCGGGAGATGGTGAAGGAAGGAACGCGCGGCTGAAGGGAGAAAGAGAAAGATTAAGAGAAAGAGAAAGATCGTTAGCGGGGGAGGAGGAGGCGGAAGGTGGCGCCGTGGCCGGGTTCGCTTTTGACGGTGAGGGAGGCGCGGTGGTTGTCGGCGATGGTTTTGGCGATGGCGAGGCCGAGGCCGGAACGGCCGGTGTCGGAACGGGCCTTGTCGGCGCGGTAAAAGCGCTCGAAGAGATGCGGGAGATCCTCGGCGGCGATGCCGGGGCCGTCGTCGCAGACCTCGACGAACGGGCGGTTTCGGTCGAGGCCGAGTTCGACCCAGACGTGGCCGCCGCCGCGGTGGTGCTGGATGGCGTTGGCGACGAGATTGGTGACGAGGATGAGGAGCGCGGAGGCGTCGCCGTGGGCGGTGACGAGGCCGGTGGGCGGGTGGAGCGCGATGCCGCGCTCGACGGCGAGCGGCTGGAGCTGGTCGAAGGCGCTGCGGATGACGGCGACGAGATCGCACGGCTCGTCGCGGCGGGCGGCGGGGAGGCCGGCGTTTTCCTGGTGTTCGAGGAGGAGGAGCGACTCGATGAGGCGCTTCATGCGGGCGCCGGCGGCTTCGCAGGTGCGAATCGCCTCCTGATACTCGGCCACGGTGCGCTCGCGTTTGAGGATGCGGCGCGACTCGGAGAGGATGACGGTGACGGGCGTGCGCAGCTCGTGCGAGGCGTCGGCGGTGAACTGGCGCTGCAGCTTCAGCAAGGATTGGAGGCGGTCGAAGGTGTCGTCGAGGACGCGGCCGAGCTGATCGAGTTCGCTGTCGGTGCCGGCGGTGCCGATGCGCTCGTCGAGATCGCCGGCGGCGATGCGGGAGGCGGTGCGGCTGATCCTGGCGATGGGCTGGATGGCGCGGCCGGCGAGCCACCAGCCGCCGACGAGACCGAGGACCCAGACGGCGGCGCCGCAGCCGGCGAGCGACCAGGCGAAGAGCCGCATCTCGTCGAGGTCGGGCGTGATGTCGCGGCCGATGACGGAGTGGAAGCCGCGGCCGGGCGTGCGGACGATCTGGCGGTAGTGGGAGAACGTCTGCGCCTCGTTGCCGCCGGTGTCGAAGCCGGCGGGGTTGGAGCGGGCGACCTCGAGGGGGACGTTGTCGGAGCGGAGCAGCACACGACCGTCGGTCGCGGCCATGAGGAAGTAGGCGAAGCCCGGCGAGGTGCCCTCGAAGCGGGTGACGACGGCGCGGGGCAGGGCGATCCTGCCGGTGCGGATCTGCTCCACGATCGCCTCGGGCGGGCCGGGGGGCGGGCGGGAGGCATCGTCGTGCGCGGCGGGCCGTTCGCCGGGCGGGTGGGCGGCGTGCATGACGCTCTCGGCGAAAAGGTGCTCGGCGCTGAAGAGCTCCTGGTCGATGCGGCGGAGCTGGTTGTTCCAGGCGAGCTGGTAGGCGGTGAGGCAGAAGGCGACGACGACGGCGAGGAGGATGAGGCCGTGCCAGACCTGGACGCGCCAGCGGATGGAGTGCAGGGGCGCCTTCATGGGATGGAGTAGCCGTGGCCGCGGCGGGTGACGATGAGGTCGTGGCCGAGCTTGCGGCGGAGATTGGAGACGTGGACGTCGAGGAGGTTGGAGAGGCTGTTCTCGTCCTCGCCGAAGAGGTGGTCGTAGAGATCGGTGCGGGTGACGACCTCGCCGCGATGGAGGGCGAGGTATTCAAGCAACGAATACTCGCGGGCGGTGAGCGCGGCCTCGGCGCCGGCGACGGTGACGCGGCGGGCGGCGGTGTCGAGGACGACGGGACCGAACTCGAGGACGGCGCGGACCTGGCCGGCGGCGCGGCGGACGAGGGCGCGGATGCGGGCGACGAGCTCGTCGGGATCGAAGGGCTTGGTGAGGTAGTCGTCGGCGCCCTGGTCGAGGCCGCGGATGCGGTCGGGGACGGCGTCGCGCGCGGTGAGCATGAGAACGGGGGTGCGGCAGGCGGGGCGCAACCGGGCGAGGAGCTGCCAGCCGTCGAGGCGGGGCAGCATGACATCGAGGACGATGCAATCGTAGGGGCCGAGGCGGGCTTTTTCGAGGCCCTCGACGCCGTCTTCGGCGGTGTCGACGGCGAAGTCCTCCTCGCGGAAAGTGCGGGCGAGGCTCTGCCGCAGCGCGGCGTCGTCTTCGATGACCAGCAGCCTCATGGATTATTCATGCCGGAGGGCGTCGATGGGATCAAGCCGGGCGGCGCGGCGGGCGGGGGCGAAGCCGAAGAGAACGCCGACGGCGGCGGAGAAGGCGAAGGCGATGACGTTGATCTGGACGTTGAAGAGGAAAGGCACGGAGATGAGGCGGGCGAGAGCCCAGCAGAAGCCGCCGGCGAGGACGAGGCCGACGAGGCCGCCGATGCACGAGAGCGTGATGGCCTCGACGAGAAACTGGAGGAGGACCTCGTGGGCGGTGGCGCCGATGGAGAGACGGATGCCGATCTCGCGGGTGCGCTCGGTGACGGAGACGAGCATGATGTTCATGATGCCGATGCCGCCGACGAGGAGGCTGACGCCGGCGACGGCGGCGAGGAGCGTGGTCATCATCCTGGTGGACGAGCTGAGCGTCTCGGCGATCTGGCGGGTGTCGAAGACGTTGAAGTCGTTGTCCTGGCTCGCGGAGAGGTGGCGGCGGGCGCGCATGAAGGCGGTGATGCTGGCGATGAGCGCGGTGCTGTCGGTGCCATCCTGGGCGGAGATGCTGATCTGGGTGATGTCGTGCAGGGTGGTGTGGCCGACGAGGCGGCGCTGCATGCTGGAGAGCGGGACGACGATGGTGTCGTCCTGATCGCCCATGCCGGCCTGGCCTTTGGAGACGAGGAGGCCGACGACCTCGAAGGAGGCGGTGCCGAGGCGGATTTTCTGGCCGAGGGGATCGGCGGTGCCGAAAAGCTCCTTGCGGACGGTGGAGCCGATGACGCAGACGGCGGCGCCGGAGCGCTGGTCGGCGTCGCCGAAGAAGCGGCCGTCGGCGAGGGACCATTTGTTGATGGTGAAATAGGCGGGGGTGGTGCCGGTGACCTGGGTGGTGCGGGCGTTGTGCTGGTAGATGGTGGCGAAACCGGAGCCGCGAATGGGGGCGACGGCGGCGATGCCCGGGACCTGTTCGGCGAGGAGGGTGGCGTCGAGTTCGGAGAAGTTGGCGATGCCGGAAGGCGGACCCATGGGGCCGAAGGCGACGCCGGGGCGGAGCATGACGAGGTTGCTGCCGAGGCTGGCGATCTGGGCCTTGACGGCGGAGGTGGTGCCCTGGCCGAGCGTGACCATGGTGATGACCGCGGCGACGCCGATGATGATGCCGAGGACGGTGAGGAAGGCGCGGGTGAGATTGCGGCGAATCTCGCGCAAGGCGATGAGCAGGGCGTTGAAGATCATAGGTCGGAGGCGTCGGTGGCGAGGTCGGAGGCGATGAGGCCGTCGGTCACGCGGATGACGCGCTGGGCGTAGCGGGCGACCGCGTCGTCGTGGGTGACCATGAGGATGGTGATGCCGCGGGTGCGGTTGAGCTCGACGAGGAGCTGCATGACCTCGCGGGTGGTGTGGCTGTCGAGATTGCCGGTGGGCTCGTCGGCGAAAAGGGTGGTGGGATTGGTGGCGATGGCGCGGGCGATGGCGACGCGCTGCTGCTGGCCGCCGGAGAGTTCGGCGGGGGTGTTGGCGAGCTTGTCGGGCAGGCCGACGGAGGCGAGGGCGGCGGTGGCGCGGGCCTGGCGCTCGCGGCGGGAGATGCCGCTGTAGAGGAGCGGCAGCTCGACGTTTTCGAGGGCGCTGGTGCGGGCGAGGAGGTTGAAACCCTGGAAGATAAAGCCGAGGGCGTAGCGCCGCAGGAGGGCGCGGCCGTCGCCGTCGAGCGAGCCGACCTCGATGTCGCGGAAGCGGTAGCTGCCGGTGGTGGGCGTATCGAGGCAGCCGAGCAGGTTCATGAGGGTGGACTTGCCGGAGCCGCTGGGGCCCATGACGGCGACGAACTCGCCCGGGGCGATCGAAAGATCGATGCCGCGCAGCGCCTGAAAGGCGGCGTCGCCGCGGCCGTAGGTCTTGGTGAGACCGCGGAGCGAGATGAGAGGAGTGGAATAGAAAACGCTCACGAGGACGGGAGGTTGGCGCGGACGATGACGGGGAGATCGGCGGTGAGTGCGTCGGAGGAGACTTCGGTGTGACGGCCGTCGTTGAGGCCGGTCTTGACCTCGATGGGCTCGGGCTGGCCGTCGCGCAGGACCCAGAGGCGGGCGGTGCCGGGCGTGGCGGCGGGCGTTTCGGCGGCGGCGCCGCCGTCGGGACGCTTCGACATGCGCGGCGGCATGGGGATGACGCTCTGGAGGAAGGACTTCTTCGGGGCGGCGGCGCCGCCGGGCGCAGGCAGGGCGGTGGCGGGGTCGAAACGTAGGGCGGAGTTGGATACGAGGTAAACCTGCGAGCGCTCGGCGACGCGGATGTCGGCGGTGGCGGTCATGCCGGGCCGGAGCGTGAGGTCGTCGTTGGCGACGGAGAGCTCGGTCTGGTAGGTGACGACGTTGTTGGAGGTGGTGGAGCCGTAGGCGACCTTGACGACGCCGGCGGAGTAGGTGCGGTCGGGCCAGGCATCGACGGTGAAGCGGGCGACCTGGCCGCGGGCGACGCGGGCGATGTCGGCCTCGGCGACGGTGACATCGAGCTTCATGCGCTCGAGCTTCTCGGCGATGACGAAGAGCTCGGGGGCGGTAAAGCTGGCGGCGACGGTCTGGCCGGGCTCGATGCTGCGGGTGAGGACGATCCCGTCGATGGGGGACTTGATGACGGCCTTGCCGACGTCGGTTTCGGCGACCTCGAGCTGGGCCTGGGCCTGGGTAAGGTCGGCCTGCGCGCTGGCGAGGGAAGCCACGGCGCGGTCGACGGTGGCGCGGCTGGTTTCGAGCTCGGAGCGCGAAGGGGATTTGCCGCCGCTGAGACGGTTGAGCTCCTCCTGACGGGCGAGGGTGGCCCGGTCCTCGCGGACGGTGGCCTCGGCCTCGGCGACCTTGGCGCGGGCGGAGGCGACGGTGGCGCGACTGCTAGCGGCGGTCTGGAGGAGTTTGGTGGTATCGAGCTTGGCGAGCGGCTGACCCTTGGCGACGTGGTCGTTGGCGTCGACGTAAACCTCGAGGACGGTGCCGGAGAGTTCGGAGCCGACGGTGATGGAATTGGTGGGCGCGAGATTGCCGGTGGCGGTGATGGTGAGGTTGATGTCGCCGCGGCGGAGGGACTCGGTGACGAAAGGCGCGGGGCGATTGCGGTCGGCGCTGCGCTGGCCGAGCCAGAGCGCGAGCAGCGCGAGGAGCAGCACGGCGGCGCCGGCGAGCAGGAGGAGGCGGCGCGAGCGGCGCGCGGGACCGCCGGAGCGGATGAGCGCAGCCAGGTCGGGCGTGGCGGAGGAATCGACGTTTTTCATGAAGAGGTGGTCTCCCAGCCGCCGCCGAGGGCTTTGTACAACTGGATCTGGGCGGTCGCGAGGCCGGCGGTGACGGTGGCGCGCTGCTGCTCGACGGAGAGGAGCGTGCGCTGGGCCTCGAGGACGGTGAGGAGATCGGACTGGCCGGCCGCGTATTGCTGGGCGGCGAGGGTGGCGGCGGATTGCGCGGCGGCGACGGCGCGCTCGAGGACGACGAGGCTCTCCTGCTGGCGGCGGGTGGAGACGAGGGCGTTTTCGACGTCGGACAGCGCGGTGAGGACGGCCGACTCGTAGGCGACGAAGGCCTGCTCCTCGAGGGCGGATTGAATGTTGATGGACTGGCGGATCTTGCCGGCGTCGAAGATCGGGGCGGTGAGATTGCCGAGGACGGTGGCGAGGGCCTGATCGGGGGTGCGGAGGGTGCGGGCCGACAGGGCTTCGAGGCCGATCGAGCCGGAAAGCGCGAGGGACGGGAAGCGCGAGCGCTCGGCACTGCGCGTGCGTGCGGCGGCGGCGGTCAGCGCCTGTTCGGCGGCGCGGACATCGGGACGCTGGCGCAAGGTGTCGGCCGGGATGCCGACAGCGATGGCGGCGCGGGCGTGCGGGACGGGCGCGGTGGTCACGAGCAAGGCGTCGACGCCGCCGGGGGCGCGGCCGCAAAGGAGCGCGAGCTGGTTGCGCGTCTGGTCGAGGGTGGCGTGAAGCGTGGGCAGCGAGGCGCGGGCCTGTTCGAGGGCGCTGAGGGCCTGCTGGGTGTCGAGCGCGCTGGCGAGGCCGGCCTGCTCGCGCCACTGGGCGATCTGCGCGGTCTCGGTCTGCGAGGCGAGGCTCTGCTCGACGAGGGCGATCTGTGCGGCGGTCGAGCGAAAGGTGACGAGGGCCGTGGCGACCTCGGCGGCGAGGGAGGCCTGGGTGTTGCGGAGATTTTCCTCGGTTTCGGCGAGGTCGGCGCGGGTGGCGGCGACGGCGAGGCGCTCGCGGCCAAAGAGATCGAGCTCCCAGGAGGCATCGAGGCCGGCGCTGTAGGACTCGGTGCGCGTGGTGAGCGAGGTGGCGCGGCTGCGGGTGGCGCTGCCGGAGCCGGAGACGCTGGCGGAAAGCGACGTGGCGAGAGCGGTGCGCTCGCTGGCATAGCGGGCGCGGGACTCGGTCACGCGGCTGACGGCGGTGCGGAGATCGGGGCTCGATTGCAGCGCGGTGGCGACGAGCGCGGAGAGCGCGGGATCGTCGAACTGCTGCCACCAGCGGGCGAGCTCGGCGGAGGCCGGGGCGGCGGACGTGGACGCGGTAGAGTCAGCGGGCGCGTGCCAAGCGGAAGGAGTGGCCACCGTGGCGGTGTGCCGCGAGGTGGCCGGGGCGGAGGCGCAACCGGCGAAGGCCAGGAGGGCGGCGGGGCCGGCGAGCAGCGAGGAAAGGCGGGAGGAGAGAGAGACCATGACCTTGAATGGTCAGGACTCTAGCAGCGCCTACCTTTAGAGAAGGTTAAGCCGGGGGCAAAAAAGGCTGAAGGGCAGGAAAGGGGGAGGCGGGACCGGAGCCAGGGGGGAAATTGGGGTGGGCGGGAGTCGAAAGACGTTCGAGCGCGGGCTGAAGCTCCGCGCTACTTCGGACCGGCGGGCGGAAGGCCAAAGCGGGCGAGTGCGGCCGAGGAGGCGGAAGATAAAGCAACGCGGTCAGGCTGACCGCCCTACACGAGGAGCGGGAGCGGCAGGGGCCGCTGAGGAGTCGAACCCTGCGCTGGAAGCCGCAGCCACGGTGTAAGGGAGCCGTGGATACGGGCGCGATTGGGCCGCCGCGGGCGACGGGGGCCCGCGGCGGCCGGCAGTCAGGCTTCGGCGTCGAGGTTGACGCCGGTGGTTTTGTTGGCAGCGGCATCGTCGGTGTCGCTGGTGCTGGACGAAGCGGAGGAAGTGGAGCGGGTGCGGCGCGGGGCGGCGGCCGCGGTGGTCGAGGAGGATTGGGCGGCCTGGGTCTTCTGCTGCTGGAGCTGCTGTAACTCGGCCTGGAGGGCGGCGAGATCGGCCTGGTAGGCGGCGACGAGCTCCTGCTTGGTCTTGGCGTCGTCGGTCGTGCTGTTGTTCTCTTCGAGAAGCTTTTTCTGGACGTCGGCGATCTGCTTGGTGAGTTGCGAGATCTTTGCGTCGAGGCCCGCGGAGGAGGTGCGCGGGGCGGAGGCGGTGAAGCCGCTGGAAACGGAGGAGATAGTCATGGCTGGGTGAGGTTAATCGTTGGAGGGTGGCCGGCGGCAGAACGCGGCGGCGTCGCAAAGGGTATATCGACGCGCGGAGGAGGCGGCTGGAGGGATTTGGCCCCGGAAATGGGCGGGTTTACCCCGGGGATGCCGGAACGGAAGCGCCAAATACCAAGTTCCCCTTCGGCAGGCTCAGGGTCTCCGACAAGCTCCAGAGAATGGAGAAGACGGATTTCAATGAGGAGATCGGGTAGA
>Ga0302322_100005129_pt1 | contig 11481 bp, 5 predicted proteins | sample Fen_T0_2_FD_203757 | JGI IMG/M metagenome (GOLD analysis project Ga0302322, IMG submission 203757) | Peat permafrost microbial communities from Stordalen Mire near Abisko, Sweden - Fen_T0_2 | ecosystem: Environmental > Terrestrial > Soil > Wetlands > Permafrost | place: Sweden: Abisko... | reverse complement strand
ATGGAACGCCAGGCGTTGAATGTATTTCGAATGCGGCTGATGGGTGCGGAAGTCCGCGCCGTCGAAGCCGGACAGAAGACGTTGAAGGAAGCCGTCAATGAAGCTCTGCGCGACTGGGTGACCAACGTGCGCAACACGCATTACGTGCTCGGCACCGCCTACGGCCCGCATCCGTATCCGAAGATGGTCCGTGATTTTCACCGCGTGATCGGACTCGAGGCCAAGGAACAAATTCTCTCGCGCGAAGGCCGCTTGCCCGACGAACTCATCGCTTGCGTCGGTGGCGGTAGCAATGCGATCGGCTTGTTCTTCGAATTTCTTGAGGAGCCAAATATCCGCATGACCGGCGTCGAAGCCGGTGGTCGTGGCATCCGACGCGGCGAACATGCGGCGCGTTTTGCCGGTGGACGCTTGGGCGTGTTGCAAGGTTGCAAAACTTTTCTGCTGCAGGACGCCGACGGCCAAATCGAGCCGACCCATTCAGTATCGGCTGGCCTTGATTACGCTGCGGTGGGTCCCGAGCACGCGTTTTACCACGAACGTGGCCGGATCGATTTCGCCTACGCCACCGACGACGAAGTGCTCGCAGCCTTTCAGCTCTGTTCCCGCCTCGAAGGCATCATTCCCGCGCTCGAATCGACTCACGCACTGGCTTATGCGTTAAAACGCGCGAACTCACTGCCCAAGGACAAAATCATCATCGCGAGCCTGAGCGGGCGCGGGGACAAGGATGTCCAGCAGGTCGCGGCACTGCTGAGCGACCTGAAAGTGCCAAAAAAAACAAGTAACAAGTAACAAGTGCCAAGATGACGGAACCCCGGCGAGATCTTGTGGAGCGAACCTACGTTTTTGCGCAGGCAGTGAGGCGATTTGTAAACGAGCTTCCGATCACGCTTTCGAATTGAGAAGATTCGAGGCAATTGGTTCGTTCGTCTGGGTCTGTGGCGGCGAATTACCTGGAGGCACAGGAAGGACTCAGTCGGAAAGATTTCTTTTTTCGCATCAAGATTTGCAGGAAGGAAGCCCGGAATCCTGGCTTTGGTTGCGTCTGCTGAGCATGGGCTCCTCCTCCGAACTTGAGGCGACTCGGCAGCTTCTTACGAAGGAAGCCGACGAGTTGGTGCGAATCCTTTCGTCAATTGCCAAGAAAAGCGAAGCAGAGGCGCTCTGAGTGGGTTTGAAGTCTTGTCACTTGGTACTTGGACCTTGTTACTTCATTTATGAAAAGCATGACCGGTTTTGGACGCGCTACGGCTTCGCTCGGTGCGCAAACGTTGACGGCTCAAGTGAGCTCGGTGAATCGCAAGACGCTCGATCTCACCGTCAAGCTGCCCGAGGAATGGGAATCGCTGGAACCGCAGATCAACGACCTCGTGCGCAAATATGCCGTGCGCGGCAAAGTTCATGTCGATCTCGAGTTGACCGGGGTAAACGGCGAACAAGCTGCGCCGTGGGACGAAGCGGCGGCCGCAGAAGTGCTGGCGAAGTTGGCGGCGTTTGCGGTGAAGCAAAAAGTCGTTTTTCAGCCCACGCCGGAGCTGCTTTGGCAGGTGGCGAACTCGCAGCGCAAGTCCAGCACGGTGCCCGCGACCGAGACCGCTCAGCCGATCGTGCTCGCGACGCTTGAAGCGGCGCTGAAAAGTTTTTCCGAGATGCGGGGACGCGAAGGCGCCACGTTGCTGGCCGATTTTCTTGCGCGACTCGCGATCTTGCAAAACCACGTCACAGCGGTCACCGAGCGCGCGCCGCAGGTGCCGAAGAACTATCGCGAGCAGTTGACGCAACGGTTGCGTCAGGCCGGGCTTGAACTCGATTTAAACGACGAGCGCGTGCTCAAGGAAATCGCACTCTTTGCCGATCGCTGCGACATCGCCGAGGAGCTCACGCGGTTACGGAGTCATTTCGAGCAGTTCACCGCGCTGTTGAAGAGCAATGGCGAGATCGGCCGCAAGTCGGAATTTATCCTGCAGGAAATGGGTCGTGAGGTTCACACCATCGGCAGCAAGGCGAACGACCTCGTTATCTCTCGTAACGTGATCGAGCTCAAGAATGAGCTCGAACGCATCCGCGAACAAATCGCGAACGTAGAGTAATGGTTCTGGAGAAAGGTTCAGGGTAGGGCGTGATCGCTGGGCCCGCCGTTCCGAATACCCGGCGCGCCCGGCGGTCGCGCCCTACCTCCATCGTCAGACCAGCGGTAGCGTGAGGCGCATCGTGGTGCCGGCGGAATTGGTTTCTAGCAGCGTGATGTCGCCGTGGTGGCTGAGGAGGATGCGTTTTGCGATGGCGAGGCCGAGGCCGGTGCCGTCGGGGCGGCCTGAGAGAAACGAGTCGAAGATTTTTTCACGCAACGGCTCGGGGACGCCACGGCCTGTATCCGAAATGTCGATATGGACGATCTGTGCGCTGCCGCGTTCTTCCGCTCGGCAGTGGATGGTGATCTGTCCGCCGTCGGGCATGGCCTGGGTGGAATTGATCAGGAGATTGAGCAGGACTTGCTGGATCTGGCCTTTGTGTACGTCAACGAAGAGCGGTGTGGTTGGCGGCGCGAAGTGTAGTTGGATTTTGCTTTGGGTGAGTTTGAGGCGGATGAGGACAATCGTATCCTCGATCAGGTCGGCGATGGGCCAGCGGGAGTGCAGGCTCGATGGGGCTTTGGCAAAACTGAGCACGCGCGAGACGATGGCTTCGAGTTGGTCAATTTTTTCGCTGATCACGCGGACGTCGGTTCGGCGCGGATCGTCGGAAGGGAACTCCAGGCCGAGGTTGCCGTAGAGGAGTTTTATCACTGTCAGTGGGTTTCGAATTTCGTGCGCGATCTCGGCGGCGAGCAGGCCGAGCGTAGTGAGTTGTTCGTTTTTTCGAAGTGATTCTTCGCTCTGGAAAACGCGGGAGTAGAGGCGCGAGTTCTGCAGGGTGACAGCGCCGAGACTGGCGAGTGCGGCGGCGAGGCGGCGTTCGTCGTTGTTGAAACGATGTACATGGTCGGTGAAGATCACGAGTACGCCGAGCACTTCGTTTTCGTAAACGACCGGTGTAGCGAGGAGGGTGCGTAGCGCGGGATCGTGTGGCAGGTCGATCAAGTCGTGAAATTCAGGACTCTGGATATTGGCGAATTCGAGTTGTTTGCGGGTGTGGATGCTGGCGGCGACAAAACAGGAATCGATCGGCAGGTCTCGGCCCAAGACGTCCAGGCTGATATTGGAGAGCGAGATCGGCCGGACGATTTCAGTTGTTTCGTCGAAAAGATAAAGGGCGCAGGCGTGAGCCTGGAGGATCTGGCGCGTGTCGTGGGTGATGGAGTCGAAGAGCTCCTGGGGCTCGACCTTCGTCACGAGCGAACGGCCGATGGCTATGAGGGTTTCGAACTGGCGGGCTTTTCCGCGTAACTGGCGAAGCTGCCAGAGGCGGCCCATCACGCCGGAGGCTTCCTGAGAGCAGAGAACCAGGAGCTGGAGGTCGATCTCATTGAAACCGCCAACCGTGTCGTGATCGAGGTTGATGACACCGAGGGTCTGGCCGTTTTCTTCGAGCGGGGCGGCCATCTCGCAATGAACCTCGGGTCGGAGGGAGATGTAGCGTGGATCGGCTTTGACGTTGGCGACAAGTTGCGGACGGCCGTGAAATGCGACCCAGCCGGTCACGCCCTGTCCGAGGCGCAGGCCGAGTTCGCCGGTGTCGGCGGGCAGGCCTTGTTGCACTTCGATTTCGAGTTTGCCGGTGTCGGGGTTGAGCAGCGAGATCGAGCCGCTGGAGGCGTGGAGCGCAGCGATGGTTTCGGCGAGGATGGTGCGGAGGGCGAGTTGTGGATCTTCGGTGCGGCCGACGAGCGAGCTGATGCGATAGAGCACGGGCAGCGTTCGTGGATCGAATGCGCCGGGCGGGTTGGCCGCGGAAGATAGAGGAATCACTTCGGAACCGGGAGTGATGTTTTTCACGGCGAATGGTTATTGGGTGTTGCGCAGAAGCCGGATGCCGTAGATCGAGCCGGTGCGTGAACCGATCTTGGCGAGGAACTCCACGCGGAGCAGGCCGTTGGCTCCGACGAGCGTATCAGGAATCTTGTAGGTGGCGTCGACGAAGCGGTCGGGCTCGCCTCCTTTGAGTTCGACGGTGGCGATGACTTGATCGTTGACGACGAGGTCGAACTCGCGCTGCCGTTCGCTGGCGAGGTAGGTGATGACGAGTTCGCCGCCGCCGTTGGGGGTGCTCTTGAGGGTGTAGCCGAAAGCTTGGTTGGAGTCGCGCCAGTGGCGGCCGAGGTTGACGCCGCTGGCGGAGCCTTCGCCGCGGTAGTCGTGTTCGACTTCTGGCTGTTGTTCACCGGGATTAATCTGATCGATGGTGCGGGCGTCGAGGGCCAAGCGCGATTTTTCCTGGGTTTCGATTTCGTTGACGAGCGAGGTGTAGCTCTCGGCTGTGACGGAACGCCAGTAGATCATGTACCGCGAGTCGTGGATGCGGAAGAAGGGGACGAGTTCGAGACTCTTGGCCGTCTGAGGCTGGATCAGCTTGTCGGCGGTGAACGTCATGGGCTTGCCTTTGACGGGTACGATCTGTTCGGCCAGGCGGTTGGTTTCGCCGACGAGCATGGGAGCGCGATCAAGCGGCAGGAGCGCGCCTTCGGTACGGTGGCCCATGCGACCGTCGTTGGCGATGAGGTCGGTGAGTGGCTCGGTGGGCGTTTTGGCGGCGAGGACGATCGGGCCGTGCAGCACGGCGACGTAACCGGAACCATCGGGCAGCGGCTCGATGGTGGTGTGCATGGGCAGGCCGATTTCAACTCGGTCGCCGTTGCGCCATTCGCGTGCGAGAGTGGCGTAGCCGTTGGCGGTGGCGGGCTGTTTGATGAGCTTGCCGTTGACGGTGATCGTGAGGCCTCCTTCGCTCACCCAGGAGGGAGTGCGCACACGGAGGTTGAACGTTTGCGGGGTCTTGAGCGAGAGGACGAGCTGGGTGCGTTCCTCGTCGGGGAATTTTGTTTCCTGACGCAGCTTCAGGCCACGTTCAGCCCACGTTAGTTCCGAGGCGATGAAGAGGTTGACGATCAGGGTGTCGTTGGTGTGAGCGTAGATGAACTCGCCATATTTGCCGTGGTTCTCGATGCCGGTGCCGACGCAGCACCAGAAGCATTCGGTCGGTTGCGAGTAGTTGCGGTAGTGCTGAGGGCGGATGGGCGTGAAGTAGACGAAGCCGCCGTGCATGGGGTGTTGCGACGAGAGGATGTGGTTGAAAAGGGCGCGTTCATAATAGGCGGGGTAGCGCGGATCGGGATTGCGGCGGTACAACTGTTCGGTCAGCCGGAGCATATTGTAGGTGTTGCATGTTTCGGGTCCTTCACGCGTTTCGATCATCGAGGAGAAATCCTCGGCGGGGTTGAAGTGTTCGCGCACGCTGTTGCCACCGAAGGCGGTGCTGCGGTGGTTGACGACGGCGGTCCAGAAATAGCTCGCGGCATCCGTCCAGGTGGGATCACCGCCGAGTTCGGCAATGCGGGCGTAGCCGATGACTTTCGGGATTTGCGTGTTGGCGTGGAGTCCGGTGAGGTGGTCTTCGTGCTTGAGCAATGGTTCGAGTGTGCCGCGGTGGGAGAAGCGTTGGGCGAGCGCGAGATATTTGGGGTTGCCAGTGATGGCGTTTACGTCGGCGAGGACCTCATTCATGCCGCCTTGTTCGCACTGGAGCATGCGTTGGATCTGTTCGTCGGAGAGGTTGGCGACGAGGCTGTCGCACCAATCGCTGAGCCCAATGAGGACGTCGCGGGCCTGGGTGTTGCCGGCGATGAGCCAGGCGTCGCGGAGGCCGGCGAAGGTTTTATGCAGGTGGTACCAAGGGACCCATTTCCCGTTGATGGAGAAGTTGTCCACTTTCAGTTTGCCGGCGGCGACTTCGGTCCAGAGTTCGCGGCTGTGGGGCGTGCCGCCGACGTAGCCGTTGCCGTGGGCGCGCTGGCACTCGGCCATCTCGGCGACCATGTAATTGAGGCGGCGCGTCATCTCGGCGTCGCCGGTGGTGACGGCCATTTGGGCGAGTGCGGTCAGGTAGTGGCCGGCCATGTGGCCATCGAGGCCGGAGCTTTCCCAGTTCGGGTATTTCGGAGCTTTGGGGGTAAGGCCTGCTTCGGTTCGGAAGGGGGCCATGAACCGGTCAACATCGAGCGCGAGGATGTAGCGGGCATCGACATCCTGCGCGGCCTTGAACGGTCCCTCGGCCAGGCGCACATCGCGCAAGTCGAAGAGCTTGATCTTGGCGGATGGTTCGCTGGCGTGCGCGAGGGATACTGCGGTGGCGAAAAGAGTGAACGCGAGGAACTGGGTGATCCGGGGAAACGAGGTCATCGGGCGGGAAATTAGCGGAGGAGCGTGTTGATCGGCGAAACAATTCTATCGGCGGGAAAACGGTGGGGTAAGGTGGAAGTTGGAGTCGTGGCTGTGGGGCGAGGTGAGGTTGCGACCTATTCAGAAATCTCTTCACGAATCATACTGCGGTGGGATCGAAAACTCTTGGATTGTTTTTCGATTCAGACAATCTGGCTCTGTTTTGTCCGGCTTACCCCCAGATTCATTGCCTGATACATCCGCAGTGCCGGTATCTTCGGCTTCGGTGTTGTCGGTTTTGGTTGGGGCGATGGCGAGCGATCAAAGTGAGGCGATCGTTTTGACTGATTTGAGTGGCAACGTTCTTTTTTGGAATGCTGGTGCGACGCGGCTCTACGGTGTTGGCTCTTCGGAAATGGTCGGGCAACTGCTGGCGCGTCGCGTTGGGGTTGGTTCGTTTGTGCCGGCAGGTTGGGCGGAGGCGTTGGCGGTCGGCGAATTTGAAGCCGATGTGTGTGATCAACGACACGACGGCACACCGGTTTGGACGCACACCCGAACCGGTCTGCTTCACGACGCGGAAGGGCGGACCGTGGGAGTTCGCCTCGTCGCTCGCGATATCACTGCACGGCTTGGAGGTGAAGAACGGTTTCGAGCGCTTACCGATCTGTTACCTGATATCATCAGTATTTATGACCGGAATGGCGTGCTGACGTTTAATTCCACGGCTGCCTGGAAAACTCACGGCTATAGCGCCGAGGCTTTGCAGGGGCGTTCGACGTTTGATTTGATTCACCCGGATGATCGCCCGGGCGTTGAGAGCACGTTCAACTCGCTGCTCATGCACGCTGGGGAGTCGCAGGTGGTTCGTTATCGGTATCGCAATGCCGATGGCACTTATGTCTGGATGGAGGCGGCCGGTCGCAACGAACTTAACAATCCGCACATCCAAGGAATCATTTCGGTTTCGCGCGATATTTCCGGCCAGGTGCGGACGGAGCAGTTGTTGCGCGATGACGAGCAGCGATATCGCATGCTCTTCGCGGCGAATCCGCATCCGTTGATGATTTTCGATCTTGAGACCTTGCGCTTCATCGAGGTTAACGCGATAGCGCTCGAGTTATACGGGTACACGCGTGAGGAGTTTCTGGCGCTGACCATTAGAGATATTCGACCGCCAGAAGATCTGCCGCAGTTCGACGCCGCGATAGCGCGTGTGAAACAGAGGACAGGCTTGATCGGCGGCAAAATGCCGGGTGTCTGGCGGCACCGGTTGAAATCGGGGCGGCTTATCGATGTTGAGGTGGTTGCTAATCGCATCGAGTGGGCAGGCCGGCCGTCCCACATTGTACTCGTCCATGATGTGACTGAGCGATTGAAACTGGATGCGAAGTTACAGCAGACCCAAAAGTTGGAGAGTCTCGGTTTGCTGGCCGGTGGGATTGCTCATGATTTCAATAACATTCTCACGGCGATTCTTGGCCACGCGTCGTTGGCGTCATTCGATGTGGCAGCGGTTTCGCCCTTGGGTGAAAGCATTCGAATCATTGAGGAATCGGCCCGGCGCGCATCGGAATTGTGCCGTCAAATGCTGGCCTACTCCGGCCGGGGCCGCTTCTCGGTGCGTGCGGTGGAACTTAGCAGTTTTGTGGAGGGAGTGGTTAATCTGTTGCATGTTTCCATTGGGAAGAATTGTCATCTCCTGCAAAACCTGAGTCGTGGACTGCCGGCGATCGAGGCGGATGCGACGCAGCTTCAGCAGGTGGTTATGAATTTGGTGATCAATGCCGCTGAGGCACTCGGGGCGCAGGAAGGCACCATCCAGATATCCACGCGCCGACAGTACGCTGATCGTGCATTCTTTGATACGATGTATTTGGCCCAAGACCTTATTGCGGGTGAGTACGTTGTCCTGGAGGTTTCTGATACGGGCTGCGGTATGTCGCCGGAAACACTCGCGCGTGTATTCGATCCATTCTTTACCACTAAATTCACCGGACGAGGGCTGGGACTTGCTGCCGTTCTGGGGATTGTGCGCGGCCATAGCGGAGCCATTCGCGTCGACAGTCAGCCTGGCCGTGGCACGACGTTTACCCTGATCTTCCCTGTGGCCGCTGGTACGGCTCTTCCTGATGCACAGGAGGCTTCTTCAATCGCGATGACCGCTCGCGCCTCGGCTCGGACCGTGCTCGTGGTGGATGATGAAATCAGTGTTCGGGCCACCGCACGTGCGATGCTTGAACGCTGGGGCTTTCGCGTCCTGTTGGCCAACGATGGTGTTGAAGGGGTGAATCAATACCGCGGCCATCGTCATGAAATCGATTTGGTATTGCTCGACTTGACGATGCCACGCCTCGGTGGCGAAGGCGCCTTTCGCGAAATCCGGATGATCAACCCGGAGGCTCGTGTGCTTCTGATGAGTGGTTTCGATCAGAATGAAGACCTGCAGAAAATCGTTGGACAGGGTTTGGCGGGTTTTATTCAAAAACCCTTCACCGCCCAAGTGCTGCTGGCCAAGATCGGCACCCTGCTGACAGAGGGGAAAGCGTAGCGGGACGTGAGTGATGCCGAGCAGCGCACAGGGCCCAAAGGCGCTTGTCTCTATGGGATGGACCGTTAATGCCTTTCGTGCAGGCTCTCTCCAGCAATCCCATTTCAAACCCCTTGAATGTCATGAACAGTTCGGCTTCAGATCAACTGACTCCCACCAAGAAGACCGCCAGGCTGCAGATGATCCCGTTTGTAGCGGTGGTGCTCCTCCTTCTCCTGGCCTTCGCCATGTATTCACAATCGTTGGAGAAGAAGTCGGTTATCTCGCACGACTTCGGAGGATGTAGTTGCGGAGGGTGGGGCGGTCAGGGCGAGCGTGAGGCCGCAGTGGTGCTTCAAGTCACCGACGCCGGGCTCTTTTGGAACAAGGAATTGATTACGCAACGGGAGCTGCCGGTCGCCTTGGCGAAGTATGCCGCGAAGTGCAAAAATCCGCAGATTCTACTCTCGAGCGATGACCGCGCGAAGTACGGCACGACGATCGAGACGCTCGATGAAATCCGAAAGGTCGGCATCACACAGGTCTCGATCGAAACGATCTACCGTGGCACGGGGCAGTGATGGAACGGTGTCGGCTGGTGAGGGGGTGCTGTTGGTAAGTTGGTCGAGAAGGTTGGCCTGGCATGGTAGATAGCAAATTCTTCGCTCAACACTCCCGCCCCTCGATCGTCATCCCGAGTGCCGCACGAGGGATCCACTTGGAGTTGAGCAAACCTACATGCTTGTTAAGCCAACCTGCACGCACCGCCAACGTACACTGGATCCTTCGCAAGCTCAGGATGACAGAGGTGGAACGGAATGCACTCCCGGTGGAATTACGGCTCATTGCCGAAAATGGCTGGTAACGCAGCCCTGAATCCATCTTCGTTTTAGCCATGTGCTCCAGGTTTAACTTTGGCGGGATCGCCCGATTCGCGTGTGCCCTTATTAGTCTTGTCGCCTTGTTCGCGTGCGCGGCTCCGAAGACGGCCCAAGCGGAGATCACCACTTACGGAAATGTCTTTCACGTTGATCCGAGCTTTTCGACGCTCATCGAGTCGAGCGGCGATAGGATGATGATCAATGCTGTCGCGGCTTCGTCGGAGGGCGGTTTTTTTGTTGGCGGAAACTTTACAGCGATCAGTGGCCAGCAACGTCTTGGCCTGGCTAAGTTCAAAGCGGACGGCACGGTCGATTCGACTTTTAATCTAAACGGTGGATTCGACGGCCCGGTTGAATGGATCGCGGTACAAACGGACGGGCGAGTTCTCGTCTCAGGCAATTTCAGTTCCTTCAATGGTACGGTTCGCGTTGGCTTTGCCCGGTTGAACGCGGACGGCACGCTCGACACGACTTTCAGCCCGGGTTCGGGATTCGCTTACGCAGGCCGGCTCGTTGTGCAGACTGACGGGCGCATTCTCGTGGGTACGCGTGGAGGCACCTTTTCCGCGATTTGGGTTTCACATTCGTCGGGTGGCGGCGCCGAGGCTGGCAAAGATGTCGCGTTGGCGGACGCAACGATCAGCGACCTATCAAAAGGTATCGCTCGGTTGAATACGGATGGGACCGTTGACACTTCCTTTAATCCACCCGGGACGGGGTTTGATGGTCCTGCTACAAGCATCGCGGTGCAAGCGGACGGACGAATCCTGGTGGGCGGCTATTTCACCGCCTTCAACGGTACACCGCGCGCGAACATCGCGCGGTTGAATGCGGACGGTACACTCGACACCACTTTTAACCCTGGGTCGGGGTTTGACTCCTCGGTTGGTTCGCTCGCCGTTCAAGCGGATGGGAAAATCCTCGCGGTCGGCAGTTTTGCGACCTTCAACGGCACGGCGCGGGTAGGCGTCGCACGTTTGAATACTAACGGTGCGCTCGACACGTCTTTCAATGTCGCGCCGGAACTTGGTTTCACGCCCACCGAATTGGCACTCCAGACCGATGGGAAGGTGGTGGTGGGCGGTTACTCCACGGGCTACGTTGCGGGCAACGCACCCGCCAATACCGCGCGTTTGAATACGGATGGATCGCGTGACTTCGTTTATGGTCCGTCGTTGCCGAATATGCTTACTGTTCAAGCGCTGACCCTGCAGACGAATGGGCGCATCGTGGTCGGAGGTTATTTTAATAGTCCCAATGGTTCGGCTACTGCCAGTCTGGCGCGCCTATCGACCACAGGGGTGCTGGAGACACTCTCAACCGGCAATTCGAGATGTCTGGGCTCCGTGCAGGACGCAGTTTCGGTGACGGGAGGAAAATATATTGTCGGCGGAACCTTTAATTGGATCAACGGTACAGCGCGCAACGGCATCGCCCGCATCAATGCCGATGGTTCGCTCGATACCAGCTTCAACATTGGTTCAGGGTTTGATTACGCAGTCAGTTGCTTCGTGGTGCAACCCGATGGGAAGGTTGTCGCTGGCGGCTATTTTGCGTCCTTCAATGGTACGCCATGCATCAATTTCGCCCGGTTGAATACAAATGGCACGCTCGATACCTCTTTTAGTTCTGACTCTCGGCAGTCGTACGGTCAGGTCCTTGCCATGGCGTTGCAACCGAACGGGCGCATTCTGGCTGGCGGCTACTTCACTTTAACCACCACGGGCAACATGGCCGGCCTTATTCGGATGAA
>Ga0302322_100005127_pt1 | contig 11482 bp, 6 predicted proteins | sample Fen_T0_2_FD_203757 | JGI IMG/M metagenome (GOLD analysis project Ga0302322, IMG submission 203757) | Peat permafrost microbial communities from Stordalen Mire near Abisko, Sweden - Fen_T0_2 | ecosystem: Environmental > Terrestrial > Soil > Wetlands > Permafrost | place: Sweden: Abisko... | reverse complement strand
TGGAACCCGCAGGCCGAACGCAGCTTCGGCTGGACGCGCGAGGAAATGCTCGGCCAGCGTCTCTCCGAGCGCATCATCCCGGCCCACATGCGCGCGGCCCACGAGGAAGCGCTGCAACGCTTCGCGGAGACCGGCAAGGGCTCGATCCTCGGCAAGCGCATCGAGGTCACGGCGATCGACAAGTCGGGAGTCGAGTTCCCCATCGAACTGACCGTGCACCCCGTGCGGACCGACGGACGCCTGAGCTTCCACTCCTTCCTGCGCGACATCCGCGACCGTGTCGCGGCGGACAGTGCGCGCAAGGAAAGCGAGCTGCGCTTCGAGCTTGCGCTCGAGGGCTCGAGCGACGGCTTCTGGGACTGGCGCGCGGTCGGCCGCGACGAGCAATGGTGGTCGCCGCGCTTCTACGAGCTCTTGGGCTTGCAGCCGGGAGAGCTTCCCGCGAGCTGGACCGCGTTCAAGCAGCTCGTGCACGAGTCGGAGCGCGCTTCCTTCGAGGCTCGCATAGGCGATCACCTCGCGGGCCGGACACTGTTCGAAGCGGAGGTCCGCCTGCGGCACAGGCACGGGGAATACCGCTGGTTCCGTTGTCGCGGACAGGCCGTGGGCGACGACAGCGGCCAGCTCTCGCGCATGGCCGGCTCGATCAGCGACATCCACGAGCAGCGCCGCACGCAGGAGGAGTTGAGCATGCACGCGCTCCAGCTGCAGGAGGCCAAGTCCGCGGTCGAGCGCACCGCGGCCGAGCTCGTGCGCTCGATGGAGGATCTCGCGGAATCCAAGCAGCGCGCCGAATCCGCCACGCGCAGCAAGAGCGAGTTCCTGGCCAACATGAGCCACGAGATCCGCACTCCGATGACCGCCATCATGGGCTTCGCGGACCTGCTGCTCGATCCGGCCACGCCGCCGGAGGAGCGCCGCGCGCACCTGCTCACGATCCGCCGCAACGGCGAGCACCTCTTGAGCCTGATCAACGACATCCTCGACCTCTCGAAGGTCGAGGCCGGGCGCGTCGAGCTCGAACGCATCGCCTTCGCTCCGGTCGACGTGCTCGAGGATGTGCGCGCGCTGATGGCGGCCAAGCTGCAGGAGAAGCGCCTCGTGCTCGGCATCGACTTCGAGACGCCGATCCCGCGCCTGATCCACTCCGACCCCGTGCGCCTGCGACAGATCCTCGTCAACCTCGTCGGCAACGCGATCAAGTTCACCGAGTCGGGCGGCATCCGCGTCGTCGCCGGCATGTTGCCGGGCGCAGGCCAGGAGCCCGCACGCCTCTACGTGCGCGTGCACGACAGCGGCATCGGAATGACGGCCGAGCAGCAGGCGCGCCTGTTCCAGCCTTTCGTGCAGGCCGACACCTCGACCACGCGGCGCTTCGGCGGCACGGGGCTGGGCTTGACGATCGCCAAGCGCCTGGCGCAGATGATGGGCGGCGACATCGAGGTCGAGAGCCAGCCCGGCCGCGGCTCGACCTTCACCGCCACGATCTCGCTCGCGAGCGCGGGCGAGCTCGAGCTCTACGATCCGCGTCTGGAGCGCAAGAGCCCGAACGCCAACGCGAAGGCGGCCGGCGATGCACGCGCCGCGGATCTGCGCGGCATGCGCGTGCTGCTGGCCGAGGACGGCCGCGACAACCAGCGCCTGATCACGCTCGTGCTCGAGCGCGTCGGAGCCGAGGTCGTGCTGGCCGAGAACGGGCGCATCGCCTGCGACCGCGCGCTCGATGCGCTGCGCGACGGCCGGCCTTTCGACGTGCTGCTGATGGACATGCAGATGCCCGAGCTCGATGGCTGGAGCGCCACCGAGCTCTTGCGCAGCGTGCGCTACGACGGGCCGATCGTGGCGCTCACGGCCAACGCGATGGAAGGCGACCGCGACCGCTGCCTGCGCGCGGGCTGCGACGACTTCGCCAGCAAGCCGATCGAGAAGCACAAGCTGCTCGCGACTCTCGCGAGCTGGCGCGGCAGGAAGTCAAGTGCCGTGCTGGCCAAGCCCACGGACGCTCCGGCCGCGGGCTGAGCGCGTGCTTCAGGATAGCAGCAGCTCGAGGTCCTCGCGCGTGAGCGTGCCCATGCCGCCGTGGTCCTCGCGCAGGATCGCCTCGGCCAGACCGCGCTTCTTCTCCTGCAGCTCGAGCACGCGCTCCTCGATCGTGCCGCGCGCGACGATGCGGTAGGCGATCACCGGCCGCGTCTGGCCGATGCGGTGCGCACGGTCGATCGCCTGCGATTCGACGGCCGGGTTCCACCACGGGTCGAGCAGGAAGACGTAGTCGGCCGCGGTCAGGTTGAGTCCGAAGCCGCCGGCCTTGAGGCTGATCAGGAAGAACGGGCAGTTCGGGTCCTCCTGGAAGCGCCGCACGCGCGCCTCGCGGTCGTCGGTGCCGCCGTCGAGGTACTCGTAGACGAGGCCGCGCGCATCGAGGTTCGAGCGCACGATCGCGAGCAGCGAGGTGAACTGCGAGAAGATCAGCGCCTTGTGCCCGCCTTCGCGCGCGTCCTCGAGCATCGTCAGCAGTGCTTCGAGCTTGGCCGAGCTGTCGCCCACGCGCGCGGGGTCGAGCAGGCCGGGGTGGCAGGCCGCCTGGCGCAGGCGCAGCAGCGCCGTGAGCACGTGCACGCCGATGCCTTCGCCGGGCTCGAGGCCGGCGAGCGTGCGGCGGAAGTGCTCGCGCAGCTCGTCGTACTCCTCGCGCTGGCGTCCCTCGAGCGAGCACAAGAGCGTCTGCTCGGTCTTCTCGGGCAGGTCGGAGAGCACCTGTTCCTTCGTGCGGCGCAGGAAGAAGGGCCGCAATGCGCGCGAGAGGCGTGCCATCGACTGCGCGTCGCCGGCGGGAACGGCCGAGCGCGTGTCGACCTCGCGCAGGGCGCCGAGTCGGCCGAGCATGCCCGGGTTCAGGAACTCGAAGATCGACCACAGGTCGCCGAGGTGGTTCTCGACCGGCGTGCCCGAGAGCGCGAGGCGCCGCTCGCCCTGCAGGATGCGCGCGGCCTTGGCCGACTGGCTGGCGGGATTCTTGATCGCCTGCGCCTCGTCGAGCACGATCGTGTCGAACTTGATCTTCGAGAGACGCTCGGCGTCCTGGCGCAGCGTGCCGTAGGTCGTGACGACGAGGTCGTGCTGCTCGAGCTTCTTCCACTTGCCCTGCCGGTCGCCGCCGGTGTACTCGATCACGCTGAGCTCGGGCGTGAATCGCGCTGCTTCCTGCACCCAGTGGAAGCACAAGGAGCGCGGCGTGACGACCAGGCACGGCCGCGTCTCGCCCAACGCCTGGCGCCGGCGCAGGAGATGCGCGAGCACCTGGACCGTCTTGCCGAGGCCCATGTCATCCGCGAGGCAGCCGCCGAAGCCGAGTTGGCCGAGGAACTCGAGCCAGCCGAGCGCTTCGCGCTGGTAGCTGCGCAGCTCGCCACGAAAGCCTTCGGGCTCCTGCACCAGGCCCACGCCCGAAAAGCCCGCGATGCGCGCGCGCAGGCTCTCGAAGCCCGCGTCGAGGTCGACGTTCTCGCGACCGGCGAGCAGCGCGTCGAGCACCCAGCCCTGGCTGCGCTCGAAGCGCAGCGCGTCGTCCTGCTCCTCGCCCAGCGCCTCGAAGAGCTTCCAGTCCTCGAGCCAGCGCTCGGGCAGGATGCCGATCGACCCGTCGCCGAGCTTGACCGTGCGGCGCTTCTCGCGCGCCGCCTCGAGCAGCGCGGGAAAGCTCGCGGTCTCGCCCTCGAAGTCGAGCCCGCCCTGCAGGTCGAACCAGTCGAGACCGGTGCGCACCGAGTAGCGCAGCGTGCCCGAACGGCGCCAGCGCAGACCTTCGGCGTCCACTGCCCAGCCCGAGTCGAGCAGCCCGCGCACGAGATCCACGAGCCGCTCGGGATCCACGACCGCGTCGCGCTGGCCATCGGGCTCGCGCGCCTCGACGCCGGGCACCGCGAGCAGTTGCGCGAGACGCTCGGACTCGGCGCCAAGGTCGCGGCGCACGAGCGTCGCCAGCGCGCCTTCCGCGCCGGGTTTCTTGAGCACGTGCAGTTCGTCGCTGGCGCGCACGCGCACGCCGGCGTATTCGAACGAGACGCGCGCCTCGAGCTTGGCGTTGCTGCCACGACGGCCGACCCACAGGTGCGGCTTGGGCGGCTCTTCCTCGGCCCAGCGCACGCCCGCGGCGACGACGGCCGGCGTGCCGGACTGTTCGAGCAGCGCGTGCAGGAGCTCCGATTCCTCGTCGAGGCGCGCGCGCAGCGGACCGTCGCGGCGCAGCGATTCGATCCACGGGCCGGCGCCGTGCGCGCGGAAGCGGCAGAGCGCGTCCTCGAGGAAGAACCAGTGCGAGCCGAGGAACAGCCAGGGCTCGGCGATCGGGATGCGGCGCTCCGCGCGCACGAGCTGCGCATCGAGCAGGCACTCGTCGAGCTCCTCGTCGCGCACGATCTCGAAGCGCAGATCCCAGGGCTTTTCCGCGTCCCAGGCGAGCGCGCCCGCCGAACGCCGTTCGCCGACCTCGAGGAACAAGCGACCGCTCTGGCACAAGAGCGGCAAGAGCACCTCGGCCTGCGCCTCGTCGAGCAGCGCCGCGGGAGTGCGCGCGTTGCGCGAACTTCCGCCCGCGGGCATCTCGCTGAGCGAGCCGCCCAGCAGTGCGAGCACCTTGACGTCGATCGGGTCGCGCGCCGCGGCCTCGCCCCAGGCCGCGAGATCGAGCGCCTTGCGCGTGCCGAAGCGGCCGTTGCGCAGGCGCTTCTCCTGGTACAGGCGCAGCACGACGCGCGCCTCGTTGAGCGTCTTGTCGACGCCGACGACGTAGGCGACGCGCGAGGAGCCGGGCGGGATGTTGGCCCAGGGATCGCGCAGCTTGCGCGCGCGCGGCGGCCGCAGCATGCGCAGCCGGAAGCGCCAGTCGGCGGGCTCGGCGGGCGTCGCGGGCGCGTCCTTCTCCGGCGCATCCTCCTCGGCCTCGGCCTGCGCCAGGATCGCGGCCCACAAGTGCGGACAGCTGCCGTTCTCGCGGAAGCGCATGCAGGTGCAGGCCGCATCCGTGCGCACCTGGTCGTCGGCCCAGCGCACGCCGACGTCGTAGACCTCGCCGTCCTCGACCTCGGCCAGCAGGAATCCGTGCGCGTGCTCGCTGATCGTCACGCGGCCATCGCGGACGAGCTGCGCACCCTCGGCCCGCAGGACCGGGGAGAATTCGTGTTCGAGCTGACGAGCAAGCTGCTGAGCCATGGGCCGGAAGAGGATAGGGAGCGGAGCGCCACGCGGCCAGGACTGCGCTGCTAGACTCGCGATTCGAACGACTAGGGATGGCACCCGCACGCTGCACGATCGCCGTCGACTGGTCCGGCGCCGCCCGGGGAGCGGAGCGCCGAATCTGGCTCGCCGAGGTCGCCGGCGGAAGGCTGGTTCGCCTGGAATGCGGACGGACGAGGGAGGAACTCGTGCGATTCCTCCGGGAACGCGCCGAACGCGAGCCCGCGCTCGCCGTCGGCCTCGATTTCGCGTTCGGCTTCCCGGCCTGGTTCGCGCGCGGACTCGGGGCACGCAGCGGGAGCGAGGTCTGGCAGGCCGTCGCCGAGCAGGGTGAGAGCTGGCTCGCGCGCTGCCCGCCGCCCTTCTTCGGCCGCAAGGGCAAACGCCGGCCGCCGCTCGAACCGGAGACGCCGCTCTGGCGCCGCACCGAGCTCGAGCACCCGCCCGTCGGCGGCATCACGCCCAAGTCGGTCTTCCAGATCGGCGGCGCGGGCGCGGTCGGAACCGGATCCTTGCGCGGGATGCCGCACTTGCTCGAGTTGGAACGCGCGGGCTTCGCGATCTGGCCCTTCACGAAAGCGAAGCCGCCCTTCGTGGCCGAGATCTATCCGAGGTGGTTCACGGGACCGCTGACGAAGTCCGCGCGCAGCTCGCGCGCGCTGCAGCTCGCGAACCACCCGCTGCCGGCGGAGCGCAAGCTGTGCGAGCTCGCCGAGTGGAGCGAGGACGCCTTCGACGCGGCGCTCTCGGCGCTGGCACTCGCGGGAGCGCGGGCTCCCGAGGACCCGCGACGCATCGACGCGCAGTTCCGACTCGAGGGCCGAATCTGGAGACCGCCGGTCGACCCCGTACAATCGCCGCGATGAACGACGAGATCCCGCCGCAAGTCCTCGACTGGATGGAGCGCATCCTCGACAAGCTCGCGGAGAACCCGACCTACGGCCCGGCCGTGAAGACCTCGCACGCGCGCGGCGACCAGTGGATCCTGAACTACCACTCGCACGGCGCGGGCCAGCCGTTCTGCGTCTCGCTGTGTTGGCGCGCGGAGAAGCTCGCGATCTTCGGCCTGCCAGCACCGCTCGAGGAGCTCGCGCACATCCGCTCGTTCGGCCAGACCGCCGAGCAGTGCGTGCCGATGTCGAAGGCCTTCGGCGAGTGCCTGCTCGAGCGTTATCCGGGCGCGAAGGAGCCGCTGATCTTCTTTCAGGGCGAGCCGTTGCCCGCGAGCGGTGGCCCTACGACGTAGCATCGGCTCCGGTCTGTGGAACCGGTTACCATGCCTGCTGGGACGCATAGGCCGTCTCCGGAGGTTCAAATGCTCAAGCTCGCCACCGGGGTGTCCCTCGCAGGCACCCTGCTCGTGTCTTCCATCCCCGCCCAGGTCACCGAGCGCGTCAGCGTCAGCACCAACGGGATCCAGCAGAGTCTCGAGGCCACTCTCGGGCCCGCAGACAAGTGGGTTTCCGGCGATGGACGCTTCATCGCATTCGTCAGCAATGACATGAACCTCGTCGCGGGTGACACCAATTCCGTGCCCGACGTCTTCGTACGCGACAGGCTGGCCCGCACAACGGAGCGAGTGAGCATCGACTCGGCGGGGGTGCAAGGGAATGCACCCAGCGGTTTCCTTGGATTCAGCATCTCCGACGACGGGAGGTTCGTCGCGTTCGGGAGCGAGGCCGACAACCTCGTCCCGGGAGACTCGAATGGCGCCCTGGATGTCTTCGTCCGTGATCGCACCACGGGCACGACCGAGAGAGTGTCGGTCAGCTCGCTCGGAGCTCAGGGCAACGCGGGAAGCGCGAACCCGGCCATCTCCGCCGACGGCCGCTACGTGGCCTTCGCGAGCGCGGCATCCAACCTAATCGCAGGTGACACGAACGGCTATCCCGACACCTTCGTTCACGACCGGCTCACTGGAACGACCGAACGGGTGAGCATCAGCACCAGTGGTGCCGAGGGAATCGAACGCAGCTACATACCGCGGATCTCTGCCGACGGCCGCTACGTAGCCTTCATGAGCCTGGCGTCCAACCTGGTGCCCAATGACACCAACGGGACCTGGGACGTGCTGGTCCGTGATCGCACGGCTGGCACAACGGTGATGGCGAGCGTGTCCTCTGCCGGAGTCCAAGCCAACCAGTCGTGTTCGGTGGGCGCGTTCTCGAACGACGGACGCTACCTCTGCTTCTCGACCGCGGCTTCCAATCTCGTGCTCGGGGACACGAACGGGGTCGACGATGCCTTTGTGCGAGACCTCTTCCTGGGCACGACCGAGCGCGTGAGCGTCTCGTCGAACGGCGCGGAGGCGAACGGGGCCTCGTCTCCGCATTCGATCTTTGGAAACGGCCGCTACGTTTGCTTCGGCAGCGCTGGGACGAACCTCGTCGCAGGCGACACGAACTCCGCGAGCGACCTCTTCATTCGTGATCGGCTGGCCGGCACCACCGAGCGCGTCGACGTCGCCTTGGGCGGAGCGCAGGCGAACGGCGACAGCGGACAAGGCTCGACCTCCGCCGACGGCCGGTACCTCGTGTTCATGAGCTTGGCGACGAACCTCGTTTCCGGCGACACGAATGGAGTCCTCGACGTCTTCGTCCACGACCGCTTCGCCAGCGGCTTCACGAGCCTCTGCGCGCCCGGCTCGAGCGGCGTGCTCGCCTGTCCCTGCGGCAATCCGCCCGCGGGCCTGGACCGCGGCTGTGACAACTCCTCCTCGACAGGCGGGGCATCGATCGAGGCAACCGGCATCGCATACCTCGCGCTCGACAGCCTCGTGTTCGCGGCGAGCGGCGAGAAGCCGAGCGCCACGAGCATCCTGCTCCAGGGCGATGCGCTGCTCGCGAACGGCGCGGTCTTCGGCCAGGGCGTGCGCTGCGCAGGCGGATCGCTGAAGCGCATGTACGTCAAGACCGCGGTCAACGGCAGCCTCACGGCACCGGAATTCGCACTCGGCGATCCAACCGTGTCCGCGCGCTCCGCGGCCCTTGGCGCTCCGCTCCAGCCCGGCCAGCCTTACTTGTACCTCGCCTACTACCGCGACCCGATCGTGCTCGGCAGCTGCCCTGTGACGAGCACGTTCAACGCGACGCAGACGGCGCAGATCTCGTGGTGGCCGTGATTCAGGGCGAGCCGTTGCCCGCGGCCTGAACCTGCGGATCCCAGCCCTCGCGCTTCGCGAGCCAGGCGACGAAGAGCCCGATCCACAGGTCGTGCAGGAAGTGCACGAGCATGCCGAGGTAGAGCGAGCCGCTGAGCGCCACGAGCAGGTGCATCCACACCGCGTAGGCCGTGATGATCGCCACCGCCTTCCAACCTTGCTGCGCGTGCGCGAGACCGAACACGAGCGCGCAGATCGCGACTGCCAGCGGAAATCCAGCACCGAGGCGCTGCACGAGCTCGATCAGTACGCCGCGGTAGGTGATCTCCTCCCCCAGCGCCGCCGCGAGCGCGATACCGACCCACTGCGCCCGCTCGGGTCCGTTCATCGGCATCAGCAGCCAGAGCTTGCGGTCGCGCTGCCGCACGCGCAGGCGCGCGCGGTACTGGCCGACGAATGCGTGCAACGCAAAGATCCCGGCGGCGAGGCCGATCGCCTGGGCCGTGAAATGCGCCGGCGGGAAGATCCAGATCCCCTCGAAGCGCGCGACCGCGGCCGAGATCGAGCCGAACAAGACGAGCTGTAGCAGCGCGGAAGCGAAATAGGCGCCTCGCGGCGGGAGCTCGTCGCTCTTCTCGAGCTTGCGTTTCCCTGCGAAGGCCGCGAGCGGCAGGAGCAGGCCGAAGACGACCAGATGCAGAGTGCCCGCGACGCCCATCTCAGAACTGCGGGTGCTTCTCGTGGTCGTGCGTCGAGCGCTGCCAGGCTTCCGCGAGCGCCAGCGCGCGCGCGTCGTCGTAGAGATTGGCCGTGAACGCGACGCTCCTGGGCGTGCCGTCCGTGTTCCAGCCGCGCGGCACGCACACCGCGGGCTGGCCGGTGAGGTTGCAGAGCACGAGCAGACGTCCGTCGCCGGGCGGGTGCACGAGCACGTCGACCTTCTGCAACTCGGCGTCGAAGGCCAGCATCGCCTTGCGCCGCACGCGGCTCGCGCGCAGGTATTCGACGGCGGGAATCGTCTGCGCCGTGCGGAAGGCGTTGGGCCAGCTGTCCTCGCGCTGGCGCGCGAGCAGATCGTCCTGGTTGGTGCGCGTGAGCTCGTCGAAGGCCGTCGCGGCCTCGGCCATCAGGATCGTCATCAGCGAATCTATCGGCAGCTTCGGGAGTTCGAGCGGCACGAGTTCGACGCCGAGCGCGCGCAGCTCGGCGAGGAAGGCGTCGCGATCCTTCGCATTCTGCCAGCCGTCGGCGAGCCAGCCGACCTTCCAGCCCTTGACGTCCACCGGTCCGAGATCGGTGAACGGGATCTTCGTCGTGCTCTCGTCCTGTGCGTCGAAGCCCTGGATCGCCTGGAACACGAGCGCCGCATCCGACGCGCGACGCGCCATCGGCCCAAGCTTGTCCATCGTCCACGAGAGCGCCATCGCACCGCGGCGGCTCACTCGGCCGAACGTCGGGCGCAGGCTCGAACAGCCGCAACGCGACGAAGGCGAGAGGATCGAGCCGCAGGTTTCCGAGCCGATCGCGAAGGCGACGCAACCCGACGCGACCGCGGCCGCGGGGCCGGCGGAGGAGCCGCTCGAGCCCTGCTCGAGCTTCCAGGGATTGCGCGTCAGGCCGCCGAACCACTCGTCGTCCATCGCGAGTTCGCCGAGCGAGAGCTTGGCGACGAGGACCGCGCCGGCCGCGTCGAGCTTCTCGACCACGGCGGCATCCGCGTCGAAGACCTGGTTCTCGTAGGGCTTCGCGCCGTAGGTCGTGCGGATGCCCTTGGTCTCGATCAAGTCCTTCGCGCCCCAGGGGATGCCGTGCAGCGGGCCACGGTACTTGCCCTGCTTCAGCTCCAGGTCGAGCTGCTGCGCCTGCGCGCGCGCGCGCTCGGCGCAGAGCGTGATCACGCAGTGCAACTTGGGATCGAGCCGCTGCAGGCGCGCGAGCGACATCTCCGTCAGCTCCGCGCAGCTCACCTGCTGCGTGCGGATCAGCGCCGCGAGTGTCGGGATGTCGGCATACGCGAGATCCTCGAGCTTCGGCGGCCGCTCGGCCTTCGGAACCGGGCGCACGAGAGGCGTGATCTTGCACTCGCGCACGTGCATGCCCGGCAGCAGCGGATCGAACGCGAACGCGAGCGCATCGCCGTTCGCGAGAGGCACCCCGCGCACCGCCGCGTATCCCTCGCGCTGGTCGTCGAGCGTGCGCGGCATCAGCTTCAGCTCCGACTCGCTGAACTCGATCCCGAGCACGCGACCGAGCGCCTGGATGTCCTCGATCCTCGTGACCGGCGGCTTCTGCGGCTCCTGCGCGGAAGGAATCGCCGGCGCCGCGCTGTTCGGCGCAGGCGCAGGCGGAGTCTGCAACAGGACGAGTGCAAGTGTGAGCAACAGCATTCCGCGAGTGTACGGAGCGAGGCTCATCGCGGCGAAACCCGTTAATACGGTGCCAGTCCAATTCTTTGCGGGTTTCCGCAGCGTCGCCGGCAGCTGCTTCGCGCCGAGGGGAAACCCGCAAAGAATTGGACTGGCACCGTATTAACGGGTTTCGCGGTCAGGCTGGCTCTTGGCCCAGGTCTTCCAGGCTTCGTCGAAGCTGAAGGTCGTCCAGTTGCCGGCTTCCTGCAGCAGCTTGCGTTGCAGTCCCGGCAGGTCGTTGCCGGTCGGCAAGAGCTTTGCATCGAGCTGGCCTTTGATTCCGCCGAGGAACTTCGCGAGCTCGGCGGGATGCGCCTCGATCAGGAAGCGCAGGCGCGACCAGACGGCGACCTGATCCTCCTGCGAGAGATCGCCGAACTCCTTCAACTCGGAGAGCTCGGCCAGCGGGCGCACCTTGCTCGTCTGGACGAGGCGCTTGGCGGCGAGGTTGAAGTCCTTCGGCCCCTTCACCTCGCGTAGCGAGCCTTCCTCGCCCTCGTGCGTCGTCGATTCGGGCTCGGCCTCCTTCTCCATCGCGAGCGCGAGCCCCTCGTCGATCCAGATCGGCGGATCGTAGGAGAAGTGCTTGTAGGCGCAGAACATCGCATGGCTCAGGTTGTGCACCACGTGCGGCCAGAGCCACTTGTCCTTCTTCAGGTCCGGATCCTCGGCCGGAACGGAGAGCAGCAGCTTGTGCGGCTCCTTGAAGTGCCAGCGCAGCGTCTCGGTCACCTGCGCG
>Ga0302322_100005123_pt1 | contig 11486 bp, 12 predicted proteins | sample Fen_T0_2_FD_203757 | JGI IMG/M metagenome (GOLD analysis project Ga0302322, IMG submission 203757) | Peat permafrost microbial communities from Stordalen Mire near Abisko, Sweden - Fen_T0_2 | ecosystem: Environmental > Terrestrial > Soil > Wetlands > Permafrost | place: Sweden: Abisko... | reverse complement strand
AAGCCCCAGCAGCAAAAATCACTTTGATATTTCTTTAGTCCCGACAGTGTGAATAATGGTATTTGTTTCGATGTTAATAAAAATGTATTTGGTGGGTCACGCGAATCGCGTCACCCTCCGGGGGACTAGGGGGAAGTAAGCGAATTAAGGTTTCATGACGGGCGTGCCGTTGCAGGAAACTTCGCCGAGTTTGGCAAGTACCTGGCTGCGGATGGCATCAGGCAGAACAGCGTAGCCTAATGCACCGGCACGTTTGGCGGCAGAAGCGTCTGTCAAAGTCCAATGAATGTACTCAAGCAATTTCGCGGCTTTGACACAATCGGTCATGCTGGTGGTGTGAAGGATCAAGTAGGTATAGCCAGTGATCGGCCAGGAACCTTCGCCCTTACCATCTACAATCGTAGCAGTGAGCTTGTCACTGAAAGCAGTTGCGAAGTCATTCATGTCGGAAGCAATGCTATCGGCATTGGCAGTGACCTTCTTGCCAGCCTGGTTGACCAAATCAGCAAAAGCGAGGCTGTTTGACTTGGCGAAGGAAATTTCAGTATAGCCAATGGAGTTCGGGGTATTGATAACCGCCGCGGCTACGCCTTGATTGCCCTTGCCACCAACGCCATTACCAGCCTTGTCAACTGGCCATTCAATTGCTGAAGCGCCACCGGCTTTCCAATCAGCACTGAAGGAAGCCAAAGACTTGGTGAAGATTTCGGTTGTGCCGGAACCATCAGAACGATGCACAACGGTAATGCCTTTAGCAGGCAGAACATCTTTCAAATCAGGATTGAGAGCAATGATGGCAGGATCGTTCCACTTGTTGACTTTACCGTTGTAGATATCAACGAGGGTCTGGCGATCCAAAACGAGTTTTGCGGTTGGAGCGGCAGGAGTGGGTGTGCCCTTGCCAACTTTGGGGAGGTTCCATGCAATGTTGTAGATCGGAACAACGGCGCTAGCAACAACAGGATACATTTGTAAATCCTTGCCAGCAGTGTATTCTTCATCCTTCAGCAAAGAGTCAGAACCAGCAAAATCAACAGTACCATCAACGATAGCTTTCTTGCCGCCACCGGAACCGATACCCTGATAGTTGAGCACAACGGATGGATCAACATATGAATAAGCATACGTCCAGTCAGTATACAAGGGCAATGGGAAGGTTGCTCCAGAGCCGGTGATCTGTACAGAGCCATCGGGAAGCGGGGTAGCCATTGAGGCATCCGGTGTGGCGGTTACAACCTGGACTTGATTGATGATCTGGGTCTGCACTTCAGTCACAGTTTGAGGAGTGGCAGGTGTGCCACAAGCGGCGAGCACAAAGCTCAAAATAACAAACACGAACAGTAAGGGGCGAACAAATTTAGTCATTTTTATTTTTCTCCTTGTTTTTTTATACTTTCAAATCTTATCAATGGCTGTTTAAGGTCAAGAGAAGAACAAGTTAACGTCTTGTTAAAGGTTTAGCTCTAAATTCAAACAGCTTGTTGTCTGAATCTAGAGCTAAAAATAAATGCCCGTCATCCAGTGAGATGACGGGCATTGTCTCGCAGGGAGACCACTAAAAAGGAGGAGAAAACTCAATCACTGTGGAGCAAAGTCATTTTTTCAGATGCATCCAACAATGTAGTTTCAAAAGGAGATTCATCCCAATGCCAAGTATTGAGATCAGTTAATGCACGATAGGCAGTAAGATCAAGCTGCAACGGCGTGACAGAGACAAAGCCTTCCGCCAATGCACCAACATCCGTACCGCGTTCAGGAACGCCAGTAGGCGCATCACCGCCGATCCAGTAATAGGGTTTGCCGCGCGGATCTATGCGTTCATCGAGCCGGCTATGATAGACGCGCAAGCCCTGACGGGTGAGAACAATGCCGCGTATTTTTTCATCAGGCAGAAAAGGCACGTTGACATTGAGCAGAATTTCGTGGGCAAGACCGTTCTCGATCACCTGCCGCACAACCTTCGAAGCAGCACGCGCGGCAGGTTCATAATCGATTTCGCCGATGTATCCATCCACAGTTTCAAGTGATACAGCCACAGCATGCACGCCCGCGATCACCGCTTCCATCGCAGCAGTCACAGTGCCAGAGTAGGTAACATCATGGCCAAGGTTTGCGCCAGCATTGATACCAGAGACAACAATATCAATGGGATCTTTGAAATAGCCCAACGTAGCGAGCGCCACACAATCGGATGGCGCACCATCACTGGCAAATGCTTGTGTACCGTCAGCGAGGCGAACTTCCTTGACGCGTAACGCACGGTCCAAAGTTTTGACGTGCCCGCCTCCGGACCAATTTCGGTCTGGTGCCAGAACGGAAACTTTTCCAAGCTTACGCATTTCCTGCACCAGCGCGAGCAAACCGGGTGCCATCACGCCATCGTCATTTGTTACAAGAATATGTTTTTTCATGAATATCTCTTTATTATTAGCGACTTATATCAAATACTAAATCTGCTGATCTCTTGCCTTGAAGTTTATTTTTATTTCTTACCTGACTACTTTTCGCTAACCTTACTAAAATAGATTCAATTGTGAAAAAGATAGGGGCAATAAAAGCGGTATAGATTTCGATGCATAAAATTAACATGGTTGCTACTCGTTTCTGTTTTTAGAAATAAAGGTGCGGCGTTTTTGAATTGTATCCACTGCAAACACTGCCATCAACCCAAGGATCATCATTGTTAATGTACTTGTTTCCATTTTGCTCCTTATCGATCAGGCGGGGTTGGCAAGGCGTGTAAACGCGCTGCCAATATATTGAGTTGCCCAGAAGCCCAGGATATAAGCTGAGTTCCATTCTTTTTGTTTACGCTGTCCCACATTCCCGTCTCTAAGGGCGTTGATCAGATCCTGCGCAGTGTGACCTTCAAATTCTGTTGCGCCGAGCCCAATTGTTTCGATCACATGGGCATCACTGCTGGCTGTTTGGGCGATGTTCAACTGACTTCCAAGAATGCTTGCGTAGTGATTGCTCATTTTGTCGATGGTGGTGGCATTGTAGGTTTCAATGCCGATCAAAATTTGTGCTGCCTCTGGATTACGAAGCGCTCTCAAGATCGAGTAGGCATTTAGACTTTTCATCCCAAGTCCACCAGCCATAGGGTGCGGAGCAATGCAGAAGCCGCCTAATTCGCCAACTTTTAGAACGGTTTCGATCAATGGCAAATCACGTTCAACTTTTTTCGTAATGTCAAAGGCAAGCAAGTCACCTTCAGCGGTGGTGATCTCTATACCAGAGATAACTTCCACACCGTATTTGGGAGCAAGCTCCAATGCCTTGAGCGAGCCAGCAATTTCATCATGGTCAGTAATGGCGATCACATCCAGACCGATCTGTTTGGCGCGTTTCAGTGCTGCCGGCACGGAGGCCGTCCCATCATAGCTATATATTGTGTGCATGTGTAAATCAGCAAGTCCCATATTTTTCTCCTTATCTATCATAGAGGACAATCATTGTGATCTGAATACCTTTGAAGTGTAGTCATGTGCTGTCAGGTATTTGTGAAGAACCTTTGAGGTCTTTGTATGGGTTATTTCGCCATACTTTTTCTTGTTCATACCCCAAAGTCTAACAAGCTAGATTTAATGAAACATCAAGAAAGGTTTAAGAGTTGGTTAACGATTCGGGCTGTTAAATTCACAAGAGCCCGGGAGGAGACCGGGCTCTTGTGAAAAGGAGAGATTTGTTGCTTCGTTAGATGCGCTTACGATAAACGCTTTGTAACCTTAACCCGCTGGCACAGGTGGTCACGCCGCTTTTGACCTGCATCCACAACAAAAACAACCAGCAAACAAAACACCATCAAAAGGAGGAGAATTTCCATGCCCCTAGGATAGCACGTAGTATCAAATCTGTGCTTTGCAGTGAGTTTGCCAATGCAAAACAATTATGAAAAGCTGATTTTCAGTAAATTTACTGTCTCCCCTGAATGGCGGAGAGCAATATACCCCAGTTGTCGGATGCGGATGGAGAATATTAGTCTTAAGATATTTTAGTAGCCATTGGGCCGTTTTAGATCATTAATCGTTTCGCTTATATGTATACATAGTACATAAAACCAAAGCTAAAAAGTTGCACAGGATTTAGTCTCGCTTTTTTGGCGACTTAGCTCATGATCATGTAAAAGGAGATCATTGTATGAGTGTCACAAATAGCACGGTAGGAATCAAAGCTGAAGTTAAAAATGCAGGCAAAAAGGCAGCGTTTAGTCCGCTTATGGAGGCGCTGACGCGCCTAGGCTATGGTGTGCGTGGACTGATTTACGTCACTATGGGTTTGTTGGCTGTTCAGGTTGCACTTGGAAATGGCGGCGCACTGGCAAGTCCATTAGGCGCAATTGCTGAAATTGGCAAGCAACCAGCAGGCATGATTTTATTGTGGGTAGTCCTGCTTGGACTCGTCTCGTATACCTTGTGGGGAGTGGTGCGGGCCCTGTTAGATCCACTTCATAAAGGAAATGATATGAAAGGCCTGATGGAACGCGGCGGATTTCTAGTCAGTGCCTTTGGATACGCAATCATGATATTGCCTACATTCGGCTACATTACAGGCTCATCGTTGGCATCTAGCGGATCACAAACCCAAAAACTGATCACTTCGATCATGGTAGCGCCTTGGGGCCGCTGGGCGATAGGTATTATTGGGCTGGCTGTTCTGGCTGGGGGCTTGTACCAAATATATTTGGGATTCAAAGCTGGTTTTGAACGACAGTTCCAAACCTATGCCTTGAGTGCAAAGGAAGTGAAGCTAGTTACCGATATAGGAAGATTTGGCACTGTGGCACGTGGGGTCGTTCTGGCGGTAGTGGGCGGGTTAATAAGTTTTGGCGCATATCGAGCCAATCCAAGTCAGCCCATTGGTATGGATGCAGCTCTTGCAACCTTATTACATCAACCTTACGGCATCTGGCTTCTGGGCATTGTTGCGGTTGGACTGATTGCCTTTGGATTTTATTCCATGTTAAGCGCTATATGGTTCCGACTCAAAAGATAGGCGCAAGGGTATTTTAATGACTGCTAATACCAAAACGGCAACCCGCGTTCAAGTTGACCGATTAAAAAATAAAGCTATTGTCGGATTACGCGCTCCGGGTCTGTTAGCGAGGTGGCCTGGTATTGGATTATTCATGTTCATTTTCGGTAGCCTGATGTTTGGCGCGTTAACCTACAACCTGTTCGCGCATGGACCTCTGCTCACATGGGATACAGCCATCGCAAATACGTTGCCAGCCATTGGCTTAAAGAGTCCTACATTTGTCAAAATCATCATGGATACTGGTTTTTACCTGGGCAAAGAAGTGATCATGGTGCTCGATATACTTCTGGCTTTTTACTTCATCTATAAAAGATATTGGCAGGAATTGGCAATGGTGACGATTGGCTGGACAGGCTCTGCATTGCTCTTTTACTCCCTCTCCACCTTTATAGCTCGTGCCCGGCCACCAACTATGATCTGGATCACGGTTGGTGGCATACCCGGATTTCCAAGTGGACACGCGGTCGCTACCGTTACTTTCTATGGGTTGATGGCTTACTTGTTAATCCCAAAAATGAAATCAGCATTTTGGAAAGTGGTCATAGTTGCCGTGGCTGTACTCATTATTGGTTTTATAGGCTTTAGCCGAATCTTCACAGGTGGTCATTATCTAACCGATATCTTGGCAGGCTACGCAGTAGGGATCGCGTGGTCTGGTGCTATATACACACTAATTGAGATCTATTTTCAAAAAAGAAGGATTCAAAATGTCAAAAAAGAATAAGCCCATTCATGTTAAATTGATCGCTAACCCAGGTGCTGGAAATGCCTCAAATGCAGCTGATAACTTAAAGTTGGTTGTTGGTTATTTGGAGAAAAGCGGACTACAGGTCGATGTGGCATTTTCCAAACCCAAAGAAAAAGCCACACCAATTGCTCGGAAAGCTATTAAAGATGGATATAAAATGGTGATCGCCATGGGTGGTGACGGAACCATCGAAGCGGTCATGCGCGGAATGATTGGCAGCAAAGTTAGTCTGGGAATTGTTCCAGCCGGGACGGAAAACAATATAGCCAAAAGCTTGGGCATTCCCAAAGATCTGCAAGAAGCCTGTGCTTTGATCGCCTCCGACAATATGCTCAAACTGGATATGGGACAAGTCACAACCAGAAAGGGCAAGAAATTTGTTTTCTTCGAGATGGCTACGATTGGTCTCTCTGCGGCTGTCTATCCCGATGCAAATAAGGCTGCGAGTGGTAAATTGTCCAGCATTAAGTCTACTGCAATGACCTTCATCCACCAAGAAACCAAACCAAGAGTTTTTCTGACTTTAGACGATGAGAGCAAAATTGAGGTTGAAACAATGTTGGTGATGGTTTCCAATACACCTGTTTTTGGAAAAAATTTCCTGGTGGCCCCTGGTGCCTCTCTGCAGGATGGTCTCCTAGATATTTCAGTGTACCCGGACTTTGGCAAAGTTGAACTAATTCGCTATTATGCCGCAGTAATGGATGGCGGCTATTCAGGCGATGGAAAAGTTCAACATTATCGGGCACGCAAATTAAAAGTAAAAGCATTACCGAAAATGGATGTTATGGCAGATGGAGTCGCGCTGGGTAAAGGTACGGTAAAGATCAAGATACTTAAGAATGCTCTACGGGTAATAACTGCTGCAACAAAACCTGGTTTTGGGAACCAACAGAAAGACACAGTTGATATCTCGCCTCAACCTGCCACTCCAGTTATCGAAAAAAACCATCGAAACGAAGGCGTGATTTCTTTGGGATAGGCATTGGTTCAAGAAAACAAGAACGCTGTTTTTGTCGCAGGAGGCGAATACATATTCGGTTCTTTACCGTGCTGAGCAGGGACTGTTTCTGTTTTAGAAGATAAGTAAAAGGACACTTTAATGGCTACCAACAAAATTGTAGCAATCCAGGTACAAGAACGACAACTGCGCAAAGCTGAGGCTGCTGGTATTCGTTCCCCAAGCTTATTAGCCAAATGGCCGATAATTGGACTTCTCATGTTTCTCTTTGGCGGACTGGCGTTTGGTGCGCTGACCTTTAATCTGCTTGCCCAAGGTCCCCTGCTTCCATTGGATCGAACGTTGGCGACTGCTTTGCCAGCCATTAGTTTAAAACATGCAACACTCTTAAAGCCTCTTATGGACTCAGGTTATTACATCGGAAGCTGGGGACTCAGTCTTCTTGGGATATTGTTTGGTCTTTACTTTATCACCAAGCGCTTCTGGCAGGAATTGGCGATGTTGACATTTGCCATGGCAGGCGAATCCTTGCTCTTTTTGTCCATCTCAAACTTTATTGACCGCGTCCGCCCACCAACCCAGATCTGGATCATTTTGCATATCCCTGGATTTCCAAGTGGGCATTCGATGGCTTCCGTGGTGCTCTTTGGGTTTTTAGCGTACTTATTAGTACCAAAAATACACTCAGCTGTCGGGAAGGGACTCGCGATAGGAGTGACAATTCTCGTTATTCTTTTTGTTGGGTTTACGCGAGTCTTCACCGCCGCTCATTACTTGACTGATGTTCTGGCTGGCTATGCAATGGGAATTGCATGGTCAGGTATGGTTTATACGTTGATTGAGATCTACTTTCAAAATAAGAGAAATCCACATGCGCCAAAAAGATCTCTTGATCAGCAGCTCGGATACAGTCGATAATTTGTAGTGATTAATGATTATTTGAAGAAATAAACGATAGATAGAGAGTAAATCTAATTTTATTAGGAAGTTTTAAGCCCTAGGAAAAAGAGAGTAAGAATGTCAGGAAAAACCGTCGAAAAACCAGTTAAAAAAATTAAAGAAGAGGTCCGTGAGGTTGCACGGGCTGAGAGTGCACCAGCACCTGTGCGACGCTATCGAGCTGTGCTGTTCCAAAGCATACTTGTTCTTATCGCGGTCGCTTTTGGTGCATTGACTTTTTTAGTCAAAACCACACCATCTTTTGCGATTGATCTTCAGATCACCAAAGCCATTCAGTCGATTAATTTCCCGTTATTTGCAACCTTTATGTATATATTAAGTTGGGCAGGTTTCGGCCCGCAAGTGATGGTAATTACCGCAATCATTATTTTATTGATTTATGGTTTGGGACTACATTGGGAAGCTGTGATGGCGCTCGTGGCAGCGGTCTTTTCCACGGCAATCAATTTGCTCGTGAAGGACCTGATTCAGCGTCCGCGTCCTACGGCAGCCGTAGTGAGTGTAATTGACACACTGAAAAGCTACAGTTTTCCGAGTGGGCATGTCATGTACTATCTTGGATTTTTAGGTTTTATTGGTTTCCTGGTTTTTAGTTTGCTGAAACCCTCTCTAAAGCGGACCCTGCTTCTGGTGCTCATTGGTATCCCAGTCTTTCTTATTGGTATCTCGCGCATATACCTGGGTCAACACTGGGCAAGTGATGTATTGGGATCTTACCTACTTGGCACTCTGACTCTGGTAGCGACCATCCAATTTTATCGTTGGGGCAAAACACGTTTCTTTGTCCACCAACCTGTGGCAGCAACTGGAGCTGGAGCTCAACCAGCATAAAGAATTGACTAGTTCTCATATTTGCAATAGAAAGCTGGTTTGACAAAAGGAAAAGTAGACGTGTCAAAGAAAAATAAATCCATTCGCGTTAAATTAATTGTTAACCCGGGCGCAGGTGATGTATCCAAAGCAGCCTTGAAGCTTGAGCAAGTTACCAGCTATTTATTGGATGCCGGCTTGAAAGTGGATGTAGCGCTAGCCAAACCCAAAAAAGAAGCGATCCCGATCGCCAGAAAAGCGGTTAAAGATGGCTATGATGTTGTTGTCGCCATGGGTGGGGATGGTACGATCGGAGCGGTCATTCGAGGAATAGCACGCTCCAATGTAAATTTTGGAATCATCGCCGCCGGAACTGAAAATGATATTGCCCGGAGTCTGGGTATTCCTGAAGATGTAAAGCAAGCTTGTGCAATTATCGCCTCAGGTCACACACGCAAATTGGATTTAGGACAGATCAGTACTAAGAAAAATAAAAAATTCTATTTCTTTATGCTAACGGCTATTGGCCTGACTGCAACTATCTTCCCCATCATTAAAGAAGTTCCTGAAGGCAAACTATCGGGTATTCGAAAAGCGGTTGCAACTCTTTTAAAATTCGACTCGAAGCCAACTGTATATTTGACGCTGGATGATGAAAGCAAAATCGAAGTCGAAACCATGTTGGTGACGATCGCGAATACCCCTATTATTGGTGCGAAAAATCTGGTAGCTCCCGATGCATCCATGGAGGATGGACTTTTGGATATTGCTGTTTATCCAGATTTTAGCAAAGCGGATCTGCTTGCTTATTTCGCCAGGACATCTCACGAAAGTTCAATTCCAGATGGGACGATCCAACGCTATCGGGCACGAAAAATAAAAGTAAAAAGCTCTCCAAAGTTGGATGTGGCGGCGGAAGGCATCATACTAGGAAAGGGTACCGCTCGCATAAAGGTACTCCCTGGCGTGCTGCGAATGCTTGCCCCTGAGCCAGGCAGTGGCACGGAGAAACCTGTCGAAGAAGTGGCAGCAAAAGAGTTGCCCGAGCCGGTATCCCCGGTTCATCAATGATCAGCATATACAAGCCATCCACACATTATCAATTCGATGACTTCAAAAACTATATCAAGCACGTCTGCATATTCGGGAGGCACTCATTAAATGGCAACTGAACTTATTCTCATCAGACACGGTCATGCCGTACGTGTAAATGGAGATTATTTTCATGCACCTTTGACAACCCTTGGGCAGGAACAAGCTGCACAAACCGGTCAATACTTTAGTGCCCCAGAAAATCATCTTGATGGTTTTTATGCAAGTCCACTACGCCGCACACAGGAAACTGCAAAGATCATCGGTGAAAAAATCGGACAAAACGCAGAATTGCGGATCGGTGTGCAGGAATTACGTTTGAGAGAGTTGCCTGCGTTAGTGGTTTTTGAAATTCTTTCGATCTTTGATCCTATAGAAGATTATCTGGATGCTCGTGCAGGCGGCACTATTCATTGGCCTATTGAGGGACGTGTTTCAACTGTGTTATTGGATATTGTAGCCAAGCATCCCGATCAACGTGTCGCTGTGATTGCTCATTCTGGTGTGATTTCTGCTGCTCTTTCCTGGTATCTACCTGAAAAACGCTGGCATTGGTGGCGCACGACCGTGAGCAATTGTTCTTTAACTCGCTTCAAAGTAGAAGGCAACCGGGCGGAACTTTTGGCAGTAAATGATATTCGGCATTTGAGTCCTGTGATCGTTACCACACAACCTCCGACCGCAACTGTAGAGATCGCTAAAGAGGTTCATCCAGTTGAAAAGGCATTGGTATTTGACAAACCTGTAGATAAAACAAATGAAAAGTAAAACAATCACAACCTCACTTAAAACAGACCGGATCAAGCCAGATTATATAGATCAAGAACCAGCTGAGCGAGAAGACCTGCCCACCGGTCCGCTAAGACAGAATGATGGCGAACGTCAGTGCTGTCTGCTGATCTTTGTACCGCGTAATACAGTGAGCGCGTTGATCAACGATATGACAGGCGGCTATGGCTATTCCCATCTGGCTGTAGATTGCGGTGAAATAGATATCCCAAGTGGAAAGCATGTCATGGTCGAATCAACTTTTAGCCTCGGCGTACACAACAGTTTTCAGGATGAATATGGCGAACGGAAATTTGTGCGTATCCCTCTGAAAAAAGCGGGGGTTGATGAAGATGAATTTTATAACTGTATCCAATCCAAATTAGGTGAGAAATTCGATTACGAAGAAGCACTAACGATTGGACTCATCCACAATCCAGCCAAACAGATTTGCAGTGATCTTGCTACAGTTTGTCTGCCGGAAATGATCCGCGCAGACATTGCCCACTACCATCAAGCAGGCTTTCTTCACTCTCGTTCAGCGATACATCTCCCCAATAAACCACCCCGTCTTTTTGTTACTCCAAATGGCTTTGCCGAGTATTTCGGCGCGCCAAGGGGTGATAAGCTCAAATCCCCCGATCAATTATCTGAGCCTGTTATGCCTATCAAGAAGGTATCCCGTTGGCGATTCTGGATGCGGTAACTATCAAGGTGCTACAGCATAAAAGATTGCCTGTGCGCTAACTGCAAAATTGCGCTAAATTGAATTTACTAATCGTTAACATGCCTTTCCAGGGTTGTTAATTGTGTTGTGCTAAATTAATATAGCCTTCACATCTCGATTAGGAACAAACTCATGTCGCGTACAACCTTCCGCCAGGAAATGCAGGAAATAAAAGATGATATTCTTCTACTAGGTAGTATGGTGGAAGAGGCTATTATGAAATCCGCAGAGGCGTTGAGGGATAACAATCCGGAACATTCGCGTTCCATCATTACTAATGATAAATACATTAATCGGAAACGCTTTGAGATCGAAACAGCCATTATGGTTCTTATAGCAACCCAACAACCAATTGCCCGAGACCTGCGGACACTAGCTGCCAG
>Ga0302322_100005121_pt1 | contig 11486 bp, 13 predicted proteins | sample Fen_T0_2_FD_203757 | JGI IMG/M metagenome (GOLD analysis project Ga0302322, IMG submission 203757) | Peat permafrost microbial communities from Stordalen Mire near Abisko, Sweden - Fen_T0_2 | ecosystem: Environmental > Terrestrial > Soil > Wetlands > Permafrost | place: Sweden: Abisko... | reverse complement strand
AGATCGCAACGCGCAGCATGGTGGTCTGCCGCTCGTCGGGCCAGCACGCGCCGTCGTACCCGGGTTGCCTCACGAGATCTCCCACCGTGTGGTGACGTGGACCGGAGCGAGGCGCACGACGCCGTTGGGCGAGGGCATCAGCTCGGGCCCGTGCACGTCGACGTCGCTGATCGGACGCCACGGCACGAGGTCGTTGCCGTGGGTCTCGAACGCGCCGAACCACACGGAGTACCGCCCCTTGGGCAACGGGAGCCGGTCGATGTTGCACAGGATCTCCGACGTGCCCGCCGCGAGCATCACGTCGCGCTGGACCACGATCACGGGCGCAGCGGTCCCCTCGGAGATCCCCACACACGCGGAGACGGCGCGCGGGTCGGCGCTCGCGATGGAGATGTCGATGGTGAGCGTGCCGTCGGACATCACCGGACCGCCGTCGGGCGCGCGCGTCCTGGCGGCGACGACGCGATAAGGATCGTCGGAGTCGTCGATGAGCCGCGCGCTCTGTTCCACCGCCATGCGGTAGCGCTCGAGCACGGAGTCCACGGGGCCGTCGGCCACGACGCGCCCCTCCTCGAGGAGCACGCCCCTCTGACAGCTGGCCTGCACTGCGGCGAGGTCGTGGGACACGAACACGAGCGTGGTGCCGTTGGTCATCATCTCGCGCAGCTTGTCGAGGCAGCGCTGTTGGAACCAGGCGTCGCCGACGGCGAGCACCTCGTCGACGAGCATGACGTCGGGGTCGAGGAACGCGGCGACCGCGAATCCGAGGCGCATCTGCATCCCGGACGAGTAGAACTTCACGTGCCGGTCGATCGCCTGCTCGACCTCCGCGAACGCGACGATGGCGTCGAAGCGCTGCGCGACCTCACGACGGGACATCCCGATGAGCGCGCCGTAGATGTAGACGTTCTGGCGCCCCGTGAGCTGGGGGTGGATGCCGGTGCGCACCTCGATGAGCGCGCCCACCCGGCCGTGGACGTCGAGGTGGCCCGCGTAGGGGTCCATCACCCCGTTCAGGATCTTCAACAGGGTCGACTTGCCGGAGCCGTTCGCCCCGATGAGCGCGACCGACTCACCCGGCGCAATCTCGAGATCGACATCACGCAGCGCCCACCGCCACCCGCGCCCGCGCGGCCGCGAGAAGTCCAGGTGGTCGCGCAGCGAGCGCGGGACGCGATCAGCGCGGAAGCGCTTCCAGATCCGCTGCGCCTCGATGGTGCCGTCAGGCGACATCGGCGATTCCCGGCTCGAGTCGCTTGAACAGCAGGTAGCCGCCGACGAGATACAGGCACGACGCGATCGCGGAAGGGATCACGAGGCGCCACGGCGGCTGGAGCCCGTAGAGGATCGTCTCGCGGTAGCCCTCGATCACGCCGACGAGCGGGTTGATCGCGGCGTACACGGGCTGCCACTGGTGGGGGATGGCGGAGATGTCGTACGCGACCGGTGTCGCGAAGATGCCGAGCTGCAGCATCAGCGGGATCGCCTGCCCGATGTCGCGCACGAACACGACGACCACCGAGAGGCCCAACGCCACGCCGGCGCAGAAGGCGATCTGGATGGCGAGGAGCAACGGCACCCAGATCGCGGTGGTGTGCGGCTCGTACCCGGTGATCAGGAAGAGCACGCCGAGCACGAACACCGAGAGCGCGAAGTCGTAGGCGGCGACCACGAGCGACGACAGCGGGAACACCTCGCGCGGGCAGCGCACCTTGTTGAGCACCGACGACTCGAAGACCAGTACCTGCCCACCCCGGGAGACCGCCGAGGAGAAGAACGTCCACGGCAGCAATCCCAGGTACACCCACACCGAGTAGGGCGCTCCGTGCGTGTTGACGTTGACGACGCGGTTCACGAAGACCATGAACACGAGCATCAACAGGATGGGCGTCACGAGCGCCCAACCCACGCCCAACCACGTCTGCGCGTAGCGGGCCTGGAACTCGCGCTCGCCGAGCGACCACAGGAGCTCGCGGGCGTTCCACAGCTCGTGCAACGACCGGAGCGGCGCGAGCTTGCGCCGGTAGCGCAGCTCTGCAGGGGGCTCGTCGAGGGGCGGGCGCGGCATCGCCTCAGTCTGGCCCACGCTTCAGCCGCTCCTGGGCTCGGGGGCCGTTCCCCGGTCGCGGGCGCGCTGCTCGTGCACCCACGACCGCAGCGCCCGCAGGTAGCCGACGCCCGGCTGCTCCTGGGTCGCCCAGTTGTTCCGGTCGTGGATCCGCCGCCGGACCACCACCGTGTCGAGGATCAGCTCACGCAGCTCGGCGGCCCGCACCCGGGTGTACCAGTTGACCCAGGCGCCGTTGGCCAGCGTCTCGTCGAAGAAGCCCAGCTGCTCGAAGACCTCCCGGCGCACGAGCGCGCACGAGGGCACGCTGCCGGGCATCGGCGGCCGCAGTGGGCGCGTCCTGACGACCTCGGGATCGAGCTCGGGGGAGAGGAATTCCTCGAGGTGCCCGAACACCAGGTCGTAGCCCTCGCGCAGGGTTCGGAGCTGCGCGTCGAGCTTCGCCGGCAGCCACACGTCGTCGGAGTCGCAGAAGGCGACGAGGGGTGCGCCGGCCGCGCGGATCCCGGAGTTCGACGCCCCGGCCGCGCCACGGTTCTCCTGGTGGATCACCCGCACCGGCGGCCCGTAGCCCTCGGCGATCTCGGCGCTGCGATCGGTGGAGCCGTCGTCGACCACCACCACCTCGAGGGTGTCGCCGGGTGGCAGCGCCTGCCCGAGCACCGAGTCGATCGCCTCGGCCAGGTACTGCTCACGGTTCCAGCAGCTGATCACGGTGGTGACGGTCGGGGTGGGCGCGGGCTCGGGCTCGGGCGGGGTGCTCACGGCTGCTCCAGGTCGGCGAGGATCGCGCGCACCGCGTGCGGCACGGTCGCGCGGTCGGTCCCGAGGTCGAGCCGGTACGACGGCACCGCGCGTGCGAGGGCGGCGAGTGACGAGAGGGCCACCGCCGCGCCGCCGGGGAACTGCCCGACGGTGCTCGGCGCGAGGGCCTGCAGCCCGACACCCGCGCGGGTGCGCGCGAACGTGCTGCGTCGTCGACCGGTGCGCTGCGGCACGACGATCGCGCCCAGGCGCTGCTCGGTGACGACCTGGGCGGGGACCGCGCGATGCACCAGCACCAGGGTCTTGTCGTCGATCGGGTTGTGGCGCGGCGTTCGGCCGTTCACGAGCTTCGGGTAGCGCTCGACGTCGGTGAAGAGGATCTTGGCGCTGGAATAGAGGCCGTGCGCGACCGGTGGATCGTGCGGAGCGGTGCCCGGCGCCGTCTGGATCACGCAGTAGTCGTCGGCGACGTAGTCGAGGCCGGCCTCCACACACGACAGTGTGGTCGACGACTTGCCCGCGCCCGTGGGTCCGACCACGAGCACTGCGGTGCCCGCCTCGCCGACCGCGCCGCCGTGCGCGAACTGCAGGCCGCGCGCGGTGAGCCACCAGTGCAGCGCGAGGCGGAACGGCGCGCCGCGCTCGCCGGTGGTGAGGTCGTCGGCGTTGCCGATCGCGAACCAGCCCTCGGCCATGGCGCCGTCGTAACCCTCGAACATCGTGCGCGTCGGCGACGACGACACGGCGCGGGTTCCTGCGACGATCGCGCGCGACGGAGCGGGACCGCTGGGCGCGTCGGCCAGGAGCGGTACCGGCACCCCGGTGGCTCTGGTGTCCCACGCCGACGCGGTGAACACCGGTGCGGCCGCGGTCGGCGGCAGGTGGTCGAGCGCGGGGAGGAGGTGCTCGGCGAGCGCGGGTCCGGCGACGCGGAAGCGCACCGGCTCGCCGGCGACGACGCGCACGGACTCGATCGACCCGGCGCGCGCAGCCGCGTCGGCGAACGCGTCGTGCGCCGCGCTGACCGCGGCGTGGAGCTCCCCGGCGAACCTCTCGGGGGACGTCGACGGGGGATCAGGCGTCACTGAGCGGGATCGGCCAGCCCTCGGCGGCGTCGACCTCGTGCACCGGGTCCAGCAGGATGAGGTGCTGCATGTCGGTGAACTTCTCGAGTGCCGGCGGCGGCGGTACGACCCCCGTCGGCGTGACCCCTCCGATCGGCTCCCACGGGTGGTCGTCGCCGCCGGACTCGGCGGGGACGACGAGCTGCTCCGCGGCGAGCTCGGTGAGGAATGCGGAGACCATTGCCACCGTGTCGGTGCCCGGGAACCGGTCGGCCAGCACGGCGGCAATGGTCTGGGTGGCCGCCCCGCGCTCGATGCCGTCCCAGATCGCGGCTCCCGTGTCGCGCAAGCTGTAGTAGCTGCCCGATTCGAGGTTGATCATGAGGACCTCGCCGTCGACCGTCTCGGCCGCGACCGTCGGGGAGTTCACGCGGTAGCTGGGCGATGCCATCGCCCCAACGCTAGTGGCGCCCGGCGAGGGGCAGAATCTTCGTGCGCGTTCCGACGAGCGATGCCGGCGTGCGCCCCGCATAGCCTGTCTCGACGACCGAAGCCGGCGGTCGTCACGGGCGAGGACCGGCTCGAGGAGAACGAATGGCCGAGACCGGATCCCGCATCGCGCCCGACGCCCGGTTCGTGCTGAGCGCCAAGGATGTCGTCGCCGAGACCTTCCCCGACGAGACGGTCGCAGTGAACCTCGCCACCGGCCGCTACTACTCCCTCGACCTCCCGAGCGCGGTGGCGTTCGAGCTGGTGACCGCCGGGCACTCCATCGCCGAGGTGGCGACCCACCTGGCCGCGGTGCACGGTGCCGACGCCGACGTCGTCGAGGGCGCGATCGCCACTTTCGTGCAACAGCTCGTGGAGCAGGAGTTGGTCGTCGTCGCCGATCCGGCCGCGCCGTCGTCGCCGTTGCCTCCGCCCACCCCGACCGGCGAGGCGTTTCGCCCGCCGACGGTCGCGGTCTACTCCGACATGGAGGACCTGCTCCTGCTCGACCCGATCCACGATGTCGACGAGACCGGGTGGCCCGTGCGCGCCGACGTGCCCGCGGCCGATCCCGGTCACGCACCGGACGACTCGTGACCGCCACCGCGTGACCGACGCGGCCCTCGCCTTCTTCGACTCGGCGTACGAGACGTTCGCGCGCGCAGCCGCCGCGGCCGGTGTGCTCGCGGTCGACCTGTGCATCGCCGGTGAGCGCGTGCGCCTCCGGTTCGCGGGGCCGGCCCTGGCGCCGGTGTTGCTCCCGGCACTGGAGCACCTGCGCGTGCCCGTCGATCCCGACGCGACGGTCGCGCTCACGGTTGCTGTCTTCGACAGCGCGACGACCGGGGTGCGCATGCCGCCACCACCGTGGACCGCGGCCGACTACCGGCCGAAGGGCGAGATTGCGGGGTTCGGCACCGAGCGCGTGCACACGTCGTTCGAACCGGGCATCGGCGTGCTGCAGACCTTCGACGCGCAACGTCGCCTCGCCGTGTACTGGGTGGCCGCACCCGCGGTGGTGCCCTGGTGGGAGCCGACGTTCCCGTTCCGGGTGCTCCTGCACTGGTGGTGTGCACCGACCACTCGTCAGCCCGCGCACGCGGGCGCGGTCGGGCGCGAGGGCCGTGGAGTGCTGATCACGGGACCCAGCGGCAGCGGCAAGTCGACCACCGCGCTCGCGTGCCTGGAGGCGGGCCTCGACTATGCGGGCGACGACTACGTCCTCGTCGACGTGGAGCAGCTCCGCGTGTACTGCCTCTACTCCACGGCGAAGCTCGAGCCCGCGAACACCGACCGGTTTCCCGAGCTGCGCGCGCTGGTCGCCAACCCCGACCGCCTGCGCGAGGAGAAGGCAATCGTGTACCTGCGCGAGCACCGGCCCGATCAGCTCGTGCCCGAGCTCGCGCTGCGTGCTGTGCTCGTGCCCGAGGTGACGGGCCGTCGTGAGAGCTCACTCGCGCCGCTGGCGCCGTCGGCGGCGCTGCAGGCGCTGGCGCCCACGACGACGTTCCACCTCCCCGGCTACGGGCGCGAAGTGTTCGCCAAGCTGTCGCGGCTCGTACGCGCGGTGCCGTGCCACCGTCTGCTCGCCGGCACCGACCTCTCCGGTGTCGCCGCGACCGTCGACACGCTGGTGCGAGCGTGAGCGGGCCGACCACGCCGCGCCTCTCCGTGATCGTGCCCGTCTACGAGATGGGCCGTTACCTGCCGGAGGCGATCGCGAGCATCGAGGCGCAGGGCGTCGACGACGTCGAGATCATCGTGGTCGACGACGGCTCCACCGACGAGACACCCCAGGTGGTCGCGACGCTCGGCGATCGCGTCGTCGCGATCCGCCAGGACAATGCCGGGCCCGCCGCCGCCCGCAACCGCGGCCTCGCGGTCGCGAGGGGGGACCTCATTGCGTTCCTCGACGCCGACGACCTCTGGCCCGAGGGCAAGCTCGAGTTGCAGGTGGGCCGCCTCGACGGCGATCCGGAGCTCGACGCGGTGCTCGGTCGCATCCAATTCGTCGCACTCGAGGACGGCGTCGTGCCCGAGGTGGAGTTCGAGGACCCCGACGCCCAGACCGCGACCCACGTGCATCTCGGCAGCGGTGTGTACCGGCGGCGCGCATTCGACCGCATCGGCGGCTTCGACGAGTCGCTGCGCTTCAGTGAGGACGTCGATTGGTTCATGCGCGCCCGCGAGGCGGGGCTCAAGATCGCCATCGTCGCCGACGTGACGCTCGTGTACCGGTTGCACGGCTCGAACATGACACGCGAGCTGCGACCCGCTGACCTCCGCCTCGTCTCCGTGCTCAAGAAGTCACTCGACCGCCGCCGCGCCGAAGCCGGCGCGCAGGAGGCCCGCGAACTCGAACCCTGGCGGGCGAACGACGAGCGGGTTCCGTCGCAACCGACGGTCAGCGTCGTGATCCCCGTGTACGACTCCGAGCGCTACCTGAGCGAGGCGATCCGCAGCGTCCTGGTGCAGACGCACCGGCCGCTCGAGATCGTCGTGGTCGACGACGGCTCCACCGATGGCAGCGTCGCGGTGGCGCGTCGATTCGGCACGCTCGTCCGGGTCATCCGCAAGGAGCACCAGGGCATCGGCGCGACCCGCAACGTGGGGATCGCGGCGGCGCGCGGCGAGCTGGTCGCGTTCCTCGATGCCGATGACGTGTGGCTGCCCGACAAGCTCGAGCGCCAGGTCGCGCTGCTCCAGACCGATCCCGGTACCGAGATGGTGTTCGGCGGGGTCGAGCAGTTCGTGAGCGACGAGTTCGTCGGCGTGATCGCGCCGCAGCCGCCGAGCGCGGAGGACGCGGGACGCATCCCCAGCACGTTCCTCGTGCGCGCGTCGACGCTCGCACGCGTGGGTCCCCAACGCGAGGATCTCGACTTCGGTGACTTCATCGACTGGTTCGACCGCGCGGTGGCGGCCGGGTGCGGCGTCGCGCAGATCGACGGCGTCGTCGCGCGACGCCGGATCCACGACTCCAACGCGGGCCGCCGGTTGCGCGGATCGCGCGGCGACTACGCGAAGGTGCTCAAGGCCGCGCTCGACCGGCGGCGGGCCGCCGCAAGGGAACCGGAGACGCCGTAACCCGGATCTCGGAGGGGGCGCCGTCATCCGACCGCCCGTTGCGCTCCGTACCCGGCACATGGACAGGAATTTCCCCACCGCCGACGTCGGTGTGTTCGGCGGCTCCGGCCTCTACGAGTTCGTCGACGCCCTCGATGTGGTGCACGTCACGACACCATGGGGGGCGCCCGCGGCGCCGGTCACCCTCGGGGAGATCGACGGTGTGCGAGTCGCGTTCCTCCCGCGCCACGGTGCGGCCCACGAGCTCCCTCCCCATCGCGTCGAGTACCGCGCGAACGTCGACGCCATGCGCCAACTCGGTGTGCGGGCGCTGCTCGCGCCCTTCGCCGCCGGCTCGTTGCGACCGGACCGGTGCCCGGGTGACCTGGTGGTGGTGGATCAATTGGTCGATCGCACGTCCGGCAGAGCCGAGACCTTCCACGACCGCTTCGACGACGGCCCCTGCCACGTGTCGATGGCGGATCCCTACGACGGTGAACTCCGTGCCGCGGTGCTCGACGCCGCCGCGCACCTCGAGATGGCAGTGCACGACGGCGGCACCGTCGTCGTGGTGAACGGGCCCCGCTTCTCCACGCGCGCCGAGTCGCAGTGGTTCCGCGCGATGGGCGCCGACCTCGTGAACATGACTCAGCACCCGGAGGCCGCGCTCGCGCGGGAAGCGGGCATCCCGTACGCGGGCATTGCGCTGGTGACCGACTACGACGCCGGTGTCGCCGGGGATCCGTCGATTGCGCCGGTGACCCAGGACGAGGTCTTCGCGTGCTTCGAACGCAACCTCGATCGGTTGCGCACACTCCTGTTCGCGACCATCGCCCCGTTCAGTGTGCCGTCGTCGACGAGCGTGCCCGCGTCGCGATGACGGCCACCCACACCAGCGCGGTACCCCAGACCGCAGCGAGTACCCACATGAGCGCGGTCCCGTAGTCGAGCGGATGCACCGTCGGGTTGTGCGACGGGTTGCCGAGCATTCGCAGCCCCGGCCACGCGAGCGCGACCGCGAGTGCGGTGCCGAGTACGGCGAACCGCGCGGGTGCGCGGTACTGCGCCGGGACGATGCGCCCGATGGCCCAGACCAATGCGAGCACGAGCGGCACGATCACCGCGTCGTGCAGCGCGAGCAGTCCGCCGCCCCAGAACCCCACGGACCACACCCGCGAGAGGGAGGAGTCGTGCACCAGCCCGCCGATTCCGAACGCGACGAGGGGCCCGCCGATCGCCAGGCCGACCCACAATCCGCGGGACGAGTCGTGCTCGTGCTCGTCGCCGCTCACGTGACGACCAGCCGGGTGACCCACTTGGTCTGCTCCACTCCGGGACGATTCGGCGCGATGAGCCGGATGGGGAACCCGTGGTCGAGGTGCAGTTCCTCGCCCTCGACGCGGAGCGCGAGGAGCGTGTCGACGTCGTCGGCCTGCGCGGCTGTCAACTCCGACGTCGCGTAGGAGAAGCGCGCCTGCAACGACTCGACGCGGACAGAGGCGCCTTCGCGCGCGCCGGCCCGGGCGAGGAGATCGCGCACCCGAATGCCCTGCCAGGTCCGTGACGCACTCCATCCCTCGACGCACGCGATCGGGAGTGTGGCTCCGTGGTGGGGCAGCGCGCGCAGCTCGGCGAGGGAGAACGACAGCGGTGTGCGCACGGCACCTTCGACGGTGAGGCGGTATTCGGGATCGGTAGCGGTCGACTCCACCCCTGCGGCCTGCGCCGTGCGATTCACGGGAAAGCCCTGGGGGCCGGTGTCGGGGCGGCGGGGTGCGAGGAGCGCGAGTTTCCGGAGCGGCCACACCGTCTGGCCGATCGTGAACAGGGTGACCCCCGCCGCGGCGCCGCCGATCGCGAGCAGGAAGCCGCGGCGCCCGAGCGCGTCGACGCGCGCCGGTGTGGAGGCCGGTTCGGAAGCCGGTTCGGACGCCGGTTCGGATGTCGGCTCCGATGCCGCGTCGGGTGCGGCGCGCCGGAGTGCGTGTCGCGTGGTCGACCACTTCGCACCCAGGTGCACGACGAGCGCGCCGATCGTGATCCAGGCGACCCAGTAGTGCGACGTACGGAAGTTGAACGGCCACGGATACCAGAGATTGATGTTGCCGAAGCCGGTGAAGAGCATGAACAGCGATCCCGCGACGAGCGGGACGATCGCGAGTCGTTCGATGCCGTGCGCGACGCTGCGCACCACGGGACGTTGGAACAACTGTGGGTAGACGGTCCACAACTTGGCGAGCAGCAGCGGGATCGCGGCGAGGCCGGTTGCCACGTGGAGTCCCTGCGTGAACCGGTAGAGGCCTGCCGGTCGGGTGGGCCACGCGAACCACGGATGGGGGTCCTGCGCGACGTGCGACAGCAGGCCGGTGACGAAACAGGTGGTGAACGCGATCCCGAGCGCCGCGCCGAGGAGCGCGGCCGTGCGCTCGTCGTGGAGACGACTGCGGAACCGGGGCGTGGGGAGTTCCGGTGTCATCGCCGGGTCAGTTCGGCAAAGTGACGGGCGCCGACGACGAAGTGCTCGGCGATGTGCCACCCCGAGTTGCGGGCGACGCGCTCGAGCTGGCCGGGCCCGACGACGGCCCACCGGAACCACGGGCCCGTGGCCCGGTCGTGCTCGGCCCGCACGACCCGCACCGGCGCGTGGTGGTCGACCGGTTCGAGCTCCACGTACACGCGGCCGTCGGGCCGCAGGAGCGAGCAGAGCCGGGCGAGCAGCGCGGTCGGGTCACCGCCGATGCCGATGTTCCCGTCGAGCAGCAGTGCCGAGGCCCAACGTCCTGCGCCCGGCACCCGCTCGAAGACACAGCGTTCGAGCACCATCGCGCCGCGGTCACGGGCCGCCGCGAGGAACGCCGGCGAGATGTCGATGCCCAGCGCAGGGATGCCGCGCCCGCCCAGTGCGACGAGGTGGCGCCCCGGCCCGCACCCGACGTCGAGCACCGGCCCGCGCACACGGTCGAGCAGGGCCTCGTCGACGGGATCGGCGGGCGCGAACCAACGGTCGGCAGGGAGCGCGAGCACCGATCCGTCGTCGGCGCGGAGGCACGGCGAGGTGGCGACGGCGGTCACGCCGGGATCCGGAGCGCGTCGACGGCGCGCGCGAAACGCGTCCCGGGTGCGTCGGCCGCGACCGCGCGCGCGTCGTGGAAGTCGTCGACGTCGCGCAACTCGGGAAGCACGTCGACCCGCAGGCCGTGCGCGTTGAGTCGCGCGAGTTGGGCGCGGCCGGTGTCGCTCCGACTCATGGGGATCCCGAGGAAGTGTGCCGGACGCGGCGTCCGCAGTCCGACGATCCAGTACCCGCCGTCGACCGCGAGCCCGAGGACGGCGTCGACGCCGGTCGTGAGCAAGCGCGACGCGGCGTCGTCGATCAGCGCCGTGTCGGCCTGGGGCGTGTCCATGCCGATGAGGAGCACCGGGCCGCCGGCCGCGACGGCCGCCGCGGCCAGGCGGGCGTCGAGCCCACCAGGGGCCTGGCCCGTGACGACGAACCCGACCGGCGGGGGGAAGCGGTCGGGTTCGTCCACAGCGACGACACGCGTGGCGACAGCGGCCTCGCGTACGTGATCGAGGGTGTCGTACAGCGCCGCCTCGGCGAGCGCCGCGGCTTCCGCGGGTGTGCACGGCGGACACAATCGGGTCTTCACTGCGCCGGGTCGGGGACGCTTCGCGAGTACGACGACGGTGACAGGCGCGACGGTGCTCATGCCAGCACCGACTGCATGTCGCGCACGGTGCGTAGCGTCCCTCGTACCGTGCCGGTCACCTTCGAGGTCCCGACCCGCGGTCGGTAGGGAACCGGGATCTCCTCGATGCGCCAGCCCGCCGTGCCCGCACGCAGCACCATCTCGAGTGGCCATCCGAACCGGCGGTCGCCCACCCCGAGCTCGATCAGGGCCTCGCGACGCACTGCGCGCATCGGGCCGAGGTCGCGCAGGGCGACGCCGGTCCGGCAGCGCACCTGGTGCGCCAGGTACCGGTTCGCCACGCGCAACCGTCGGGGCCAGGCGCCGGGCGCGGCGTCACGGGCG
>Ga0302322_100005120_pt1 | contig 11490 bp, 7 predicted proteins | sample Fen_T0_2_FD_203757 | JGI IMG/M metagenome (GOLD analysis project Ga0302322, IMG submission 203757) | Peat permafrost microbial communities from Stordalen Mire near Abisko, Sweden - Fen_T0_2 | ecosystem: Environmental > Terrestrial > Soil > Wetlands > Permafrost | place: Sweden: Abisko... | reverse complement strand
GCGGATTCGGGGACGGCCTCGAATCCGGTGCAGTGGGCGGCGTATCCGGGGGAGACGCCGCGGTTGGTGGGGGGAGTGTCCCTGAGTCCGACGGCGCTGCACGTGGTGGACAGCACGGATCCGAACTGGTCGAGACTGGACGCATCGGCCCGGTCACTGATCTACGTGGCGGACCTGAGCGCGTACAAGTCGAGCCTGGGGAGCCTGGCGAGCCGTTCGGACGCGTCATTGCAGCTGAACCAGGCGATGGAAGTGTTCGTGGATGGGAAGCCGATGACGCTGGCGAGGTATCCCAAGGCGGTGGACGCGGCGGACGTGAATCTGGCGAGGCAGATGTCGATCAACGTGACGGGGACGCTGAGCCCGGATGCGACGGGGACGTATGCGTACAAGGGAGTGGACAGCCGGGGGAGGGCGTATTACCAGCTGTCGAAGGGCGGGAACGTGTGGTCGATCGCGGGATCGGCGACGGGGCCGGACTGGAGCCTGTCGGACCGGAAGGATCTGGGAGGGAAGGGGAATTCCACCTGGGGAACCTGGGAGACGTTCAGGGGACCGGCGGGGAAGTTCGATCCGGCCTACGGAGCCTCGGGGGTGGCGTTCCTGGATCCGGCGGATGGTTCGAGCACGATGCCTGGGTTCCTGTTGATCCGGGGGACGAACGGGACGACGCAGATCACGGCGCCGGATGCGCGCATGAGCCGTTGGAAGGCATCGGAGGCGATGTATTACGGGTTCGGGTGGTATTGCTGGAGTGGAAGCCACAGTCCTTTGACCTCGTTGGACCCGGTGAGCGGGACGTTCACGCTGAGCGGGACGCCGAACTACGGGTTGAGGACGGGGCAGCCGTTTTTCATCTACAACCTGTTGGAGGAGTTGACGGCGCCGGGGGATTATTTCATCGACACGGTGAACGCGAAGCTCTACCTGAGGCCGGTGGGGGACGTGGCGCCAGGCGAAGTGCTGCTCTCGACGGTGCAGACGCCCATGGTGCAGATGTACGGAGCGAACTACATCACGTGGCAGGGAGTGGTGTTCGAGGGGACGAAGGACCGGCTGGTGCTGGCACAGGACTGCCAGAGCGTGACGTTCAGGAGCTGCGTATTCCGGAATGCCGGGGGCTACGGGATGCTGCTGAGGGGTTACAACAACCTGGTGGAGGCCTGTGATTTCAGGGACCTGGGACAGGGCGGGATCTGGGTGAGTGGAGGGGACCGGATGACGTTGAAGCCGAGCGGGACGGTGATCGAGAACAGCGAGTTCCAGCGGTTTGGGCGGTTGTTCTGGACCTACCAGCCGGCGGTGTATGTGCAGTCCCTGGGGGACTGGTCGTACAACAACGACTGCATGGGCTTCACGATCCAGCACAACGAGATCCACCACGCGCCGCACGCGGGGTTGATTTTCGGTGGGAGCAACAATGTGATCCAGTACAACCACATCCACGATGTGACGCAGTGGGCGAACGATGCGGGAGCGATCTACACGACGGGCCGGGAGTGGGGGACGCAAGGGAACTTCATCCAGAACAACCTGATCCGGAACTGCGGACAGACGGCCTTCGGGTGGTCGCTGGTGGGGATCTACATCGACGGGATCGGGAGCGGGGTGACGATCGAGGGGAACATCCTGTACAACGCAGCACCGTGGTGTGCGATCGAGCACAACGGCGGGCGGGATGTGAAGACGAGGTACAACGTGTTCTACGGGTCATCGTTCGGGTTGGACCTGGAGAACGTGGCGTTCTATTTCGCGAACAACACGGCGGGCTCGACCTGGAATCTGCTGGAGAAGATCCAGCATTTCAACTACCAGTCGGGGGCATGGGCGACGGCGTATCCGACGGTGGCGGCCATTCCGAGCAGCTGGTCGAGCCTCCAGAACAGCCATTGGCTGGAGGCGGAGAATTCGGTGCTCTACGGGAACCTGCAGTTCGGGCCTTCGCCGGACGTGTATCGGCAGGGTGAATATGCGTCGTCGTCGTTGAAGATGGGGACTCCGATTTCGTATTTCACGCAAGTGGGAGCGAACCTGAGCCAGGTGGATCCCCTGTTCACGGACCCGGCGAACCTGGACTTCAGCCTGAAGGCCTCGAGCCCCATGTTTGCCGTCCCGGGCTTCCCCGGCATCGATACCACCAAAATTGGCATCCAACACTGATCGCCTGACCCTCAAGGCCTGTCTCGTTCAGGACCGGACTGCGCTTACAACGCTCCGGTCCTGAACCCTTCATTATTGGCGAGCTTCTCAGGGCTGGATGGCTGGAGAGACCTCTGGATATAGAAAAACCGGGAATGGAATTCAGATGCGGGCGGTTCGCTACTATCCTGGAACATGCACGCCGCCAGCGACGGCGTCTTCCCAGGTCCTTCAGGCAGGTCCTCCGTGGACCTTGATCGGTGGGCCAATCGCGAGGAGCCAGATGGAAGTGATGGTTTCATCCCCGGACGCCAAGACCCTCTCTGGGGCTGTCTTCATGGGGCTTCTCGTGAATTGCGGCCTCCGGCAAAGGAGTGCCGCGTGAAAGTGCTCATCCTCACGGCGACCATGGCCCCATACCGGGTCAACGTCTTCAACGAGATCGGGAAATCCTGTGATCTGACGGTCTGCTTTGAGCAGCAGCACGATGCCTCCCGGGAGAGGGACTGGTTCGCGTCTGCCGGCCACTGCTTCAGGTCGATTGCGTTGAAGGGCTGGGAGAAACCGGTGAGGCGGCTCAAGCCGGACATCGCCCGACAGGTGTTCCGGGAACATTACGATCTCGCCATTGCCTACGAGTATGCGACACCCACCAGCATGCTCTTCCTGCTCCTCTGCCGGCTGAAGGGGCTCCCGTACCTCATCAACTGCGACGGCGCCTTCATCGAGCGGCACACGGTCAAAGATCTCATCAAGCGCTTCTTCATCCGGGGGGCTGCGGCCTGCCTGGCCAATGGCGCCCATGCGAGGGCCTATTTCCTGCACCACGGGGCGAAGGCCGAGCGGATCCATTCCCACCACTTCACGTCCCTGTATGAGAGCGACATCCTGCCGGCCGTGCCGGAACCGGCGGAGAAGGCGCGCCTCCGCTCCGAATTGGGCTGGGCGGGCTACGCCAAGATTGTCATCACCGTGGGGCGCTTCATTCCGAGCAAGCGGATCGACGTGCTCATATCGGCCTGGGCTGCGATGCCCTCCGATTGGCTGTGCGTCATCGTCGGCTCAGGGGAGTTGGAACCGGAGTACCGGCGCCAGATGGCGCAGCTCTTCCTCGCCAACATCCGGCTGCCGGGACACCAGGATTCCGCGGCACTGAAGCGGATGTACATGGCTTCGGACCTCTTCGTGCTTCCGACGGAATCGGATGTGTGGGGTCTGGTGGTCAATGAGGCGCTGGCTTCCGGCCTGCCCGTCGTCACCACGGATAAATGCATCGCCGGGCTCGAGCTCCTAGCTGCGGCACGGAACGGCGCCATCGTGCCGACCGGCCAGCCGGGGCCGCTGGCGGAGACCATGAAGGCCCTGCTGCTCGATGAAGACCGGTTGCGGGAGGCGTCCGCTCAGGCGCTGGAATCCATCCGGGACTATACCTATGAATCCGTGGCCCAGTCCCACCTGGAAACGATGGAATGGGTTGCCACCGGGCAACCAAGACAGCTGCGGGTCTAGAGGAGGTGGTAAGTGGAACTTGGCGCCACACGGATCATCCTCAACGCGGACGACCTGGGGCTCACTCCAAGCTGCACGGAGGCCATTCTGGAAGCCTTCCGGCGGAGCTACATCAGCAGTGCGACCCTGGTAGCCAACGGCCCATGCGTCGAGGACGCCGCCCACCGCTGTCGGGATGCGGGCCTCCGGGATCGGCTGGGAATCCACCTGAACCTGACGGAAGGCCCCCCCCTGACCCGACCCATTCAGGGCAACCCCAGATTCTGTGATGGCCAGGGCCTCTTGCATGGATGCATCGATCGGTTGAGGCCCCTGGGGAAGGCGGACCGCGAGCACGTGGCCGCGGAACTGTCGGCCCAGATCGAGCGGCTGCGGAGCCTGGGGATCCCCCTCACCCATGCGGATTCCCACCACCACATCCACACAGGCCCGTTCCTGGCTCCCGTCGTCCTCAGGGTCCTGGCGGAGCGCCAGATCGGGAAGGTGCGCCTCCACCGGAATATCGGGGCGATCCCAGCCTCCAAGCGCATCCTGAAGGCCCTGTTCAACGCCTACCTCAGGGGTCGGGGTTTCAGGACGGTGAGCTGCTTCGGCAGCTATGAGGATCTGCTGACCGGGAAGGACCGGCTGGATGGTACGACCCTGGAGGTCATGGTCCACCCGGACTACGACGACCGGGGAAACCTCATCGATCGCGTGGGATCTGATACGGGCAGGCCCTTGGAAGAAGTGCAGCAAGCCCTTGCTTCTGCGAGGCTCTGTTCCTACGCCAACCTGTGGGATCCGATCTGACGGGCAATTGCGGGGCGGGAGGCGTTCGTCCACTCTGCCGGAGGTTCAGGCGAGGTCCAGTCGATACTTGTTCAGCAGCCGCCCCTTGGATCGCTCATAGGCTCCATCGAGGCTGAAGCCGAGCTTCTGATAGAAGTGGTTGACCCCGTCGTTGCCCAGCGCATCGGTGGTCAGGACGATGGCTGTGGCCCGCCCCGTGACAGAATCGATGAAGGCCTTCGCCAGCCCCTGGCCGACGCCCTTTCCAGCGTGCCTCGGATCCACTGCGATGGAGGAGAGCTCACAGGTATCAGGTTCTTCCTCGTGGATGGACCTCAGGACTTGGGAGTAGCTCGCCAGTAGCCTGTGGATGGTCCAGGGACGGAAGAGGACACGGTGGAAGATCGGCAGGAAAAACCTGAAACGGCGGTCCTTCATCTGCCGGTAGAACTCGACCGGGTTCAGGAAACCGCAGGCGAAGCCCTCCAGGCCCGTCTCCCCTGCTTTCACCCAGAACACATGGTCTGAATACTCAAGCACGCGGAGGTAGTAGGTCCGCAGGGATCTTGGGCCGAGGAGCGTCATGAAAAAGCCGGGGAATGCGGCCTGGTGGACCCGCACGATCTCCGGTATGTCTGCACTGTTCGCCAGCCGGTAGTCCGGCGCCGGATGGATCGCGCTCGCGAGGGACCCTGAGTTTGCGAATGGCGGGTGCTCATGGGGTTGCCCCGCCGGGCCTGCGGGTGCGCCGGTGCGGCCCTGTTCTGGGCTAGGAGCAGGGGGACCATCGAGTTGGAGGCTGAGGCAGATGTGTTCCCGGGTGCTGAGGTCCGGCCGCTCCCGGAAACCGAACCGTTCATTGAGGGCCCTGGCTCTACGGTTCTCGCGCCGGACTCCGGTGCACACGCTAGGGACCCCCCAGGCCCGGCAGGCCTGGATCGAAGCTTCCTTGAGCGCCCGGCCAATGCCCTCGCCCCGCAGCTCTGCCGTGATCCCTGTGAAGGCGATCTGGGCCATGGGCGGAGATCCTCCCCTCTGCCCTGAACGGACCGGCGGCAGGACCCGTGCGATCCACTCGGACCGGAAGGCCAGCCAGGGCCGCCGGATGAGGCCCCGGAGGACGGTCCACGTGCAGGCCCGCAGCAGGGGCACGCTGTAGGGTCGATTCGAGATGGTGGTGTAGCCCACCACCTGCCCGTCCAGCCGGGCCACGAGTGCAAGGGTGTCTGGCGAGGTGAGGAACCAGCGGTAGGCGTCACGGATGAAGGCGGGCCCAAGCCCGATGGCGGGGTGCTCCTTCTGGGTGAAGCAGGCGAGGTGGAGGGCGACCAGGGGCTCCAGGTCCGCCAGATGGGACGGGGTGATCCGGACCACCCTCCCATCCTTCAGGCGGTGCTCGGCACAGGACCAGCCTGAGGTTGGGATGCCTTGGCAGAGTTCGTCCCGGATGGGTTCGAGCAGTTCCGGGAAGGCCTGCCGAGCCAAGGGCAGCTTGCCGTTGAGGTAGAACCGCGTCAGGCCTTCAGCCTTCTGGATCACTTCCTGTTCGGGAAGGACGTTTGCGAATCGGCTCAGCAACCTGGAGGTGTCTCTGCCGAAAAAGGGGGCGAGCCGGGGATGGAACACGATGCGCTGCCGCAGGGGCCGCAGGGTGTAGCCGAGCCTGAGCTTGAACTGATCCACGCTGGCCGGGGCATCCAGCGAGTGGAGGCCATTGTGGATGGTGTGGACCGACGGGCGGGCCACCAGCGACCGGGTGGTCTCAAAGAGCAGCGCGTTGTTCACACGGAAGGGCAGGAATTCACGGAGAGACTGCTGGTAGAGCAGATCGACGCAGCCTTCCACCTGGGCGAACATGAGGGTTGCCGCCAGCCTGCCGTCTACTTCGGCGCCCCATACTTCAAAACCCTCCAGGCCCTCAGCCGCTCCCACCATGCGCTCCCAGCGGGAACGGCCGCGCCGGGAGTGGCGGTGCTGGCGGTTCTGGGTGTCCTGCTCGATGAGCCACCCCTCCTTGGCATATCGCTCAAAGGCGATGGGGCCCACCTGACAGGCCTCGAGGCCGCGGCGCACCTTGCTCCGGATGGACGGGTCCACCTCCTTGAATTCGTAGGTGGGGCGGTCATACACCACGTGATAGCTGCAGGATCCCTCGGCGGCCCCCAGGGGTGTGGAATAGCGAAGCCCGATGGCGTTCTCGGCTTCCAGGAAGGAGAGCAACTCCTCCTCCTCGGGCTCGATCACCCAGTGATAGGGGAAGGCCTGGAAGACGCGGGGGCCCTGGTCAAACCAATAGCTGCTCTTGGTACGCACCACCCGGTGGCCCTGGCGGCGCAGCCAATCGGCAAAGACATCGGGCGTCATCGCGGCCCTCGGCATCGACTCGTCCCCAGCCCGGGCATCAATCTTCCAATGGCCGTTCCACTGGCATCAGACAGTTCAGCGGAATCCAGAGGGCAGGGACCAGCGGAGGGCACGGGTGTGTCCTTCATGGCCTGGAAGCGCGTCGGGAGGCGCCGCTGAAGAGGCTGGAGGGGATTCGTCGGATGCATCCTGCCAGATGCGTAGCCCAATCCCCCCCGTAAGGGATATAGCAGCGCACCGCATACCCTTCCTTCACGAGGCCGTCCTGGAGCTCTGGCTTCACACCATAGAGCATCTGGAATTCGAATGCATCCATGCCGAGCCCGAGCTTGGCCTGCACGGTCCTGGTCCAGGCGATGGCGTCTGGATCGTGGGTGGCGATGGCGGGGCCTACCCCCCGGGTCAGCAGCCGCTCGATGTCCCGCTTGAAGGCTGCATCGACCTCGGCCTTGGACTGGTACACCACGTCCCGATGCTCGCGGTAGCCACCCTTGACGAGCCGGATGCGGGCGCCGCGGTCCATGAGGCGCTCCAGATCCCCCTCCCGTCGGCGCAGGTAGGATTGGACAACCAGGCCCACGGTGTCGGCCCCGTACTGGGCCTGCGCCACCTCGAACCGGCGCAGGGTCTCCTCCACATAGACCGATTCCTCCATGTCGATCCGGACAAATCCGCGGGTCTCGGCGGCGGTGTCGAGGATCCGCCGGAGCTGGTCCGCGCAGAGCGTGCCCTCGATATCGAGGCCGATCTTGGTGAGCTTGATGGAGACGTGGCAACGCAGCCCCTCGTCGCGGATCTTCCGGAGGGCCTCGATGGCCTGATCTGCTGCTTTCCGGGCTTCTTCCGGATCACGCAAGTGCATCCCGTGGAAGTTCAGGGAACCCTGAATGCCCTTCTCGTTCAGCATCCGCACGGCCGTGAGCCCCGATGGCAGATCGTCCCCCCCGACGAACCGCCCGGCGGCTTCCCGGAGGACGGGTGTGCTCATGATGAGCTTCCTGAACCAGGACTGCCGGGCGAGAAGGAGGGAGGCTTTCCGGATCATCGCGACTCGGGGAGGGGCTGTTAGAGGGGGCCTCGGTGGCAGGACCTTGCGAGGATGGGCAGGAGCGTACCAAGCCGGTGGGAGCCTGGGGTCGTTCGTGTCCTGAGGCCGCAAACAACGGCGTAAAAAAGGGTCGACCTGCAAGGGTCGGTGCAAGAACTGAGACTGAGATGTTATCAATGTTGACCCGCCAGAGTGATGGTTTTTCCTCAGTGCACTCGAATGGTGGTTGAATATTTCAAGGAATGCAGGCAAAGGTTAAGAAGAGGACTCCAGGATGGCCTGGGGCGGAATGGAACGTAACACCCAGGTGGAACAGCCTTGGATGATCCAAGCAGGGCCATCCCCACACCATGAATGGAAAAAACGGATGAAATGCACCGCTCATCCAGATCTGCAGCGATTCCTCGAGCCCGCCAGGACACTTCTGTCCACCCAGCATGCATCCTTGGAGGGATCCAGGCGGCCTCCTAGCAGACTGGAGCCGGCATGAACGCCAGTTCCGGAAGCTCCGTCTCACGCACAAAACCCTGCCACGTCCTGCTCATCACCTCCTACTACAGCCCGATCCTCAGCGCCGCGACCCACCTCATGAAGGACCTGGCCGAGGGGCTTGTGGATGGAGGCTGCCAGGTCACGGTACTGACCAACCGGCCGGCCAATGCATCGGCCCTGCCGCCGGACGATCCCCGCCTGGCTGGGCACATCCTCCGGACGCGGAATCCCTTCCTGCGGCGTCTGGGCGCCCCCGCCAAGGTCTGCGAGTATCTCTGGTTCATCGCCTTCTTCCTGATCCGGGGGCTCATGGTTCCGAAGGTGGACATCATCTTCGTCGTATCCACGCCGCCTCTGTCAGGCATTCCTGCGGCCCTTCTGGCCAGATTGAAGGGCGCCAAGCTGGTCTACAACCTCCAGGACATCTTCCCGGATTCGGCCGTGGTGGCGGGGATGCTGTCATCACGGGGCCAGGCCTACCGCTGGCTCCGGAAAGCGGAGCATTTCAGCTACCGGGTTTCGGACGTCGTGGCGGCCATCAGCACCAGTTTTTCGGAGCATGTCCAGCGGGTCGTTCCCGGGACCGTGGTGGCCACCATTCCGAACTGGATCGACACCGATCACGTCCAGCCGCGGGTGGCTTCCGAGGATCCGGCCATCACTGAATTCCGGCAGGGCGGGGTCTTCGTGGTCCAGTACGCGGGCAACATGGGCTTCATGCAGAATCTCGAAGTGGTGCTGGGGGCCGCGGCGTGCCTCAAGGATCACTCTGATATCCGCTTCGTCTTCATCGGCGACGGCAACGCCAAGCAGAACCTGCTGGCGTTGGCCCGGCAGCAGGGGCTTGCGAACTGCGCCTTCCTGCCGCTGCAGCCCCTCGAACGGGTGCCATCGGTCTACAACGCCTGTGACCTGGGCGTGATCCCCCTCAAGCCCGGGGCCGCGGAGATCGCGGTGCCCAGCAAGACCTGGAACTACCTCGCCGCCGGTCGTCCGGTCATCTGCTGCGTCGAAGAGGAAAGCGTTCTGGCGGGTGTGGTGCGGGAGAGCGGCTCCGGAGTGGTGGTCCAGCCCACCGACGCCGAGGGCCTGGCGCGGCTCATCCTCGAGTACCACCGGTCCCCGGAACGGGTTCTCGCCGAAGGCCGCCAGGGGCGGGACTACGTGGTGAAGCATCTCTCCCGGCGCATCGCCATCCAGAGCTACCTCCATACCTTCCAGCAGCTGCTCGGGACACCCGCCGGGGAGATGTGATGGTACCTCTCCCGAGTAGCGGGGCTGCCCCAACCGCCTCGACGAACCATGTCCTTTGCGCCCCGGCCCCGGTGGCTCATCTGAAGGAGCCCTCATGAGGCAGGAATTCCTCTCCTACAACCCGCCCACCATCGGCGATGGCGAGCGCCTGGAAGTCCAGGCCACCCTGGAAACGCCTTGGGTGACCACGGGGCCGAAGACCAAGGCCTTCGAGGGCGAGCTCCAGGCCTACCTCCATGCCCCGGCGGTGGTCGCCTTGAATTCCTGTACCGCGGGCCTTCACGTGGCACTGGTGGCCCTCGGGGTCGGACCTGGGGACGAGGTCATCGTCCCCGCCATGACCTTCTGCGCCACCGCCAACGTGGTCGAGCACGTGGGCGCCAGGCCCGTCCTGGTGGACGTCTGCCCGGACACGCTCACCCTCTCGCCCGAGGCGGTCCGCGCCGCCATCACGCCCCGCACGAAGGTTCTGATGCCCGTCCACTATGCCGGTCACCCGGTGCAGCTGGATGAGCTGGATGAGCTCGCGGAGCGGCATGGCCTCGCCATCCTGGAAGACGCGGCCCATGCGATCTCCACTCGCTACAAAGGCCGGCTCATCGGCTCGCGGCCCAACCTTGCAGCCTTCAGCTTCTACGCCACGAAGAACCTCACCACGGTGGAGGGCGGCTGCCTCACTGGCGAGCAGGCCCTCATCGACAAGTCGCGCATCATCGGGCACCACGGCATGAACCGGGATGCCTGGAAGCGCTTCGACCGCTCAGGCTCCTGGTACTACGAGGTGGTGTTGCCGGGGTTCAAGTACAACATGACCGACATGCAGGCTGCCATCGGCCTGGTGCAGCTGACGCGGATCGGAGCCTTCCAGAAGCGGCGGCGGGAGGTGGTGGCCCGCTACGAGGCCGGCCTCAAGGATCTGGCCGCTCTGGAGCTGCCGGTGGAACGGCCATGGGCCGAATCGAGTTGGCACCTGTACGTCATCAGGCTGAGAACGGAAGCCCTGCGGATCGACCGGAACACCTTCATCGACGAGCTGAAGACGCGGAACATCGGCACCTCGGTCCACTACCTGCCAGTGCACATGCACCCCTTCTACCGGGACAAGTACGGCTACCGTCCCGAGGACATCCCGGTCGCCGCGGATGCCTACAGCCGGATGCTCAGCCTGCCCCTGCACGCGGGCCTGACGGACGAGGATGTCGATGATGTGATCCAGACCGTGCGCGAACTGATCCTGGCCAACCCGGCCTAGCCGTGGGGAAGCGCGCCTTCGATCTGTTCTGGTCGGCCCTGGGGCTGGCGGTCCTGTCCCCGGTGCTGGCCCTGGTGGCCCTCGCAGTGAAGCTGGAGGACGGCGGTCCGGTCTTCTTCCGGCAGCTCCGCATCGGCCGGCGGGGCCGGCCCTTCCGCATCTGGAAGTTCCGGACCATGGTGGTGGATGCCGACCGCCAGGGCCGCGCCATCACGGTGGGCCGGGATCCTCGGATCACGCGGGTTGGGCACAGGCTCCGGGACACCAAGCTCGACGAGATCCCCCAGCTGCTCAACGTCTTCCTCGGGGAAATGAGCCTCGTGGGGCCGCGCCCGGAGGTGCCCCGGTACGTGGAGCTCTACACCGAGGCCCAGCGGGCCATCCTCGCCCTGCGGCCCGGCATCACGGACCTGGCCTCGATCAAGTACCGGAACGAAAGCGACCTGCTCGGAGCAGCCGAGAACCCTGACGAGACCTATGTGCAGATCCTGCTGCCCGACAAGATCCGGATCAACCTGGCCTACGCCTCTGAGGCCGGCCTCTGGTCGGACTTCCTGGTGATCCTGGCCACCCTCGGCCTCTTCCCCGCGGCGAGGATCCGGAGCGGGCAGCCCTGATTCAGCTCTTGCGCCACACGAAGCGGTTGACGTAGTCCACGTAG
>Ga0302322_100005119_pt1 | contig 11491 bp, 9 predicted proteins | sample Fen_T0_2_FD_203757 | JGI IMG/M metagenome (GOLD analysis project Ga0302322, IMG submission 203757) | Peat permafrost microbial communities from Stordalen Mire near Abisko, Sweden - Fen_T0_2 | ecosystem: Environmental > Terrestrial > Soil > Wetlands > Permafrost | place: Sweden: Abisko... | reverse complement strand
ATACCAGTCGCGCCCCGATGGCCGTTTCGAGCGAGTCAATCCGGCCTTGGCCCAGATTCTCGGCTATGATTCGCCGGCGGAGCTGGTCACGGCGATCAACGACATCGGCCGGCAGCTCTACGCCGACCCCACGCGGCGGAACGAGTTCATGAACCGGGTTCGTGAGTCGGATGAGGTCACCGACTTCGAATCCGAAGCGCTGCGGCGCGATGGTTCCCGCCTGTGGATTTCCGAATCGGTCCGGGTGTTCCGTAACAGCAAGGGCGAGCCCATCATGTTTGAGGGCGTGGCGATCGACATCACGGCCCGCCGCGAGACCGCGCGTACCCTGCAGGCGGCGAAGGACGCCGCGGACGCCGCCAACCGCGCCAAGTCACAGTTCCTGGCCAGCATGAGCCACGAGTTGCGCACGCCGCTGAACGGCATCCTGGGCTACACGCAGATCCTGCGCCGCGATCCGTCGCTGACGGAAAAACAAAACGACGGGCTGGGCATCATTCACCAGTCGGCCGACCACCTGCTTGCGGTCATCAACGACGTGCTCGACCTCGCCAAAATTGAGGCCCGCAAACTTGAGCTGCATCCGACGGAGTTCGACCTCCACGATTTCGTGGACGGGGTGCAGGCATTCTTCCAGCCCCGCGCGCGCGAAAAGAACCTGCTGCTCGAGACCGCCTTCTCGCCCGACCTGCCGCGGCTGGTGACCGGCGACGCCCAGCGGTTGCGGCAGGTGGCGTTCAATCTCCTCGGCAACGCCGTGAAATTCACCACTCGCGGCGGTGTCGTTTTTTCCGCGGAAAAGATCGGGGAGAAGGTGCGTTTTTCCGTGAGCGACACGGGGCCCGGCATCGCGCCCGAGGATCAGCTGCGGCTGTTCGAGCCGTTTTCGCAGATCGGAGATCACAAGCGCCACGCGGAGGGCACCGGGCTGGGCCTCAACGTCAGTCGGGGGATTGTCGAGCAGATGGGCGGACGCCTGCTGCTGGAAAGTCGGACCGGCTGGGGCAGCCGCTTTTGGTTTGAAATCCTCCTCCCGGCGGCGGCGCCGGATGCGACTGTTCCCGCCACGACTGTCATCCGGCGGATCAGCGGTTATGCCGGCCCGCGGCGCCGCGTGCTGATCGCTGATGATCATGCGGCGAACCGGGGTCTGCTGGTTGATCTGCTGAGCCCGCTTGGATTCATTGTGGCCACGGCAGTGGATGGTTTGGAGGTCATTGATCAGGCGCGGGAGAATCGGCCCGACATCGTGCTGCTCGATCTGCGGATGCCGCGCCTGGATGGATTTGAGGCCGCGAGGGCATTGCGGGAACTATACCCGCTTGAAAAGCCCCTGATCGTCGGCATTTCGGCCAGCGCCTTCCATCCCGACCGGCAGGCCGGTCTCGATGCGGGCTGCAATGAATTTCTCGGCAAACCCTTTCGCGAAGAACAACTGCTCGCGATTCTCGAGCGGCAGCTCGCTTTGCAGTGGCAGTACGTCGAGGTGACGCCGGTCAATTCGAACCCGCCGTTTCCCATCGAGCAGCACGCTCCGTCCTTCGCCGACGCCGAGGCCCTGTTCGAGTTGGCGAGCAAGGGGGACGTCATCGGAGTTCGCACCTATGCCCAAAAACTTGCCGAGCGGGACCCGCGGCTCGCGACGTTCACCCAACACATCACCGACCTGGCGTCGCGCTTCAAGATGAAGGCGATCCGGCAGGCCGTCGCCCGCTATCTTCCGCCGGGCGCCTCCGAGATTTGACCATGTCCGCCACCATCCTAATCGTCGACGATACACCCGCCAACCTGAGTGTGCTCGTCGACACGCTCTCGGAGACCGGGTACAAGCTGATGGTCGCCGAGGACGGCGAGGACGCCATCGCGCAGACGGCGCGGGCGCAGCCGGACCTGGTGTTGCTCGATGTGATGATGCCCGGGGTGGATGGATTTGAAACCTGCCGGCGGCTGAAAGCGCAGCCGGTCACACGCGATATTCCGGTGATTTTCATGACCGCGCTGACAGATACGAATGAGAAGGTCCGCGCGTTTGCGGCCGGGGCGGTCGACTACATCACGAAGCCGATTCAACATGAGGAGGCATTGGCGCGAATCAGCACCCACCTCACGATCCGTCGGCTGCGGCACGAACTGCAGCAGCAACTGGCGCTGAAGGAACGCTTCATGCGCATCGCGGGCCACGATCTGCGGAATCCCCTTTGCCTGATCCTCATGTCCGGCGAACTCGCCCGTCGCCGGGGTGCGACGCCGGCGGTCGCGGAGTACCTGGAGAGCATCAATTCCTCCGCGCAGCAGATGCGCCGCATCATCGACACTTTTCTGAACATCCGGAAGCCGGGTGACACCCAGCGCGGTCCGATGGACCGCAGCGACCTGAATCTGATCGCCGCGGCCGTGGCGGCCCAAAATGAACCGGCGGTTGAGCGGAAGAACCTGCACCTGATCCTCGAACTCGGCGACAACCTGCCGTTGGCGAAGGCGGAAGCCGGCTGCATTTACCAAGCGTTGAGCAACTATGTGAGCAACGCCATCAAGTTCCACCCGCCGGGCGGGCGAATCGTCGTGCGGACGCGACTGGTGGATTTCCGGCTGCGGGCCGAAGTTCAGGATACTGGGCCGGGGGTGGCGTTGGAAGAACGTCCAAGGCTCTTCGGAGAATATTCGCGGCTGTCGAACCCGACGACCGGCGGCGAGGACAGCACCGGGCTGGGCCTTTCCATCGTGAAGCAGCTTGTCGAGTCCGAACGCGGCAGTGTCGGCGCCGATTTTCCGGCGGAAGGCGGGGCGATTTTCTGGTTTGAGGTGCCGGTTGCTCCCGGCACGTGACGGTGCCCGGCCGGCCTACTCGATCCGGCCCTCGTCGAAGTCGATCATGTCGATGACGCTCTTGATTTCGTCGATGCGATCGGCGCAACCCATGACTGTCAGTGATTCCAGCAGGAAGCCGCGGCCGCTTTCGGTCATGCCCTTCTGTACCAGATTGCGATTCCACGCGGCGGCGCGGAGGTCAGCAGGCAGCAGGGCCTTGAGGTTGGTTTCAACCTCCGCCTCGGTGTCCGATTCGAAGACGATTTTCTCCACCGCGGCCGGTTCAATACCAAGGTGCTGGCTGAGGAAACGGTCGAGTCCGCGCTTGTAGTTCTTCGCATAACTCGGCGGGAGGGCGCCATGTTGTTTCACATACCAGCACTTGGCCAGGAACCGCGGCAGGTACAGCAAACCGGTGGCCGGATGCGGCAGGTAGGGAGACGGCAGGCACGTGAGGACCGCGCCAGTGGAACCGGGGATGGGCTTCGAGGGCATGCAGGCGCCACACAACCGGGAATTGACCGGCTGGCAAGCGCGACCGGGCTCGCCAAACCGCACGGGATGGCTTTCTCTTCCACCATGCATTCCACCGAAACTTCCACGGATAATTCCCGAGTGCCGCAGGCACCGGCGATGGGTGGGACGTGCTGATTTTCGCCATGCAAAAGCTCTCATTCGACAAGCGCCGGATCAAATTTCTCTTCCTTGAAGGGATCCACGCGAACGCCACCGAGGCGCTGGAGCGCGACGGCTACCCGGCCGTGAAAAACCAGGCGAAGTCACTGGCGGGCGACGCGCTCAAGGCCGCACTCAAGGACATTCATTTTCTCGGCATCCGCTCCCGGACGGAAGTCACGGAGGAAATGCTGGCGGCGGCGCCCAAATTGACCGCAATCGGCTGTTTTTGCATCGGCACGAACCAGGTGGACCTCGCCGCGGCCGCGCGGCGCGGGATCCCGGTCTTCAATGCGCCCTATTCCAACACCCGCAGCGTCGCCGAGCTGGTGCTGGGTGAGATCATCATGTTGCTGCGCGGCATTCCCGAAAAAAATGCGCTGGTGCACCGCGGAGGCTGGACGAAGAGCGCGGTCGGCAGCGTGGAGGTGCGGAACAAGACGCTCGGCATCGTCGGGTACGGTCACATCGGCACCCAGATCGGGATTCTCGCGGAACAGTTGGGGATGCGGGTGCTGTTCCATGATATCGCGGGCAAGCTGCCGCTCGGCATCGCGCGTGCGATGCCCACGCTCAAGGCCCTGCTTGCCGACAGTGACGTGGTCACGCTGCATGTGCCGGAGACGCCGCAGACGCGGCACCTCATCGGGCGCGAACAACTGGCGCTGATGAAGCCCGGCGCGCACCTCATCAACGCGGCGCGGGGCACGGTGGTGGACATCGAGGCGCTGGCCGGAGCGCTGGAAAGCGAGCACCTGGCGGGAGCCGCGATCGACGTGTTTCCGGTGGAACCCAAGGGCAACGACGAGGAATTTCTTTCTCCCCTGCGGCGATTTGAGAATGTGATCCTGACACCGCACATCGGCGGTTCCACGATTGAGGCGCAGGCGAACATCGGCACCGAGGTCGCCGACAAACTCATTCGCTACTCGAACAACGGATCGACGGTCACGGCGGTCAACTTTCCCGAGGTCACCCTGCCGGAGCATGGTCGCGGGAAGAGCCGTTTGCTGCACATCCACCGCAACATTCCGGGTGTGCTCGCCAGCATCAACGAACGGTTCAGCCGTCATGCCATCAACATTTCCGCCCAATACCTGCAGACGAATGAGCACATCGGCTATTGCGTGATGGACGTGGACGCGGCGGCGAGCGAAGTGGCGATCGATGAACTGCAGAGCGTCCCGGGCACGATCCGCGCCCGATTGTTGTACTGAGCGAAGCCGCAGCAGTTCACGGTGCCTTTCGCCCAGCGAGCTTCGAGCGGGGACGTCCGCCTGAAGAAAGGAACGGGTGCCGCCCGACTAAAAAACCCGGACGCACCAGGCGACCGGGTTAAGGGGAGAAGCAACGAGGATGGCTCAGAAGAACCGGACTGGCTTGGCCGCCATGCGGTCGTGTTCCTCGGCGGAGCAACCCGCGTTGGTGGCGGCGGCGACCTTGGCGCTGCTGGCTTTCACCAGGTTGTTGGCCAAGAGATAATTTTCAACCTCCTCGCCTGAGATGTCGGCCAGCATCACCCCGTCGATTTCAACGCACGGGGACAGGGATTGGCCGGATTTGCGGACCATTTCCTCATAGTTGGCGCGCTGGTTGATGATGTCGATGTCCTCAAACGCGAGGTTGTACTTGCCCAAGATGGCGCGGACGCCGTTGGACCAACCGCAGTGAGGTTTTAGATAAGCTTTAATATTCATGGGAATGGAGGGAGGAAAATCGACTGACGGCATAACTTATGCGGCGTCTTTTCTTCTTCAACTTAAACTTTCATCCCCTCATAAATTTTGCCCCCGTGTCTGTTGTTTTTCCCATCCTTTTACCTGAGCAGGCCTCCGGGTTCGCCCGGCTGGGTCTGGAGAACGTCCGCCGTGAGTTCCCGCATAGCCTGCAGCATATCCTCAACGGTCCGGAGGATGTGCGTTCGCCTCGGGCGCTGCATCCGGCGTTTTACGGCAGTTACGACTGGCATTCCTGCGTTCACCAGCACGGCATGCTGGTTCGCCTGGCCCGGTTGTTCCCTGATTTGCCCGAGCGACCGGAGATCGACCAGGTGCTGCGGGAGCATCTGACGGCGGCCAACATCGCGGCCGAGACCGCCTATTTCCAGGCGCCCGGGCGGGTTTTTTTTGAGCGACCCTACGGTTGGGCGTGGTTGTTGAAGCTGGCCGCGGATCTGCGAACCTACGATGAGACGCTTTTGCTGAATCTGTCCCCGCTGGTCGCGGTGATGCGCGCTGGGCTGTTCGCGTACCTGGTCGCGTTGACCCATCCGATTCGCCACGGCGTGCACAACAACACGGCGTTTGCCGTGAAGCTCGCGCTGGATTATGCGCGGGGGGCCGATGACCAGGCGCTGAAGCTTTTTTGCACGAGCCGCATGGCCTTCTGGTTTGGCCACGACACCGATTACGGCGCCCGGTGGGAACCCTCCGGCGAGGATTTTCTGTCCCCTGCCCTGACCGAGGCCGAAGTGATGGCCGCGGTGCTGCCGGCGGAGAATTTTGCCGGCTGGCTCGAGCGGTTTCTTCCCGGCTTGGCCGAAGGGGAACCGACCAAACTGTTCACGCCGGTCGTGGTTAGCAATCCGACCGACCCGAAAATCGCCCACCTGATCGGCTTAAACTTGAACCGCGCCTGGTGCTGGCGACGCATCGCCTCGGCGTTGCCGGAAGCCGACGTCCGGCACGGTCGCGCCCGCGCCGCCGCCGCCGCCCACCTGGACGCCGCCCTGCCCCTGCTCAAGGTGGACGACTTCCATCGCACCCATTGGCTGGTGTCCTTTGCCGTCTATGCGATGACGGAGTGACGCGCTAGCGGGTTCCGGTGTTTTTCGCCTAGCGACCGCGGCGGCTTTCCGCACACTCGGCCGCATGACGACCGTTCTGCTGCTCTGTGTTTCAAATGTCTTCATGACTTTCGCCTGGTATGGCCACCTAAAATACCTGCATGGCAAGCCGCTTTGGATCACCATTCTGATTTCGTGGGTCATCGCGCTTTTCGAGTATGCGCTGATGGTGCCGGCGAACCGGCTCGGATACGGGCAGTTTACCGGCTACCAGCTGAAAATTATCCAGGAAGCCATCACGCTGATCGTTTTTGTCATCTTCGCCTGGGCGGTCCTGGGCGAAACGCTCCGCTGGAACTATGCGGTGAGCCTGCTCTTTCTCGGTTTCGCGGTGTTTTTTGCCTTTGGATTCAACCAGGCGGCGCCGCCGGCGGCCTGAGAAATTTGTCCGCCTGATTTCAGGCCTTTTTTTGCGTACTCCGCGCTTGCCGAATCTGAGTGTTGGCGCACCGTGGGAAAAACTTTTCCACCAACCCCCAATCACGATCAGTCATGTCCAAAGCTGAAAAATCCAAGTCGTCCGAATCCCGCATGGCCCCGGCGGAAAAATCCGCCAACCTCGCCCGGGAGAAAAATATCGATCTCGCCGTCTCGTCCATCACCAAGCAGTTCGGCGAAGGCTCGATTATGCGGCTGGGCAGCAACACGAAGATGAAGGTCGACACTCTGTCGACGGGGTCGCTGGCCATTGACCTGATGCTCGGGGTCGGCGGTTTGCCGCGCGGCCGTATCATTGAGATCTACGGACCCGAATCGTCGGGCAAGACGACGTTTTGCTTGAGCGTCATCGCTGAGGCTCAGCGCCAGGGCGGGCTCGCGGCGTTCATTGACGTCGAGCACGCGCTCGATCCCAAATATGCGCGGGTAGTGGGCGTGAGTCTGGACGATCTGCTCGTGTCGCAGCCGGATTCGGGCGAGGACGCGCTAAATATCATGGAGACGCTTATCCGCTCGAACAGCATCGATGTGATCATCCTCGATTCGGTCGCGGCCCTGATCACGAAGGCTGAATTGGACGGCCAGATGGGCGACATGACCATGGGCAGCCAGGCGCGCCTGATGTCGCAGGCCATGCGGCGCCTCACCGCGGTGGTCAGCAAGACCAATTGCGTGTGTATTTTCACCAACCAGATTCGCGAAAAGATCGGCGTGATGTTCGGCAGCCCGGAAACGACCTCGGGTGGCCGGGCGTTGAAGTTTTTTGCTTCGGTGCGGCTGGATATTCGCCGCAAGGACCAGCTGAAGACGCCGGACGGCAAGGTCATTGGCAATCGCACGAAACTGAAGGCGGTGAAGAACAAGGTTGCTCCACCCTTCACGGAGGTTGAGTTCGACATCATGTATGACGAGGGCATTTCCGCGACGGGATCGCTCGTGGATCTCGGCGTGGACCACAAAGTGCTGGAGAAGAAAGGCGCGTGGATTGCATTCAATGGGGAGCTCGTTGGGCAGGGTCGTGAGGCGGCCAAACAGGCGCTCCGCGACAACGCCGATCTCGCGGCCAAGGTGAAGGCGGCCATCATCGAGAAAGTTAGTGGCAAAACCGGCGAAGCGCTCAATTCCGCGGCGGCCGAGTGATCGGGCGCGATTTTGTCCCCTCTCCTCACCCGCGGCATTGGGTCGCGGGTTTTTTTTGCCTGAGGATGAGTGAAACTTGGGGCCGGGCACAACCGATCGGGAATTGATTTTGCCTTCAGGCTACGGGTCGCTTGCGTGAGGCGGATGTCCGAGCCCACCGATACCATTGCAGCCCTTGCGACGCCGGTTGGCACCTCAGCGATCGCGTTGATCCGGGTGAGCGGGCCGGACGCAGCGAAGTTGGCGGAGCAGATATTCCGGGAGTTGCCCCCGCCCCGCTTGGCCCAACACGCGGATTACCGGGATCGCCGCGGCGAACTGGTGGATGATGTTCTTTTCACTTTTTTCGCCGGCCCCAATTCATTTACTGGCGAAGACAGCCTGGAGATCAGCTGTCATGGGAATCCGTTTGTCGCCCAAAAGATTGTGGAGGATTTGCTGGCCCGAGGCTGCCGTTCGGCGGAGGCGGGCGAATTCAGCAAGCGGGCGTTCTTGAGCGGACGGCTGGATTTGAGCCAGGCGGAGGCGATTATGGATTTGATTCATGCTCGCAGTGAAAGAGCTCTGGCGATGGCCAACCAACAATTGCGCGGAGCGCTGGGACGGCGCATGGAGGATCTGACCTCACGGCTGATCAGGATTTTGGCGAAGATCGAAGCCTATATCGATTTCCCGGAGGAAGATCTACCGGTCGAGGACGCGGCGACGATCCGGAGGGAACTCGAGGAGACCTTGGCCGGAACCCGACAATTGATCGCAACCAGCCATTACGGCACCTTGTTGCGCGATGGGATCAAGACGATCATCGTGGGTGAGCCGAACGCGGGAAAAAGCAGTTTGCTAAACCGGCTGGTTGGTCATGAACGAGCCCTGGTGAGTGCCGAACCGGGGACCACGCGTGATTATTTGGAGGAGCGGATTATTATGGGACCGCATTGGTTGCGATTGATCGACACCGCCGGGCTAAATCCGTCGCCCGGTGCTCTCGAGCGTCAGGGGATCGAAAAGGCTCTGGAACAGGCCGAGACAGCCGACCTATATCTTTGGGTGGTGGACTCGAGTCGGGAACTCCCCTCCCTCCCAGGAGCCTTGGCATCCCGCATGGGACCGGTCAACACGGTGATGATCCTGAATAAGGTGGATTTGGCACCGGTTGCGGGCATTGAGCGGATTATGCACACTTATCCCGTGGTGAGGGTTTCCGCGTTGAAGGGTACCGGGATCGAGCAACTGCAGTTGGTGGTAACCAAGATGGCGGACGCCTTTCAGATTAATGTTGGCGGTGATTTAATCGCGATCAACGCGAGGCATTTGCAGGCACTGGAGCAGGCAAGGCATGGTTTGGATGCGGCAATGGCAAAACTCGATGCGAGATCAGACAAAGAATTGATGGCGAGTGATTTGAGGTGTACTTTAGAGGCGTTTGGGCAGATAGCCGGGCGGATTGACAATGAGCGAATACTCGACGAACTCTTTGCGACCTTCTGTATCGGAAAGTAGTTTTATATTAAAATAGTTTTGAGTTGCTCGTTCATATATCCATGGCGAAAGACAACAACCTCTATGATGTGATCGTTTGTGGCGCAGGTCACGCGGGGGTCGAGGCGTGCCTGGCGGCAGCGCGGATGGGGGCCTCTACCCTTCTGCTCACTGGGAACATCGATACGATTGCCCAGATGAGCTGCAATCCCGCCATCGGTGGCCAAGCCAAGGGGCAAATGGTTCGCGAGATCGATGCACTGGGTGGAGAGATGGCCATCAACACTGACTTAACGGGGATTCAGTTTCGTCTCCTGAACGAATCTAAGGGACCAGCCGTGCAGTCTCCGCGTGCGCAGTGCGACAAGAAAGCCTATCAGTTCCGTCTCAAGCATACCCTTGAGCTCCAGCCGAATTTGCGGATTTTCCAAGCAGTCGTGACGGGTCTGGTGTTCGAGAACGGTAAGGTGGTTGGGTGCCGGACAAACCTAGATGTGGAGTTCCGCGGACGAACGGTAGTGATAACAACCGGAACTTTCTTGAGAGGTTTGATGCATGTGGGGCAGAACAAGAATGAGGGCGGGCGATTAGGAGATTTTAGCTCAAAGACGCTCTCGGCCAGCTTGATCGAGGTTGGAATTGAACTCTGCCGGCTCAAAACCGGCACGCCACCCAGGGTTTTGGGTCGGAATATCGATTTCACGGCAATGGTTGAGCAAAAGGGCGACTCAATCCCGACGCTTTTCGCTTTTCATGATACTCGCGATCCAGAGGACCTGTTCCACGTGGAACAGACCGGCGAACGGAGGATCGGCTGGAAGCCCGGATCAGAAAATGCGTCCTGTTGGATGACCTACACCACGGCGGAATCCAAGAGAATCGTCCAGGAGAACCTGCACAAGTCCGCCATGTACTCGGGCGAGATCGAAGGAGTCGGTCCGCGTTACTGCCCAAGCATCGAGGATAAATTTGTGCGCTTCGCGGACAAGCCGCGACATTTGCTCTTTCTCGAACCCGAGGGCCGCAGCACAAATGAATATTATATCAATGGTCTCTCGACGAGCTTGCCGTATGAAGTGCAGGTAGATCTTGTCCACAGTATCCCTGGTTTGGAGCGAGCGACCATTCTTCGGCCGGCCTATGCCGTGGAGTACGACTTCGCTCCACCCACGCAGATGTATCCATCACTCGAGTCACGGAAGGTGGAGAATCTCTTCATGGCCGGCCAGATCAATGGGACTTCCGGTTATGAGGAAGCCGCCGCCCAGGGCTTGGTGGCGGGGATCAATGCTGTACTTAAGGGAAGGGGACTCCCTCCGTTGATCATTCAACGGCACGAAGCTTATATCGGTGTCTTAATTGATGACTTGGTCACAAAGGGCACGATCGAGCCCTACCGCATGTTTACGAGTCGAGCTGAGCACCGACTCCTTTTCAACCACGCGAGCGCTGAGTTTCGCCTACTTGGACACGCAGTATCACATAATCTATTATCTAATAATCGGATAGGTAAGATTAGAGCGAAATTGGAAGAGATCGAAAAATGGGAGCGCTTTCTTGAATCCACGCGGTCGAACGGTGAACTTTGGGCCGATATAGTCCGACGTGAGAAAGGAGCGGCGGTTCTTCCGCCTGAGTTCGTGAAGCAGGCGGCCGAGGTTCGTGATGAAGTGCTCTATCGCGTGATCTACCGCGGTTACTTGGAGCGCGAGCAGCGGCAAATCGAAAAGCAAAAACACATTGAGAAGATACTTATTCCCCCTTCCCTCGATTATCTCTCCGTGCCTGGATTGAGACGCGAGAGCGCGCAGAAACTCCAGCAATTCCGGCCGCAGAATCTGGGTCAAGCCAGTCGAATCAGTGGCGTCAATCCCGCCGACATCAGTATTCTCATGGTCCGCGTGGCGGCGGCAACGCGGGCCGCTCGCCAGGCGCGCAATTGAGCCAGGGTGTTCCGCCCGCCTTGTTGGGAGCAAGGATCCCGTCGGCAGGTGATAAGGGTGTGACAATTCGGTTACGCCGGTTAATTCACTGGAAAGGGGTTCCGCGCTGCCGTAATCCACCGCTATGGAGAAGAAGAAAATCCTCGTCGTAGACGACGAGCCG